>TARA_B100001057_G_scaffold95074_1_pt1 | contig 13116 bp, 22 predicted proteins | sample TARA_B100001057 | Tara Oceans TARA_B100001057 (sample SAMEA2621839) | marine metagenome | biome: marine biome (ENVO:00000447); feature: surface water layer (ENVO:00002042); material: "saline water (ENVO:00002010), including plankton (ENVO:xxxxxxxx)" | depth 5 m
TCTCTTTCTTTGTCTTTGCTGGAGGACCTGCTTCTGTTCCTTCTAATTGTTTAGGCATTGGATGGAAAAAATTAAGAAGACCGTTTGTATCTTTCTCTTCTTTTACAATCTTCTCTATCTTGTCTATCACGGAATTCGGACCCGTGATAGATAGTTGATTATCGCACCAATTAGGCATCAACCGCCTCCTTAGATTTAATTAAATTAAGATGAGATCCTGGAACATTCCATCTCTGACCTGCATCAGTTTTTACCAACACATATTTGATCTTAACTTTTTCAACGGTACCAGTTTCTGTTCTACCGTGTCTGCCTTGGAACGAAACTCTGTCTCTGAATTTCAAACTGTGAGCATCTTGGAAGTGTAATTGATTTCTTCTCAACTTCACTGCCTCTACAACTTTGTTCAATTCATCGTTGTTCAACACACCGATGTCTGTGATCAACTTGTTCAACTTCATATACATTTTTTTCAACTCCTTATTTGGTTAATGTAATTTCAGTATATAATGGATTGGTAATACGTCAACCTACCCTAGAAAGTCGCATAGAATGGAAGTTTTTAAGCCATAACACAAGATCTAGTAGTTGGTCTTGCCGGATGGCACAAGAGATGTTCGGCATTATATTATATATATACCACCCGGTTGACGGTAATAGGATCCATGTTAAAATGAATTATGATTACAAGGTTGCAGATGCTGAAGATCTCATATCAGTCCTCGTCAGAGGCATTGAAGAAGGCGTCTGCGGTAATCATTAACAACCAAAGGGAGGATATATAATGTCAGACACATTAAACAAAAAAGAAATAGATCAACTATTAGATCTTTTCAATAAAATTAAGTTAGACCTACAGGATTCAAGTTTTCCAACAAGGACTAACAGACTCGAGGCTGTGGAGAACATGAAGAAGGTCCTTAACATACATGGATATGAAGTCAAAAACGCACCCACGATTGAACCTACAAAGTTCGCAGACGCATTGGATCATCACGAGATAATGCAGAAAGGCATAGTGAGATGATAGAAGGATTGCAGGTCAAGAGCATAGATCAAATATTTGAAGACATGATAGACTCATACACCAAAGGCCAGTACCTGGATGGATACACCCAGGATGGTGACGATGCCCTCATGGGTCCGAAGAAGTTTGGAGAAAGATTCCATAACATCTGCCTAGGGTTCGGATACAGAGAAGCGGAGATCATACCTGCAAAGATGGAGATACAGGAATGGTGCCAGGAACACCTTTCTCACCTGGAGAGCAAGTTCAGATGATCCTAGAAGCGATTGCAGGCATTGTGATGAATGTCATGGTGGCGGATAGTGCCACAGGACAGCATATCGTCAAAGGTATCTTCACCTACAATAAAATTGAACAGATGAAAAAAGATGATAAGTGGAAGGCGAGCCTACACGAGGAGTCATATCAGATTTTGAAAGACGCAATAAGAGAGGCAGGAAAATAATGACAACAGAAACACATAAACATCATTTCCAGGTTGCCGACATAGGTGACTGGGATTTGGACCAAGACAGAAGCATCGTACCAAGCATCCATTCTGCCCTAAAGCGACAGGGCATAGAGGGAGTGGTAGACGGAGACGAGATGAACAACAGTTCATTTACCGTCTGGACCTACTCACCGAGAGAGGTCGTAGAACAGGCCCTCAAGGACGATGGTATAGACCTAGAAGATTAATTACTTCTTAGGCTTAACAATTTTTGATTTCACTGGTGCTCTGGCACCTATTCTTTTGGCTACCGACTTGCCTTTGCTACCGGCCCTTTTGATTTGAGCACCCTTCAATCTCAAAGATCCTGCTCCTGACCTTTTCGTCTGTGCTGTCTTCTTGCCAATGATCCCGGCCTTCTGTTTTCTCTTCATCCTTATCTTTGCACCTTTGGCAGGATCTAATTTCTGGAAACAGGTGCTGGGTTTGGCAACGATACGGCCTTTCCTTGGTCCAGACGAGCATCTGAAACCTGATTTGACCACGCCTTTCTTGGCTCGCCTCAGGATCTGGCTCACACCCTCCGCGATCGCAGAATGGTCAGGATGTTCCTCGATGTTGTCAACCTCCAGTGCCAATATATCTTCTGGCACTATATCTTGTGACACTATATCTTGTGTCTGACCGCCTTTGATGACACTAGATGTTGTGGCACTAGATGTTGTGTTTTCTGATTGCGATGGCACTAGGGTGATTTCTGTGATCTTCATACGAGTATTTATAGACCTTACACCTAACTGAACTAACCTTACTGATGCTTAAACTAATGCTTAAACTAATGCTTTACCTAATGCTTAACCTAATAACATTTTGTTACAGGTGCTACGTTCTAAACAAGATCAACTTCGCACGGATGGATGTGTTAAATACTGTTGCGATGAAGATATTTGAAATCTACAACACAGATGAGAACATAGGGCCTGCTCCCGCAGATGCCTGTTCGAAGCCAGCAAAAGACCTGCCAGCATCGTGGATAGCGTCTTGTAAATCACAAGGAAAGAGAAAACGCACAGGCAACAGGAACGAGAAGGTTGGTGGGAAGACCATGAAGGTATCCGGCAAGAGGATCAAGGGCAAGAAGTATGGTGGCCCTTTACCGGATTATTCAAAATAAATTAAAAATTACAGAACCTAATAGCGAGCCAATAGCGAGCCGAGTGTGTTATTGTATGTCTATATTACTAAGGTCGGAGTATGGTTTGTAGTCGTGTTCGAACTTGCCTGTGTTGATGTATACATCAAGTAATTTGGAGGCACTTTCACACTCCTCATATCTCATCATGTAATGATATCCTTGTTTAAAGACTTTTTGGTCTTTTATGTCATTATAAGAATCATCCCTGCCGTCGTAACTCATACTCTTCAATTGTTCGTAGTGCTCTTTGTTGTCCAATAGTATGGCACCACCCCTTACATTGTCGAGTGGTTTTGTGTGACCAAAACTTAGGCATTGATATTGTCTGCTCCTGTACATGTCCGGTTTTAGACATCTTGCACTGTCCCACACAGGAGTGCCCAAGAACTGATACTCATCACGCCAGGGACTCATGGAGAACTCGTAATCTACGCCTAATAATTTCATCGTCATGGGCACACTGATGTAGGTGTGTGCCGAGAACCTACAGGTCTTGATTTGCAATAACCTGAAGCAGAGTTCTATGGCATGGGTACAACAGTCTGTGGTCACCACGTAAGGTGCGCCAGTGAAGTTGGCCAACTGCTGTTTAAACTTCCTAACGGATTCTGTCATACACCTTATCCGCCCACTGTTGGTTCTGCTCCGCTGTCATGTGGTTGATTGCGCCAGCACTCCATCCAGAATTCACTTTCCAACCACCACTGAATGCATATAAACTTTCATCTATGAATGTTCCTGTTTGTAATTGGATGCCTGCATCCTTGTTGTCATTACATTCGAAAGGTCTGAAACTCCACATCTGTACAATTTCACTTCGTGCCTGTGATAAAATGTTCTGATCATAATGCTTCAATGCATATTCATAGGCCATCTCATCCTTGTCATAGTTGTGCAGGTGCTTCCAATAATCGTCCAACGCTTTGTAAACATTTGGATCGGCGTCACTCAACGGTTGGGTGTTTGCACTTAATACTAAACTGGGATGATACAACCTGTATGGTTCAGTCCAACAGAATATAGATATATCTGGCACCTTGTCCTGTGCTATCAATCTGTTGTACTGAAAGAACACACTCCAGATGCTCCTGCCTGGGTGTCCAAACCATCTTATTCTGTCTGCTCCTAGTTTCTGTTGTAGTATGTTGCACCAACTCTCTGGTTGATTACTTGCACAGAAACTGTCTCCGAAAAATCCTATTGTCTTCATATACTGATAATTATCTACATACATTATGAAATACACCTACTCTGATTGGAATCACAAACAAGGCACAGTGCCAGTGCAATGGCAACCAAAGGACTATGAAAGTTTGCCATGGTATGAGAATCCTGATAAGCGGCAAGGCTTCACAACCGCAGAAGAAAACTACAACATATACAAGGAGAGGGTAGGATGCCTGATACCCAAGTTCGAGCAGGTAGGCAAAGGTGTTTTCATTCCTGATGATGTTGATAAAGTGTTTGGATATGTGGTTAATTTTTTCAATCTTACAGACACGGTGTACGCCTTCGCAAAGTACACACCTGGACTGATACTGCCTTGGCACAAGGATAACTATCCGACATACGCCCGAAACAAGAAGGCCAAGGTTGAAGAAATTGTCAGAATAATGATATTCCTACATGACCCTGCTCCTGGACACCAGTTATGGATCGAGGATCAGTACTGCACAGGACCAGCAGGTGCATGGTTCAGTTGGCAAGGGGCAACCAAGCACATGGCCGCCAATCTCGGAGAGACCAACAGGTACATGATACAAATTACAGGAAAAATTAGTAATTAGGTTTCAATATTGTGTGACATTGCCAACTCTGGCCCTCTGGAGAACGCGACATGCCACTTTTGCGTTTCAGCGTGCCTTGATACCATGCCGCTTGTAATTCTCGATTCCATAAATGATTGTAAAAGTGATTGTGATTATGCTCCAGTATCGGTTCCAACTTTTCATAAACCTGTTTGGGATCCTCCTGTGACAACTTATACATAGAGTCTAACAACATTTTCATTCTTTTATCTACGTCCGGCTCAGCGTCATAAGACTCATCTATTACAGGTGAAAAAGTTTTGAAACCTAAACTTCGGAATGCTTTGAGGTGATGCATGGTGCCCATTATTACAAACGGTCTCTTTGCCACTATAGGCTTTGCCTCCTTCTCGCTGAACATGGACAAACGGCTGTCGTCGGGTATAACGGTCTCCACTACACAAGAGTAATGGGACTGATTATATATGCTAGGGTCAATGAGATCACTGCACCTTAGATTATGATCTTCCGCTATCGACTGTGCTCCAGACTTTCCATCCGTGGGCTTCACAACATCAGGCCCCCAATGTGTCACTCCTCTGGCATGACAGGTCGAGAAAGTGACCGAGTCTGTCTTATGCTCTTTCAACATGTCGTAAAGTTCTACGTGATGACTGCACATGAGCTCCCAGTGGTATTTCTTATCCAGCGAATGCGAAACTTTTTGTAAAAGGGATCTGCAGACCGGAGATGTACGGTAAATTTTATTGCCCTCAAAGAACATGTCATTCAGGTAGTGCATCGGACGGTTGAGGTGTACATGAGATATTAAATTAGCAAAGAATGTTACAGGATCGTCTTTTGAGAATCTGTTGATGAAATCGTCTGTATAATAATAAGGGCCCTCCGCTATGTTGTTTTCATAGTCCCAGCCATGCTTTGCTTCATCTTTCCAGAAAACAAGCGGTTCTCCCAGACCAACATAGACATGATTCGACAATGTCATGTGAGTCCTTATCCTGTCTTCCAATGCGGCGAGAGACTGTAATGTTCCATTAAAGTCTTGTAGGTATGAATACTTTAGATCACAAGTAACGTTTTTAAATTTATCTAGATCTGTGTAGAGTGTATGCTCTACATGGCGATCACGGACACAGTAATGATGCCATTGTTTGTCGATGTATCTTGCTAACTTCATTTTGTCTACTTATCGTTATAGTAGCACTTAAATACCTTGTGCATATATCTACCAAAAATGAATACGGAGAGTTGAAATCGATCATAGTCGGAAGTGTGGAAAACTTTGAGTGGCCAGCAAATGACAAAGAGTTCGATGAAGGAATTGCTCGATCCACTTATCACCAAACTCTAAACAGAGGCAAACCGCCACAGCATGTTTTGGATGATACCAGCAGAGACCTGGATCTGCTGTCAGCAATTTTAGAATACAGAGGCATTAAGGTCTACAGACCTGAGATACTTGGGCCTCATTGGGCCTACTCTGCCAGAGACATATTGTTGACAGTGGGAAACAAAGTCATTCAGTGTCCGACTCCATTTTCCAGTCGTGCTAACGAATTAGACTTGTATCCTTTCCTGGAAAAAAATACACAATGTGAAATAATCAAGGCCCCTAGACCTAGCAAAAAAACAGATCCAATCTTCGATGCGGCCAACATCTTAAAGATGGATGACAGGCTGTTGTATTCTCTTTCGCATTCGGCCAACGAAGCAGGAGCAGACTGGTTACAACAACAAGTGGGAAACGAGTTTGAGGTAGTGAAATGGCGTGTGGTTGATCATGAAATCACACACATCGATTCAACTCTGGCCTCATTGGACAAAAACATTGTATTGGTAAATGCATCGAGAGTGAAGGAAGACCAACTACCTAAGTTCATGCAGGACTTTACCAAGATATGGGTTGACGACGTCACTGCCGGTACCTTTCATAACTTTCCATACGCCTCCAAATGGATAGGGATGAATGTGCTTTCACTTGATCCAGAAACAGTGGTGGTTGATGAGATCCAAACGCAATTAATAGAAAATTTAGAGGCCCATGGATTCAAGATAATTACTACATCAATGACACAATCAAGAACACTTGGCGGTGGTTTCCACTGTGTGACATGTGACATGGAAAGAAAATAATGTTCAAAGTAACTCACCAATGGAATAAACTTAAAACATGTGTAGTAGGCAGTGCCTATCCCCCGGAACTGTTTGACTTTATAAAGGATGTTAATTTAAGAAAAACTTTTGAAACATTGGCAATGGAGACGGAAGAGGACATAAAAAAACTTGTAACGTTTCTCGAAACATCTGGGATCAATGTGATAAGGCCAAAGATGCCAGATAACCTAGAAGAATTCAAGATATCAAACGGATACATTGCACCACCAATATCCGCTAGAGACTTCATGGCCATGATTGACGATAAACTTTACTATCCTGGATTGCCTAATCTTAATCACGCATGGATGGAGTTCGCAAACATGAATGATGTTCAGTCAAAGAATGACCTGCAGAACCAAGAATTGAATCAACAGTGGTTGGAGTTTCAAAAGCAAGACAAATACATATTTGACCAGAAGATCAGTTTCTATAAAGACATTTTTACACTTGCACTGCAACAAGGAAATGAGGTTGTTGCCAGTCCAATTGATTACATGAACTCATCATTTATTACCAGATTAGGCGATAGAATGATCGTTGGCACCCAAAACTATCATGATGACCATGACAGCATCAAAAACAAATTCTCACATATGTTTCCTGGCAAGCAAATTTTTGTTGCTTCTAGCGAAGGCCATTCGGATGGATGTTTTACTCCCATATCCGAGAATCTTATCATATCTGCCTACGACACTATAGATTATAACAAGATATTCCCCAACGCAGAAGTAATCTCTGTTCCAGCGGAGATCACTTTAAAAGACGATAAGTTCAAAAAACAGATGCTTACCGCAGAACACAAATGGTTCCTTGAAGGAATGGAGAACAACAAGGATCTCGTGGACATGGTTGATTACTACTTTAACACCTGGATCGGTGATGTGAACGAAACGGCGTTCATGGTCAACATATTAATGCTTGACGAAAAGAACGCGGTATGTTCAACTGACAACAAGCAGGTCAGAGAAGCCATGCACAGGCACGGAGTTGAATTACACGTCACACCTTTCAGACACAGATGGTTCTGGGACACAGGTATACATTGCCTAACACAGGATCTGGACAGAGAATAATGTTTGACATTTTTAAAAAAAATAAAATTGTATATGACACAAAGATAGGGTTCATAGGTCTGGGCAAACTGGGTATGCCATGTGCAGAGGCCATAGCAAAGAAAGGCTTTGATGTTGCAGGCTACGACATCTTGCCAAAAAAAAGCAATTTAATTGAGATAAGAGAAGACATAGCGGATGTGTGTAGAGACAGAGATATTGTATTCGTGGCCACACCCACGCCACACGAAGACGGCTATGACGGAAGGACTCCTACAAGTCACTTGCCTGTGAAAGATTTCAACTATGATGCGGTCAAGAAGGTGTTGTCTAAATGCGACAAACACATGGGACCGAACGATACTCTGGTTCTTATATCAACCGTATTACCAGGCACGATACGTAGAGAATTACAGCCGCTGGTAACAAAAACCAAACTTATGTATAATCCATATCTCATAGCCATGGGCACAGTGGCAGACGACATGATCAATCCTGAGATGATAATGATAGGATCCAAGAATGGACTCGCGGGCAGAACCTGTAAGGCCAGATCAGAACTATTGGAAAGTTTCTACAACCAAGTGTGTGAAAATTTCCCACGCATAGAGTTTGGAACATTTGAAGAAGTCGAGTCAATGAAGATATTTTACAACACGTTTATCAGCAACAAAGTGGCATTGGTCAATATGATACAGGATGTTGCACATAAACTTGGAAACATGAACGTAGATGTTGTCACACAGGCCTTGGCCAAGAGCACTAAACGTATTATAAGTCCTGCCTACATGAAAGCGGGAATGGGTGATGGCGGAGCATGCCATCCAAGAGACAACATAGCTCTGCGTTGGTTGGCCAAAGAACTGTCATTGGGTTATGACATGTTTGAATCTATTATGACAGCACGTGAAAAACAGGCAGAAACAATGGCTTTGGCAATTCTAAAGTATGGAAAGAACATCGCTTTCACTTCAGACAGTTACAAACCAGGTACACAGTTGGTCGATGGTTCCAGCTCACTACTCCTGCAACACTATGTGCAAAAACATGGTGGCATAATAGTTGACGGCGTGGACGAACCTGTAGAGGTGATAGTGAGGATACACGAGTCTGACCAAGTCACCACAGACAATAACACCATAATTTTTGATCCATGGAGATCATACCCTGAAGCGGAGAATGTTGTACACTATGGCAAATAAAAATATTGGTATGGACACGGTTGAGCAATTCGAAAAAGAAATTGCAAACTTTTATGATGCACCCTATGCCGTTGCAACAGACAGTTGCACACACGCAATAGAACTTTGTCTAAGACACAGGCCACCAGCACCGGGCATAGAGTTGTCTGTTCCTTCAAGGACCTATATCAGTATTCCTTTCACTTTGATAAAGTTGGATCTCCAATGGAATTTTGTTGATCAGGTGTGGCAAGATTATTATTACATCGGCGGCACAAACATCATAGACGCCGCAGTGTTTTTCCAAAGAGGCGGATACATCAGAGGAAACTACATGTGTCTAAGTTTCCAATTCAAAAAGGCATTGAGCCTAGGACGCGGTGGTGCAATACTATGCGATAATCTAGCCGACTACGAGCAATTGAAGATGATGAGTCATGATGGCAGGAAAATTGATGCTCCATGGCGTGAGCAAAACATCGCAAAAGTTGGATATCACTATTACATGACTCCGGAAACCGCAGATCTAGGGATACAAAAACTTCAACACGCTGTACCTAAACCAACTCAAGGCAGTGAGGATTATCCATTCCTTCCAAACATGGATGTGTTCAAGCAACTGGATAAAAATTAATTTGTTCGTTCTACATCAACAGTAATACAATGGAAACATCCGCCTAGAGTACGGGCATGTCTCATGGGTAGCATGGCAGAATCTATTTTGTATTTTGCTAATTCTTTTCTAAGATTTTGCTGGTGTTCTTCCAGTACCACTAAATTTTCATTTATAGATAAAAGATTTACATTGATCCATGGACTAGAATTGCAATGGCCTGGATAATGACCTATGTCAACTGGTTCCGGGGCATTGATTACGTCCCAACTACGCAATGGCAAAGGTAACTGTGACTTGTCTTTGATCCTCGAGGGGTTCACTAACAAGAGTCCTTCCCTTAGTAAGGCGATGGTGCTGTCCAAGTGCATGTAGGAATAAACGTCCTCGATAGTATGCACTTTCGCAGACTGTCCGACTATCTCCTGTAAAGTATCAGCACCTTTACGATTACCACTGTTACTCACAAGGTAATACAGATTGTCATTGTGTTTCAGAATGTTGGCCGCATCAAAGCAAGGCTCCGTTTCGTTCAAGGCCAGCACGTTGGGGTCGCCCACGCAACCTAGATTATACAAACTATCTTCACGTTCTATAGTGATGTGATGTCTGACAGTATCAAATTTATCAAATAGTTTGTCATATGCTCGGTGCTCACTGGCCCTCGCTCTCAAGGACATTGGTGTATAGATAACATTGTGGCCATGCACCAACACCGTGTCTCTTGGACAATAGGTGTAGTATTCTGGATCATGTTCTGGGTCCGGCCTCAAAACATTGATTTTTTCGCCTTTCAAAAAATCAATAAAGATAGCGATGTCTTCATTGGTTTCATCAATCACCTGCTGTGGATACAGGCCTTGCCCAGGAAGGTCGCTGTCTTTTGTTTTATCAGCGTAATTCACACACCTCATGCTGATGTCATTGATTGGTATCTTGGCCCCTGTGGCATCTCCGACGATCACTGTTTTCAGTTGGCTGTATTCGTTCCTGCTTAACATTTTAATCCAGTGACTTGTAAAATATATCGATCTTCATTTCCTAGGTTTGCGGCCATGTGTTCCACACCATACCCCCACCCAAAGTAACTTCCGGCCGAGCCTGTGCATATTTGATCCCGTATCCAGAGCTGATGTCCGGCCTTTTGATCATGCAGAAAGACAATGAATCTTTGTATATCTTGAACTTGCTCTTTTTTGATCTGATTCCTTGTGATGTAGGAAGTATACTTGTCGGTATGGTAGGGTAAAACTTTTCCAGGTGCCAGTTTATTGACAGCAACAACTTTTTTTGTGAGTGGTAAATCTTTAACAGCATCATAGAACACACCCAATAACTGTTCTTGGAAGCACATGGATACTCCAACGTTATAATTGGTTGTGTCGACTACCGCATTGAATTTTTCTTCATGCCGATCGTTCTCGAACCATGGTAGGCCTGTGTAATTTTGTTCTGCCCATGTCACTGGAATTTTTCCTTTAATCATTTGCCACTTATTCCTGTATCGTAATTGTTAGTCAATCTCGGATTCCAGTCTGAGGTGTCGACGTGACGTTGTATGCTGATGCGATCTGCACCCATGAACCATCCAGAAGAGACCGATAATGGTATCTGTATTGGGATAGATTGCTTGGCAAAGAAAGTGTTTCTGTTGTGTTGCCTCACTTCAGCAGTTTGATCATAGAAGTCTTTAGTGTCCACCTCGATGAAGTCTTGACAGCATTGGACTATTTTTTCTATCCTTTTATGGTTGTCTATTTCTTGGTCGTAGCTCTCGTCTATCCATTTGTCAAATGTACGGTAGCCCTGGCCTCGCATGTATTTTAGATACCCAGGTGGTCCGAACACCACAAAAGGATGCTCTGCCATCAATGGTTTATAAATCTTCTCGCTCAACTGGTATGACTTATCATTTGAATTTGTTTCCAGCACCACGCTTAACTTAGAATGCCTGTAGTGCGGTTCATGGGCTATCAAGCACAATTCACGTGGATTATCCTCGTATCCATTCATGTCATCTTCTATGTGATATACACAATCATTATCAGGTGACTTCGCACTGACATAACTATTTTTCAATAAATTCTTTTTCTCCATTCCTTTAATGAGATCTATCCTGTCAATATGATCACGACCTAGGTATATCAGGAAGTCTTTGTTCTTCACAGAATGATCAATCCTTTGAAGATCTTTATTGACCATCTGGATCTCGATGCAGTAGTTGTTGTGCTGGCTGTATGGAAAAGGAAATTTGTCATCCTCCCCCTCGGCCAATACCATTATCTTTTCTTGGTTATCTTTGACTATCTTGATGAAATCTTTGTTGAACTCTTTGTGGAACGTCATGTTTTCATTATGGACGACAAAGATTAATTCTTTTTTTTGCAGTGCCTTTGTCAACCTGGCCAGACTGTCTTGCATCTGGGAGGGGGTGTTCATGATGTCCATGTATTGCTCAGTCTGGAACACCCTGAGGTCTTTTGGTTTGAAAGTGTTGACAAGATTGTTGAACATAAATATACATACTTAATTCAAATGGCAATAGAATTCACACATCATGAACGTTTCAAGAGGATACTGGCAGACGGATCAATGTACAAGTTTACCAGTATATCAGATGCCCAGGCCAAGTGTGCATTCCACGATACTTTCCTAACCAGCAATGACCCCTCAGTGACCTACGCATTGGAAGATTCATCCGAAACATTCAAAGTAACACTGGAGTTCGACAGCAGTGACGCCCAACAGGCATGGTGGCTGGCCGTGTCAGATCTACACAAAAATGGCATCAGATACTGTCCCAGCGACATCAAATGGCAAGGAGCAGAAAAGCCAGATACGCTACAACAATTTGTGAGAGATCACATACCCGGAGACGGCGGCTTTTTTGCATAAATATACACTGTAAAAAGGAGAACCAATAAATGGCCGCAGAATTTAAACACACCGAGTACTTCAGAAGAAGATTTGGCAACGCAAGTGAGGATAGCTCAATCCATTGGCAGTTGGACACCTTCACCAATGTGGAAGACGCTAAGACAAAGATGGGATTTCATAGCACATATCTCACAACCAGCAGTCCAACAATAACCTATGCACTAGCAGATTCTGATAAGACTCTCAAAGTCACTTTTGAGTTCGCATCAGGCGATGATCAAGACGCATGGAAGACAGCAGTAACCAACCTGGCAGATAGTTCAACGGCATGGTACAACAGTGACATAGAGTGGTTCAAAATTGAATGGTTGGCGGCAGACGGTTCTGTTGAAAACACACACGAGTTTGATCCTTTTCCGGGTGATTAGTAATGGCCGCTGAGTAGTAATGGCCGCAGAATACAAACACAAAAGATATTTCAGAGTAAGAAGAGACGATGGCAATATCTATACGTTCAGCTCAACGGCAGATGCCAACACTAAGATAGGTTTTACATCTGTATACAGCACTTCATCACCAACAAAAGTCGAAGCACTGGCAGACAGTGACAAAACACTTGTGGTTTGTTATGAATTCAATGATAAAAATGAACAGATGACATTCAAGAATGCTATAGACGTAGCCTGGGCCGAGAGTCCTCATTCACCGTTCAATCCCGCAGACGCAACTGACACGGTGGAACACTTCAAGACTGAGTGGTTAGACAAAGATGGGTCTGTAGGTAACACATCAAATTTATAGCAGTCACAAAAAAA
>TARA_B100001057_G_scaffold202196_1_pt1 | contig 13091 bp, 13 predicted proteins | sample TARA_B100001057 | Tara Oceans TARA_B100001057 (sample SAMEA2621839) | marine metagenome | biome: marine biome (ENVO:00000447); feature: surface water layer (ENVO:00002042); material: "saline water (ENVO:00002010), including plankton (ENVO:xxxxxxxx)" | depth 5 m
TGTAATATTGTTATATGGACAACCACTCCCTGGACGATACCAGCGAACAAAGCCTTAGCATACAATGAAAGCTTAGATTATTTGATAATTAAGATTAATGATGAGGGAAGTTTCAAAAATAAAAATATTGTTGTTGCAGAGGCATTATTAGAGTCAGTTTTAAAAGATTGTAAAATTAAAGAATTTAAAAATCTAATGAAATTTAAAGGTAAAGATTTAAAAGATACTATTTGTAAACATCCATTTTTTAATTTAGGTTATGATTACGATATTCCAATGTTAGAAGCTCGTTTTGTTACAACTGAACAAGGAACGGGAATTGTTCATTGTGCACCAAGCCATGGGCCAGATGATTTTAATCTTTGTTTAAATAATGGAATTAAGGCTATCGAAACAGTTGATGACGATGGAAAGTATACAAAAAACATTTCATTATTTGAGGGATTACATATTTTTAAAGCTAATCCAATTGTTATAGAAAAGTTAAGAGATCAAAACAAACTTTTATCAAATGGTGAATTAATTCATTCATATCCACATTCTTGGAGATCAAAGGCACCTTTAGTTCACAGAGCAACACCACAATGGTTTATTTCAATGGAAAGTCATAAACTAAGAAATAAAGCTTTAAAAGCGATTGATGAAACAACTTTTTATCCCAGCAAAGGTAAAGAAAGATTAAAATCAATGATTGAAACTAGACCAGATTGGTGTGTATCAAGACAAAGAGTATGGGGTGTACCACTTCCTATTTTTGTAAACAAAAAATCTAATGAAATTCTTATAGATGACGAGATATTTGAAAATATTGCAAACATTTATGAAAAAGAAGGATCAGATTGTTGGTTTTCAGACGACTTTCAAAAATTTCTAGGTGACAAATATAAACAGGAAGACTTTGACAAACTTAGTGATATCGTTGAGGTTTGGTTTGATAGTGGATCAACTCACTCTTTTGTTTTGGAGAAAAGAAAAGATCTTAAATGGCCTGCATCAATGTATTTAGAGGGTTCAGATCAACATCGAGGTTGGTTTCATTCTTCTTTACTAGAGTCATGCGGAACAAGGGGCAAAGCACCGTTTGAGTCTATATTATCCCATGGGTTTGTTGTTGATGGAAAAGGGCTAAAAATGTCTAAATCGCTTGGAAATGTAATTGCTCCCGAAGATATTTTAAAAAAATATGGAGCAGACATTTTAAGAATTTGGGTAGCATCATCAAATTATGCTGAGGATTTAAGAATAGATTATTCTATATTGGATCAGCATTCGGAGTCCTATCGTAAAATTAGAAATACATTTAGATATTTATTGGGAAATTTAAATGATAAATTTGAGAATATTATTTTAGATGAAATAAATATCGAAAGTTTACCAGAGCTTGAGAAGTTTATGTTAAATAAAATATATTCTTTAAACAAAAAATTTGATTCTTATTTTCGAAAGTATGATTTTCATAATCTTTACAAAGAATTATTAAGTTTTTGTACAGTAGATTTGTCAGCATTTTATTTTGATATACGAAAAGATACTTTATATTGCGATCCAATCAATTCTGAAAAAAGAAAGTCGTGTATCAAAATTTTGAATATTTTGTTGAAATCTTTACTTAGATGGTTTGCCCCAATTTTATCATTTACAACAGAGGAAATTTATCAACTTATATCTAAAAATAGCGTAAGTGTTCATTTAGAAAAATTTTTGAAGTTTCCCGAAAAATTTAGAAATGAAAAACTAGAGGAGAAATGGTCTGAATTAATGAAAATTAGGGATATTTGTAATATTAGTATTGAAGAAAAAAGAGCAAGTAAAGAAATTGGTTCAAGTTTAGAGGCAAATCTCAAAATTAAATTAAATAACAAATATAAAAAAATAATTTCAAACCTAGATTTGTCAGAGCTTTTTATAGTTTCAAAGACTGATATTAACTTTGACGAGAAGTTAGATATTTTTGTTGTTGCAGAAAAAGCAAAAGGTAAAAAATGCCCAGTCTGTTGGAAAGTAAGTGAGAAACCTTGTCCGAGACATGAAATTTAGAGAATTATTAAAAAATTTTTTTTTAAATTTTTATCTAATTATTTTAATTTTTTTTCTAGATCGAATTTCAAAGTATTTAATATTGGAATATTTTGAACATTCTATAAATCAAAATATTATTATAAACTCATTTTTAAGTTTTAATTTATTATGGAATGACGGCATCGCTTTTGGTTTGCTGCAATTTGATCAAAAATTATTCTATAATTTAGTAACATTATTAATTTTTTTAATCTTAATTATTGTAGGAAAATTTGCATCAAACAGTAAAGGAATAGAAAAAATATGTTATTTAATGATTTTAGGAGGCGGATTTGGTAATTTGTTTGATAGGCTATACTATGGTTCAGTAGTAGACTTTATAGATTTAAATTACAATAATTTTCATTGGTTTATTTTTAATGTTGCTGATATGTTTATAACGATTAGCATTTTAATATTAATTATTTCTGAAGTTATAAAAAAAAATGATTAAAATAAAACTTTTAATATTGATTTTATTTTTAGCAGCGTGCGGTGGTGTAAAAGATGCTTTAACAGGAAAAAAAAAGCAAGCGTCAGATGAATTTTTGGTTGAAAAAAAAAATCCTTTAGTGATGCCACCAGATTATGGCAAGCTTCCTAAACCTATTACAAACGAGTCCAATCAAGACAATAAAAATAATGATAATGTAAATGAGATTAAAGAGTTATTAACTGATAAAAAAAATGTTCCTAATAAAAACAATCAAAATAATTCTAATTCAATAGAAAAAACAATCTTAGAAAAAATTAAATAATTCTAATGTTTGATCATAATATTTTTTATAAAAATTTTAAAATAATAAATAATAAATTAAAAAAAAAAAAGATTTTAGGAGATTTGAAAAAGATTAACAACAATTCAAACCAAATTTTCGCATCGCTTAAAAAAAATTATAAAGACTCATATGACAAGAAACTAATATCTAGACTAAAAAAATTTAATTATTTTAATATAATTGGAATGGGAGGATCAATTCTTGGAGCAAAAGCTATATATAATTTTTTACAACCAAAATTTAAATATTTTAAATTCATAGATAATTTTTCTGAAATTAATTTTCAAAAAAATAAAAAAAAAAAAATCACTATTGTTATTTCCAAATCTGGAAATACTTTGGAAACTATATCTAATTTAAATATTCATCTTAAAAAAAATGAAAAAAATATTTTTCTTACAGAAAATAAAAAAAATTATTTAACACTGTTGGCTAAGAAACTTAAGGCAGATATTATAAGTCATAATAATTATATTGGAGGCAGATATTCTGTACTATCTGAGGTCGGTATGTTGCCAGCATCTTTGATGGGCTTTAAACCTGAAAAATTTAGAAGATTAAATCATTTAATTAAAAACAAGAGATTTATTAATTCATTAACTCAAAGTGTTTTGAATATTTATCAATTAAGTAAAAAAAAAACTAATTCAATCATTTTAAACTATGACGATAAATCAAATGAATTTTTTAATTGGTACCAACAATTAGTTGCCGAAAGTCTAGGAAAAAAAAGTAAAGGTATATTACCCATAGTATCAACGATGCCTCAAGATAATCATAGTTTAATGCAACACTATCTTGATGGTACTAAAAATAATTTTTTTACTCTTTATTTTTTTAAAGAAAAAAAATCAAAAAAAATCAATAATAATTTTATTTTGAAATCTCATGATTATCTCAAAAATAAAAATTTAAATGATATTCTGTTTTCTCAATTTTCAGCTACAGAAAAAGTATTTAGTAAAAAGAGAATTTCTTTTAGGAGTTTTGTAGTCCAAAATAGAAATGAAGAAACATTAGGTGAATTATTTACATTTTTTATTCTAGAAACTATATTGTTAGGTATGGCAATGGGTGTAAACCCTTATGATCAGCCAGCCGTGGAAATGATTAAAAAGAATGCAATAAAAGTTCTTAAATTAAATTAATTTATAAAAAATATATTTGAAATCCCGTAATTTCTATTCTCAAATATATTTATATTATTTGTAAATTTTAAATTATCTTTTTTATGTCTATGAATTATAATTATACCTTCTTTACTAAGAATTTTTTGTTTTTTAATTATTCCAATAATCTCATTAATTCTTAATTCTTTATATGGAGGATCAATAAAAATAATGTCAAATTTACAATTTAAATTATTTTTTAAGTCAAAATACCTAAAAAAATCAGTTTTAATTGTTTCATAATTAGAATTGTTTTCGAGTAACTTTAAATTTTTTTCTAAAGTTTCTAAAGCATCAGAATCACTTTCAAGGAATATAACTTTCTTCGCTTTACGTGATAGACATTCTATCCCAAAAGATCCTGAACCAGAAAACAAATCTAAAACTAATGAATTATTTAAATTAAATTTAATCTTTTTTGAGTGCTCTATTAAATTAAAAATGGACTCTTTAACCATGTCTCTCAATGGCCTTGTTTTTTTATTTTTCGGTAAGAATAATTTTTTATTCTTATAATCTCCACTTATAATTCTCATTAATCAATAACTTTAAAACCAATATCTTTTCTATAAAAGCCATTTTCCCAATTTATTTCATTTAGAATGTTTAATGAATCTTTTCTTGCTGATTTGAAATCATCAGATCTCGTCACTACACTTAGAACTCTACCTCCATTTGATAAAATCTTATTTTCTAATATTTTTGTTCCAGCATGGAAAATAAACTGATTTTTTTTTAAATCTAATTTTCTTAAATTTAATTCTATATTATTTTTGAATGAATCAGGATAACCTTTTGAGCACAACACAATGCAGATAGATTTATCTTCATGCCATTCAATTTTTAATTCGTGAAGTTTTTGTTCTAGGCATTTGTTTACAATTATTGAAAAATCAGTTTTTAATTTCGGCAATAATGTTTGACACTCAGGATCTCCCATCCTTACATTATATTCGATTAAAAAAGGTTCCCCATTAACAATCATAAGACCAGCATATAAAAAACCTTTATATTCACAATCAAGTTCTTTTAAACCTTTAAGAGTGGGTTCAATAATATTTTTAATAATTTTATTATTAAGATTATTTGTTTCCAGTCGTGAGGGTGAATATGCTCCCATACCACCAGTATTCTTACCTTTGTCCCCCTCATAGACTCTTTTATGGTCCTGAGCTGTCCCAAACATTTTAAAACTTTTACCATCAGAGATAATAAAGAAACTCATTTCTTCCCCAATTAAAAATTCTTCAATAAGTATATTTTCAGCTTTTCCGAACTTACCACCAAATATTTCATTCACTGCAGTTGATGCTTCTTTATAATTTTCAGAAATATAAACACCTTTACCACTGGCCAAACCATCCGCCTTGATTACTATTGGAAAGTTACACTTTTCAAGAAAAGATATTGCTGTTGTTAAATTTGAAAATACACCAAATTTAGCTGTTGGTATTTTATATTTTTCACAAAGTTTTTTTGTGAATATTTTTGAACCCTCTAGTTGTGATGCTATTTTGTTTGGCCCAAAGACTTTTATGTTAAATTTTTCCAAATAATCTACAATACCTTCAACTAAAGGTTTCTCTGGACCAATAATTATAAAATCTATTTTATTTTGTACTATGAAATTCTTTAATTTTTCAAAGTCATCAATATTAATATCAATATTTTTTGCTAATGAACTTGTACCTGCGTTGCCTGGAAAACAATAAATTTGTTCTATTTTACTAGAATTTTTTAGAGAAAAACACAACGCATGTTCACGTCCACCACTTCCTATTACACCCACTTTCATATAATGATATATAAACCAAAAATGTTTAAAAAATTAGCTAAAATAAAATATTTACCAAATAATTTTGAAGTTATTCAAGAAGGAGACCATGTGATCTGTGCGATTTCTGGAAAAAAAATTCCTTTAGAAAAACTAACTTACTGGAATGTTAATAAACAAGAGGCATACTTTTCTTATATTGAAGCTGCAATTAAAAGAGAAAATAACTAAGTTATTTCCACCTATTATGAGACCAGATCCATTGACTAGGATTTTTAAGTATCATTTTTTCTAATGATTTATTAAGCTCAAGTGTTATTTTTTCTATTGTTTGATCTTTATTAAAGGTTATGGGCTCCATAATTTCTAACATAAAATTTTCATTATTTTTTCTTTCAATATAAATTGGAACTATTTTACAATTAAATTTTTTAACAAATTGAGCTGGTATGGTCGTGGTAGAGGCAACTTTACCAAATAATGAAGTTTTAATTCCTTGAGAAACTCTCTGGTCGATCATTAAAGCTATAGAGGTTCCAGTCTTGAAATTTTGTAATAATTCTTTGGTTCCTGAGATTCCTTTTTTTATTTGTTTACGGCAAATATATTTTTTTCTTATATTTTCCATTATCGGATTCAGGAAATTATTATTTAGTGGCCTATAAACTGCTGCAAGATCAATTTCAGACTTTTCAATATGCATTGCCATCAACTCGAAATTGTCAAAGTGACCAGATATAAAAATTACTGGGTTATTTGAAATTTTTATATTTTCTAGAATTTTTTGGCCTTTAATTTCTAAAAATTTATCTGAATTATTTTTTCTATAATATTTTATAAACATATACTCAGCTAAAATTTTTCCATAACTATTCCACATTTTTTTAATTACGCTCTTTTTAAAATTTTGATTTTTATTTGGGAATGCAAATGAAATATTTTTTTCTATTACTTTTTTTGATCTAAAAAAAGGGCCAATCATTTCAGATAACTTGCTTGATAAAATTCTTGATAATTTTAAACCTATTATCTTAAATACAATAAATAAAAAAATTATTAAAATGAATTGAAAAAAATATTTTGTGATTTTCATATCATATTTTTAATAAATTGATTAATTCGTTTTCATCTTGAATAACTACGTCAATAGATATAAATTTAATTTCTTCTCTAAATTTCTGAGGAACTTTCATAAAATCTTTTTCTGTTGTTAAAATTTTTAAGTTTTTATTTTTTGCAATATCAATGATTTTCTCAAAATCATTATTGTTATAATTGTAATGATCAGGGAATGTAATCTCTTTTTCAATATTAAATTTATTTTCTAGTAGTATCTCTTTAAATTCAGATGGATTACCTATTCCTGAGAATATTAAATATTTTGAGTTTTTATCATATTTATCAATATTCAATATTTTATTATAAGTTTTAAAAATTTTAATATTAGAATTAATAATTTGAATTTGATTTTCAATTTTATTTAAACTATGTGAATGTCCATTTAAAAATACTGCATCGAATTTTATTAAACTTGAAAGTTTTTCTCTCAAAGGTCCTGCAGGAATAAGTTGCCCATTACCAATCCAAAATTTTGTCTTAAAACATACAAATTTAAAGTTAAATTTCATTCCAATTTCCTGTAATCCATCGTCAAATACAAGATAATCTAATTTTTTTTTTAAACCGTCATGGATTGCTTTTTTTCTTGAATTTACAACAATTAAATTAGTTTTTTGATTTAACAAAAGTTGTTCATCTTTTTGACTTGTGTAGTCTTTCTTAACAGTAGCAACTTGATATTTAAGTTTCTTTAAAATTTCGTATATTTTAATAGTAAGAGGAGTTTTTCCAGTTCCACCTAAATATATGTTTCCAACACATATAGTTTTAATTTTTAAAGATTCATTTTTTATAAAAAATTGAGATAAATAATTTCTCACCAATATTATTAACGAAAATGGTATTAATATAAATGCAATTAAATTTGGTTTAGGTAAATCCCAAAATTTTGGTTTTTTAAATTTTATCAAATTACTTAACAAAGATTTCATTGTAGGTTTTTTTTAAAATTTCATCTCCGATCATCTTTATTTTACTTTGTATCATTTTAGAATTACTCTGTTTGTTAAATAAAATATTTAATTGATCAATTAATTCATTATTTTTTTTTATATACGTAGAGATTCTATTTTTTTTTAGAAACTCATAAATTTCTCTAAAATTTTGAACATTGGGTCCATTAATTATAGAACAGCCATATCTTGCAGCTTCCAGAGGATTCTGACCACCATGTTTAACTAAAGACCCACCTAAAAAGATATTATTACAATTTTTATAAAATGATTTTGTATTACCATATGAGTTGACTAAATAAATATCAGTTTCCGGATCAATTTTTTTTGACGGTTTATCTAAATGAATTTTTAAGTTAAGTTTTTCCAGATCATTTTTTATCGATGCATATCTTTCAGCATGTCTTGGAATAATAATAGTTATTAAATTTTTTATTTTTTTTTTTAATATTTTGTGTGCCTGAGCTACAAATAGCTCCTCAGGATGATGAGTGCTTGAGGCACACCAAGTTTTTTTATTTGATAAAAAATTTTTCAAACTTTTTTTTATGTCTAAATTCTTTAACTCAGATTGAGAAAATTTTAAATTTCCTAAAAACTTCACATTTTTGAATTTTAATCTTTTTAGATACCCAAATGACTCTTTGCTTGATGACAGACATAAATCAAATTTACTAAAAATTTTTTGTGAAAAATTAGGAAATTTATTCCATCTTTTGAAAGTTTTTTTGGTAATTCTTCCATTGATAAGAATGATTGGAATTTTATTTTGTTTTAATTGTATAATTGTATTTGGCCAAAACTCAGAGTCGATAAATAATGCCTTTGAAGGTTTCCAATAATTTAAGAATCTCTTAATTAAAAAGTTTGAATCAATTGGAAAAAATTGATGAACAACTTTATTAAATTTATTAATTTTTAACACTTTAGAGGAACTAAGTGTATTAGATGTAACCAATATTTGTTTAATCGTTTTATTTTTTTCTAATTTTTCTATCAGAGGAACTATACTTTGTAATTCGCCAACGCTCGCACCATGAAACCAAATAAGTTTTCCAAGTTTCTTCTGCTTATCAAAAAAACCAATTTTTTCTTTGAACCTTAAAGGATCTTCTTTTTTTTTTATAAATCTTACTATTAAAATTAAAGGTGAAATTAATAATACTAGATTAATTAAAAACCTATAAATAATTAACATCAATTTTTTTTAATTTGTTTTTCGTAAAAATTTTTATATTCTTGGGATGATATTAATAAATCATCGTGTTTACCCTCACCAGCAACTGAACCATCTTTAATTACATAAATTTTATCTGAGTTCAAAATAGTTGAGAGTCTATGTGCAATAACAATTGTTGTCCTTCCAGCAGTTAGAAAATTTATTGCTTTTTGAATTTTGTCTTCCGTTTCAGCATCCAATGAAGAAGTGGCTTCATCCAAAAGAATTATTCTACTTTTTTTTAGTAAAGCTCTTGCAATAGATAATCTTTGTTTTTGTCCTCCTGACAATCTTATTCCATTTTCACCAATTAATGTTTCATATTTGCTTGGAAGATTTTGAATAAATTCATCAGCAAAAGAATATTTTACAGCATTTTCTATTTCCTCCATAGTTGCGTCTGGTTTTGCATAGGTGATATTATTTTTGATTGTGTCATCAAATAAAGTAGTTTCTTGACTTACTAAAGATATATTATTTCTAAGTGACAATAATGATGAATTATATATAGATTGGTTATCGATTTTTATATCCCCAGAATTTGCATCATAAAACCTTGGTATTAAGTTTAAAATTGTAGATTTTCCTGCTCCACTTCGCCCAACCAAAGCAGTCATTTTTTTACCTTGAAAGTTAAGATTTATATTTTTCAAAATTTGACTTTCATTAATAGCATATTTAAAATTAACGTTTTCAAAAGAAACATCTCCATCTTTCAATTCGATATTGATTGCGTCCTTAATTTCTTGAATTTTAGGTTTATCATCAATGATTGGCAAAACTCTTTTTGCACCAGACAATCCTTGGTGGATAGTAATATTCAATGTAGCTAATGATCTTACAGGTTGATATGCAAGCATCATTGCGGCTAAAAAAGAAAAGAAATTACTTACCTCAAGTTCGTTATTTGAAACAAGTTTAGCAGATATAAAAATTAAAAAAGCAATCATAATACCTGTCAAAAATTCCATTATAGGTGATGCTCGAACATGGACGACAGCAATTTTCTGAGATTTTTCTCTAAGTTCATTTATTAGATGATTTGCCCTATTTTTTTCAAAATTTTCTCTCTGGAAAATTTTCATAAGTTTATGATTTTTAAAAATCTCAATTAAATATGATGTTAAAACTCCAGCCTGCTTCATTTGTTGAGTCACAATTTTTTCTATTCTTTTTCCTAATGTTTTTGCAGCTACACTAGCTAAGGGAATCATTATAATTGCAATTAAAGATAACTTCCAATTTTGGTAGAACATAACACATAATAATCCTATTAAAGTGAGACTATCTTTGAAAAGATTTAAAATTGCCGTACTAACTAAACTTGTAATCATCCCAACATCGTTTGTTAAATTAGAAATGAATTTCCCAGAATGTTTGTTATCTACTAACTTTGTGTCTGCTCCTATTAGAACAGAAAACATGTCAATCTGTATATCTCTTTTTACATTCTCTGATATACCTATCATAATAACTTTAGCTAAATAGAGAGAAATACCCTTAATTGCAAAAGCTAGAACAATTAAAAGAGGAATAATAAAAATCATTGATTTTTTTTGTTCTATAAAAAGATGTTTAATTGCAGGATCTAATAGATATGCAACAGAAGACGTACTTGCTGCTAATAATAAAGTAAAAAAAATAGAAATTGATATTTTTGATAAATATTTTTTTGTATAATCATTATATAATCGTTTTAAAATTTGAATGCTTGTCATGGTAAAATCTTCCCTGTGATTAATGAAATTAAAACAATAAAACCGAGAAGATTATTTGATTTAAAAATTTTTAAACAATTTTCTGGATTTTCAATTTTAAGTTTTTTTATTTGTAAAATATATAAATGAAAGCCAATAATTATTAAAGTTAGATAATAAAATTTACCTAATTGCATAAAAAAACCTACGATAATTAAACTCATTAAAAAAATTGTGTAACATAGTTTAAGAAATAAATGTGGTTTTGACTTAAACTTTATTGAAGTTGATTTTAATCCAATAATTTCATCATCTTTTAAATCTTGAAACCCATAAATGGTGTCAAAGCCAAGTGTCCAAAATATGGCTCCAAAATAAAAAATAATTGCAACAGTATTTATTTCACCTTCTATTGATGTCCAACCTAATATTAAACCATAATTAAATGTAATTCCTAAAAAAAGTTGAGGCCAATAGGTATATCTTTTCATCAATGGATAGGTAAATGCAAGAGGCATTGATCCTAATGCAAGAATTATTGTTAAGTAGTTAAATTGAATTAAAACTAAAAAAGCTAGGATACATAATATCAGAGAGTAAATAATACCCCTAGTGACAGAAATTTTTCCTGCTGCTATAGGTCTATTTTTTGTTCTTAAAACTTTTTTATCAAAGTTTCTATCTACTATATCATTAACGATACAACCTGCAGATCTCATTAAAATCGCACCAAACAAAAATAAAGATAAATAAAAAATATAATTAAATTTTTCATCAGTAAAATTATATGCCAATGTCAAACCCCAAGCGCATGGCCAAAATAAAAGCATGTAACCTATTGGTTTTTTTAATCTTGTCAGTTCAGTGAAAAGTTTAACTTGTTCCATAAAATTAACTTGTAAATAGCAAACACAAGATTGATAATCAATTTGATTCGTATGAATATAGATTACACAGTCACAGCATTAATGTTTCCTGCTATTCCTTTATTAATGAATATATATAGTAATAGATTTCACTCACTAAGTAAGTTAATTAGAGAGCTTCATGATGAACATGTCTACGAAAAACACGTTCCGCCAGAATGGAAAAAACAATTTATAAATTTAAGTGGTAGAATAACCTTATTAAGATGGTCTATAATGTTTGGAGCTTTCGGTTTTTTGTTTAATATGCTCACTGTGCTTGGTCTTTATTTGAATGAAATTTTTATAGCAAGATTAATTTTTGGATCTTGCTGCTTGTCAATGATAATTTCAATAATCTTTTTTATAAGAGAAATTCATATTTCAACAAATGCTCTTAGACTTCATATGTCTGATATGGATGTAAATGTAGACTAAGGGATTATTATTGCAGGACCTAAAATTTTTCTATTTTCTAAGTCTTGATGAGCTTTAACAATTTCAGTTAAAGGATATTTCTTAAAAATATTTAATTTAAATTTTTTATTAATAAACATTTCAAAAACTTTATTAGCTGCTTCATCAAGCTCTTCCCTTGTCGATGTATAATGAGCAATACTAGGTCTAGTTAAATACAATCCTTTTGGAGCCAAAGATTTTGTTACATTACATAAGTCCAAAGGGCCAGACGCATTTCCAAAAGAAACCATCATACCTCTAACTTTTAAAGATTCGATCGAGCCATCAAATGTTTTTTTTCCAACACCATCATAAACAACCGGAACACCTTCACCATTAGTAATATTTTTCACTTTTTCAGCAAAATTTTCTTTTGAATAATTAATTACATGATCACAACCGTTATTTTTTGCAATTTGGATTTTTTCATCTGACCCGACTGTTCCAATTATTTTGCATCCCAAACTTTTAGCCCATTGACAAAATATTTGACCAACCCCACCAGCAGCTGCGTGAAATAGAATAGTTTCCTCAGACTTTACACGATAAGTTTTATGTAGAAGATAAAAAACAGTGAAAGCTTTAGTCATTAAAGTTACAACATTTTCCAAATCTATTTCATTAGGCACTTTAATTAATTTTTTTGTTGGAAAAATTCTATGTGTTGAATATGAACCAATAGGCATGGATGCATATGCCACTCTATCTCCAACCTGAAAATCTTTTACATCAGGACCAATTTTTTCTATTGTGCCTGCTCCTTCTATTCCAATATTTGATGGAAGTTCAACAGGATAAAGCCCAGATCTATGGTATGTATCAATATAGTTTAAGCCAATAGCTTCATTATTTATCAAAACCTCGCCAGATTTTGGATCCTCAAGTTTAATATCCCTAATTTCTAAAACCTCAGGTCCACCAGTTTTGCTAATTACAACGGCTTTCATAATTTATTTTAC
>TARA_B100001057_G_scaffold317117_3_pt1 | contig 13081 bp, 9 predicted proteins | sample TARA_B100001057 | Tara Oceans TARA_B100001057 (sample SAMEA2621839) | marine metagenome | biome: marine biome (ENVO:00000447); feature: surface water layer (ENVO:00002042); material: "saline water (ENVO:00002010), including plankton (ENVO:xxxxxxxx)" | depth 5 m
TTGTACGCCTTCGGTCTTCTCGTTTTTTTAGTCGCTTCAATGTTGGTTATCAGAAGCTTCAAAAGAGAACTCATTCCAGTTTTCTCCGACGAAGAGGGGCTCGTTCAAATTACGCCTCATGCTTTGCACGAATTAGTAAGAAAAACTTGCGAAGCTTTTCCTGAAGTCAACTCTCCTTCGACCCGCATAAGAAAAGATGCAAAAGAACTTCGTTTGGACATTCACATCAAGGTCAAGCCCGACTGCAACGTCAAGGATGCCAGAACGCAACTAAGGGAAAGACTGGAAGAAGTGATGATAGCAAACTTGAATTTTTCCAATTTCGGGGGTGTCGACATTGTAATCAAGGGATTCCAGGAAGACGCCTGATCTTCGGATCAAGGTTTTCTTCGCAATTTTCTAAGAACGGGAAGCTCTCTACTTAAATTGACTCGACTTCCTCTTACCTCGGCCCACAACTCGGAAGGAGTTATCTGACCAAGTGCGGAACGATCTATCCAAGCACTCCCTATGGGCCCTTCAACCAAAGGGGAATATCCCCCGGACAAAACCCTGCCTGCCTCTCGCTCGAGCACAAAAACTCTGTCGTCTTGCCTGGGAATACGTCGGTCTTGTACTTCATAAAAGATTACATTGCCGGTTCCTCCCGATTCTTTTTCCAGGACAAGAGCATCCTTTCCCAAGAAACTTTTTTTGTTCCACTTGATCGCCCAACCAAGACCAGCCTGCAAAGGAGTGATTTCCTCACTCAACTCATGCCCGTAAAGAGGAAAGCCCGCCTCCAACCTCAGACTGTCCCGAGCGGCCAACCCCACCCATCTCGCCAACCCTGACGACAGATCATCATCAAACGCTTGAGCCCAATCCGAAGTCTTTTCCACCGGACAATAGATTTCGAAGCCATCCTCTCCCGTATAGCCGGTCCTCGCGACAAGGCAGTAATCACCGAACAAATCGACTTCACGAAAACCCATCTTGGGAAGATCGCCGAAGTCAATTCCCGTTGCATTATAAAGTGCCGTAACACTGAATGGACCTTGAATGGCTAGTTGACCAAACTGATTCGAACGGTTCGATATTTCGCAGTCAAAATCACCTTGGTGTTTTTTTAAATGCTCGAAGTCCCTCTGCGTGTTCGATGCGTTTACGCATAAAAGGAAACTGGTATGGTCTTTTTTATACGCAATGAGATCGTCTATCGTTCCACCATCCTCCGAGCAGATGGGTGAGTAAATACCCTTGCCCTCATCAAGAGAAGCCACCTGATTGGTAAGCACAAGGTCAAGAAAGGATTCGGCGTCAGGGCCCCGAACCTCTATTTCCCCCATGTGACTTACGTCAAAAAGACCGACTTTTTGCCTCGTATGCATGTGCTCATCTATAATTCGTCCATAGGAAACGGGCATTTCCCAACCAGCGAAAGGAACGAGCTTCGCTGAATGTTCGAGATGAAAGTCGTGTAAACGCAACTTTAGCAAATTGTTCATTATTTTCTTTATCCTTGTCTTGCTTATTTTGCTTTCATTCTCTTTAGATTATCGAGATGGTCTCAATGATTCGAAAAAAATCAATCAAAAGCGTATTCCCCATTACGAATTCCTGTACCAATCACCCAGTCGGGCAAAGAAACCATCACCTGAAACATAAAGCGTGAATTCCTGGTATTCTGATCCTGAGTTAATCGTAGCAATATCTTTGACCATTGGTATTTCCGCTCTTTGCTCGACTCTTGAGGCGATGATCTTGAGTGTGAGTTCCGCAGAATTGGAAAGCTTCAAAAAGGCTTCACCCAAACGAGGGTTGCTGATGGAAAAGTTTCACAACGAAATCGAGGAAACTACTTCTGCGATCCTAAGCCTCAACACAATTGCCAACACTTTGGGCGCCACCTTGGTTGGCGGTCTCGCAAAAAAACACCTCGGGGACGGGCAAACGGACATGCTTTGGTTTGCCTGCGGCATGACCCTGGGAATTCTTTTCTTTGCTGAGATTCTGCCCAAGAACATGACCGTTCGATACCGAGCCGACATGTTGGGAAAACTGGTTATTCCTCTTTTTGTAGTCAGAAGGCTCATGTTCCCCTTCTCCAAAATTTGCAAGGTAACCGTAAAGGCAATGGTTCCCGAGAAGAAAAAGTCCGAAGACAGCGATGAAGAGGAAATCATACTTTTGGCTAAAAAGGGTGCTCAAAAAGGAACTCTTACCGATGAAGAAAGCAAGTTGGTCGCGAATGCTTTACGCCTGAACAACCTCCAGGTGCACGAAATCATGACGCCTCGGACCGTTGTACTTGCGCTTGACCAAGCTCTTACGGTTGAAAAGGTCTTTCGCATGCACCCGAACGTTCCCTTCGCACGCATTCCTTTATACCGGGAGAACATTGATCAAATATGCGGAATCGTCAGAAGAAGAGACCTCCATGGCGCCATGGTCGAGGAAATGCCGGGCAAATCCTTGAAGGAGCTTTCCCAAGAGGCAATATTCGTACCTGAAAACGCCTCGGTCGACAAAGCTTTGAGACTCTTGCTTGCCGAGCATTGCCAACTTTCCGTCGTCGTCGACGAATTCGGATCAGTCGCAGGGGTTTTGGCAATGGAAGATATTATCGAAAGCATTATCGGCCAAGAAATCTTCGAACCCGACGACATGGCCGTCGACATGAGGGAATTTGCCAAGCGCAAGCACAGGGCTCTCATAAACCAAAAAACACAAACATCCGAGTGAAGGTCACAGCATCAAATTATTGGGTTCACGATTTGGATCCTTTTCTTTGGAAGTTCCCCGATTCCTTTTCCCATTTGGGCCCTGGAGGAATACGTTGGTATGGAATCGCCTATCTTGCGGGATTCATCTGCGCCTTTTTTCTTCTCAAGCAATACCACCGGAGAAAACGAAGCCCATACGACAGCGAACAGATCATGAATCTCATGACCTTCATGGTTCTCGGAGTATTGCTCGGAGGAAGAGTTGGCTATGCGCTGCTTTACCGATGGGGAGAATTCATCGAAGATCCGTTGATTTTGTTGCGAGTATGGGAAGGCGGGATGGCTAGTCACGGAGGCTTCATCGGCGTTTGTATCGCTGTTTTTTGGTATGCCCGCCATTCCAAGCAATCCCCTTTTCCCATCGGAGATATAATCGTCAGCGTAGTGCCACCTGGCCTCTTTTTCGGAAGAATTGCCAATTTCATCAATGGTGAGCTTTGGGGGCGAACCACTGAAGTCTCCTGGGGGGTATTATTCCCCAAAGCACCTGGTTTTATCGAAGGAATGGCCAGACACCCCTCCCAACTTTACGCAGCAACACTCGAAGGACTGTGTACTTTTGTTTTTGTACAATTGCGCTTTTGGAAATCCGACGTTACCCAAAGGGTTCCTGGAAGATTGGCGGGAGAATTCCTGATTGCTTATGCCGTTGCCAGAATAATCAATGAATTTTTTCGACAGCCTGACGCATCTTTGATTATGGGCATGTCCCGAGGGCAATTCTATTCCCTTTTCTTGGTTTTGGCCGGGGCCATTCTTGTTCGAATAGCAGAAGCAAGGGCTAAAAAACTACGATCCTGAACGATGCAAGGAAGTCATGTTAAGCTCCATGGAATCATATTATTTTTCGAGTGTGAATTAATTATCTTTGACAGGACTGACCAAACAAAGAGAAAACAATCCAAGGACAGCATAATTAAATGATAGGCAATTTTTTCGGGTTTCTCTCAAATGACATCGGCATAGACTTAGGCACGGCAAACACCTTGGTCTTCGTAAGGGATCGCGGCATCGTGCTCCGCGAGCCAAGCGTGGTTGCCCGATACAAAAGCAGCAAGAAAGTTTGTGCCGTCGGCTCCGATGCAAAAAGGATGCTTGGTCGAACCCCCGGAACGATTGAAGCCCTCAGGCCCATGAAGGACGGGGTTATCGCGGATTTTGAAATTTCCGAAGCGATGCTCAGGTATTTCATTGAAAAGGTGGACAAAAGAAAACTCGTCCCTCCCCGCGTAGTGATTGCCGTACCATCGGGAATCACCGCCGTGGAGAAAAGAGCCGTCAAGGATTCTGCTATCAGGGCCGGAGCCAGAGAAGTTCTGTTGCTTGGTGAACCCATGGCCGCCTCCATTGGCGCAGGCCTACCCATCGATGAGGAATACGCGAACATGATCGTCGATATTGGCGGTGGGACCACGGAGGTTGCCATTATCTCCATATCCGGAGTTTCCTATCAAAGAAGCATACGGGTTGGAGGAGACGAATTGGACGAAGCGATTATCGCTTACATGAAGAGAGCTTACGGGTTGCTTATCGGCGAAAGAACAGCCGAGGAGATCAAGTTTTCCGTAGGATCCGCTGGCCCCATTGAAACAGGGGAACTCAGCATGGACGTAAGGGGCCGGGAAGCCACCCATGGTTTGCCCAACACGGTGCATATTACTTCCCAAGAAATTAGGGAAGAAGCTCTCAAGGAAGTCGTGTCTCAAATCGTCGACTTGGTCAAAAGCGCATTGGATCGATGCCAACCCGAGCACTCCGCGGATCTGATCGACCGTGGCATCGTTCTTGCCGGCGGAGGAGCTTTGATCAGAGGATTGGATCAGGTCATAAGCGAGGCAACGCGATTACCCGTCATTCAAGCTGAAGACCCCTTGTGTTGCGTGGCCAACGGAACGGGGAAGTTCCTCAACCTTCTCGGGAATCTAAGTCGCGAACAGGTTGATCGTCTCGTTACCCAATAGATTTTGATTTGGTCAAGAAGACAGACAGACGCAAGTCTCAGCCCTTCCTCTTTCTTGGTCTTTTTCTAGTCGCATGGTGGGGACTGCCTACCTCTTGGAAGGTTTTCACCAAGTCCGCCTTCGCGGAATTCCACGCACCGATTTGGGATCTCTCCTCCCGCACCGAAGATTTGAGCAATTATTGGGGACACCTTAGCGACTCCAAACAAACATTGATTGAAAAAGCCAAGAATTCATCACGGCTCGAGGCGGATGTGGATCTTCAGCGCGAAAGAATAAACGTTATTCAGGATGATATCGGCAGACTACGTACTCTGAAGGCTTCCTTGAAGCAATTGGAGGACAGCTTGAACTTAGGGTCCTCCCAGGAATTCGACTCCGTAGTTGCCAGGGTCTCCCACAGAAGCCTGAGCGGTTGGTGGCAAAAAATCACCATAAGAAAAGGACGATCGCACGGATTGAAAGCAGGTCTCGGCGTCATTTCAAATAGGGGCGTGATCGGAAGAATCAAATCCGTGGGCTCGCGTTCATCCGAAATCGAACTTCTCACCAACACTTCCTTCAGGATGGTCGCTCACTTCGAGGGGGACGACAGACCAGTGACTTTCCAAGGGAATGGGATTGCCTTGGGAGGAACACCTGTCGGACTGGCCTTGGACGTCCCCCATGACCTCTCCCCTACTCCAGAAACACCTCATGCTCTCGTAAGCTCGGATCTAAGTTCTATTTTCCCTCGGGGCATTCCTCTTGGCTTCGTAACCAATTTGGGCGAAGGGGAAGAAGGTTTGTTCAAGTCTGGAAAGGTAAACCTGGATTTCAGCCTTAATCAACTAATGGAAGTAACCATTCTGGTTCCACGACAATAAGAAACCGTGCAAAAACAAAACAAGACGGTCTTTGTTCTTTTGGGTGTGAATTTAGTTACGATCATCCTACTTGGTTCGCTTAACTCGACCATAGGTCAACAGGGGGTTTTTCTCTATCTCCCTGCCCTTTTCTTTCTTCCGGGAGTTCTGTACCTGGACAACTCAAGAGGCATCCCTTTGGCGTTCGTGACCGGATTGCTGATCGATCAACAAATTGAAACTCCCTTCGGCTTTCATGCCTTTGCTTTGTCCTTCTTTCATTTGATAGGATCGAATTGGGTCCGAGGAGTCAACTACCGGAGGGACTTCGTTACGCTTTCCCTCCAACTTCCGGCCAACCTGCTTGTTTTTGTTTTGTGGTTTGTTTGGATAAAACTCTTCGAGAATGGGCAAATGCAATGGACCCTCGGCAGATGGTTCATTGATTTAATCGCGTCGACACTGGTTCTGGTCCCTCTTGCCTTATGGATGCCGAGATTTGCCGAATCGGCGCTCGGAATCTTTCAACTTATTCCAGAAGGAAGGGAAGAGGCCAGATGAAATTGCTTGAGAAACATCTCCCCGAAAAAAGAAGGCTCAGGGTATTCAAATTTGTTTACGGGTCCTTGTTTCTGACCCTTTTTGGCTGCCTCCTTTTTCGCCAAACCTTTGAAACCGAGGAATTCGAGAACCGAGAGAGAATTCAGGGGCAACGCAGAATCTTGCGCCCCGGGGCAAGAGGTGACGTCTTGGACAGAAACGGTCAGTTGCTCATTGGTAACAAGGCTCATTTTTCAGCAGTACTACAATTGGAATTTCTAAAAAAAGAAATTTGGAAGGAACGGGTTTCCCTTGGAGAGAAGGCCGAAGCATTAATCGAAGAACTACTCGAAATTGCAGACCTTACCGGCAGCGTGCTGATCAACCACTGCTTAATGAAGAACCAGGCAAGAGACAGGGGAATCATCTTAACGGGAAGAAGTGTAAAAAGGGGAGATAATTTCGAGCGGGTAAAACTATACTTCCAAAAAACTAGAATTACCGTCAATCAAACCGCAAAAGGTTTTTGGTACTGCACCATCAAGGGTATAAACCCCACTGCCAACTCTTCTTTGAGAATAGAGGGGGCTCAACCCTCTGTAAAGGTCTGCCTCCCCGGTCTTTTTACAACCAACCTTTTTCTCCACCAAGACAACCATTACCGATTGAAAAATGAGAAAAAGGTTTCGGATCGATTTTCTTTTTTTGAAATTTTCGACACCGAGGAAACCGAACCGCAGTTTGATTCGAGTGCGATTAAATTCGAACAAAACGACGGTCGTGCGACGACTCATACTTCCATTGAGTGGGAAGCCCGTTACAATGTCGTCAAGAGATATCAAAAAGAAGTCAACCGTTTGACGGGAAGAGACAGGATCATAACCTTCCGCAAGCTTAAATCCCATTGGAGGCAGAAATCAATCCTCCCTCTTGAGTTAGCCGGAAACCTAACCGCCCAAGAGTACGCAAAGCTTATTGATGAAATCGATCCGGATTCCCCGCTGCAAGTAAGCTCCCAAGCCATCAGGCATTATCCTATGGGGTCCTTGGCTTCACACATCCTCGGATACGTCGGAAGCGGATACCAAGCCGATGACGAGGGATTGAAAGGACAAGACTTGGGGACCTTCGAGATTAAAGGGAAAAAAGGCAAAGAAGGAATCGAGGTATTCTTTGATTCACACCTAAGAGGCAAGGATGGCAACGATATCTGGCGAATCAGTCCGAGTGGTTTGAGAGTCGAATTGGTGGAATCAAAGCCTGCCCAAAAAGGATCGACCGTGCGGTTGAGCATAGACTCGGAATTACAAGGATTGGCCGAACAGTCCCTCCAGCAAATGTCCCAGCGGGTGGCCACCCATAGAATTCTTCCAGATTCCGATTGGCTTAAAACAATTGAAAGAAGAACGCGTCGTGAATTGATCAGAGCAAACGAGAAGGAGCTGAGCCCCGACCTGCTACTCAATTCTTTCAAGGATGCGCCTTTCCCTTTGAAGGGTAGTCAAGCATCCACCGTCGCTGGCTTCACGGGAACTTCCGAAGATGCGGACCGCTTGTTGCGACTGCTCTACGCAAAAGGAGTTCTGGCAAAACCAAACCTCGAAGCGGAGGAATACGTTTTGGCCTCCCCTCCCCCCCCTCCGGGAGCTGCCGTACTCATACACTTGAAGTCTCGGGAAGTACTTGTTCTCGCTAGTAAGCCCAACTACAACCTACAGGAATTCTCCCCAATCCTCACTCAATCGACCTACGATGAAATCGAAAGATCCGAGGCATGGTTGCCCCGCGCATTGCACCCGGGTTACGCACCTGCCTCTCCATTCAAGCTCGTGACTTCTTTGGCAGGCTTCAGAAAAAGGGTTCTCGACCCTGAAGAGAAGTTGCTCTGCGAAGGAAAGCACAAAGGCATGATATGTCATGTTTTCCCTGGTTCGCACGGAGAATTAACGTTCCGCGAAGCAATCGCCAGAAGCTGCAACGTTTATTTTTATAGAATGGGCGAACGAATTGGACATCCCGGATTGATCCAGGAAGCACAGCGCCTGAACATGCATCAATCCCCTGCCATCCAATTACCTTCCACGGGTACCCCCATCGTACCGGATCCAGAATGGAAAAAGAAAGCAACGGGAGTCGCGTGGACCTTGGAAGACACCTTCAACATAACCATAGGCCAAGGCGGCCTAAGCCAAAGCCCACTCCAAATTGCTTGCATGACCGCAAAACTTGCATCCAATGACCTATCCTTCCAGCCTTCGATTCTCTTGGGTACGAAACCAATAACTTCGGCCCGACGACCTTTGGGAATTTCGGAATCTTCCTTGCGTTCTATCTACGAAGGAATGCACCTGGCGACGACAAAAGGTACCGCTCATCGATGTAAAATCGAAGGGATTGACATTGCAGGAAAAACTGGCACGGGCCAATGGAGAAATCACAACATGAAATTAAACCTGGCTTGGTTTGTAGGCTTTGCTCCTTTGGAAAAACCTGAAGTGGCCATTGCCGTGCTTATCGAAGGCATCATACCTCAGGACAAGATCCAAGGTGGTTTGACCGCCACGCCCGTAGCTCGTGATATCCTTCAAGCATATTTCGACGTCACGAGGAAAAAACTTGCCCGGAACGACACTAGCCTGAATCCTAATTAAATAAAATCACCATGGTTGCCACACCCTCGACAATGATTCCCCTTGGCACGAAAGCCCCGTCCTTCGAGCTTTTGAACGTCACCGACCAAAAGACCGTCGCCATCAAACAGGATGAAAGCGCCGCTCATCTCGTTGCCTTCGTCTGCAACCATTGCCCTTTCGTCATTCATCTTTTTGAGCATTTGACCGAATACTTCAATCGGTTGGAAAATGAAAAGATTTCGGTTTACCTGATTTCATCCAACGACGTTGCAAAATATCCTGCCGACAACCCCACCAAGATGAGAGAACTAGCAATCGAAAGGGACTTCCATTTCCCCTATCTTTATGATGAAACACAAAGCGTCGCCAAGTCCTACAAGGCAGCTTGCACGCCGGATTTTTTCCTCTTCGACCATGAACTTTCTCTATACTACCGAGGCAGATATGACGAATCCAGACCCGGAAACGGTCTCCCCGTTAATGGACTTGACCTGAAGAGTGCCGTAGATCAACTCCTCAAAGGAGAGCCTCCGACTGACCCTCAGCATCCGAGCATGGGATGCAACGTCAAATGGAAGCCCGGCAATGAACCGGATTACTTCATGACCTGAACTCTTGTCTTGATGCGAGCAGACTAGGTCGCAGCAAACGGCTTTATTTGCTCGTCATGACGTACACGCCATCCCAATCGTCGCCCGGAGGGTTCTCTTTCATCACTTGGCAACGGTCTATGAGGATCATGGAGGGGTTGTCCTTCACTCCTGGGGTTATTCCAGGCTTGTTGGGTTCCAGGCCTTTCGCCTGTTCGAACATCTTCAGGGCGCCATCCCAATCCTGAAGCAAATACTTGTCGATGCCCTGCTTGAAGCAATCCAAGCAATCCTGAGTCTCTTGCCCCAGGTCGGCCATAAATCCGGTCGGTTCGTACATGGCAACGGGTTGAGAACGCCCCTTGACAACGATTTTGTCGAGGTATCGAAATGCGATGTCGTCCATTGTTTTTTCAGACGCAAGCTTGGTTTCCTCAGTAATCATGATGTATGCTCCGTAAGCCTTGGCGCCACTCTCGCAACGAGCTGCCAAGTTGACCATGTCTCCCATCATGGTGTAATTGAAACGATCCAAAGCCCCCATGTTTCCAACCGTAGCCGTTCCCGTATTGCAACCAATACGGGTTTGCATTTGCTTGACCAAGCCGTAGCACTTCCCCCATTTATCCTCTTCCATGGCCCACTTGTCGCGCAACTCGAGTTGCTTTTCCTGCATAAGCAAAGCCGTTCTTACGGATTGGTAGGCATGATCCTTCATGGGAATGGGAGCACCATACATGGCCACGATTGCATCCCCGATATACTTATCAAGCGTACCTCTTTCCTCTTGTAGAATATTGGTCATAGCCGTGAGGTATTCGTTCATGAGATCGACCAAACCCGTGGGGGTGAGCAATTCCGAAAAACTGGAAAAGGCCTGAACGTCGCTGAAAAAAGCGGTAATTGCTGTTTCTTCTCCTCCCAAATGCGGTTCCTCTCCGGACTCCACCATCTGATCGACCAAGTCAGCCGAAACATAACTTCCGAACATGCCCTTCAGACGTCCCTTGGCTTTCTGTTCAACCACCATCATAATGATCAATCCAATAAAAAAGGTACTGGCGCCCGCCGTGGCAGGAACGGCCAAAGGCATTATGATATGGTTTTTGGAAAAAAGGAAAAAAGCCAGACCAACGAACAAAACCAAAACGATTACCCCCACCCAATTCGACCAAGGGGCACTATTGACTGCAAGATAACCGAGAACCAAACAAACGGCCAAGATCAAAAGGGAAGAGGAGAGCTTTCCATCGAGAGTCCTTTTCAAGTAAAGTCCACTGGATAAGGTTTTGATGACGTTACCATGAACCGATACCTTCGGCACCGGATCTTTGTCCATGGGTGTCGGAGACAAATCCTGAAAGGTTGCTTCGGTCGGTCCAATTAAAACGATTGAGTCTTCAAACTGCTTAAAGAAAGACAGATATTGATCTCTTTCCATTTCGGCTTCCTTTATTTTCCCCAGGTTAAAAGCCAACAATGCCTTCGATATGGAGATAGCGTCCGCGGAACTTTTCAGAAGTTCTGCTACCGGAGAATCATCTTGGGAGGCACCGTTGGAAAGATTATCGAGATTAGCGATTTTTTCCCCCAATGAGTCCAACTCCTTCTCTTTGGGATCAATTTGAGACTTTTGAATGACGGCGGACAAGGCAGGGAATTGTTCCACCCTTTTCTTAAGTTCGTTTACTTCGGTTTGGATCGCGAGCTTTTGCTCTTCAAGCCTTCTCTTCGAAACATCATCTAATTGGGATATTTCTTTATTCAATAACTCCAATTCCTTTTCCTTGGGTTCAATTTGGGATTTTTGAATGACGGCTGAAAGAGCAGGAAATTGCTCCACTCTTTTCTTGAGCTCGTTTACTTCGGTTACGAGATTGAGCTTTTGCTCTTCCAATTTTTTTAACTTTTTAATTTTGCCTTTCAAATCCCCGGCAACCGAGAGTTCCCTCAACTTCTTGTTAAGACTACCCAGATCCGCAGCAAACCTATCCGCATCCTCGCTCGTGAGGATTTCGGAAGTGAAATCTTCAAAAAACCCCGAAGATTTCTCCTGTTCGGCAAGTTCATCCAAAAGAACGGATTGATCCGTGATTGGATTTGATTTCAGGGCTCTTATTTTCGCCCATAGCTCCCGAGATGCAATCTGTTCGGAATGTTGGTAATGAAGATTTCTGAATCCAACTAAAGCCGCTTTCATTTTAAAAACAACTTGATCGGCATTACGGGCCTGGGTGTTTTTTTCCTCCAAATAAGTTTTGTAATTCAGTACGTCATCCATGCCGCACATCGGATTGAACTCCGAAAATAAAGCTGGCGGAATGTAATTGTCCGCAATGGAGGACAGTAATTTCTCAAACTCTACGACGCCAGGGGCGTTTTCAGGCGGAACCGAACCAGTGGCTGCCTTGATCATATTTTCAGCCGTCTTCAAGCGCTTCTCTTCGACACCCAAGTCTTTCATTACGCCGAGTAACTCGGAGTCTTCGGCGGGCAATTCGATTCCGTCTATTCTTTGAAGAAACAAACGCATGATCTTCGGACCTCTGGACACGTATTCCTGAAAGTTTTCAATGTTGAAGAAGTCCTTAGCCTCAGAATAGAGAACTTCGGCTTCAGCTTCATCCTTCCAATTGGAAAACCAATTGATTTCCATACTCTGCTCTTCAATCAAGGAAACGTCCACCAAAGGTTCCCCCGCAAGACTTCGGATCACGAGCTTTGTCTTTCCATCGGGAATCTCAACGATTTTCTCGCTTACTCCATAATAGGCCATCAAGGCTTCCAACCCGAAGTGGTAAAAGCTGCGGTCCCGGACCAATGGCATGGAATTAGGAAGCGACTCGACCAATGTGTCGTTCGAGTCCTTCCAAACCAAATTGAGACGATCTCCATCCTCAATCAAGGTAGGTACCCGTGATTGGTTGAGGTCTACCCCCTCCAAACTTAATTTGGCCATTTTACCTCCCAAAATATTGTATGCATGGGCTTCACCTCCTCCAGGGAACCAAAGAGGAACAATTCTTTGCATTCCATCAACCTTGCTTGGAGCTACCGTTATCGGGGCGTTGATGCCAAGGTACTTGCCGTTTGTGTAAGAAAAAATAGGATAAGTGGGACTCTCCGGATAACGGAAGCCCATTTTGCTCGAATCATAGCCTTCGTTCAGGTTGGGGGGACCTGCTAGAAAATCAACGAATTCGTTCTTGAGAAAAGGCGTCTGAACGTTGGTGAAAGCCGAAGCCAAAACAACTTGATCGGGGTACTGTCGAACAAGTTCGGCAATGGCCGAATCGCTAACGAAAACATTCTTTTCCGGGACCATGCTCGAGGTACTCTTGGGAGAGAAGATAAAATCATAGGCCACGACCCTCGCGTTACCCTCTTCCAGCAATATCTTCCCGACGTCTCTGAAAAAATCGCGGTTCCAAGGGCGTTCTCCGACTTCGTCCATGCTGAGCGTGTCGGAATCAAAATTCACGTACATCACCTTGGGGACCCTTGGCACGGTCTTGTTTCCTTCAACGGGAATCCTTTGATCGGAAAGTGCTTCTTCTCGATGCGAAAGGTTCCCTCTTGCTTTGAAGCGCAGGTCGACGGACTTGTATTCCATGAAATCCAAAAAACCAAAATGATTGAGGACAACCCAAATTAGAGGGACAGTCAAAAGACCTATGAAGGTAAATTTGGATTCCTTGCTTAACTTGAACATACGATAAGACAGTTGTTGGTTAAAGAGACATCGAC
>TARA_B100001057_G_scaffold469865_1_pt1 | contig 13072 bp, 15 predicted proteins | sample TARA_B100001057 | Tara Oceans TARA_B100001057 (sample SAMEA2621839) | marine metagenome | biome: marine biome (ENVO:00000447); feature: surface water layer (ENVO:00002042); material: "saline water (ENVO:00002010), including plankton (ENVO:xxxxxxxx)" | depth 5 m
GCTGTTTTTTATTGTAAAAATTATTATTAATCAAGCTTTATTAAGATATCCTTAAAAATTATAACATTATATTTTATGCTTTGATCTGATAATCTTTTTCAATTTAGAGGATTTGTGTGTAATTAGTGTTTCTGAGACAAATTTGTCTTTTTCTATTTTTATTCCAGAGACTAAATCTCCAGAGGTAATTCCAGTAGCACAAAATATTGAGTCACCAGATATTATTTCTTTTAATTCATATTTTTTGTTAAAGTCTTTTACTCCCATTTTTGTAGCTCTTAACTTATCTTTTTCTGTTCGGAATATAAACCTACCTTGAAAATTACATTCAAATGCATCAAGTGCCGTAGCTGCCAATACACCCTCTGGACCTCCACCAATGCCTAAAAATAGATCAACACCATAATTTTCATTTGTAACTAATAAAGCACCAGACACATCTCCATCTGAAATAAGTTTTAATTTTACTTTAAGTTTTATTAATTCGTTAATTTTTTTTTTGTGTCTAGGGCGGTCAAGAATACATACAGTTAATTCATCTGGTTTTTTATTTTTAAATTCAGCAAGATTAAAAATATTTTTTTTTATATCAAAGTCTAGATCAATAACATTTGGCTCTAAAACATTTGATGAAATCTTATCCATATACGTTTCAGGTGCAGAAAATAGATTAGATTGTTCAGAAGCAGCTATTACTGATAAAGCCCCTGGTAGATTATTAGCAACAAAATTTGTTCCTTCTAGTGGATCAACAGCAATGTCAAAACATGGTTTGTTTGATGATCCTAATTCTTCTCCAATAAAAAGCATTGGAGCTTCATCTAGCTCACCCTCACCTATAACAATTTTACCTTTCATCTTTATCTTATTTAACTCTGTTCGCATCGCATCTACAGCTGCTTGATCAGCAGCTATTTTATCTTTTTTTCCAATAAATTTATATGATGCAAAAGCTGCCTTAGATGAAACATTATGAAATAAATCAATAAATTTTTTATCTATTGTCATCAAGATTTGATTTCTACAGTAGAATTGTATTTCAGATTATTTTCAAACTCTCTTAATCTTTTCCACACAGATATTAATTCAACGATAATTGGCCAACTTCTAACAAGATATTGTAACGAAGTTTCAACTCTACCAAATGCTCTTATTATTTGTTGGACAAAACCTAAAGTAATGGCACCTGTTACAATTGTTGGTGCTAACGCTAGATACGGAACTATAACCATTCCTTGTAAATAGCTCCATTTAACAGCATTAAAATATAAGTAATGAAAATACATTTTATAATGTATTTTTCTTACACTACCATATAAATCAGTAAATTTTTCAGGTTTTGCACTTTCTTTAAAATCCTCACCTAATACTAATTCTTTTCTATATGCAGCTTCCTCTTTTTGAATATCATACTCTATACCAGGAAGTTTAATTCCAACACTGGCTAAAATAATTGTACCACCAAGTGCTGAAATTATTGCAACCCAGACTAAAGCATGCTCAACTTCACCTATCCAAGGTAAGACTGTTATACTTTTTGATAATCCCCACAAAATCGGTGTGAATGCAATTAATGTCATTAAACTTCTTAATAACTCAGCCCCCAATCCTTCCATTATTCTCGCAAACTTCAAAGTATCTTCTTGAACTCTTTGAGATGCTCCTTCAATTGAAGATGCTTCATCCCATTTATCATGATAGAAATCAGCCATTGCCGTTCTCCATCTGAATGTCCAATGGCTTGTAAAATAGTCACTAAATATAACAACCAAAATATAAACTGCTGCAATTTTAGCAAATGTAAAAAGATAGGCGATAAAATCTTTTTCAGAAACTGAGTTAGGCTCAGTTAAAGCCTTTTGTAAAGTATCATAAAACTCACCAAACCACTCATTTATTCTTACATCTAATTGAACCTGATACCATGTAGCAGCAAGAATTAATAAAGTACCTCCTATACTCCATAAAGACCATTTTTTTTCAGTGAAAAATTTAAACATATCTTTATCTTACAAAATTATCTGCATAAGATTTTTTAACAGTTTTTCTTTTTTTTGGTTCAATTATCTCATAGTTTATTTTTAATTTTTTTGCATAATTAATTGCAAGCTCTTTGGTTGAAAATTCTAACTTTATTTCTGTAAAAGTATCCAATGAGCTTTCCCATCCCATTAAAGGATTTTTAATTGGATCTTTAGTTTCATATTCTAAAATCCATTTATGTGTTTTGCCTAATCCTGATTGCATAGCACTTTTATTGGGAATATAAATTTTTGCTTTTCTCATAAATAAATGGTCGGAGTGGCAGGATTTGAACCTGCGACCCTCTGGTCCCAAACCAGATGCGCTACCAGGCTGCGCTACACTCCGAGAGGATAACTAATACAGCACTTATCAAATATTTAAAAGTAGAAAGATTGTATAAATAAAGGTAATTTTATTAGAATCTGATATATAAACATCATGATTATTGAATGCATAAAGTGCTCTAAAACCTTTGAAGTTAATTCTGATTTAATTCCTGATTCAGGTAGAAATTTGCAATGTGGGTCGTGTAATTATATTTGGTTTTTTAATAAAGAGGAATATTTTCAAAATCAAAAAGTAGATATTGAAAACAAAGAAATATCTCCATCTATTCTAGATAATTTTGAAACTCGTGAATTTAAAAATGAAAAAGATGAGAAAAGTGATTATAAAACCAAAAAAATAAAAAAAGGATTTTCTAAAAAAAAAACAGAACATAAAACTAGCTTTAGAATAAGTCATTTTCTATCTTTAATAATTGTCCTCATTATTTCCTTTATAGCATTTGTTATTATTATAGATACTTTTAAAGGACCTTTGTTTAATTATTTTCCAAACTTAGAACTTGTTTTTTATAATTTATTTGAAACTATAAAAGATATAAGTTTATTTATTAAAGATATTTTTTAATCATGATAAATTACCTGTCAAAACCCTTTAGATGGTTTTTTAAATTGGAAGCTGCAAGTGGACTAGTTCTGCTATTTGCTGCAGTTATAGCTTTAGTAATCAGTAATTCAAATTTTTCAGATCTTTATTTTTCGACTTTAGAAAAATATTTATTTATTGGTATTAACGATTTTGGATTAAAGTTATCTGTTCTTCATTGGATAAATGACGCCTTAATGGCTATCTTTTTTTTCTTTGTTACTTTGGAAATAAAAAGAGAATTTTTGCAAGGTGAATTGTCTAATATGAAACAAGCCCTACTCCCAATAATTGCAGCAGTTGGTGGCATGGTAGTGCCTGCATTATTTTATATTTTTATAAATTTTGGTGACAGCGAAACTTTAAATGGATGGGCAATACCCTCGGCTACAGATATAGCATTTTCTTTGGGTGTTTTATCTTTATTGGGAAAAAGAGTTCCCTTGTCTTTAAAAGTTTTTTTAACAGCATTAGCTATAATTGATGATTTAGGAGCAATTTTGATTATTGCTATTTTTTACTCTGGAGAATTGAGTGCAAAATACCTAGGCTTAATGTTGTTTGCATTTATTATTTTACTTTCTATTAATAAATTTAATATAAGGAAGTTTTTACCTTATCTAATTGTTGGTATATTCTTATGGGATTTTACTCATAACTCAGGGATACACGCTACTATAGCTGGAGTTTTATTAGCAATGACTATTCCTCATAGAAAAAAAGAGAAAGATTTTTCATTATTAATTAAGATAGAACACGCAATCAGTCCTTATGTTGCATTCGGTATAATGCCATTATTTGCTTTTGCTAATGCGGGTGTATCATTAGATGGATTAACATTTAACTCATTATTAAATAAAGTTCCTTTAGGAATTGTACTTGGTCTTTTTATTGGAAAACAATTAGGTGTATTTTTATTCTCCTATATATCAATTAAAATGAAAATTGCACAAATGCCAAATAATTCAAATTGGTTTAATTTTTATGGTGTTGGAATTTTAACAGGTATAGGTTTTACTATGAGCCTATTTGTTGGAAACTTAGCTTTTGTTGAAAATATGCAATATATTGATGGTGTGAAAATAGGTGTCTTAACTGGGTCATTATTATCCACATTAGCAGGCTACTTCCTGATATTACTTTCCCCAAATAAATAATAAATATAAATGACTAGAAATTTACTAATTTTATTTACACTAATTATGATTTTTTTTAAGAATTCAGCAATGGCAAATTACGATAAATTTTTTTACGATTTTAAAATTAAGAGTATTAATGGTGAGATGATAAACTTAAAAGAATATAAGAATAAAGTAGTTTTAGTAGTTAATACTGCAAGTTATTGTGGTTTCACTAAACAGTATTCAGATCTACAAAAGTTATGGGATCAATACAAATCTAAAGGATTAATAGTTCTAGGAATACCCTCAAATTCATTTAATCAAGAAAAAAATGATAATAACGAGATTAAAGAATTCTGTAAAGTAAATTTTAGTATTAATTTCCCATTATCATCTATTACGGAAGTTAAGGGAGAAAACGCACATGAAATTTTTAAATGGGCAAAAAAAAATCACGGAAATTCAGCAGTACCTAAATGGAATTTTCATAAAATTTTAATCAATCGACAAGGTAAAATAGAAGATACATTTTCATCACTTACAAAACCGACTGCAGATAAATTGATTAAGAAAATAGAAAAAATATTATAATTTAATTGTTAAACCATCATGTGCAGGAATAACATTTTTAGGTAAAAGTTTTTTCAGTTTTTTATAATCTAACACTGGAGAGAGATTAGATAAAATAGCGTTTTTAGGTTTGAATTTTTTTATGAAATATAATGATTTCTCTAAATTAAGATGTGATGGATGAAGCTTATACCAAAGACAATCTAATATTAAATATTTTAAATTTTTAAAGTATTTGAAGTCTTTTTCATAAATTTCACTTACATCTGTTATATATGCCAGTTTTTTATTTATGATATAACAAATTGATTTGACATTACCATGTTTTACTTGGATTGGTTTAATATTAATTTTTTCATTTTTCTTAGTTAATATGAAATTTTTTTTTAATTTATTTAATCGTAAAGTTGCAGGATATTCATTCGAATAACTTTTAAAACAATAAGAAAAATTTTTCTTTAAATAACTAGAAGTTGGATAATCAGCATATACATCAATTTGCTTTTTTGTATTGATAAAAAAGGATCTTAAATCATTTATACCGTGAGTTTGATCTGCATGCATATGGGAATAGTAAACTTTATCTATAGTTTTAATTTTATGTCGTAATAATTGATTACGTAGATCAGGTGATGTATCTATAAGAATATTTTCAGATTTTGTTTGTAAAAGAGCTGAGCATCGAGTTCTATAATTTTTTTTGTTTTTTGGATCACAGTTACCAAAATAACCATCTGGTCTTGGCACACCCATTGAACTACCACAACCTAATATAATAAATTTCATAATTTTTAATTAAACAATTTATTAAAATTTTCTGTAGTTAAATCAATTAATTCTTTAATAGAAATTTTTTTAATAATAGATAGTTTTTCAGCAGTATATTTGATAAAAGAGGGTTCATTTTTTTTTCCACGCATTGGCTCAGGTGCTAAAAAAGGACTATCGGTTTCAATTAATAATTTGTCTGATGGGATTATTTCAAATGTATCTTGCAACTCATTTGAGTTTTTAAAGGTAATTATACCACTGGCAGAAAAATAAGAATTTAAATCAAGTAATTTTTTTGCAAAATTTTTAGACCCGGTAAAACAATGCATAAGAATTTTAAGATTTTTATTCTTATAATTATACAGAATTTCAAAAGTTTCTTTTTCAGCATTTCTCGAATGGACAATTAATGGGGAATCTAATTCTAAGGAAGCTTGAATATGTTTGTTAAAACTTTCTATTTGAGCATTTTTATCACTGTAATTATAATAAAAATCTAATCCTGTCTCCCCTACACCGATAATTTTTTCGTTATTTCTTATTTCATTAGTAATATTTTCTAAAAAAATTATGTTATTCTTAACCTCATGCGGATGAATACCAAATGTTCCATAAATGATATCATCTTTTTTTACAATTTCTTTAATCCTAGAAAAACTATCCAAAGTAGTACAAATAGTAAGTATTTTTTTAATGCCAGCAAGTTTTGATCTTTCAATTATATGATTGAGATTACTTAAAAGTGGTTCATGATCTAAATGACAATGTGAATCAATCATTTTGTTTTTCAATTTTTTTAAAAAGAATTTCTATACTTTTAATTGGACTACCCTTTTTTAAGAATTCATGATTTTCTATTGATGAAAAATTAATTTCTTTTTCTTTAATATTAAAAATCTTTAAAGCTTTTAAGGAAGATTGTGGAATTATAGGAAATAACATGACACTAATTTTTCTTACTATCTCAAGTGTTGTGTACACAATTGTATTTAGTCTTATTATTTCTGTTTTTTTTTTCCAAGGTTCTTGATCATTAAAATATTTATTTGTTTCAAATAAAGAGTCAACTATAAAATTTATATAAAAATTTATATCTTGATTGTCTATTTTTTCTCTAATAATATTTAGATTCAATTTAAATTTATTTAATAATTTTAAATCATCTTCATTAAATTTTATTTTATTAGGAATTTTACCTTCACAATTTTTGGCCGCAAAACTTGTTACTCTTTGACACAAATTTCCATAATTATTAGCCAAATCACTATTAATACAATCTTCAAGTCTTTCTTTTGAAATATTTCCGTCATTACCAAAAGAAACTTCTTTTATGAGATAATATCTTAATGGATCTAAACCATAATAATCTATAATTTCCAATGGATCTAATATATTGCCCCTTGACTTTGACATTTTTTCTTCACCTGAAAGAATCCACCCATGCCCATAAACTTTTTTGGGTAAGGGTATTTTAGCAGCCATTAAAAAGGCCGGCCAGTAAACAGCATGAAATCTTAATATATCTTTACCAATTAAATGAATAGATGCTGGCCAAAACTTCTTAAATAAATTATCATTTTTATTAGGATAATTGAGCGCACTTAAATAATTTGTTAGTGCATCTAACCAAACATAAATAACATGATCTTGATGATCTGGAACTTGAATACCCCAAGAGAAACTTTTTCTACTTACGGAAAGATCTTTTAATCCATTTTTTACAAAACTGATTACTTCATTTTTCCTTGATTTAGGGGATATAAAATCTGGGTGTTTTTCATAATAATCAAGTAAAGGCTTTTCCCATTTGGATAATTTAAAAAAAAAGGATTCTTCATCGACCCATTCTACTGATGATTTAGATGAAATGGATCTTTTAACACCATTAACTTCCTCTATTTCCTCGTCCGTATAAAAAGCTTCATCGGAAATAGAATACCATCCAGAATATTTTGATAAATAAATATCATTGTTTTTTTTTAGTTCGTTCCATAAGTTGTGAACCGATAATTTATGTCTTTCTTCTGTGGTTCTAATAAAATCAGTATTAGTTAAATTTAAAATTTTAGATAAATCTTGAAAAGTCTTACTTATTTCATTGCAAAAATCATTAGGTTTGACCCCATTTTTTTCAGCTGCTCTTTGTATTTTTAAACCGTGCTCATCTGTTCCAGTTAAAAAAAAAACATTATGACCATCAATTCTTTTAAAACGAGCAAAGAAATCAGCAATTATACTTGAATAGGCATGACCCATATGAGGTTTGGCTGATGGATAATATATGGGTGTTGTTATATAAAAATTTTTATCCATTAAGCATCTTATCTTTAAACTCTACAAATAATGTTTCATCATCGAGATTAAATCTCTTAATATTGTCTATTTGTTTTACAAAATAACTTCTAAAATTTTGATATCGTGATGATATCTTGTTTCTTAAAAAAAGTTCAAAAAAATCATTTACAAAATATTTTATTGAACTTTCTTTTTTATAATAAGATTTATCAATTAATAAAGTTAAAAAATCCATTAATCTTTTGTTTTTTAAATCTATTAGATTCTCCTCCGAAAATTTAATCAAATTAATTATTTTTCCAGGAGTGATATAATAATCGATAAGTTCATCGTTAATAAGATTTGAAATATTATCATTTAATAATTTATCGATTACAAATTTAGACTCATTATTTGATAAATAAATTTTAAAATTCAAGCATCTTGATTTGAGAGTTGATAAAACTTTTTTGTTATTATTAATTAAAATAAAATAAGCATTATTAGTGGGTTCTTCTATTATTTTTAAAAGAGCATTTACTGAATTTTTACTCAAATATTCTATATTATCAATCAAAATGAATCTTGGTTTGTCATTAAAGGAAAAATTTTTCAAGTTTAGTATCAAATTTCTTATTTGTGTAATATCTATACTTTTTTTATCCGTATCAATGTCTACTAAGTTAAAATTCATATTTGCTTTATTTTGAATTAACTTAAAAGAACTATTTTCTAAATTAATCTCATTTTTTTCTAAATTATAAGAAAATTGTTCTCCTTGAGACAAAATGTAATTAATTAAATGATAAGCTAATGTGCATTTCCCTATACCTTTTTGACCTGATAATAAAATCTTATTTGGAAGTTTTCGGTCGTTGTGTAGTCTGATTAAATCATTAAGAAAATGGCTTAAACCGTGAAGTTTTATTTGATTGTCAGGTGTAATATTCATTTAATCAATCTATTTATTTCGTTAAATATTATTTTTTTATTTTCTTTAATATCTTTATCTGAATTAATAACTTTATAATCTTTCTTATTTTTTTTTGCTAATTCTAAATAACCTTTTTGTACTTTACTATAAAATGAATAATCAAATTTATCATATCTGTTTAGTTTTTTTCTTTTTTTTAATCTTTTGAACATATTTTTTTTACTCACAGTATTCACAAAGGTTAAAGAAATTTTAATTTTTCCTAATAAGATCTTGTTTATATTCTTTATTAATGATAAGTCTGCTCCAAAACCATAATGTTGATATGCGATTGTTGAGTCTGTAAATCTATCGACAAGTATTATTTTTTTATTATAAAATTTGTTAAGTATTGGTATATTTTCACTCCTTGCAGCTAAATATAATAATAAATCGGTTGTTTTGTTAAAATTTGATTTATTATTTAAAATTAATTTTCTTATTTTTTCTGAATTTATACTTCCACCTGGCTCTCTTATTTTTAAAAATTTAATTTTTTTCTTTTTAAAATAATTTGATACAATATTGATATGTGAGGTCTTCCCACTACCCTCAATTCCCTCAAAAACTATGATTGGTTTCTTAGACATCGCCCCAGATTAAATAATTTAATGATTTTATTAATCTAGAAAAAATATTTACTTTTTTAATCTCATTTGCAGCATAAAGGTCGTACTCACCAATTAAATCTTCATCGTAAATAATCATTAATTTAGCCAGAATTTGATCTTTAGTTATTGGGGCTTCTATAGGTCCCTCATAAGAAATTTTAACTTTGATTTTTTTCTTTTGTCCTTTTTTTATTGTTTTATAAATATCTTCTTTAGTATAAACATCAACAGTCTTTTTTTTTCCTAACCAAACTTCCAACTTGTCAAAATATTTTTCTTTTTTAGATATTTCTACTAAATCAAAATTTGTTAATCCGTAAATTAAAAGTTTAGAACTCTCTCTTGATCTTAAATTTTTAGTTTCAAAACCACTACCTACAGCTATTAGTCTTCTACCTTTTCTCTCTAAAGAAGAGGCTAAAGAATATCTTTCAACTGCTAAATAACCGGTTTTGATGCCATCGGCTCCTAAATTTTTGTATAATAATGGATTTCTGTTACCCTGTGTTATAGGGTCTCCTCCAGTTCTATCCCATGTAAATTCTTTTTCACTGAACCATTTATAATATTCTGGAAATTCATTTATTAAGTAATTGGACATAATCATAATATCACGAACTGTAGAATAATTATCAGGATCATTTATACCTGAAGAATTAGCAAAATTAGTATTTTCCATACCTAATTCTTTTGCTTTCATAGTCATTATTATTGCAAATTCCTCTTCAGTTCCAGCAATACCTTCAGCTAAGGCAATACATGCATCATTACCTGAAGCAACTATTATACCTTTGAGTAGATTTTCAACTGAAACTTCATCTCCAACCATAACAAACATAGAAGAATATCCTGCAGTAGATAAGCGCCAGGCTTTTTCTGAGATTATAAATTTTTCATCTAACTTTAAATCACCAGATTTTATTAAATCAAAAGCTATAATACTTGTCATAATTTTTGTCATAGATGCGGGGTAAATAGATCTGTCAGGATCTTTTTCATATAAAATTTCACCAGAAAGAAAATCCTGTAAAATCGCTGTTCGTGCTTTGATATCGATATTTGCACTTAGACTTTTGCAAAAAAATAAACTTAAAAGTAAAATTAAACTTATGTATCTATGCATTTTTTAAAATTTCTAAGTTTTCAAAATTTAATAAATCCATTTTTTCAAATGACTCTCTTAAAGTTTTTATATCATTAAAAGGACCTATTAATACCCTATATTTTGTTGGTGATAATCTTATTATCTTTAAACTATTCATTGTAGTTTCTTTTAAAATTCTATCTCTCATTATTTCTGCGGTATTTTCATAATAAAAATCAGCTACTTTTATTGAGTATGAAAAGTTTTCTTTTTTGACTTTTTTCTTTTTTTTCTTTTTAGAATTAAGATCATTTATTTGTATGCCGTCTATTGGTGCTTTCTCTGCTACTGATCTTTCCTCATCAAATGTTTTAGCTTTTTTTGCTACAAATGTAGAGTTTTTTGAAATTAATATTAACTCTATAAAAGGCTCTTGCAAATCTAATTCCAGCTCTTCAGCTATTCGAGCGCTCAAAACAGAATTATAAAAACTTGAAAATTTCACTTTGTTTGATTTTACTTCAGCTATTAAGCTATTACCGTTTTTTGGATTTGTGATCTTGACTAAAGATCTTTTCTTTAAATTTTTGTGGTATATTGTTAAAGATCGATTTTCAAGCTCCTTAATTTCAGAAAGACTTTTGTCGTAAATCAAAGCAAATCCTGAATTTCTATATCTAGGTTTTAGATCAAGATTAATTTTGGAATTATTTTGTATATTTGTCTCACAACTTATTAATAACAAGGATAAAATTATAACTAAAATAAATCTATATTTCATTCGCTAATTTATCCTTTAATGTACAAACAGCTAATCCAAATCTTAGAGATCGATTCCATTTTAGTATAATTTCATAATTCTGAAAAACTATATAAGCTGGTTTTAAGTTTTCAGCTCCAGGTATAATGTCTTTATCAGGTGTTATAATTGCTACTTTAAGATTTTCGTCTAAATAACTAATTTCATCGAAGTTTTTGATAAATTTTTTAAAAAATTTAAGTTTTTTTTTGTTGACTAATTTTTTTGCTGAAACATTTAAATATTTTTTATTAATTTTCTCATCTAAATCAATTTTGAAAAAACAAGGTGAATTTTTTTTCCAGCCCATATTATTTAAATAATTAGCTGCTGATGCATAAGCATCTTCTGGGTTCTTTAAATCGATATAATTATCATTATTATAATCAATAGCATGATTTTTAATTGTTGATGGCATAAATTGAAAAAAACCGAATGCTCCAGCCCATGATCCATACAATGTTTTATAATCAATTTGATTTTTTTCTATTAATCTTAATAAAGTTAAAAGTTCTTTGGTAAAAAATTCTGATCTTCTTTTATCATAACTTAGTGTGGCTAATGAGGACAAAATATCCATTTTTCCTACATACGTTCCATAATTTGTTTCAATTCCCATTAACGCTAATAAAAGTTCTTTTTCAATTAAATATTTTTTTTCAATTTTATTAATCAAAAGGTTTTTGTTCGTATAAAAATTTACACCTTTCAAAACTTTTTTATTAGATGCACGTTTTGAAATATATGTTTTGGTGTCTTCATAAAATTCAGGTTGATATCTATCATATTCAATTACTTTTGGTAAATACCTTACTTTAGACATTGCTTTATCGAATGTATTTTCAGAGATGTCATTTTCTAAAGCTGTTATCTTAAATTGAATTTTCCATTGATTGAATTTTTGATCTTCATTTGCATGAAGAAATGTTAAAAATAGAAATGTGAATAAGATTATACTATTAATTAGTTTCATAGAGATCTTTTAAATATATAATTACTGCAATCCAAATAATAATAAAACTTACAAATTTAACCATTGAAAAATCTTCATTATAGTAAAAATATCCTAATAAAAACTGCAATGTAGGAGTAATATAAAAAATCATTCCTGTTGGTCCCAATCCAATAAGCTCAACACCCCTAACATATAGAAACAAAGGAATCACAGTCATTGGCCCAGCTAAAATTAGAAATAAACTTAGACCAGGATTTGATAAATTAAAATCATTAAAATCATTTATTGTAATAAAATAAAAAACTACCAGTGCAAAAGGCAAAATATATAAACTCTCGATCAGTAAACCTATATCGGTGTCTATATCTATTTTTTTTCTTACTAAATTGTAGAATGCCCAACTTAAAGCAACAATGATACCCACCCAAGGTAAAGTTTTTAAATTATAAAAGATTAAAATTAAAATTGAAATCATAACTAGAACAATAGAAATAATTCTTTTTTTATTTAAAGTTTCTTTAAAAAAAATGAATCCAAGCAAAACACTTATAATTGGCATAATAAAATATCCAAAACTTGCATCTATAATTCTTTCAGAAGCAACAGCATAAATCCATACAGCCCAATTAGTAAAAATAAGAAATCCAGAAATAAATAGGCCAATTAAATTTTTTTTATTTGATGCAATTTTAAAAAATAATTCCCACTTAGAAAAAAGAGATGTAGTTAAAATTAACATAACTGCTGTCCACAAACATCTATGAACTACTAATTCTATATGTCCAATAAATGCAACATATTGGAAATATATAACTCCAACAAAACCCCACCAAAATGAACCTAGGGATGTTAATAATAATCCCTTGTTAAAATCTTTTTTCATACAAAATTTAAGAATAATTAATACATAACTTAATTAGACTATTTTATAGTTGAATTAAATATTTTTAATTATAAAA
>TARA_B100001057_G_scaffold234044_1_pt1 | contig 13069 bp, 9 predicted proteins | sample TARA_B100001057 | Tara Oceans TARA_B100001057 (sample SAMEA2621839) | marine metagenome | biome: marine biome (ENVO:00000447); feature: surface water layer (ENVO:00002042); material: "saline water (ENVO:00002010), including plankton (ENVO:xxxxxxxx)" | depth 5 m
CTTTGTCATTACAGGTATTTAAATGTAGTTAGAGGACGATTAACCAATAACAAAACTGTGTGGTGTGCCACCTTCCTGGAAGTTTCCAATGTCTGCTTCCAGTCTTTCGATTTCTGCTAGGCCCTCGCTTTTCAATGCATCACCGTTCAGTTGAGTGCCACCCTGTGGACCTGCGATGGTGCTGAACTTGCCTCTAGCCTCACCTAACATTATTTTAGATACGGCAAGTGTGTAGTCTCTGATCCATGGCTTAGAATAGATGTCCTTGAATAGTGTGATGTCTGGTCTAAAGTTGTCAGTGTGCATAAGCACAGTCTCATCGTCAGCTCTAGGTCGTTGTGTTATCGTTAATTTTTTTGTCGCAACATCAAAATGGAACTGTATGAAACTTCCAAACATTTTTCCAATCATTTCTTGGTATGATGCGAAAGCATAGTAAGTTGCCAGTCCACCTGTTGCACCTGCTCTCAGCAAGTATGTGTTTGTGTATGCGAGGTTGAATGGTTCAAACAGTGTTCCGCCTTCTCCACCTTCGGTTCGTGATCCAACAGTCCTCCTGTTTAGATTCCTCACGTTTATGATTTCATCTGGTAGGATATAACTGTTTTGATTTTTCTTCAATTCAAGGAAAGCATATGATTCTTCTACTGCATTTGAAGATCTTTGTCTAAATTTATTTACAGCTCTTTCCAGGGCCGTTTGATAGTGTTTTGGGTCTAATTCCACGTCGATCATCCCGTCACCGAGATTGTTCTTGACGTAATCGAAAATTTCCTGTTGTCCTGTTTGTAGTTCTGACATACTCATATTTATAGTCATTGCCTGTGCAATAAATATGTATGATATGCCAAGATTATCCATTTTTAAGCCTGAAAAGGGCAACGACTACAAGTTCTTCGATCGCAACATCAGAGAGATGTTTCAAGTCGGCGGCACGGATCTTCACCTTCACAAGTACCTAGGACCTTACGACCAGGGCGACACTAACAAGGACGGAGCGGCTTCGCCGAGTCAACCCAGAGTAACAGGAAGCGATCTAAACGAAACTACCATACAAGATCTGTTATTTTTAGAGAACAGAGACAGGAAATATGCAGGCGACATATACACTGTTAGGGGAATATACAATGTACAAGATCAAGATTTCAACCTATCGCAGTTTGGCATGTTCTTACAGAATGACACATTATTTTTGACAGTACACATGAACGACATTGTGGAAAGGATCGGCCGGAAGCCAATGTCAGGTGATGTGTTAGAATTTCCGCACATGAAAGAAGATTACTCACTAGACGAAAGCATACCCATCGCACTTAAAAGATATTATGTAATTGAAGATGTTAACAGAGCGGCAGAAGGATTCTCACAGACATGGTGGCCACATTTGTTAAGATTAAAAATGAAGACATTAGTAGACTCGCAAGAATTCAGAGATATAATCGGTGATGCAACAACTGAAAATTCTGTGGCAAGTTACATGAGCACTTTCAATAAGGAAAAGACAATCAACGATCAAGTTGTAGCACAAGCAGAAGCGGATGCTCCAAAGGCGGGATTCAACTACAAGCAATACTATGTTGCACCTATAGATGAGAGGGGAAACATAAGAACAGAAAATGTCAATACACAGGCACAGAGAGCCAGTAGCAGTAACACTGTCAATGCAACCATAGACACCCCTGCAAGTTCACATTACGGTTTTTACCTCGACGGCGATGGAGTGGCACCTAACGGTAACCCTGCAGGTTTTGGTATTACATTTCCCACTTCTGGCGTAGACAAGGGTGATTATTTCTTGAGGACAGATTTCTTACCCAACAGGTTGTTTAGATACGACGGAAACAGATGGATTAAAATTGAAGACAGTGTAAGGATAACTACAACAAACACTGATTCTAGAGGAAACTACAAAACAAGTTTTGTCAACAACACAACGTCATCGACCATTAATGGTTTGACCGTGACACAGAGGCAGTCGTTGGCGGATGCCCTCAAACCAAAGGCTGACAATTAGAAATGTTACATTTTTACGAAGGACAGGTTAGAAAATTTTTAACTCAATTTATTAGAATATTGAGCAACTTCTCTGTTGAAACGGGAAGAGGCAACGACGGAGGAATAAATCTACGTGCAGTACCTGTGGTGTATGGAGATCCAACAAGGCAGGTTGCTAACATCATAAGAAACAACAGTGAAAATGCTCTAAATTATGCACCTAAAATTGCCTGTTACGTCAGAGAACTAAACTATGACAGAGAGAGGATGCAAAACCCTTATCACATAGAAAAACAACACCTGAGAGAAAGAGACGTAGACTCGGATGGAAACTACACAAATCAATTAGGTGCAGGATACACAGTTGAGAAAGTGATGCCATCGCCTTTCAGATTAGAAGTAACGGCAGATATTTTCTCATCAAATACAGATCAAAAATTACAAATCATGGAGCAAATTTTGTATTTGTTCAATCCGGATTTTGAAATTCAAAAAACAGACAATTATATAGACTGGACAAGTTTAAGTTACGTTGAATTGACCGGCGTTACATTTAGTTCCAGGACCATACCGGTTGGTGCAGAGTCTGAGATAGACGTTGCATCAATGACTTTCTCTATGCCCATATGGCTATCTCCGCCTGTCAAGGTGAAGAAACTAGGAGTGATACAGAAGATTATAATGAGCATATACGACGACGATGGTGGAATTGCAAAGGGACTGATAGATGGCGAACTGGTGTCGAGAAGTTTTATAACGCCAAACAATTTTGCATTGTTGGTCACAGGAAACCAATTAAGGTTATTAGGTACGACCGGTGTAAATGTCAAGTCAGGTGGGGATGGATTCCAGACAGGCGCCAACGAACCAAACAACTTTGATCCTTTCGAAACGTTTGGGCCAGCGGTAAACTGGAAGACATTGTTGGATCAGTATGGAAAGGTGATAAACGGAACATCACAGATACGATTGACCCAGCCAGACGGCAACGAGATTGTGGGGACAATAGCGACGACAACATTAGACGACACAATTCTATTGTACACTATCGACAGTGACACTGTACCAAGCAACTCATTGACGGCTGTCAAAAAGATCATCAATCCTGCCACATTTAAGCCAAGCACTGTTGCGAACGGTGACAGGTACTTGGTTATCAACGATGTAGGTGATAGCACTGCTAGTTTCCAAAGTGCAACTTGGGGTACGCTGGTGGCCAGAGTTGGCGACATAATAGAATACAACAGTTCCACAGGAAAATGGAACGTGGCATTCGATGCCAGTAATCCTGACTCTACACAACACTATGTCACTAATCTCAACACAGGTATACAGTACAGGTTTAACGGAACGGAATGGGTGAAATCATACGAAGGTGTGTACACACAAGGTAATTGGAGCATAGTTTTAGATGGCGGAGCAGATCCAGGATACAACTCAAGCCTTGACGCTACCACTCCATAATTGTTATAATAAATCATGAAAGAAAACATTGTTTGCTCGGGTGCCCTGTTCTATGCGACCAGCACCAAACGTTTCTTGTTTCTACAGCGTACTGACCGGAAGACACAGGGCATGTGGGGACTAGTTGGTGGTAAAAGTAAATTCACAGAAAGTGCATTTGAAGGACTGAAGCGTGAGATAGAAGAGGAAACAGGAAGCATACCTAAATTCAAGAAAGTCATACCCCTCGAGATGTTCACTTCCAATGATCAGAAGTTCTTCTTCCACACATATCTCATAGCCATCGATGCAGAATTCATTCCTCGACTTAATGAAGAACATTCAGGATACTGTTGGACCGCGTTTGAATGCTGGCCCAAGAACTTACACATGGGCCTCAAAAATACACTCAATAATAAAAGTATTAAAGGCAAGTTGCAGACAATCTTAGATCTAATAGTTTAGGATGACCATGGTCATTTTTGTTTTGTAAGCATATACACGCCAACACGTCTACCAGCATTGTGCTTGACGATTTGTGGGAAAGTTTTCATCATTTCATCATGGCTCCAATCATCTTTGATATGTGCCTCGTATGGGTTTCCATGCGACTCGCCTTGTGGGTAGTGTATGATTGGAATGCTGATGAAAAGGTATGTTGACACTTCCAATATATTTTTAACTACATCGATTGCATCTTCTTTGGTCATGTGTTCTAATACGTCTCCGGCTATGGTTACGTCAAATTTGCCAATTTCTTTGTAATTCAAGTTACGTGCATCTTCGATCAATACTGTGTCATACCTATCTCTGAGATCAAACTCGTCTACATATGGTGCCCATATCTCAACACCAGTCCATTTACTGTCTGCCAAAGGACCACCATTAACCAACCAATTGTGTTCCAGTGTTTTATACTTCTGACCACCTGGTTGATATTTGTGTTTGAGCCAATTCAGGTACGCACCTTCCCCGGGACCAATGTCCATTGCCGCTTTATGGATAAGTTTATTTTCTGCTTTGAGTTGTTCAACCCATTCTACTATGGTGGCCTTTCCGGCTTTTTTACTGTATGGCATATTGTGCAAAAAAAAGGCGACCCGAAAGCCGCCTTTTGATTCTACTAAAAAGTACTAATATTTATTAGTTGTTAGACCTCACTGCACAGTTTATCAATTTGACACCTGCGTCAGTAGAAGTTTCTAATGCTCTACCAATGACGTTGAAAGGAGAGATTGACTCACCTTGCACCACTGCTCTAGCACAACCTTTTGTTGATGATGTGACTAATCTTTGACCTTTAGTTACCTCACCTACAACTCTGACTGGTGTTCTACCTGTCATCGCTACGAAAGGGTGTGTTTCGTCAGGGCCTGCACCATAGTTCATCATGTATGCTGGTTTGTGAGAGATAACACCAAACACATCCTCAGACATTTCTGAAGTGATTTCAGTGATCTCTGCTGAACCGCCTACCATAACTACCGAACCTGTTTCCATAGGAGCGTCTGCTTCGAAACGCTCCGCCACGTCCGCGTACTGTGCCGCTGACGCCGTGGATGCAATTACATTGGTTGATGGATTGTATTTCAAGCCAGTGTCTGTTTCAATGCCCTGTGTTCCAGATGCACCATCTACTAGACAGATAAAGATATCTTCATTGGCTGTGTTGTTCGCGGTAACTGTTACCCCAGTGGCAACTGCGGCTGTTCCTGAGGTGTCTTGGTTACCTGATGTGTTGACACCTGGCAAGTTGATCGCCGCTGTACCATCAAAGTTGACACCACCGATTGCTCTGGTAGTTGCTAGTGCCGTGGCAGTCGCCGCGTTACCTGTACAAGATCCTGAACTTCCTGATGCATTACCTGTGACGTTACCTGTCAAAGCGCCAGCAAAGCCTGTTGCTGTAAGCACACCTGAACTACTATTGAAAGTTAGGTTGGTTCCTGATTTAGGACCCAAGTCTCCAGTGGCCGCTGTTGTGAAAAGTACATTACAACTAGTATCACTGCTTTCGTCTGCTACGGTCACTGCCGTTGCCACATCTGCTGTACCTTCTAGGTTGGCCAAAAGCGTTCCTACTGATACGGTAATACCACCTGATTTGTCAGCCGCTGTTGCAGTTGTCAAACCCATTGCGAATTTGTCTGCTGACTCGTCAAAGATGATTGCCGCGTTGTTACCCGTTGAACCCCTCTCGATGATGATACCTGCATCATTGAATGACTGAGATATACCTGTGTTCAGTTCTATGATGTTGTCTGCTATTGTTGTGTTGGTTGTGCTTACTGTTGAAGTTGAACCGTTTACAGTCAGGTTACCTGTCAACACAAGGTTACCACCAATTGTTGCGTTGTTGGTTATTGCCGTGTTGCCTGTTGCTGTAAGATTCAACACACCTGTTGATGTCACAGTCAAGTCAGTTCCGTCAGACTCGATCTTCTCACCACCTGTACCATATGCAATTCCCACGTCGTTTGGAATCTCTACGTCTGATGTTGCTGTAAGTTTTATTTTTGCTCCAGAATTGATTGTTAGGTCCGTGTCATTTGATTCAATCTTCTCACTTCCGTTGTCATCAAACACTATACCTATGTTTTTTGGAATGTGTACATCTGATGTTGCTGTAAGATTGATCTTGGCACCTGAAGTGACAGTAAGGTCTGTGTCATTTGATTCGATTTTTTCACTTCCGTTGGCATCAAAAACTATTCCCACGTTTTGTGGAACGTGTACATCTGATGTTGCCGCAAGATTGATCTTGGCACCTGAAGTGACAGTAAGGTCTGTGTTGTCACCCTCAATCTTTTCACCTGTACCGAATGTCACCCCAACGTTTGCAGGTACTACCACGTCTGTTCCTGCTGTCAGATTGATCGCACCCGATGCCGTGACTGTGGTTGTTGCCGCCGTCTGGCTCAATACCGCGCCGCCGTCTGCTGTGTTGGTGATTGTTCCGTTCGAACCCGTGTCTGCTACTACTACACTGGTGTTAAGGACTGTAAGATTTACCTTGTCGTCTACGTATTTTTTGTTTGCCACGTCACCGTCATTACTTGGTGCCGCTGTTGCTAGTCCTACAATGGTGTTTGCTGTTCCTGATATTACGATATCGCCAACTTCTATTCCATTATGGACTCTAAAGTTTCTTGTTGTCATGGTTCCATATCTCCCGCATGATTGTTAATTTAAACTGTATTTATGCTATTTTGGTAATATTATTCTGCTAGACAGTTGATTCTGTACGCATTGACCACTGTAGATCCACCCGATGTGGACGCCACTGACAATTCCACACTGTTATCTGCATCTGATTTGAATGCGGCTGTGAATTCAAGTTGGACTGTTGCTTTGGTCGAAACGAATGGTCCTTGGGAAACAGAGGCCTCTCCTGGTGCCCCAGAACAATAAACTTCCTGTACACTGAAAGCACCTTCCGTGGCATTTTTTCCCACCACGTAATACACGGCCGCTGTGGCATCATCTAGATCAAAGTCGTCAAATACTGTGGCACTAGAACTAACTGTGGTAGCACCTATGATTTTTTGATTTGAGTTTGATACCGCTGACATGGAGTCAGATAGTAAAATTTTGTGTATTTTCAATGATAAGTTTGGTGTTAGGCCTGCCGCTGACAGCACAACGTTACTGCCAGATATTGCCGCCGACAGTATGATCATGTCGTTGTTACCTGTGTTGATTGTGCCATACTGGGATACGAAAGCGTTCGTGCCGTCATGAACCACAAGTGCTTCCGTTACACCTGTCTCCGTCTTGGCGTTGTCATCTATAAGAATTAGGTACTTCGCCGCCCTGAATGATGCGTGAGCGAATGTGTCTATGCTTTCTGATGCAGAGTCCACATCTGTGTTGGAAGTTGTGACAGTGACACCTGCTGTGGCGTCTGCCGTGTTAGCTCTCGAAATTGGAATCTTGTAGTAACTGATCTTGGAATCTGCACTGGGAGCCGCTATCTTGACCCTTACCTGGCCACTGGATATGTCCGCTGATGTTGTTGGTAGCGAGTTGCTTGAGCCAGAAGAACCACCCCTGGCACTGCTTACAAAAGCATTTGAATTGTTGTGTGTCACTGCAAAACAAGATGAACTGGAATGGTCGTTTGTCAAATCATTGAGTGCAACAAAGTACCATGCCAGGTCTGCACTTGTTGATTGGAAGTAGTCCACTGTCCTCGGCGATGTGGACACCGATTTGTTGTTCTTGGTTACGGCCCTGGTATCGTCTGATGCAGTCGCCGCCGCTGAAGCAAATGACATTGTTCCTGCACCATCCGTCTTTAACACGTCGCCTGCGTTTCCGTCTGCTATTGGCATCTTGAATGTCGTGCCGCCTGACGTGAAAATTAAGTTAGTGCCATCTGATTTCACAGATTCATTTGCGTCCACAAACTCAATTGCCTTGTTGGTACCTAAAGTTATCTTGTCATTGAACGTTGCGGCACCTGCCGCACTCATGTCCAGTGACAATGCCGTGACCTCTGCTCCACCATCGTTACCTCTGAATGACATATCTCCATCACTTATACGTGATTTGATTACAAGGTCATTAGTTGCAACAGCAACGTTACCATAAACTGTTCCACCAGCAATGAAATCTATAACACCCGAAGCGGCGTCTAATTCAATGTCTCCAGTGGAGTCTATTATTGTTTTACCACTTGAACTAATTGTTAAATTGGTACCATCACCTACAATGTTTTCTCCTGCGTCACCGAATTGTAGGATACCATCGTTGGGTAAGATAACATCATGATTGAAAGTGGCAGTACCCGCCGCACTCATGTCTAGTGTCAATGCTGTGATAGTTGAACCACCATCATTGCCTTTGAATATCATATCTTTATCAGATACAACTGATGAAATTACAAGGTCATTACTCGAGTCTTCTAATTGACCATATTGGGTGCCATTATCCGATAGTTTTACACTTGTAGGTGCGTCTAAAGTAATTGTACCAGATACGTCTATTTGATAGTTGTCTGAACCATGGTCATAATGAACAAAAGCCGCCGTTGCACTACTTGAATCTCCATAATAGATACTTTGGAAACCACCACCTAAAAAGGCGATCTTAGCATTATTTCCACCATCGATGGTCAATGCTTGTGTAGGACTTGTTGTGTTAATACCAACTCTATTATTAGAACTATCAACATGTAAAGTATTTGTATCAACTGTTAAGTCTGCTCCTATGACCACACTTCCTGAGCCGTTAGCGTTTATCTCCAAATCAGCGTTTGAACTGTTAGAAGTTATGACGTTGTCAGTGATAGTGACTCCGTCCGCCTCCAGTGATGCAATTTTCAAACTGCCTGCGTCGATCGTGATTCCTCCCGACTTGTCTGCGGCAGTGGCCGTGGTGGTCCCTAGGACAAAGGTGTCTGCAGACTCATCCCATATGATCGCGGCATTGTTGCCTGTGCTTCCCCGTTCAATGATTATTCCAGCGTCATTCAATGACTGTGAAATTCCTGTGTTCAGTTCGATGATGTTGTCTGCGATGGTTGTGTTGGTTGTGCTGACAGTGGATGTATTACCACTCACAGTCAAGTCCCCAGAAATTGCTACATTCCCGGAAAAAGTACCCGTAGTGGCAGTCACACCGGCATTGAATGTTGCGGCGCCCGCCTCACTCATGTCCAGTGTTAGTGCTGTGATGCCAGATCCACCATCATTACCTCTAAAGGTAATATCAGCATCGGACTCACTTGCTCTAAAATCAAACTTACCGGAATTTCTTTTAATATGACCAAATTGAGTTCCATCTGAATAAAATGCTACAGTAGGATTTCCAGAACCTAGTTTCATATCAACTTTAGCACTAGAACTAATTGTTAAGTCTGTGCCATCACCCGAGATACTTTCTCCCGCATCTCCGAATATTACTTTCTTGTTGTTTGCTAAAGTTACATCACCAACTGTTGTCAAGTTCCCTGAACTGTCACCTGCGATCCAAGTTGTGGTTGTTGAGCCGTCATAGCCTGCTATTTTTAATTGCCTATCTCCAGTTCTACTATCTGGATCAACAGTTCCAATAATTACATTTCCTGAGCCTGTAGTAATACCTGATGTATTATCGTTGGCTCCAGCATTATAACCTATAAAAATATTGCTATCTCCAGTTGTGACTTCTCTACCAGCATCTCTACCAATCGCTGTATTTTCTTTGGCCCCAGAAGATACATTCATGGCAAAAGCACCTACTACTGTATTACTAGCAGAATTACTATCTGTGTTTGAACCAGCGAAAGCACTAGAACCAATAGCTGTATTTAGATTAGCACTTACAACCCCTTTACCAGCTTCATAACCAATTAAAGTATTATGAGAAGAAGTAGTAAGTAAAGTTCCAGCGTCATGTCCCAGAGCAGTATTTCTATCTCCAGAAGTCAACGCATCCAAAGTTCCAATACCAACACCAGTATTCTCTTGTGCAGCATTTAAAGTTCCATGAGTTGAGTGACCAACTAATAATGATCCTGTAAAGTTTGTTCCTGCGATTTTTATAAAATCACCTGTAGGTGAGTTAATAACTGGAGCAGTTAAAGTTTTATTTGTTAAAGTCTGTGATGCTGTGTTAAGTGTTATAGCACTTGTGTTTGAAAGATCGGTTGACGCAATGGTTATGGCGCCTGTACCGTCGAAACTCTGTCCTGCTATGTTCCTGGCAGTTGCTAGTGCCGTGGCAGTGGCCGCATTGCCTGTTGTTGATCCTGAACTTCCCGAAACGTTCCCTGTAACGTTACCCTCAATATTGGCAAGCAGTGTACCTTTGGTTACTGCTATGCCACCGGATTTGTCAGCCGCCGTGGCCGTGGTAGTACCAATAGAGAATTTGTCTGCTGATTCGTCCCACCCGATGAATGCATTGTTGCCTGTTGATCCTCTTTCGATTATGATACCAGCGTCATTTCCTGATGATGATGTGCCTGAGTTAAGTTCTATTATGTTGTCTGAAATCGCAGTGTTGGTGGTGGAAACTGTGGTAGTGGTGCCATTGACTGTGAAGTCACCTGCGACGATGACATTTCCTGAGAACGTTGCCGAAGTGTCGTTTACGACCAGTTCGGTGTTACCTTCTGCCGTAAGCGTGATAGCACCATTTGACCCCGTGTCCGATACGACTACTGAGGTGTTACCTTGCGTAATTGTCGTTGATGATAGACTAGAAACTTCACCATCCACGTATGCCTTGACACTCTGTTGGCTTGGCAATCTAGTGGCACTGTTGGATGACATATCATCTTCGTCGATCAAGGCCGCCGTGATCCTAGCATCTGCTCTTGCGTTTGTGAAGTAAAGATTGGTTGAACCTTCTGTGATCTCATCAGAGTTGTCTTTGCCAGCCACCTGTGCATCAACATAGGTCTTGATCGCTTTCGCAGAAGCCAGTGTTGTGTCTGTGCCAGCCACGCTTGAAATATCTGTGTCTAGGACACCTGATTTAAGATCCGCCACGTCGATGTTTGAAATGCTGTTGCCTGTTGCTTCAACATCAAATGTTTTGTTGGTCAATGTCAATGTGTCGCTGGCTATGTTGGCATCCTGTGCATCAACATATGCTTTGATTGATTGCTGTGTTGCTAACGAAGTTGCACTGTTTGATCCCATGGCATCTTCGTCGAGTATCGTTGTTATGGTAGATCCACTAGTGCCTATTTTAAGGTTCTCAAGGACTACGGTTCCTGTACCACTGGCGTTGATGTGTAGATCGTCGTTGGATCTATTAGTTGTAAGTGTGTTATCGCTTATGCTTAAATCATTCAAAACTATGTTACCAGTGCCGGCTGTGGTTATGTTGAAATCTGCATTTGATGGTGCTGTCAATGTTGATCCAACTGATACAATATCTGCTAGATCTTCCAGTGTTGCGAACTCTAGGGCATTACCTGCCGCGTTGGTTCTGAGAACTTGTCCCGCTGAACCTATGGCTGTTAAGCCTGTACCACCATTTGATACGGGTACAGTTTCACCTGATTGGAATTCCGCCATTCCAGTGGCCACGTTTGATGCGTTAAAGACTACTCGTACCGGTGTTTTATCTGCCATAATGTTCTCGTTCTGTCCCCGGTCTTCTTGCACTCACCGGATGGATATCCTATCAACAAGTGTATTTATTGTGTGTTTTTAAAATTGGAACAGTGTTACGCTATTGGCGTATTGTGTTGACAATGCATTGCCATTTGCCAGTGTGAATGTCTGTCCTGCTTCTGTGAACACAGGCACTTCTTCAACTGTGCCGTTGAATTCCAACTCTAGATCGCTGTCTTTGGCCAGGAGTTGGGCGTCTGTGAATGAGGTAGTGCCGTCACTGACAAATATAGGCACAAGCTCTACTGGTCTTTTTGAAGTTGCAGATGTTTTGCCCAGCAATGAAATCGGCTGTGTGGCCACTTTACTGCCTGCAGGCAGTGTGGCACCTGTGGCCGCGATCGTCAATGCTCCTGTACCATCTGATTTTATTGTTGCTCCACCTAGGTCAATTGTTTCTGCGGACAAGTATGCAGTTTGCCATCTACGTGACGCACTACCCAGTTGGAACACACCATCCTGACTTGGTATTAGATTGCCTGATATTTCTATTCCTGCACTAGAATCTTCAGTTGATATTGTGGTACCTGCTACCCTTATTCCTTCTATGACAACATTTCCGTTGCTTGATATTAATGTAAGGTCTGCGTTGCTTGGTGCGGAAATTGTTGAACCTATTGCACTTAGATCTCCCAGACTAGAACTTGAACCACCACCGCCACCGCCTGTGTTAATAACGGTTCCGCCTGCTGTTGTACCATCACCTAATCTCAGACTGCCCGTGTCTACGTCTACTGCTAGGTAACCATCTTCCAATATGTGTGTTGATAGGTTGTAATCTTTGTAAGATCCTACAAGTTTCCTGAATGGCATGTACGCTCCTTATAGCCCGGATAATGTTTTTAATCTTTGGACGAATTCACTTTCTGTCTTTGGTTCCTTGCTCTTCATTTGTTGGGGAATACCTGGTTGATTTCCGTCTGTGGTCTCCGGTTCTTTAACCAAAGGTTCGTCAACCCTTGCTTCTTCGTCTGCGGCCCTTGTATCCGCGTCCTGTTGTATGTTTGAGAACTGTCCAAGGTCCTTGCCTGCTTCCTGTTTTTTCAATTCTAATTCTTGCTGTAGTGGATATACTGCTGGCACAGTGTTTGGATCATCTGATGCAACCTTGCCTGGGTTGTCACTGTTGTCAGCGGCTGGCTTGTCGGACTCCTCTTCATTGTCAGTCACTGACACACCCTTGGCACCCATCAGTTGGTTCAGGAGTGCTTCATCCTCTTTGTCTGGGATTGCTTTGATGTTGATATCTATTTCCTTGTATCTCATCTGTTCTATGATGTTGCAACAGCACTGCCGTCGTCTACATAACTCCATCTAGTGTTTGTTGTTTCATAGAAGCACAATTTGTTTTTTGTGGCACCTGCGCCGTCCGTGGTCAAGAATGCTACCATGCCGTTTGCAGGACTTCCCGGCAAACTAGCGAACGCCACCGGAGTGAACTGCAGGCCATTCTTTATCGTAACTACCGTTGTGCTAGGTTCTAGAGTGTATGCTCCGTTTGTTCTTACTGTTTTTGTCAT
>TARA_B100001057_G_scaffold9574_1_pt1 | contig 13069 bp, 10 predicted proteins | sample TARA_B100001057 | Tara Oceans TARA_B100001057 (sample SAMEA2621839) | marine metagenome | biome: marine biome (ENVO:00000447); feature: surface water layer (ENVO:00002042); material: "saline water (ENVO:00002010), including plankton (ENVO:xxxxxxxx)" | depth 5 m
TGATTTAAGTACTTTTTCAGCAGTCATCTCTAATCTCACGGAGCGCATCGAATACACTTGAACCTGCAGTGCGATGCGAATTACGAAATAATATCCGAGATGAGAATTTATTGCAAATGATAATTATTCGCATTCGTAGTTTATTTTCGATCAAAAGACTAGGAATATCTGCGTGGTCAAAGTTCGTGACTATGAACTACTAACGTGTATGCGGACTGGCCGTTGACGCTGCGGTCCGAGAACCCAAAAATGAAGATAATCGCAGACCACAAATGGATTTCATTGGTATGTAAATCTCCATCACAGGGTCGATCATGAAGAGTCTTGGTTGATTATCATGAAGTGCCTCATAGTCCATCGATGTTTGCTTCGATTTCAGATGAACCCACTAAATCGGTTGATCACTTAGGTTCCACTACTCTGCTCCTCCTCCATTAGCGCGCGATATAATCCGACACACATAAAAATCATAACTACCGAAAAAGGAAGAGCGCTGCTGATGGCTGCTGTTTGCAGTGCGCTAAGTCCTCCTGCAAGCAATAATACCGATGCAACTATGCCTTCAGACACAGCCCAGAATATTCTCTGCCAGATCGGCGGGTTTTCATTTCCACCGGAGGTGATGATGTCAATTACCAAAGAGCCAGAATCTGAGGAGGTAACAAAGAATGTCACAATAAGAACCGTTGCCAACAGCGATACCAATGGAGCCGACGGCAAACGTTCAAGGAAAACATAAAGCGCAGTTGGCATATCAGAGATCACTGCAGAAGTAATTTCACCTCCACTATCGCCTAATTCAATAAACAAAGCAGAATTTCCAAAAATGCTAAACCAAAGAAAAGTGAAGCCCGCGGGAATAAATAACACGCCCAGAATGAACTCTCGTAAAGTACGGCCTCGCGAGATGCGGGCAATAAACATGCCCACGAAGGGAGACCACGAAATCCACCAGCCCCAGTAAAACAGAGTCCACTCCCCAAACCATTCGTTTGGTTCGTATGCGTAAACATTGAAGGTCAAAGACACTAAGCTACTTAGATAATTGCCAATATTCTGGACAAATGCTCCTAGTAACGACGCAGTTGGGCCCGCTAACAATACAAAGCTCATTAAGAGGACAGCAAGTAACATATTCAGCTCGCTAATCCTGCGAATACCACCATCTAACCCTGTTACGACTGATAAGGTTGCCATGAACGTAATGGCGACAATCAATAGAACCTGTACGTTCGGCCCAACAGAAACTCCAAATAAATAACTCAACCCGGCATTTACTTGCGTAGCACCAATGCCAAGAGATGTGGCCACACCAAACATCGTAGCTAGGACAGCAAATACGTCCACAGTATTGCCGATTGGCCCATATATCTTGTCGCCTATAATTGGATACAGTGAGGATCTGATGGTTAATGGCAAACCATGCCGGAATGCGAAATAAGCTAGAGATAGGCCAACCACAATATAGGTTGCCCACGCTTGAAATCCCCAATGGAAATAAGTGAGCACCATGGCGCTCTGAGCTGCATCTAGGCCTGCAGCTTCACCTGACGGAGGCTTGGCGAAATGAGTGATGGGTTCAGCAACACCAAAGAAAAGCAGACCAATTCCAACCCCGGCACTGAATAGCATGGCAATCCAACTAAGATAAGAATATTCTGGGCAAGAGTCATTTGGCCCAAGTTTGACATGCGCTACACGACTCAGAGCGAGATACAGGACAAACCCAAAAAAAAATGCAACGACTGCGATGTAGTACCATCCCACGTTGGTAATCAACCAGTTTTGCACTTTTGCGAATACAACAGCAGACTCGGAACTGAAAACCCCTCCAAACACGCTAAATGCAACAATTAATGAAGCCGCCGTGAAGAACACTGGTCTATGGATCGAGGTAAGCATATCCTCTTCACTTCTTTGTTCTTTTAGCTCCACAAGACAACTTACTCCTTATGATAGTTGAACTAGCTCTTCGCCCAAGGCATTCCGAAGCGGATATAGATAATCAGAGAAAGGTTTCCACTTTCCAAAACCTAATCGATTGACAGGTTGACGAACTTGCTCTGAACTTGGTGTGCGAATATTTCGCTTAGTCTGGTAAAAATTGAGGCATGAATCCTCAAACGGGAGTTCACAGAATTCCAAAATCCTTTTTACTTGACCTTCTAAGTCATCAACGACGTCCTCATTGTTTACCTTAAGCACGTATCCCGGTAGTACCTTCTCCCAATGGTTCATAAGGCCCACGTAATCACGATAATAGATACCAATGTCGCTAAGATCGTAGGTAAACTCTTGCCCCTCAGCAAATAGTTGCTTATAGCCACTCCAGCAGCAATCCATAGGGTTCCGCCTCGCATCAATTATTTTTGCATTCGGCAGCATAAGTTTAATTAGGCCTATATGCCTGAAGTTATTGGGCATTTTATCTACGAAACGACGCGCCCCTTTGCGATGGCAATAAGTCTCATTGATATATCTCTTCCCAAAGTCTTCAAGATCATTTTCCGGTATTTGCTCAAGAATAAATGGATAGCCAGGGCAAACTCCTTGCACGCTTTCACGACGCAACTTTTGGGAAAGAGACAGCACATTAGGGAGCTCAAGAGTTCCATCAACGTCAGAGTGACTGGACAGAATTTGTTCGAGCAGTGTAGAACCAGCACGAGGCAGCCCAAGAATAAAGATTGGGTCCTTCGCGCGAAACCCGCTTCCGCTATACGAAGCAAAGAAGTCTCTTGTAAATACTTTTTTTTGTGCTTCAAGCTCTTCAGTCATTTTCACAGCTTTATATCGACTTTGTGCCTTTTTCATCGAATTGCCCGCCTCATACTGCTCGTAAGCGGCTGCGAAATCCTGTTCATCTTCATAGGCTTTGCCGAGAGCAAAGTGTACGTAAACACGATCCATGAAGGATAAGTTAGCGTCTTTAGTCAAAGACGCCAGCTCTACTAGTTCCGCCGCTGTAAAACGATACGTCTTAAGATTAGCAAGCGAGTAGAAAGCCTCGCCTTTCTTCGGATCAGCTTTTATCGCTTTCTGGTAGCAGGCTACCGCACCGGTAGAATCACCCTTTGTTTTTAAGGCATGTCCTTTCGAGATCGAAGTGACAGGATCATCCGGAAGCCGTTGGAGTATTGCATCAAATTCAGCAAGCGCCTGCTCAAAATCTCCCGACTGCATGCATTCAATCGCATACAATGATCTAAATTGCAGATTTTCAGGTTCAGTTTTTAGCAAGGACTTTGCTTGAAATAGAGCTCTTTCGAATTGCTGCCTTTTCCTCAAAACTCTGATGAAAGCAATTTGAAGCGGAGTGTTCTCGGGGTCTAATTCAATCGCGCTTTCCAATAAAAGCTCGGCATCGTCCAAAACCCCCAATCGGATCGCAATATCAGCCAGCAGACGCATGCCCTCCACATGATCGGGAGCTTGACGCATAAAGTCTTTGCACAGTTTTTCCGCCCGAAGTAGCTTGCCCTGCGAAATCAAATCAGTTACGGCGATAAGAGGCTTCGGCAGCCTCAATAGATGGTCCAGTTGCGCATCAATGCGCTTTGCTATGGCAATCTGACCTTGCTGTTTCAGAAGCTCTGATTGGGCCTTGAAACTACTTATCAAGGCTGGGTTCAGAGAACAAGCCCTCTCGTACGCTCGCAAAGCCAACGTCTGTTTTCCCAAAGCTCGATAGGTATGCCCTTCTTCTTGATGAGCACGGCCATGTTCGGGCGCAATCTCTTTCAGAAGCTTAAGGGCACGCAGTGCGTTGTCAAACTGTCGACAGTAACGAAAGCACACTGCCTGCATGTAGTAAACGTCCGGCAGCGTCGACTCAGAGGCAGAATATATAGAAAGTCCTGCAAGAGCCTCCTCGTATTTGCCGAGCTCAATCTTTTTTTGGATTTGATGCAACTGCTGGTCAGGCTCGGCACTGTTCATTAAATCTATTTATTTCCAACCATTAGCGCAGCAGGCGCCTCTGAGGGCGCCCTAACTGTTGTATTATGTGTAGTATTCAGCAATGTCAAAAATCATATCTTAGCCTCATACCAGCTGTGAGGGGTCGCGCATAGGTAACCCGTTGCCGATCGTAAATAAAGGATCGTGCAAGTTCAGCGCGCTCGTCGGTGAGGTTATCGACAAAAAATTCCACCGACCACTGATCAACAGCAACACCTCCGGTGACACCCCACATTGTCCAGGCGGACATGCGGTCTCGATTGATTGAAATGATATCGCTGTACGCTTCGTCAGAATGAGTGACGTGCGGCATGATATGCGCAATTCTTCCTCCGCCAAGTTCCCACTCATAGCGGGCACGCAGATTGGCTTGAAACTCCGGCGCGAAAGCCAAGGGGTCGCCTAGCCTGACATCGTTAGTTGGCGTGATGACTTGCGTAATTTCCGTGTCTAGAAACGAAAAGGCGCCTGTTACGGTAAGACCCTTAATTGACGCTGGCGCCCAAATGAAGTCGCCCTCAAAGCCAGTCACGTCGGCATTTGCAGCGTTATCCGAGAAAAACAGATTGGTGATACTCGGATCAAAGATCGTTGTCTGCAGTCTTTCGATTTCCGACCGAAAGATTGCGGCATTGAAGCGCAACGTGTTGTCCAAAAGATCTGTTTTCCAACCAACCTCAAGATTAGTCAGGTCATCGGTGTCCACCGCGAATGGAACACTAAAAGTACCAGCGGGGTTGGTTGCCCCACCAGGTCGATTCAAAAGACCGGGTCTGAAGCCTTCCGAGAAAGTAAAGTAAAACAGCTGATCACTGTTAGGTGTCCAGTTCAGACCGAATTTAGTGATCATACCATCAGTCGATGCGGTATCAGGGTTGGGAGAGCTGAACAGTTGGTCTAAATTGTTTCCAGCATTGTTGTCATCTGTGGCCCCAAAATTACCGAAGGACCCTGCAGCGCTGCCCTGCAGATCAACGCTAATATCAAACCAGCGAGCCCCCACTAATAATGAAAAGGAATCGCTCAGATCGACCGTCATTTCACCGAACAGGCCCTGTTGCTCATCGGATCGAAGCACATCGTTGCGGAAAATAACACCGTCCGGCCATTCCCCTGGAAATTTTACGTTGGCGCCTTGGGCGGAGAAATTTGGCCCAAAACCTGAAACGCCATTAAAGGCAACAGCATTTCTCGAACCAAGATATGTGAAACTGTTTACCTCGCGCAATTCCAAGTGGCTGTAGAACCCTCCAAAAGTGGCCCTGATAGCTCTATCTGCGTCTGTAGAAAAGCGCAGCTCATGGGTGTTAATGTTAGTCTCAGTCAGGCTGTTCACAAACATATTTGGCGCCTGGCACGTACCTGCTGGGTCTCCAGAGGGATAGGTTACACTGCCATCACAGACATAATAGGGAAGATACTGACCAACAAACATATAGTCAGCATAATCTACGAGCTGCTCAGCTTCTCGGTCCGTAAACGCGCCTGCGTAAATCGCTTCCAACTCACCTATCCGACCCTCGAGCGTCCAATTCGTATTGCTGAAAGAATCTTCCAGCCGATCATTCTGATAGCGCTGAATCGAGAGATCACCAACCGTTGGATCCGCAAAGAAGACACCATCAGCCTCTACATTTTGCCGCATGTGTGCAACTGTGAAGCTCCAATCCGGATTAATTTCCCATAACGCGGTAACGCGCGCACCTGAATAAACCGCATCATTGAAGTTTTCTTCTGATTGTGCAGCGTTATCAGCGTCAAGGAACGTGACGCCGCTGAGGTTAGCCGTCGATTGAAATCCTGCTCTGCCAGGAGACACTGGGACACCATTAGCGCGCACAGTCCCCGCTGGCCGAAATCGGCCACTCTGAGTCAGATTCAACGACCCGGGGACGTTGTTAATGTAGCCGCCTTGACTATCAACGAACACAACCCCTCGCAAAGTGAGGCTGTCACTCACAGGCAAGTTAACCACCGCTTCAACGTTATTGCTCATTTCACCATTTTTAGTCCAGGCTGTACCAAACTTCATCTTTGCAGACGTTGCAGAAGGATCGGGTTTGTTTGTAATCAGCCTAACTGTGCCCGCTTGGGAGCTAGCCCCAAAAAGCGTGCCTTGTGGTCCTGACAGCACTTCGACCCGCGCAAGGTCTGCCGCATAAACGTCAAGGTTACGACCAGGTTGGGCCAATGGCTGCTCGTCAAGATATAGAGCAACATTCGGAGCGAGGCCAGCAACACCGGCTGTTGTTAGACCGGGAGTTGTCGAAGCAACTCCTCGAATATAAATTGTGTTCTGGCCAGGACCGCTTCCGCCTGCCGTAACATTTGGCAATTGAATCAAGTAATCCTCGAAGTTGGAGACCCCTAATTGATCAAGTGTTTCCTCTTGAATCGCAGCGACGGCAACCGGAACATCCTGCATGCTCTGCGGACGTTTAGTCGCCGTGATGATTACTTCTTCAATTTGGCTATAAGCAGGTGACGCAGACAGGCTAGATAGCGTTATTGCTAGTGCAAGCGGCTTCTTTCGAAACATAAATTCCTCGATTCTTCCGATTCATGTGCGACGAATATAACGTATTGAAATTACTTTTTCAGTACCAAAAATAAAATCCGCTGAGAGATATTGCCCTATGATTATAATTTATGTTTGTATATCAGTATTTTATATAAGATTCTTCTAAAAATATGTCGATAATTTAAGTTAGCTGGATTCGAATTTATACTTTTATATCAAATTATATGAAGCTAGATTTACGAACTAGCAAGAAATTGATCCTTTGGTCTGATTGAGTCCGTCAGATAAACTAAATGTAATGTACGCAGCCAGAAAATAATGACGTAACAAACTATGAAAGACTATGAAGACCTCCTAATCGCCCTGCGCCGGATCACTCGTGCGATCGATATACATTCCAAGAAACTGCAGAAGAGATCTGGACTGACAACGTCTCAATTGCTGGTCATCGACGCCATAGTCAAACTTGAAAGACCAACGCCATCCAGCATAGCTCGTGAAATCCTTCTGTCACAAGGAACTGTGACGAACCTTATTGACAGAATGGAAAAGAGAGATCTTGTGAAGCGCGAAAAGTCCGACCGCGACGGCCGTTCCGTACTTATCGCTGTTACTGATGATGGGCTGAAGCGACACAAAGAATCTCCAGATCTTTTGCAAGATAATTTCCTGGCAGAATTTCGAAAACTTAGCTCTTGGGAACAGCGCCTGCTCCTGTCGTCAGTTGAGCGGATTGCCGCCATGATGGATGCAGAGCAGATTGATGCCTCTCCAATTCTTACAAGTGGCGCAATCGGCATTGATGACAGAAAGTAATTGCATCTGTTCTGAATGGCGCTACTGTTCGCTTCAAACTTAGTAGAGATTTTGGGTGTCCCGATGCCGAAAGAATCGAAAGAATTGGACGGGTCGCGGAAGTCGAGAAGCTGATGGTTCATGTTGACCTTTTTTCTTCACTAGGTCCGTCTTGTTGTTCAGGATAGAAAGAGTAGCAGCATTAGCCCTCTTCAACGAAGTAGATTGCTCATAGGTAAGCATTGATACGTCATTAGAAATTGCGTAGCAACGTGAGAGAGAACTGCTAAAGTAACTAGTGGCCAGCGCTGAACGCCCTAATAGGATTTGAAGCAATTACATGTGACATCACCATAACTTTCCTCAAGACATAATCACTTGTATCTAAAAACATCGTCTGATGTCTTTTGATAACACTTTATTATTGTAGGACTAGTACTTGTAAGATCGTGGCAAGGTTTTAAAGTCATCTAGGCAAAGAAAAGTAATAACTTTGATTAGTCTTGAAGGAAATCACGTATAACCAACTTAGAAGGAGCTCACATCATGTTAGACCGACGAGGGTTTGTCCTGTCTGCATTGACATTACCGTTACTTCTTAGCGGCGCTAGAAAAACTTTATCCGCTCCTGCTGATAAGATGGTAATGGCCATGCATCAGAATACGTCAAGCGGGGCAGGATTTCGCGGTTCGCTGGAAGGTTGGGCTCGTGCCGGAATAGAACTCGTTGAATTAAACTCGACACTGCTTGACGGATTCCTAGAAACTGACTCACTTACAGGAGCGAGAGTTCTTCTGGACGACCTCGGTCAAACGCCAATTTGCGCCGCTGTGGCTTTGCCAGATCTCTGGATACCCGGGCCTGCACGAAAGTCATCCCTTGATAGCTGGAGGCGACGTTGCGCGCAATTTTCAGAACTTGGCGTCCAGAAAATATACTCGCCTTCTCTCACTTTTCGAGAAATTACTTCCGCTGATTTTGACGCGACACCTGAAGCTATATTTGAAACTGCCGAAATAGCGTCGGGCTATGAGCTAATTTGCATGATTGAGTTCTTGAGAAACTCAACTCATCTGGCAACGCTCCGTTCGGCACTAAACATGATACGAGCTGCTGATCACCCCAACGTACGGCCAATGATCGACTTTTTCCATTTCTGGTCAGGGCTCAGTAAATTAGAAGACTTAGATCTTCTGAAGCCCGGAGAGCTCGAACATTGTCACTTCCAAGATTTACTTGATGCGCCACAGGAACTTACGGACAACAGATATCGAGTAATACCTGGGGATGGGATTGCACCTTTGAACGCCATACTCAGCAAACTGAAAGAAAAAGAATACACGGGAGCACTTTCCGTTGAATTGTTTCGGGAAGAGCTTGTTAATGGCGATCCATACTCCGTTGCTGCAGAAATAAAAGAAAAATCTGAAAAAGTTATGAGCGACGCCGGAGTGCTTTAAAGATACATTCTTTACATTTAATGCTTTTAATCTAAGCGTTGCTTATCAAAATCACTGGTAGCTTGGTTAGGTTTCGAAACCAATGCGGTTCTTCATTGTAGGCGAGTTTTTTCCGTCGCATCCAACCAACTGTAGAAAAGTGGGAGCGCCCACCCATAAATGCCTCTAGGTTGCGAACGTTTCTATCCAACACGTTACCGCCGTAGCCGCAACTAAAAGTCCGCTTAAGTAGAAACTATCGCAAAGCTGGGGCTTCGTCTTCCACGCAAACCAGAAAAAACCCAAACCACCAAGTGTCAGTATGACGCTGAGCAAAGCCATTCTCATCTTTAATATTACTCTTTTAGTGCTTCTCGATTAAGTTGTTGCTATACGGTGAAAATGAGTTAACCAAGCTCTCCTCGTATTGCTCTGAAATTTTGAATTCACGCAGCATTGTGATTAGCTCATTTAGCGTAAGGCCATCTAACCTGAATGACATAGGACCGATTGTAAGCATGAACACATTACATTTTTTACAACCGGTTAACGCACAAACACCGAGCTCAGTGTTAATGTCTGTTGTACACATCTCTTTGATCATATTCATAGCCTTTGATAGTCGCGTTCGCATTGCAACTTTTCATTATGTTTTAGGGCCTCGTAAGCATTTTCAAATGCTGTAGTTGCGGATATACGCAGCAGTAAGCAGATATTAATGCGAATGATTCTCATTTGCAATATAAAATGACAGATACTGTGTCTGTCGTGAAACAACGGATTTGTCTGATTTTGACGTTACAAAGAAACCCCAGCTTGATGTGGAAACGTCACTGCTCAGGAAATTTGCTGCCGTGGTATTATTGTGGTTGTATTTATTTATGATATTCATAATCCATCGGTTGTAAGCTTGCTAGGCCCTTGAACCACCCCATCTGTAGAAACGTTAATGAGGAATTAAATGAAGAGAGAGTTTGCGCTAAGCGCTGTTTGTGTGAGCCTATTGTCATTGCTGCTCTTTTCGAGCCATCTCAATGCTGAGCTATCTAAATTGGAATCCGGCGAAGACAAAGCAATTCTCAAAGTTGAGAAAATGTCTTGAACTGCATGTGTTGTTGCCGTGCGCAACTCACTGAGAAAGCTTGAAGGGGTCGAATATGTCGAAGTGGACTATGACTCAGAAGAGGCCATCGTGATCTATTTGCCTGCGGTTGTAAGCACCCGGGCGATGATGCAGGCTACTGCCAACATTGGGTTTCCTTCAACAGTAAAAATACCGCCACCTCCCAACGCGAGCGATAGTTAATTAAAGCTATGAGCAGGCCTTTTTCTCACAAAACGAAAATTCGCTCCAGCCATCTGCTATTCGGCGGGGTGCTATCGTCAGCTCTGTCCAGTATCTGCTGCATTGGTCCATTCTTCTTTTTGGCTACTGGCATGAGTGGTGCTTGGATGAGCCGGGTAATGATAATAGAACCCTACTATCCTATTTTTGTCTTAGCTTCACTTATTTTTATTTTCTTAGGAGGCTGGCAGCTCACGCGACCAATAGCCTGTGCAAATGCTCCAGTTCGGCAGTCCACTTCTTCTCCAGCAACCGAGCCGCTAATCGTTTTCATACTTACGCTGCTTGCAACCATAATTCTGCTGACCAGTAAATATTGGATCTTGTGGATCGCGGAATAGGGCTAGCCCGCAGGCCATTGAAGTGAGATGTGGTTGACCATCTGCAAGGGACACATGATCTTTCGGCCCTAGGTTCGAGTCATTATGCGACAACCAACCAAATCCATGAGATCCGTGTTTGTACTCTGAAACTAGACGTGCGACTAGTTCCCGATGTCGCTGTAGGTGTGACCACTATGTCTGCTATCACTCGAGATAGAGACTCAAGTTCTCAGGGAATGTGAGCAAACTTGGTCTTATTACTCGGCAAAACTTCTTCGCAGGGTGGCGATTAAAGGATCTAAAACTTCAGCCTGACTGAAGTCGTCTTTGTAGTATCCGGTATAGACGGCAACGACATCTAATATGGGATTTACGACAAGCCCTTGCCCTCCCCAACCACCTTTAAACATAAACCCATCATCATCTATGCGGTCCCACTGGTAGGAATTGTGTGATCCATCGATATTGACAAGATTCGGATTTGGTTGATGGAGGAGTAAATTCAAAGTTTCGTCAGAAACAATCTTTTCGTTGGAAACAATTTCATAGGAAGGCGTGAATAGAAGACCGAATCTTGCCATGTCTCTCATGTTCGACAAAAACCCACCGTGGGTAAGTGGGATTCCGTATCTATAAGCAAGAAACGAGGCGTCTGACTCTGCCCCTATTTTACTCCAGACCTCATCAGTGAAAACATCGTGGAAGGGCTTCTGTGCGATACTTTCAATCAACCAACTGAGAATGAAAGTATTAACCCCAGAATATGAGAATGAAGTTCCTTGATCACTGACGCGTTGTGCTTCTAGAGTTCGAAGAAAATCATAAGGGTTGTCGGGAGAGGCTTCATCTCGGTACCCATCTCCGATGGCCATTGAATACTGGTAGTAACAAGACTTGCGATTGGAGTAGTCATCTTGGCAGTCGAGCCCCGATGACATATCGAGAATATTCCTTACCTTAATGCCTGAGAATGCAGATGATGAAAGCTCAGGTATGTAGGAATCAATAGCTCTTGCCGTATTGATTAGTCCTCTTTCTTCAAACAGTCTTACCAACAATGCCGGCATGATTTTTGTTACTGACCAATATATTGGTTTTTCATAAGGCTGCATCCGAGGATAGGACTCAAATACAATCTTCCCCCTATGAAGGACAATCATTCCTAATATGGCTGAAGCCTCGCTTGATATAAATTCATCAAGTTCAACCGGACCCTCTTCGGTTTCTACTTGAAGCACGTCAACATTTTGGCCCGCGGTCTGTAGAATACTCACACGGCCCCGACGATACACGTTCACAGTGGGAAAAATCTGGTGAACATTCTTATGCATCCATGCCATTTGGTCTCCGGTCGCTGTCCACCATATATCGTCAACCGGAACGGATAGATGCCTCGCAGAAGTATAAGGTGCATCACGAAAAATATTCAACTGATGCTCATCTTGACCATATACCACTGGTGTTTGTAGGGCGAAGTTGCAAACAAAGGCTGCCCCAATAGTCTTAACCGGCCTCAGCTGAATCATGTGATAGAACCGCCTCGCAAACCCAACTCGTGAAAAACTTCGATCACTTTTTATAAAATTTATTCCGTAAGGAAAGATCAAATTTTTGATTTATTTAACCGGCATGAAATTGCGTAGGTATGTTGAGCTACAGTCCCACAGCAACCCCCTACGATATTTGCACCCTGGTCAATCCAATTCAAAGCGAAGTCTGCGTAAAAGCTTGGGGACAGGTCATCTCTCATCTGCAGCGCGCCGTCGGTGCTTTTACTCCCGTCTAGAAGCCAATCTTCCGGCACGCTAGAGAATGCGTTGCCAAAGCCCCCGACGTAGAGAGCTCCACTACCAGCGAGCGACGCCATTGCGTCAGAAATCCTCTCTGGCGGGCAGCAATTAGCTAATACACCTAGCGGAGCAAATGCACGAATAAGCTCAATGCAATCCGTAAGAGATTCACCGCTTCTTAGACGGTTAGGCTCACGATCATGGAGTGTTAAACCAATCATGACTGGGACACTAAAAGCATTAGCCGCTCTGAGAGCCGCCTGAGCTTCATTAATTGAGGACATTGTTTCAAATAAGAAGAAGTCAACACACGGCTCCAGCAATCTCATCTGACGTTGATAGAGAGATATTAGAGTAGTTTCGTCTAGGACCCGATCAGGTCGGTAGCTTCCATTTTGAGGCGGCAAACTTCCAGCAACGAGAATTTTTCTCTCTGAGGCATTGGACGCTTGCTGTGCTATCTCGCCTGCCAACAGATTTAACTCATCAAACCGATCTTCTAACCCTTCTTTTTCTAAATCAGAAAATATTACGCCGTAAGAATTCGTTGTGATGATGTCCGCTCCGGCTTCAATATTCTCGTTGTGAATTTCCAATACAGCGTCGGGTGCTGCTAGCAAAGCATTTGCAGACCAAATTGTATTCGGCACATCAACCCCTTTCATGGCTAAGGTCTTGCCCATTCCCGCGTCTAAAATTTTGACACTACCATCTAAATTAAGATCTTCTTTGCGATTGACCACCGTAATTCCCATGATTGATTATTAATGCTTCACTTTATTAAAAAGTTTGACTGATTGTGACTCTCCGAACCATGCTTTTGAAACTTCTTGAGGGTTCGGACTATCGACACAGCCATAAGGATATACAACAAGATAATCGGCAATGACCCCAC
>TARA_B100001057_G_scaffold87833_1_pt1 | contig 13065 bp, 11 predicted proteins | sample TARA_B100001057 | Tara Oceans TARA_B100001057 (sample SAMEA2621839) | marine metagenome | biome: marine biome (ENVO:00000447); feature: surface water layer (ENVO:00002042); material: "saline water (ENVO:00002010), including plankton (ENVO:xxxxxxxx)" | depth 5 m
ATGGAGCTAAGTGAACAAGAATTAGTAAGAAGAGAAAAATTAAATAGGCTAATTGAGCTTGGTATTGATCCATATCCTGCCGCATTATTCCCTGTAAAAGATTACTCCAATGAAATCCATAATAATTTTAGTGATGGAAAGTTAGTTACAGTTGCTGGAAGACTCATGTCTAGAAGAATCCAAGGAAATGCAAGTTTTGCCGAACTTCAAGATAGTAAAGGAAAAATTCAATTGTATTTTAATAGAGATGAAATTTGTGATTCAGATGATAAATCGAAATATAATGAAGTTTATAAAAAACTTCTAGACATAGGTGACATCATTGGTATTGAGGGAAAACTTTTCAAAACAAAGGTTGGTGAAAAGACAATAATGGTAAAAAATTTTATAATTCTTTCAAAATCTCTAAGACCTTTACCCCTTCCTAAGGAAGATAATGAGGGTAATATTTACGATGAATTTAATGACCCTGAGCTCAGATACAGACAAAGATATGTTGATCTTATAGTTAACCCTAGTGTTAAGGAAACATTTATTAAAAGAACTGCTATCACAAATAGCATCAGGTCTTTTTTAAATGAAAAAGGATACTTAGAGGTTGAAACTCCAATACTTCAGCCTATCCCTGGTGGAGCCAATGCCCGAGCATTTCTTACTCATCATAATGCATTAAATATCCCTCTATACTTGAGAATTGCTAACGAATTATATTTAAAACGATTGATTGTTGGTGGGTTTGATGGAGTATACGAATTTGCAAAAGATTTTAGAAACGAGGGAATGGATCGTACACATAATCCAGAATTTACTATCATGGAATTATATGTTTCATACAAGGACTATCACTGGATGATGGAGCTTACGGAAAATCTTATTGAAAAAGTCGCAATAGACTCTAATGGTAAAAGTAAAATTAATGTTGGCAATAATGAAATTGATTTCAAAGCACCATATCCCAGAATTTCTATATATGATGCAATAAAAAAGTTCTCAGGAGTTGATATTTCGGAAATGAATGAAAGTAAAATTAGAGAAACTGCAAAGAAATTAAATATAGAGATAGATGAAACTATGGGCAAAGGGAAAATAATTGATTGCATATTCGGAGACATCTGTGAGCCTAATTTTATTCAACCAACATTTATCATTGACTATCCATCGGAAATGAGTCCATTGACAAAAAAACACAGGTCTAAACCAAATTTGACAGAAAGATTTGAATTAATTGTCAATGGTAAAGAAATAGCAAATGCTTACAGCGAATTAAATGATCCAATTGATCAAAAAAACAGATTTGAAGAGCAATTAAAGCTCTCTAAAAAAGGAGACCTAGAAGCAGGTGAATTCATTGATCATGATTTTTTGAGATCCCTAGAGTATGGAATGCCCCCAACATCTGGAATTGGAATTGGAATTGATAGATTAGTGATGCTTATGACAAATAATTCATCTATTCAAGAAGTACTTTTCTTTCCACAAATGAAACCAGAAAAAAAGAAACTTTCATTGAACGAAAATGAATCAACAGTTTTAAGTTTATTGCAAACAGAAAGGTCAGAAATCAACAATATTAAACAAAACTCTGGATTAAGTAATAAGGGATGGGATAAAACCATAAAGTCTTTAAGAAAATTAAATTTGATTGTCGTTGAAAAAATAAATGAAATTGTCTATATCTCTAAAAAATAAATTATTTATATTTAATAAAAATCTTAAATGAAAAGTTATTTACTACCCATTTTTTTATGCCTATTTATTTCAATTAATATTAATGCAAGCGCATTAAACTCTGGATACAGTTCTATAGAGGAAGTGAAAGAATTAAATTATCAATTGCTTACAGATGTTGGTTTTGATGAAAATAAAATTAATTTTATTAGCAGGGTGATATATGCAAACTACAAAAGAGCTAAAACAATGGCAGAAAAGAGGGTTTCTCCTCAAGGCGCCAATTTAATGTTAGATGAAAAAGCCGAAGAAAGACTCACAATACTTTTAACAAAAGATGAGTTTCTGACATTCACCAAAATTAAGCACAAAATTAAATAAACTTACATTGCTTAAAAAGGATCTTCACGGGCTAACTTACTCCGAGGTCGAAGATATGCTACCTAATTGGATTTTAACTAACTACAATGATGGCCATCATGATTTTGAAATAATAACTGGAAACAGTTTTCAAATGAAAAATTTGGTTAAAAAGATTTGTCTTGAATATGGTTTTCATGCAACTGAAAATTTTAAAGGAAATACTGGTTCTTTAATTATTGGCATTAGAAGCGTTTAACAATCACTTTTTATTAACATTTAATTGTTGATTTAAATTTACACTACTTTACAAATCATTTTGATTTTAATTTAAATTTACAGAAGAATTAATATTCAAGATCATCAACATAGTTTTGGTTCAGGCTTTAATCAAAAATCAATCCTCACTGGTCCACTACATTGATTATACCAAAACGTTGATGACTTGAGTATTATTTTTTAACCCGTAGTCTATCCCCAACAGAAATTTCGTTTTCCTCAATACCATTCAAAGCCTTTAAGTTTTCAGTAGTCATATCAAATTTTTTGGCAATTGAATAAACAGTTTCCCCCTTTTTAACCCTGTAAGTTTTATTTTTTCTTTTGAGAATAAGATTATCGTATTTGTCTAAATCATACCTCTCAATAAGATCAATTAATTTTTTTGGGTATTTGGGATCGGTTGCATATCCAGCTTTTTTAAGACCTTTTGCCCATTTTTGGTAATTATCTATGTCTAGTTTAAACAAAAAACTATATCGATCTCTTGTTGCCAAAAAGATGGAATGATCACGATAAGAAAATTCTGGTGTATCATACTTTCTAAAACATTCTTGCTTTTCATCATCATCATGATATATTTTTTTTCCATTCCATTCATGACATTTTATACCAAAATGGTTATTTGCTTCAACAGCCAATCTTCCCTTACCACTTCCCGACTCTAAAATTCCTTGAGCCAAAGTAATACTTGCAGGTATCTTATACTGAATCATCTCATCCATTGCAATCGGTGCAAAAAATTTCACATAATCATAAGTAGAATTAAATTTTGGAGTAAAAATCTTAACTTTTTTTGATTTCTTCTTTTTTCTCTCCTTTTTCGTTTTCTTTACGTCTTTTACAGCAACTGGCTTATTGTTATAGATAACCCTTTTTGTTCCACAACTTTGAATTAAGAATAAAATAAGCAATAAGAAAAGTAGTCTGTTCAAACTAGAAAATTTATATGCAAAGATAAATCAAAATATTATCATTTAATTCATAATTTAGACGTGCTAAATCTTCTTATTTGGCATAAATAATGATATCTAAATATTATCTTAAGCTAAAAAATTATTAAAGATAAAATGAATTTTAAACAACATATTTCTTCAGGAATCCCCAACCATGTCCCGGAAAAAAAAGACTACGATCCTAGTGTAAACCACGCTCCCGTGAGAGAGAATATTTTGAATTTAAACGAAAAAAAACTAGCACTAAAAAATGCTCTGAGATACTTTGATAAAAAATTCCATAAACAGCTTATCGTTGAATTTAAAAATGAGCTTGATGAATTTGGTAGAATATATATGTATAGATTTAGGCCAGATTATGAAATGTATGCTCGACCAATTGATAAATATCCTTACAAGTCTAAACAAGCAGCTGCGATAATGTTAATGATTCAAAATAACCTTGACCCAATGGTTGCGCAACACCCACATGAACTTATAACTTATGGTGGTAACGGATCTGTATTTCAAAATTGGGCACAATATTTATTATGTATGCAGTATTTATCCAAGATGACTGATAATCAAACATTAGTTATGTATTCCGGTCATCCTTTGGGTCTCTTTCCTTCTAATAAAAACGCACCTAGAGTTGTTGTAACCAATGGAATGGTTATACCAAATTATTCAAAAAAAATTGACCTTGAAAAGTTTAATGCACTAGGTGTAAGCCAATACGGACAAATGACAGCTGGAAGTTATATGTATATAGGACCACAAGGAATTGTTCACGGAACTACAATAACTGTCTTAAATGCATTTAGAAAAATTGGAACAAACCCTTTGGGTAAAATATTTTTAACTTCGGGTTTAGGTGGTATGAGTGGTGCACAACCAAAAGCGGGAAATATTTCTGGGTGTATTACAGTGTGTGCTGAAGTTAATATTAAAGCAATCAAAACTAGACTTGAACAAAATTGGGTAGATGAAATTATTGACAATGTAGATGAACTTTGTAAAAGAGTTAAAAATGCACAAAAAGGAAATGAAGTTGTTTCAATTGCTTATCACGGAAATGTAGTTACAGTTTGGGATGCCTTTTTAAAAAATGATATCTACGTAGATATAGGAAGTGATCAAACCTCATTGCATAATCCATGGTCAGGTGGATATTACCCAGATGATATTTCTTTTGAAGAAGCAAATAAATTAATTCGCAAAAATCCTTCATTATTTAAAAAGAAAGTTCAAAAAACTCTGGTCAAACACGTTGAGTTAATAAACTCACATTCAAAAAAAGGGACCTATTTTTTTGACTATGGAAATGCATTTTTGTTGGAATCATCCAGGGCTAAAGCTGAAATAACAAATAACGAGGGAGAATTTAAATACCCAAGTTATGTTCAGGATATTATGGGACCAATGTGTTTTGACTATGGTTTTGGTCCATTTAGGTGGGTTTGCTCAAGTGGCAATGAAAATGATCTTGATAAAACAGATGAAATAGCGTGTAAAGTGCTTAAAAAACTTTCCAAAGATGCAACTGATGATGTTAAGCAACAAATGCTAGATAATATAAAATGGATTGAGGCAGCGAAAGAAAATAACATGGTTGTTGGCTCAAAAGCAAGGATATTATATGCTAATTCAGAGGGTAGAATTGAGATAGCTAAGGCCTTTAATAAAGCTATTGAAAATAAAATTATTGGTCCAATTATCTTAGGTAGAGATCATCATGATGTTTCAGGAACTGATTCACCCTACAGAGAAACATCTAATATTTATGACGGATCTCAGTTTACAGCTGATATGGCAATTCATAATGTTATTGGAGATAGTTTTAGAGGGGCAACTTGGGTTAGTATACATAATGGTGGTGGAGTTGGATGGGGAGAAGTAATTAACGGAGGATTTGGAATGCTTATTGATGGTTCCAAAGAAAGTGAAAATTGTATTGAGTCTATGCTTTTTTGGGATGTTAATAACGGAATTGCAAGAAGAAACTGGGCAAGAAACCCTGGGGCCATAACTCAAATTAAAAGAGCAATGAAAAAAAATGAAATGCTTGATGTAACTTTACCTAACTTAGTTGATGACAATTTATTACAAGACTTATAAAATGAAAAAAATTCTTTATTTATTATCCATATTTATTTTTTTAAACTCATGTGAATCAATTAGAGTAACTTCTGACTTTGATGAAAATTATACATTTGATGAGCTAAAAACCTATGCTTATTCAAAAAAGGGAATTGATCAAGTTGAAATGAATGATCCAGATAAAAAAAGAATACTCAAAGCAATTGACGTAGAAATGTATAACAAAGGATTTAGAAAAAGTAGTATAAACCCTGACTTCATCATAAACTTTTTTACAAAAACAAATCAAAAAATTGACTTTTATCCATCTATGAATTATCGTGGTCCCTACATTGGTGGTTATTATATGAATCCATATGTAAATAATTCCTTTGTTTACAATGAAGGGGTATTATTTATAGATGTAATTGATAAAAAAAATAATCAATTAGCCTGGCAAGGTATAGGAAAAGGATATATTTCAACTTCTGATCAAAAAAAGAAAAATGAAATGATTAAAAAAATTGTAAATAAAATCCTTCTACAATTTCCACCAGTAAAAGACTAGTTTTTAACATCTAATATATCCCTTAAGGAGTTTCCCAGCAACATAAAGGAGGTCACCAATAGCATGATACAAACTCCTGGTATAATTGCTAAAAAAGGTTCTCCCAAAATAATATAATTGTAATGATCTTTTATCATTAGACCCCAACTAATCATAGGAGGCTGAGCACCAAGACCTAGAAAACTAAGACCACTTTCGATTAAGATTGATGCTGCAAAATTAGCTGCAGAAATAACAATAATAGGTGAAATTATATTTGGTAAAATATGAAAAAGTATAATCCTAAAATCGCTAAAGCCCATTACCTTGGCCGCGATGATAAACTTTCTTTCTTTTAATGTTTTTACTTGACCCCTCACTAACCTGGCAACTTCAACCCACATGGTCAGCCCAACTGCAATAAAAACCTGCCAAAACCCTTTTCCCAATGCTAATGTTATTGCTATTACTAATAATAGTGTAGGAATCGACCAAGTAACATTAATTAACCACATAATTATTTTGTCAACAAATCCTGAATAGTATCCGGAAATTAACCCAAAAAATAGACCTATAGCTAATGAAATAACTACTGAAATTAAGCCAATAGAAATTGATATTCTAGATCCAACTATAATTCTACTTAATACATCTCTGCCAAATTTATCAGTACCAAACAAGAAATATTTTTTTTCTACAACATAGTCATTCCTCAAAACAGATTTTAAAGATTCATCCAAAGACTTAAATTCTTTATAAAAAATAAAATCACCTTCCATATAATAATCAGAAACTGCAATCTCATCTGAAGTTTTACTAAGACCGAATAATAAAATTTCATATAAACTTTGATCATTCTTTCTAGTTTTTTTTTCTTTTAAAATATCAACTGAAAATCCAGGCATCTGAGAGTGTATTGATAAATTCATATTGTTAGCATTGGAAGAATTATCAGGTGCCAAGACATATGCAAGAATGGAGATTGAAGAAACAAAAACTATGAAAGAAAGGCTGATCACACCTAAAAAATTTTTCTTAAAATGGAAAAATTTTGTAAAAAAACTACTCATAGTAAAGATCTCTAATTTTCAAGATACGAAAATCTCAAATCAGAAAGCACATTTAGTGCTTCTCCTATGTATATATCTTTATTTAAACTTTTATGCCACCTTTTTCTTTTTGTTCCTAAAATAGAGTCATTTTGAATCATTTGAGTTTCATAAGGAAGAGATTTAAATGAATAGTCTAATCTGAAATTATCTAACTTTTTAAATTTTTCTGTGGTCTTTATATTTTTCTCAAGCTCAGATCTAAATTTTTGATAATTTAGATTAAAAATCTTCTTTTCTCTTATATCTTTGATCCATTTTGCATTCTCATCTACCAGCTTTAAATGCTCACTTTCTTTCATTCTTTTCTGACTATTTTTTATAGCAAAATCAAAATCAAAATTACTGTTCCACTTATTATAATTTATATTTTCAATCTCATCCCATTGCAAAGGATTCTCTGAATCTTTTTCACCAAAATCTAAATACTTATATCTAAATGGCAAGTTAATATCACTTTTAACTCCTTCCAGCTGAACAGACCCTCCATTAACCCTATAATATTTTTGAGTTGTGTAGCGCAATGCCCCAAGATCTCCCTTTGTATTCCCCCTTACCATCCTATTCAAAGGAAATACGTTTTGCACTGTACCCTTTCCCCAAGTTTGATTTCCTCCAATTATGATTGCTCTTTCATAATCTTGCATGGCAGCAGCTAAAATTTCAGATGCAGAAGCGGATCCCTCATTTACTAATATTACCAAGGGCCCTTTCCAAAGAATGGATCGGTCTCTGTCTTTCAAAACTTGCTTCTCTTTATCAAAATATTTAACCTGGACCACAGGACCGCTTTCAATAAACATACCAGCCATATCAACTACCGTTTTTAAGGAGCCACCGCCATTATTTCTTAAATCAATAATAAGTCCCTGCACTCCTTGCTCCTTTAATCTATTTATCTCAATTTTTAGATCTTTTGCAGCATCCCTATTGTCTTGATTTTCAAAATCAATATAAAATTTTGGAATATTTATAATTCCATAATTATTTCCATCCATTTCAACTAATGATGATTTTATATAAGTTTCTTCCAAAAGAACAATATCTCTTTCAATTGAAATTTCATCAACAGTTCCGTCAACTTTTTTGACAGTTAGAAAAACATTAGTTCCCTTTTCCCCCTTAATTAGTTTAACAGCATCTGCCAATCGATAACCAACAATACTAACTGGCTCACTATCATTTTCCTGCCTAACTTTTAAAATCACATCACCCTTTTCTAAGACGTTATTTCTCCATGCTGGGCCACCAGAAATTAACTCAGTAATTTCAATTTTATCAACTTTTTTTCTCAACACAGCACCGATACCGGCATAATTACCGGACATATCGATATTAAATCTATCCCTATCCTCAGGATCTAAATAAGACGTATTAGGATCATATTGAGAAACAAAGGAATTTAAATAAATAGAAAACCAATGTTGTCTTTGGAACTCTTCTTCCATTATAACAAAATAATCTGCCATTGTCTCATTAAGTATCTCTCGTGTTTCTATTTCAATTTCAGAGTAACTCCTTGCCTTGAAAGTAGAATCTTTTTGAACATTTCTTTCATCTTCTTTGATTTCATCATGAAAATTTTCAATTAAATATAACTTCATTAGCTTCCTCCATCGCTCAACTAAATCAGTTCTAGAATTTACATATTGTAATTCATCGATATCAAAATTGAAGGTTTCTTCAAGCTGAAAATCAAATGATTTAGACAAAACTTCCTCAGAAATTTGCATTGCCTCATCTATTCTTTTCTTTAAAATCTCATGTGACATATTGAAAAATTCCAAATCAGGTTGATTAAAAGCATCATCAATTTGATACTTATACTGAGATAAATTGTCAATATCCGATTGATATAAATATCTTTTATAAGGATCTATATTTTCAAGAAATGAATCAAAAACTTTTTCAGAAAAATTATCATCAATTTCAATATCTAAATAATGTGCTTGATCAAGAACATATGTTATTAATTGAATTACCAGTGAATCCTTATCATCAGATTCAAAATTTTTGGATATAGAATTACACGACACAAAACATATGACAAATGATATCAATATTGTAGTTATATTTTTCTTCATATGAATTCAAAAATAGTTAAAATTGGAGCTTTTTTTTTAAGGGTCTTTATAATTTTTTGTTAAAGTGCCGAAATATTTATTTGATTACATTTGTAGTTATAAATTTAGATATGAAAAAACCGTTAATACTAGTTACAAATGATGATGGAATTACTGCTCCTGGGTTAAGAAGTTTGATTTCAGTAATGAATAAAATTGGAGAGGTTGTGGTAGTAGCTCCAGATAGTCCTCAAAGTGGTATGGGACATGCAATAACTATAAGCGATACTTTATATTGTAAAAAAGAAAAGATTGACGATGGACCACAAATTGAATACAGTATTTCAGGCACCCCTGCTGACTGTGTCAAGTTTGCAATTCGTGAAATTTTAGATAGGAAACCAGACTTATGTGTTTCTGGAATTAATCATGGTGCTAACTCATCAATAAATGTAATTTACTCTGGTACAATGAGCGCTGCAGTTGAAGCGGGCATCGAGGGAATTAAGTCCATTGGATTTTCTTTGCTAGATTATAACTGGGATGCTAATTTTTTACCATGTGAAAAATATGTTGAAAAGATTACCAAATTAGCAATTAGTGACAAAAGAGAAGATTTGGTTCTAAATGTCAATTTTCCCTCTGGAACTAATGAATTTAAAGGAATCAAAATCTGTAGACAAGCTAAAGGATATTGGCAAGATAAATATGACAAAAGAATCAGTCCACTTGGGAAAGAATACTATTGGCTAACGGGAAGTTTTATCAATCAAGATGAAGGCAAAGAGTCAGATGAGTGGGCTTTAAAAAATGGATATATTACCATTGTTCCAATTTCATATGATATGACTTCTTACAAAGATATAGAGCTATTAAAAAAATGGAAGCTAAATAATTAGTCTTGAGAAATAGAAATTTATTTATTGGAATTATAAGTGGAATTATAGCAAATTTTTTAGGTTTTTTAGTTGCAAGATTAATGTTGACGGGAGAGTCTTCAGTAATCAATCTAACCAATGTTATTAACCAATCGTATGATGATGGTTTATTAAATAAACTTATCAGCCTTGGAGCTTTATTAAATCTTTTAATTTTCTTTTTCTTTATAAAAACAAATCAGGACACTAAAGCCGCAGGAGTTCTAATTTCGACAATTATGATAGCTTTACTAACAATTTATCTAAATAATTAATATGAAATATTATTTGATAGCGGGTGAGGCGTCTGGAGATTTACATGGAAGTAACTTAATTAAAGAGATTAAAAAAATTGATTCCGAAGCTGAGTTTAGATGTTGGGGTGGTGATTTGATTAAAAAAGAGTCTGGAAATGAATTGGTTAAACATTATAAAACTTATTCTTATATGGGATTCTTAGAGGTTATACTAAATATTTTTACAATTCTTAATAATTATATTTTTTGCAAAAAAGATATTTTAAAATATAATCCCGATACAATAATTTACATAGATTTTCCTGGTTTTAACCTTCCAATTGCTGGATGGGCAAAAAAAAATAATTTTATAAACCATTTTTATATATCCCCACAGATCTGGGCATGGAAAGAAAACAGAATTAAAAAAATTAAAAAATTTGTTGATAAAATGTATGTTATTCTTCCCTTTGAAAAAGATTATTATAAAGAACGGGGGTTTGAGGTGGATTACGTAGGCCACCCCCTTTTAGATGTAATTAAGAAATCAGACTCTGATATATTAATAAATGAAAAAATAATTGCATTACTTCCTGGAAGTAGAGATCAAGAAATAAATAAGATACTCCCAAAAATGTTGAGTGTAGTAAAATATTTCAAAGAATTTAAATTTATTATTTGTGCAGCACCCTCTCAAGAAAAATCAAAGTTTGATAAATATTTAAAAAAAATTAATTCAGAAAAAATTGAAATCATATTTGATCAAACATATTCAGTTTTAAAAAAATCTTCTGCCGCATTAGTCGCATCAGGAACTGCTACTCTTGAAACAGCTTTACTTAATGTGCCTCAAGTTGTTTGCTACAAATCTAGCTGGTTATCTTATCAAATAGGAAAATATCTTGTTAGAAATTTGAAATTTATTTCACTTGTAAATTTGATTTTGAATAAAGAGGTAATAAAAGAATTAATTCAAAATGAATTAAATGAAAAAAATTTGGTGAAAAACATTAGGCTAATTCTTGAAAAAGAAGGTAGAGAAGGGATCCAAAATTCATACAAACAATTAAGAAATAAACTTGGACAAAATGGAGCAAGCAAAAAAACAGCTAATTTGATTGTAAATTACTTTGAAAACTCATAGACAAATGAATTTTGATAGGTATTCATTTGTTCTTCAGTTTTTATGTCTTTGTATTTATCATTAAGATATTTCAAAAAGAACTCCATTTGTCTTACTGGCTGAAATCCTCTAAGTTTATACAAAACATTGGATGACTTGTCTAAAAAAACTACTGTTGGATAGGCTGACACCCTTAAGGCTCTAGTAAATTCATGACTGCTGTTTCTTCTTCTCGTTTTAGCGGGATCAAAATTAGGATTCGAGAATTCATAACCTTGAAACTCTATTTTTTCATTTCCCTCAGCATTAAATTTAACAGCATAGTAATTTTCATTAACATATTTAATCAAATCTTTATTTCCAAAGGTTTCTCTGTCTAGTTTCTTGCACGGCCCACACCAATTTGTATAAACATCAATAATTATATTTCTTGGCTCAGTTTGTTGCAAATACACAGCATCTTCTAAGCTAATCCACTTAATTTTTTCTTGAGAAAATAATCCAAATGGTAATAAAACAAATAGATATACTATTAAATAATGCTTAATTAACACCATGCATAAGTTTTTTTAATAATGGATGCAATAGCAAAGATAATAAACCTAAACCTATTGGAATTAATGTAAAAATGAGAAAAAAGTACGATAGCGAATATTCTTGAGTTATCTTTTCAATGTCCCCTCCAACATAATGTGCTAGCTTATTTCCAATGGCAATTGCTAAGTAGTAAACTCCAAACATAAAGGCAATCATCCTTGCGGGGATTAATTTACTCAGATAAGACAATCCCATCGGAGACAAACACAATTCTCCAAGCGTATGAAAAAGGTATGCAAGCACTAACCACATCATACTTAGAGATGCAGTTTGTGCACCCGCAGGAATATCTTTAGCTCCAAATGCTAAGAAACCAAATCCAAAACCTAATAAAACCAATCCAAGAGCATACTTTACAGATGCTGGCGGGTTATAATTACTATCCCACCATCTTGTAAAAAGCGGAGCAAAAATTATAATGAATAAGGAATTTAAAATTGCGAACCAAGTAATGGGGACTTCGGTTTCAGTAGATTGAAATTCAGAAGACAGTTTAAAAATAACTATTGCCCAAATAATTATAAAACTAAATAGCAAAGTAAAGTTTGAAAAAAGAATCTTTTTTGCTGTCTTTTTAATAAGACTAATAAGAACAAATGTGATGATTATCAAAGGAATCACTGTTACTAATAGGTCTATAACTTTAAAAATACTTGCGGAATTTCCCTCTAATACTCTGTTTGTATAATCCCGCGTAAATATTGGTAGAGATCCAGCACCTTGTTCAAATGCAGCCCAAAAGAAAATTGTAAAAAATGAAAAAATTGAAAAAGCAATCATCCTGTCTCTTACTATTGGAGAATATCTAGGTATTCTTAACACCAATAGAAGAGCAAAACTTAAAAATGCAATCAGAGCAAAAAATAATGAGTCTGACATGGACAAAATTGTAAAATTCAAAACATCAATATCAGCAATTTTACTCAGTGGATCATTGATGATAAAAATTAGAGCAGAGATTATGAATATTAAAATTAAAAAATAATCAATTGGTAAAAATGGATTCTGAACTTCACTGTTGGTTTCAAGAATTGAATTTTTATCTTTAACTACTTTTGGTTTTTCACCAATTGATCCAAACAATGGTTGTGCAAAATAAAACTGTACCATTCCTAAAAACATAAAAATACCAGCTAAACCAAATCCAAAAGA
>TARA_B100001057_G_scaffold114542_1_pt1 | contig 13057 bp, 9 predicted proteins | sample TARA_B100001057 | Tara Oceans TARA_B100001057 (sample SAMEA2621839) | marine metagenome | biome: marine biome (ENVO:00000447); feature: surface water layer (ENVO:00002042); material: "saline water (ENVO:00002010), including plankton (ENVO:xxxxxxxx)" | depth 5 m
ATTAGAAATTATCGAAAACAGATAATTGCCTTTTGGATGATTTTTTTAATTAGTCTTTTTTCTGCAGTTGGAATTTTTTTGGCTGCTGCATACGGTTTAATGGGTCCAATGCCACCTTTGGAGCAACTGGAAAACCCTAAAACTAATTTAGCAACTCAGATCCTATCATCTGATGGGGAAGTATTAGGAAAGTTTTATTTTAATGATAATCGAACTCCAATAACATATAATGAGCTTCCTCAAAATATAATAGACGCACTTATTGCCACTGAGGATGAGCGCTATCGTGACCATGCAGGAATTGACTGGCGCGGTACTTTAAGGGCGATATATTATTTGGGCAGAAAAGGAGGTGCAAGTACTATTACTCAGCAATTAGCAAGGCAATTATTTGTAGGAGTGCGTTCTCGAAATAAGAAAGAAGCAGTTGTTCAAAAAATAAAGGAATGGGTATTATCGGTCCAATTGGAACAACGTTACACCAAGAATGAAATAATAGCAATGTATCTTAACATATACGATTTTGGCTATAATGCTGATGGGGTACGATCGGCAGCAAAGATTTTTTTTGACACCTCCCCCGATGCTCTTCTGCTGGAACAGTCTGCAACACTCGTAGGAATGTTAAAAAACTCATCATTGTATAATCCACTTAGACGTCCAAAAATGGTTAGAGAAAGGCGAAATGTTGTATTTCAGCAAATGTACCGGAATAAGATGATCTCAAAGGATGAAAAAGATTCTCTTAGCAATATCCCCTTGAAAATCGAATATTCACCAGAGTCGCATCGCGAGGGACTTGCAACTTACTTCAGAGCTTATCTTCAGGAGTTTATGAAAAAATGGATTAAAGAAAACCCTAAATCAGATGGAGATTTTTTTAATATTTATCGAGATGGTTTAAAAATATATACCACAATTGATTCTCGTTTACAATCAATTGCAGAGGAGTCAGTTTCTGGACATATGAAAAACCTTCAAAAAGAGTTTTTTCTACAAAATACTCTTGGAGCTAATCCAACAGCTCCATTTCTAGATTTAAGACTTGGGGAAATAGATACCCTTTTGGAAAAGTCCGCTTATAGGAGTGAGCGGTGGAGAAAGGGAAAAAGTGCAGGGATGGAAAAAGATGAATTACTTGCAACTTTTTTTAAACCATCTCCAATGCAAGTGTTTAGTTGGAAAGGTGAGATTGATACGATCATGACACCTATGGACTCTATTCGTTATTACAAACATTTCCTTAGGGCTGCAATGATGGCTATGGAACCTCAAACCGGGCATGTAAAAGCCTGGGTAGGAGGATTTAACTACAAACATTTTCAATATGATCAGGTCAAACAAGGACGTAGGCAAATTGGATCTACTTTTAAGCCCTTTTTATACGCCACTGCTATTGACCAATTAAAACTTTCCCCTTGTGACAAATTACCTGACGCCTTGTATTGTATAGATCAAATGAAACACGGGAATATTGATCCATGGTGTCCAAAAAACTCAGGCGACAGATATGGCCGTACTCGGACATTAAAAAATGCTTTGGCTAATTCTGTAAATACCATTAGCGCCAGAATAATGGATATGGTTGGGCCACGTCCAGTTGTAGATTTGGTAAAAAAAACTGGGATTACTTCTTTTATTCCGAATGTTCCCTCGATTGCCTTAGGGACTCCCGACATAAGTTTATTTGAACTGGTTGGGGCATATGGCACTTTTGCAAATCAAGGAATTTTTATTAAACCAATTATTATCACCAGGATAGAGGATAAAAATGGGATGGCTTTATTTGAAGTTGTTCCTGAAACCCGAGATGTAATTAGTGAGGAAGCTGCATATGTAACTATTAACTTAATGGAGGGAGTTACAAAACATGGCTCAGGCGCACGATTACGTCACGCGGGACTTGAAAAATCAAACTATATATTCGAAAATACTGTTACAGGATACCCCTATATTTTCGAGAATCCTATTGCTGGTAAAACAGGAACGACCCAAAATCAAAGCGATGGATGGTTTATGGGAATTGTACCTAATTTGGTAACTGGTGTTTGGGTAGGCGGAGAAGATCGTTCTGTTCATTTTGAAGAAATAGGATTTGGACAGGGCGCGACTATGGCTTTGCCAATTTGGGCACTTTTTATGAAAGCAGCGTATGAAAATCAGGAATTGGGGATTTCTCAAGAGGAATTTCCCATACCTGAAGTTTTAACAATCCCATTGGAGTGTGAGGAATATGAATTCGATAATAATCCTACTTCTCCAATCAGCCCAAAAGCAGATTTAGACCAATTAGGGTTTTAATTTAGAGGAAAACTACTCTAGGATACTTTTCCAATTATTTAATTGACTTCATAAAATTTTGTGAGTAATCAGAAAGGGCTAGGTGAGCAGTAATTTTTGCATTTTCAGGTAATTGCGTTTCCCAGTGCTGAGTATTTTTCCAGTGCAATTTTCTCAATTGGCTACATGCTTCTGAAGTGTAAGAAGCAATTAATTGTGCTTTTTGATTTAGAGCTTTATCCATGCTATCGATATCTGGGCTTAGATGAGCATAGAGGCCTTTTTCAATTCCCCAATTAGCACTTTTCCAATTCGAGCTATCTATTGATAGCTGTGTGAATGCGGTATTTCCAATTTTTCTAGTCAGCGCCGGTTCTATAACGTATGGTCCAAGACCAATTGAAAGCTCGGAAAGCTTAATTGAAGCATTTTCTGTAGCAAAAGCATAGTCACATGCAGAAACTAAACCGACACCTCCACCAACTACTTTGCCATGGACTCTAGCTAAAATGAATTTTGACATTTTTCTAATGGTATTTAATAGTTTGGCGAAGCCCATAAAAAAAGCAGTACCCGTTTCAATATTATTAATTGATTTGAGTTCACTTAATGAGGCTCCAGAACAAAATGCGCTATGTCCTCCACTCTCAAGTATGACAACATTAATATCTGGGTTTTTTTCAGCCTGATTTAAACAATCAACTATACTTCTTATTATTTCAGAGGTAAGACTATTCCCTTTTGGATGGAAAAAGTGAACTTTTCCAACTTTATTTTCATTTTTTAGAGTTACAATTCCTTGCATATTATTCAAAAATAGCCAATCTATTTTGTTTTGCCCAGACAGATTGAATTCAAATGCTTTAAGATGGACTTTTTGGAAAATGATGATTAAATTTCATGTTACTATTTATTTCATGAAAAAACAGATTTTTATATTAGTTTTTTTGTTTGGAACAGGATTATTATATACTCAGCAGTATTTAAATTTATCTGTTGACAATGATCTCTTTTTTGGCAGGGACCGTTATTACTCAAGTGGAATTTTTATCAGTGCGGGTAAATTATATAAAAATTCTGACACATTAATCAATTATGTACATTGGACCTTAGGTCATGAAATATATACTCCTTCTTTGCGCTATTCAAATGATGTTGAATATTATGACTATCCTTATGGAGGGTGGTTGTTTTTTCAAAGGGCACAGGAAAGGCAGCTTAATTTATGTAATGCTTGGCTTTGGTCGATTAAAGCGGGAGTTACTGGCAAGGCTTCTTTGGCGCCGCTATTACAAAACTTATATCATGATAAAATTTTGGGGTTGCCCAATATGGCCTGGGAGAAGCCAGTTCCCCAACGTTTTCATATCAACATTAATGGCCTGTATAAAAAACGGATTAACCTGTTCAACCAGGGGGCAATATTAACTGACGTCTTAGGGAATTTAGGTACTCAAAGAATAGCGATTGGTTCTACTATTGGTTTACTTTTGGGAACTTCTAAGGCTATTTCATTTACTCACAATCCTTTTGAAATGCGAGAAGTAGGATTTGGATTTTATATTGGTACTCGACTTGAATACCGATTTCATGATTTTATGATATCAGGTAGTTTATTTGATGATAAAGCGCCCTTTACATTAGATACTATTCCAATAAAAAAAAATTTAATGGCTGGACTAGCATTTTATAGAGAGAGATGGCAACTTCAAATACTTTGGAATCGTAACTCTCCTGATAATACTTTACAAAAAATTAAAGCACATTATTACCTTAATATTTCTATTTCAAGAATTTTTTAAATTTTCATGATTAGTTATTGAAATTTAAAAAAATTTGATATTGAGGAAAAAACTGCATTTGTTAGGTTATGGTGACACCCTGTTAGGGCTCAAAATTAAAAAATGAATCCCGAGTAAAAATCCATTGAAATTATTTTTTTGAATATTATTTGATAAAGTTGAATTTTTAAAAAATCTATACTCTAGGGATAAGTGAAATTTTTTCCAAATATTATATTGAACCGCAAAAAGCCAACCAAATGCGTTTTTAAAAATATTATCGTTGTAATTTTTAGTAAGTTCTTTAAGGTTAACTATTTCAGAATTTTTTGCCTCAATAACGTAATGGTAAACCAATCCAGTTTCAAAATGAGTTCGCTCAGTAGGAAATACTCTGATAGCTAAAGGAAAACTAAGGTAATTTATATTGTCATAGGTTCTATTTTCTTTGAGGTCATATTGATAATCTAAAGATAAAAATCCTACCCCAGTTGAAAAACCGATTGACCTTGAGTATTTGTATTGTATATTTCCCCCAAAAGCATATCCAATTTTTGGGGTTGCAGCATCTCCCTCGGGGCCAATATTAACTGCTTTAAAATTTAGGTCAAAGTTCCATTTGCGATATCTATTTATATCTGGACCTTTTTGATATTGTAATAAAAGGTTTGCATCTCCTTGAGTATAAGCAAAGTCAGAGATATTTAAAAAGATAAAAATCCAAAGAACTCTGTTAATAATCATATATTTTAAATATAGTGTAATAAAAATTTAAAACTACATTTGTTTTTCGACTATTAATTAGACCTCAAATTTTCCAAATTCAGGGAATTTATCTGATTTTTTTATCTATAATGTTTGATTAATTCATATAGATATAAAAAATCAGAGTTTAAATTTCTTTTGAAAATTTTTTTAGAAAACTCTATTTTTCTCTCTCCACCAATAAGCCAACGAGGAGCCAGAAATATTCATCCATGGACCAAAGACGGCTGGTGCTAGGCCCACTGTAGATACCTTACCCATTTCTAATGCAATACCTGAAGCCAGCCCTCCATTCTGCATTCCCACTTCTAGAGCTATAGTCCTGCAATCCTGTTCTTTCATTTTTAATATTTTACACCCCCAATAACCTAAAAAGTATCCAGATAAATTGTGAATTATTGCGGTAATTATCAAGAAGAATCCAATTGAAATTAGTGAATCCCTCCCAGCAGCTGTAATTATGGTGATAATTAGAGCAATTGCTGTCATGGAAATTATAGGCATTACTTTGTCAAGCCAAATTATTTTCCCGTAAAAAAAATAATTAAATATTAGTCCTACTAAAACAGGCAGAATTACCATTTTTATCATACTTATCGCCATGTAAAAAAAGTCAATAGGGACAAATGCACCGGCAAGTAATTTCATCAAAAGTGGGGTGATAATTGGGGCAGATAACGTGGCAACTGCAGTTAGTGTTACTGAAAGAGCTAGATTTGCTCTTGCAAGATATGCCATAACATTTGAAGCTAAACCACTAGGAGAGGAGCCTATTAAAACAATACCTGCAGAAATTTCAGGCGGAAACTTAAATAAATAAGCAAGTGAAAACCCTAAAAAGGGCATGATGCTGAACTGACAAATTAGTCCAACAATTACACCTTTTGGCATTTTAATAATACCATAAAAGTCTTTAAAACTCATTGTCGTAACCATTCCAAACATTATAATCTGTAATAATGGAACAATTAGTAGTTTGAGTTCAAATGAACCGATTTGTATGAAGTTTTTGGGATAATATAGTGACAAACAAATAGCAGCAAGAATTATCATTGTGAAGGAGAACCCTCTATATCTTTCAGTATGTCTAAAAGAAAATGCTAATACAAGAAAAAACAAAACTAATATAGGCCCCAGTAGATCAAATTTCTTAAAAAAAATAACAGTCGATATCAATACAAAAACAATAACAAAACCAGTAATAATGAAATTTGATCTATTTTTCATATTCAAAATACCAGGTTGGTAAATTGTTTAAATTATTTTAGTAAAAAACTATTATTAAATTAACTAAATAAAGCAAGAATGAAAAAATCCCTACTCTCCATAATTTTTTTTGTTATGATATCTGGCTTGACCAGTTACTCTCAAGATCCGCTTAATGAATCATTTTTTAGAAGAAAAGTAATCTTTGAACCCTCAAAAGATGATGATTATTATACTTATAGAATACCATCTTTAGTTTGTACTAAAAACGGGACACTTCTTGCCTTTGCTGCTGCTAGAAAAAATCAAGGTGGTGATTGGGACCCAATTGATATTGTTCTAAAAAGAAGTACAGATTATGGGGAAACATGGAGTTCTATGAAATTAATTGCAGGTGGAGGTAAAATTCCTTATGATAATGCCACTCCAATTGTTGATAATCAAACGGGAATTGTTCACTTATTGTATCAAAGTAATTATGAAAAGTGCTATTATACTTTTTCAAAGGATGATGGAAAATCTTTCGAAAAACCCGTTGAAATTACTAAAATAGTTGAGGGTTATAAGAATTTTTATAATTGGATAGTAATGGCTCCAGGCCCTGGTCATGGAATTAAAACAAGCTCAGGAAGATTAGTTGTTCCATTTTGGCTATCCGACGGTAGTTCAAAAGAATTTGGCCCAGATAAAAGAGGCCATAGACCCTCTATAGTAGTATCTGTTTATAGTGACAATGATGGTAAAACTTGGAATCGAGGAGATGTAGTTGCTGAAAATAGTGATGAAGTTATTGTACCCAATGAGACATCTGTAATTGAATTAGCTGATGGTAGAATAATGTTTAATATAAGAAATGAATCAACAAATTTTCGAAGATTGGTATCCTTCAGCAATGATGGCGCTACAGGATGGACTCCTCCAGAATACGCAGATGCTTTCTTTGAGCCAATTTGTTTTGCCAGCATGGTTAGATACAGTAAAAAACCATCTAATAAAAAAAACAGAATTCTTTTTTGTAACCCAGATAGTAGAAAGACTCATGTCAGCGCAAAAGTTGGTCATACTAAGTTATCTGCAAGGGCTCGAATTAGGTCGAACTTAACAATAAGAATGAGCTATGATGAGGGAATTAGTTGGCCAGTTAAAAAAGAAATTGATCCTGGAATATCCGGTTATTCTGATCTTGCAGTTACCCCAGATGGAATGATTCATTGCTTCTACGAGGGAGGGACATTAACAGGCTCTCATTATAAGAATGCATGGATGTCCATAAGTAGCTTTAATATTGAGTGGCTAACAAACGGATTAGACTTTTCTGAGAAAGTTTATTTAAATAAATAATATGAATATATTTTGTTCAGTTTCCTTAAATGAAATTCAAAAAGATTTTTTAAAAAAAAAAATAGATGATAATTTTTTTTTCTTGGAGGATTCAAGGGAAAAGTCATTTGAAAATTTCATGAATTGTGAGATTTGTTTTGGGAATCCCGAGGTAGATTGGGTAAAAAAATCAAAAAACCTAAAATGGATACAACTTGAATCCGTAGGTTTCGAAAAATATACCAAGATTAAAATATCTGGTTTAAAAATTTCAAATTTGAGGGGTTTCTTTTCAATCCCAGTTGCTGAAACTGCATTAGCTGGAATCTTGAGTTTAAAAAGAGGAATTTACAGGTTGTCATCTCTGAAAGACAAAAAAAAGTGGTTAGGTTCGAGAATCAGGCCTACACTTAATTTATTAAACGGCTCAAATGTATTGATATTAGGTGCTGGGTCAATCGGGTCAAAAATTAAAGCTCTTTTGGAAAAATTTAATTGTAAAATTCTAATGTATGATAAATTTAAAAATGATGCTGATTTAATAAATATAAATGATCTGGACATCCATTTGCCTGATGTTGATATTTTAATCGGGTGTCTTCCCGAGAATTATGAAACAAGGCAATTACTTGATAATTATAGAATCAACCTATTGAAAAAAAGTTCAATAATAGTTAATGTAGGAAGAGGCTCTTTAATTGATGAAAAGACACTTATCAAGAATATTAAAAGTGAGAAATTAGCGGGAGCTTTTTTAGATGTAACTGACAAAGAACCAATATCTGATGATAGTCCTCTATGGTCCATTCCAAATATAATTTTATCTCAACACTCAGGAGGTGGATATGAGAGTGAAGTAAATGACAAAATTCTTTTTTTTAAGGAAAATTTATCTAGATATAAAAATAAAATTTTACCAAAAAATATTGTCTTATGAAAATTAAGGAGGTAAGACCAGTTTTACTAAGTTGTCCATATTCAGACATAAATAAGAATTTTGAGGTTATAAAACATTTAAATTCAGGTTATAAAACTATTGGATTAGTTGAAATTAAATTAGAGAATGGATTAAAAGGTTACGGAGAGGGTTATTTAGCTGTTTTTGCTCCTAAGGTATTTACTGAAATAGTCAATTTAATTAGTCCTTATCTTATAGGAGAAGACTGCAAAAACACTAAAAAATTAATTGAGAAAATAAAATTAATTACTGGTTATTGGAGTTATCAAGGTGCAGCTCAACATGTTATAAGCGCAATTGATACTGCAATTTTTGATTGTGTAGCACAAATCCAAGGAATCCCTCTATTTAAACTATTAAATAAAAACTCTAAAAATTCAATAGAGCTTTATGGAAGTGGCGGGGATTCTATATCGCCTGAATTTATTGATGAAGAATTTAATTATTTAGAAAGTTTAGGAATTTCAAATTTCAAAATAAGAGCAAGGAGATCAGATATTTATAAATCTAGGTATATCCTTAGAAAAGGAAAATCAAAAGGTGTTAAGATTGCTATTGATATGACACAAAATTTATCAATTCCTGGAAATACTGTAAATGAAGTAATTGAATTCTTTAGCAAAATTCAAGATCAGATTCATTACGAACTTTTATTCATGGAGGAAGTTTTTGGAATTGAAGGATTAGATAATTATGCAAGTTTAAAAAATAGACTATCTGTGAAATTAGCTGGAGGAGAAATTGTAACGAATACTTATGATATGAAGCTTAGAATTGATAAACAATTTTATGACATAGTTCAGCCAGATGCATCAGTAATTGGAGGAATAACTGCAGTAAATGAAATATTTAATTTATGTAATAATAAAAAATCAGATGTATATGTTCATACTTGGGGTGGCCCGGTAAGCATGTTGGCAAACTATCATGTAGCAATTGCTAATGAAGGAAAATTGGCTGAATGGCCAATGCCAAAATATAATGTTAGAAATGAATTGGTAAAAAATCCATGGAAAATATTAAATGGAAAACTTATTATCTCTGATCAACCTGGGCTTGGGATATATTTAACAAATGAAATTGAAAATAAATATAAGTTTCGAGAAAACTCTTTTTATAATTGTATTGGAGACGACTCAAAATTTATTGATGATAAAATCTGGCAGTAAGTTGAAAAAAAGAAATTAGTCACATAATAGAGTGAAAACCTTTTGTGAAATAAATTATCATAAGTGTCAAAGCCAAGTAAATTATTAAAAGTTGCTACTTTGGGATTTGCATTTTAATTTATTTTTGCGTTCACAGTGTAACTTCCTGGTTTAAAATCCAAAACAACGTAATTATCTAACTTTTTTTGAAAACTTATATTCGAATCATTTTGAAAAAATTGACCATTCTTCCAAATTTCATTTTTATTTACCTCAATTTTAAATGATTTATTTTTTTGAATTGGTACATATAGTCTTGAAGTAGTATTCTTTGGAATAACAGCTTTGATTTGTAATCCTACTTCTAATCTTTTTTTTCTAATCTTTTTAATTTTGACATTTATATCACCTGCTAAGGAAGGAACTAACCCTTCACACCATTCTAGATCATATAAATTAGGTTTAATTTTAAATTTTTCCCAACCAGGTAAAATAGGTTCAATACCTAAAACTTTTTCCGGAAGAAGAGCTGTTGGTCCAGCACACCAAGCGTGAGATTTTGATCGGCCCAATTTTGGAATCCAATTTTCAAACCATGCACCATTAAAATCATTTCTATTCATTTGTTCTCCCCAGTTTTTTCTAATGTAATCAAGAGCCCATTGGCCTTTCCCCTCAGAAAACATAGAATTTAGAAGCCAATAGGAAAATGATTGTTCACATGATTTACCTTGAGCCTCAATAAATTTTACCAAAGAAGATTTATAATTTTCATTAACAAGTCCGTATTTCAGAGCATAAACTTGTGTTTGTTGGGTAATTCTAGAACTTTCCAAGCCATCTTTAAATAACTTTTCATTTTTGAGCCACATAAATTTTTGGACTGATTGTTTTATTTTTTTAGCTTTTTCATACCATAAATTAGCCTGATTCATATCACCAATTATATTATGAGCTAACCATGCCGCTGAATTTAATGCACCAAAATATAGACAATTCATTGCAGTGTTCTCTCCATCAACATCCATTTTAAAAGTATCGGGATGATCTAAAACAACCCAACCTGGCACTTTCCCTAATAGCTTTCTTTCGTCAGATTCAAAGCTTTCAAAATATTTCAATAGTAATTTTAAAGTTGGATAAACTTGTCTGACTAATTCATGATCTTTATAAAACATAAAGTGCTCTCTTAACATAAGAACCCATTCTAATTGATAATCAGGAATATAAGTAGATGTTTTTAGACCTAAACGATAGTCAGTTGGATGGCGACCACGAATAGCACCTTTATCAGAAAATCTTTGGGAAAATGCACCACTTAGAATGCAATAATCATGTAATAATTTTATGTTGGTATCAAAACTATAAGCTGAATAGCGAACCAAATAACGACTATCTCCTGCTATATATTGCGTTTGCTCACGCCAAGGTGTATCCATCCAGGTGTCCTGAGCACAAATTTGCATGGTCCACCTGCCAATTTCCCATATATCATTTAGTATACTGTCAGAGGATGAAAAATATCCTCTATTTTTTGCTGGAAATGATCTAAATTTTGCTGAAACATTCTCAATTTTAATGTTTTCATTTTCTTTAATAGCCAAATATCTATATGCCCTCCAAGTAATAGGGTGCCAACTTTGAAGTCCTTTTTTAGTGATATATGAGTCTGTATAATTTACATTGTCAGTCATTAACGGAATGCTATCTTTTCCTAGAGTCTCGGCTGTTCCAATCTCAATGGTTAATCCTGATTTTTTTGCATTAGCAACGAAACGAGGATATGCTGTGATGGCTTTTCCAAAATCATAAATATGAAGGCCATTTATACTCCATTTTCTTTTAGGGGCGATAATTTTAAAAAAAGTACGTTCCCTATTAATTACTACAATCTTATTCCATGGATCTATGGGAGGAACTCCGATTTCAGTGGCATTTTCCCAATTCGAATCATTAAAATGGTTTTGCTCCCAACCATCGTATTCAAGTCTTGCATCGTACTTTTCTCTCCTTCCAATCGTGTGATCAATTTGACGGTGATTTGTTTTGTTTTCCCAAGCTATTGCTTTTGCAACTAGCCAACTTTTATCACTATTTAACTTGATAATTTTTTCCTTAGAGTCAGTTATTTTTGATTGAAAGAAAAATCCGCCTTTCCCGTTCATTCTGTGATGTAATCCTTCTCCTGCATTATAAACAAGAGCAGCTATTGTGTTTTCACCTAATTTGAGATAAGGAGAAATATCAATTTCCTCATATGTTTGATACTCAGGGTCTGGGTTAGTTGGAATACGATCAATATATACTCCGTTTATATAAAGTTCGGCAAATGAAAATGCTGATACATAAGCATTAGCCTCTTTTATTGGACTATTTAACCTAAAATTTTTACGAATATGTAAGTAATAATTTTTAGGATTCGGATCTCCAGAATTCCAAACCCAATTCGCTTCTGGCTTATTTCCTTCAAAGGATTCTGAATCAGGGGATATAAAACCGTCTTTGCTTATTAGTTTATTTTGACTTATGCAAAGCTGAAATATTGCGAAAAAAAATAAAAATGTTGTCTGTTTTTTTAATTTCATAAAAAACTTTAATCATCTAATTTAACCTAATTAATTAATAATAATTTTAGGAATAAATTTTAAAGATTAAGACCCAATTAAAATTTCCTTGAGTCGTTTCTAGACTTTCACATGATTAACAATATTTTCATTTATTATTTTTGATTCGTACCTTCAGAAGGTAGGTTAATAAAAATAAAAAGTTCATATGATAGTATTAAAAGATTACTATGGAAATGATTATGAGGTTTCGGACCTTAAAACTTTTAAGGAGCATATTAAATTATATCACTCAAGAAATGGTAAAGGAGATGGAAGCATTCATGAGGAAAATGGTTTTTGGTTCAAGGTAACTGAGGAGTTTTATGATTATGTAATGAATCTATAGTATGAACTTTTCCTTAAAATGGTTATGAAAGTTCTTTAATTTTAAAAATTATTTAATGTTTTTTAATTATTATTTGGGGATGTAGCTCAGCTGGCTAGAGCGCTTGACTGGCAGTCAAGAGGTCGTGGGTTCGAGTCCTAATAATTACGTTGGTTTACAATTAGACATAATTGTCTACTGTAAATTAACTGTCAGATGAAATATCCAAAAGTTTGCCTTGATAACATAGGAAACTACTTTATTACTTTCTATCTAAACCATAAAAGATTTAGAATCTATAGTGGAGATAAAATTGGTATTGATTTAAAACCAAATAGTTTCCCTTATTCTCAAAGAAGAGCAAAAGCTAAAATTCTTGCAGCAGAAATCTACAAATACCTTTACAATGGCAATAAACTTCTAGAGCCTACTTTTTTAGTAAAACAAAATAATGCAATGTGTTTAATTCAAAATGCTTTAGAGATCAAACTAAAATCAGAGCTATCGGATTCATATAAATCAACTTTAAAATTTGTTGCCAAAAAACTAATAGAAATTGTAAAACAAGACGAAGAATTAACAAGTAATCACTTGCAAACTCTTTTAAAAAGTTATTCTGGTACTTCCTATAACACCATTAGAAAACATCTAATAGTAATAATCAACCA
>TARA_B100001057_G_scaffold181624_1_pt1 | contig 13052 bp, 15 predicted proteins | sample TARA_B100001057 | Tara Oceans TARA_B100001057 (sample SAMEA2621839) | marine metagenome | biome: marine biome (ENVO:00000447); feature: surface water layer (ENVO:00002042); material: "saline water (ENVO:00002010), including plankton (ENVO:xxxxxxxx)" | depth 5 m
CACCTATCATTGACTATATCGTTGATCCCACTGTTTTTAGTGATGATACTCAAACAATTATCTTTTTCCTAGCAAATGGTGTTCTATCAGCAATTAGCGATAATGTTTTTGTAGCTACAATTTATATTAATGAAGTTAAGGCTCTTCTAGATGCGGGTACAATTTCTCTAGAGCATTTCAATAATCTTACAATAGCTATAAATACGGGTACGAATATACCTAGTATTGCCACTCCAAATGGTCAAGCTGCATTTCTTTTCTTGCTTACATCGTCTCTAGCCCCATTAATTAACTTATCTTATTTAAGAATGGTTTTAATGGCGCTTCCTTATACAATAGTTTTAACAATAGTAGCCCTAATTTCAGTTAATTTATTTATTTAAATGTCACTAGATCGAAGTTTCTGCGTAGCTCCTATGATGAGATATACAGACATGCATGAAAGATTCTTCTTAAGACTTATATCTAAAAAAGCACTCTTATATACAGAGATGATTTCTACAGGAGCGCTTATACATGGAAACTGTAACTATCAGTTAGATTTTAATAAAGAAGAGCATCCTGTGGCTATTCAATTTGGTGGATCTTCACCTCAAGAGCTTTCTCAATGCTCTATAAAGGCTGAAAAGAAAGGATATGATGAAATTAATCTGAATATAGGATGTCCATCTGAAAGAGTGCAAAATGGTAATTTTGGTGTGTGTTTGATGCTTGAACCAGAGCTAGTAGCGGAATGCACAAGAGAGATGCTAAAGTCAGTTGATATTCCTATAACTGTTAAATGTAGGACAGGTGTTGATGATAATGATGATTATGATTTTCTGAAATCATTTATAAGTACTGTTAAGGATTCCGGTGTAAAGACTTTTATAATCCATGCAAGAAAAGGAATATTAAAAGGCCTAAGTCCAAGACAAAATAGAAATATACCTCCTCTTAATTATGAAAAAGTTTATTCAATAAAGAATGATTTTCCAGATTTAGAAATTATTATTAATGGCGGAATCAAAAGTATTAGTGAAACTAAAAACCATCTTAATTATGTTGATGGAGTAATGTTAGGAAGAGCAGCTTATGATGATCCTTTCATGCTAAGTAACATAGATTGTGAAATTTACTCAGATAAAAAGAATGAAGTAAGCAGAAAAGATCTTCTTACTGAATATTTAGATTATGTGCATCTTATGACTAAAAAGGGTTATGACCCCAAAATTATGTTAAAGCACGTGTTTGGTCTCAAAAAAGGTGAAAAGGATGCTAAAAGATTTAGAGTAAAAGTAGCAGAGATTATGAGCTCATCAAGCTTGATTGAAAAGAAAGATGAGTTGCTATCAATGGTTTAGTTATCACCAAATATATCTTCCATATCATCTAGAAATTCATCGTCCTTCGTTGAACCATTGTTTATTTCATATTCCCTCGACTGAATATAGGCATCTTTTACAAAAATATATTTATCTCCAATAATAAGTGTTTCAGCATCAAGAAGGCGCTCTCTTGTCTCGAGAGCATCAATACCTACCAAAGTGAACTTTACATCGTCATTTTCCATAGCAAATGTTCCTGAAAGAAAGCTTGAAATTGGCCTACTCAATAAGTCTCTTGGATTACTGGGGCCTAAAAAAGGAATCATAATATAGGGTCCTGAACCAAAACCCCAAACACCAAGTGTTTGTCCAAAATCTTCTTCATGTCTTTCAAGTCCCATTTTTGATGCAACATCTATTAAACCAAATAATCCTATAGTCGAGTTGATTAAGAATCTACCAGTATCATTGAATGCATATTTAATTTCACCCTGAAGTAATTGATTTATCGTGGTATCAATTTCTTCAAGATTATTAAAAAAATTTGTGACTCCTGATCTAGCAAACTGAGGTGTAACTTTTCTATATGCTAAAGCAGCTGGTTTTAAAATTTTTTCATCTAATTTCTCATTAAAGATAAAAATGTTTCTATTGAGATCTTCAATTGGATCATTAATTTCATCAGCAAGAAGCGGAAATGATAATAATAAAAAAAGTAAAAATTTATTCATTTTCTTTGATTGCTCTTATTGTATTTAAAAACAAGGTATTTAATTTTAAATCATCAAATGGATATGTTGAATCTATAAATTTTTTATTAAATCCAATTCTTTCTAAAATTAAATTTTCGGTTTCTAAGTTAAAACTTTGGAAATTATCACTTTGATGAATATTGTTTAATATTATGCCTAAAATCTTAGTATTCAAACTTGCAAAAACATGTTCAGATCTTCTTAAATCTGCTATCGATAACTTAGAAATAGTAGACACTAAAATCACAAAATCCGGAACAATTTTTTGACATACAGTTAAATAGGCATCTCCTGTTCCGGGAGGCATGTCAATTAGTAAATAATCTAGGTCGCCCCAATTGGTTTTTTCATAAATCTGATTGATAGCAGAGCTCAACATAGGCCCTCTCCAAATTGCAGCATTTTTATCAAGCAAGAATCCTAAGGAATTTATGGAAATGTTATTAATTTTTTTTGGAATGTATGGTTTATCAGTATTTTTTTTATCTACTTCGATATTTTTATCATTGATGTCAAACAATATATCTTGATTGGGACCATAAATATCTGCATCTAATACGCCAACTTTGCTGTCATTTGATAGTGTTGAGGCCAAAAAAGAACAGACAGTTGATTTACCAACACCGCCTTTTGCTGAGGCAATTGCAATAGTTTTTTTTATAGTCATTATCTAATTAACTTATAATATATTAAAACTTATCACAAAATGAAATCACGTAAGATTCTAGTAACAAGCGCATTACCCTATGCTAATGGGTCTATTCACATTGGACATGTTCTAGAGTCTGTAATTACAGATATTTGGGTAAGATATCAAAACATTAATGGCAATGAATGTCTTTACTTTTGCGCAGATGATACTCATGGAACACCAGTCATGCTAAAAGCAAAAGAGCTTCAAATGGAACCTGAAGAACTAATAAAACAAATTAGAGAGGAGCATATAAAAAGTTATTCAAAATTTAATATTAATTTTGATAATTTCTATACAACTCATTCCAATGAAAATAGGGAGTATGCTGAAAATATATACAATAAATGTAAAGAAGCAAATTTAATCTTTAAGAAAGAAATTGAACAATTCTATGATTCAGAGGAAGGTTTGTTCTTATCTGATAGATTTATAAAAGGCCAATGTCCAAAATGTGGAACGAAAGATCAGTATGGTGATGGTTGTTCTGTATGTGGAACAACGTATTCACCCGATGATTTAATAAATCCAGTTTCATCTTTATCAAATTCTAAACTAACCAAGAAAAAAACCGAACACGTTTTTTTTGATTTACCTCAGATGAAGGATTTTCTTGAAAATTATCTCAAAGATATAACACTTCAGGACCCTATAAAAAATAAACTAAACGAGTGGATAGAGGATGGATTAAAACCCTGGGATATTTCAAGAGATAAGCCATACTTTGGATTTGAAATACCTGAAGAAAAAGATAAATATTTTTATGTTTGGCTTGATGCGCCAATTGGATACTTAGCTTCTGCAAAAAACTGGGCAGAAAATAACAATATTAGTATGAAAGATTTATGGGCTCAGTCATCTGACTATGAAATACATCATTTTATTGGAAAAGATATCGCTTATTTTCATGCCCTATTCTGGCCAGCACTTTTGAAGTCATCGAACATACGCTTACCTGAATCGATTAATGTTCATGGATTCTTAACTATTGACGGTGAAAAAATGTCCAAATCAAACGGTACCTTCATAAATGCGGATGATTTTGCTGAAAAATATGATGGGGAACTATTAAGATATTATTTTGCAGATAAATTTAATAATACGATAGATGATTTAGACTTTAATGAAGATGAATTTATACAAAAAATTAACTCGGATATCGTTGGTAAATATTTAAATATTGCCAGTAGAGTATCAAAATTTATTGAGAAAAATGATTGCAACCTATCAGTAAACTTAGATGAAAACTTTATTAATAAAAATTCAGCTCGTATTAATGAAGTAATTGAACATTATGAGAACTTAAATCTTTCTAAATCTGTAAAAGTTATTATGAAGATAGCAGATGAAGTTAATAAATATATTAATGAAAATGAGCCTTGGAAATCAAGCGAAGAAAAAGCTGTTGAGGTATCAACAACAGCAATAAACTGTTTTAGAGTTATCTCAATACTGCTAAGTCCTGTTCTACCAACAATTACATCAAGAGCTCTAGCTGTATTTAATGAGGGCTCTAACAATAGTTTTAACAACATTGGGGATTACCTTGTAGATACTAAAATTAATCCATACAAGCCCCTTTTAAAAAGATTAGAAAAAGCTAAAATAAATGAGGAAATTGAAATGGAAAATTCAAATTTAATTAATATTAAAGACTTTGCAAAGGTCGAACTTCGTGTGGCTAAAATTGTTAAGGCTGAAGGGATAGAAGAAGCTGATAAGCTTATTAAATTACATCTTGATGTGGGTAATCTTGGTGAGAGAACTGTTTTTGCTGGTATTAAAAGCGCATATAGTCCTGAGAATCTTAATGGTAGGCATGTTGTATTAGTAGCAAATCTTGAGCCTAGGAAAATGAAGTTTGGAGTCTCAGAAGGAATGGTCTTAGCATCGAGTGATGATGAGGGATCAATTTATTTAGTATCACCAGATGAAGGTGCTAAACCAGGTCAGTTAGTTAAATAATGAAAGAAACGGATATTTTAATAGTTGGAGCAGGCCCTGTAGGGCTTTTTACAGTTTTTGAAGCTGGTCTATTAGGATTAAATTGCACATTAATAGATAACTTAGATAAGCCTGGCGGTCAATGTGCCGAACTTTATCCTGAAAAACCTATCTATGATATTCCAGGAGTTCCATTTCAGACTGCACAAGATCATGTTAATGCCCTTTTAAAGCAGATAGAACCATTTGATTATGATTTAAATTTATCACAAAGAGTTCAAACAATTTCACAAGATGATGATTTTTGGATAGTTGAAACCAATGAGGGCAATAAATTTAAAACTAAAAACATATTTATAGCAGCAGGTGCAGGATCTTTTGAGCCAAGAAGACCAGCAAATATTGAAAATCCTGATTTATTTCTAAATAAGGGTGTCACGTATGCGGTAAGAAATATGGATCAATACAAAGACAAAGAAGTATTTATATTTGGTGGTGGAGACTCTGCTCTTGATTGGACAGTGGAATTAAGCAAAGTAGCCTCTCACGTAAGTCTAGTTCATAGAAGAGATCAATTCAGGGGTGCATATAAGACTGAACAAGAAATGAGGGAACTGGTTTCCAGTGGAAAAGTAAGTCTTTTCATACCTCATTTAATAAATGAAATTGTTGGAGATGAAAAAGTAACAGGTGTAAAACTTAAGAACTTTGAAACATTGGAAATATCAGAGCATAAAGCAGATGAGCTACTTTTCCTATTTGGTTTAAATAAAAAACTAGGTCCAATACTAGATTGGGAAATTGATTTAGAAGATAAAAAAATATCTGTAAATACCAGCACTTTTGAAACATCAAAAAAAGGTATTTTTGCTGTTGGTGATATTAATCATTATGAAGGTAAGCTTGACCTAATATTGTGTGGCTTCCATGAAACAACACTTGCAGTTCAAGAAGCTTTTAAGAGGATAAATCCTGGAGAAAGAGTTCCCTTTGGATATACGACTTCAAATAAAAAACTTCAAAAAAAACTTGGCGTAATTGATTGAAAGAAAAGTTTAGAAAATTTCTTCCAGTAGTTGTAGATCTTGAAACTGGCGGTTTTGATCCTTTTAGTGATGCTCTATTAGAAATTGCTATTACTCTTATAGATTATGAAAAGGAATTTTCAGTTGGTGAAACTCATAGGCATCACATAATCCCATTTGAAGGATTAAATATTTCAAAAGAATCACTCGAATTTACAGGGATTGATCTTAATCATCCCTTAAGAAATGCTGTTAATGAAAAGGAGGCCTTAAAAGATCTTTTTAACATCATCAACAAACATAAGAATAAATATGAATGCAGCAGAGCTATTTTAGTTGGTCATAATGCTCATTTTGATTTAAGTTTTTTAAATGAATCTATCAAAAGAAATAATATTAAAAGATCTCCTTTTCACCCCTTCTCTGTTTTTGATACTGTTTCCATAGGTGGAATTTTTACAGGTCAAACGGTTCTTGCAAGAATTGCCAAAGAGTTGGGGTTTGAATATGAGAATGATCTAGCTCATTCAGCTTCATATGATTCAGAAATAACTGCTAAGGTTTTTTGCAAGATCTTAAATAAAATGGATTAAGCTACTGCTTCGTCGATTATTTTTTGAAGCTCTCCTGATTCATGCATTTGACTAACTATGTCACAGCCTCCAATTAATTCACCAGAAATAAAAACCTGTGGAAAGGTTGGCCAATCTGAAACAGAAGGAAGTTTAGCTCTTATTTCTTGATTTTCTAAAATATCTACAAATGAAAACTGAGCACCACAATCAATCAATATTTGAACTGTCTTTGATGAAAAACCACATCTTGGTTCATATGGAGTTCCCTTCATGTAAATTAGCACAGGGTTTTCTTTAATTTGCTGTTTTAGTTTTTCTTCTAAACTCATCTAATTACTCTAATATATTTTGCAAGAACACTATCCAATCCATGAATAAGCGACTCAGTTATTATAGCGTGACCAATTGAAACTTCATCAATAATTTCAAGATCTATAAGATCAGAAAGATTATCTAGGTTGAGATCATGGCCAGCATTGAGCTTCAAATTATTTGATTTTATATACTTAAATATCTCATGCATTCCTTCAATACATGATGTTCTTTCATCTTTACTAAGTTTTGCATATGGTCCAGTGTATATTTCAACTGCATTCACACCCATTTTCAAAGCATAATCTACAGACTTAATATCAGGATCAATGAACATGCTAACAAATACGCAATCTTCTCGTAGTCTTTCTACAATTAATTTTAATTCATTATCATGATCACCACTTATCCATCCATGATCTGAAGTTATTTGATCATCATTATCAGGAACAATTGTTGCTTGGTAGGGTTTGATGTCAGTGACTAGATTTTCGTAACCCCTGAATGAACCGTTCTCAGTATTAAATGGATTACCTTCTATATTAAATTCAAGATTATTTTCCTTACATAAAATGGATAGATCTATGACATCTGATGACAAAGCATGTCTCTCATCCGATCTAGGGTGAAGAGTCAGACCACAAATATCATGTTTCATACAAGATTTAGCAAAATCAACCAATGAAGGATAATTAGACCCTCTTGCATTTCTAAGGAGTGCAACTTTATTTAAGTTAACACTTAGGTTTGTTTTATTCATAAAATCTATATTAATTATAACTAAGATTAATGTATTAACTAATATTTTCTTTTATAGCTGAGTGAGCCTCTCTTGAGATATTGTGTTTAGATAGAAGGAAGCTTGCAAGAAAAAAGCAGATTACTGGAATAAAATGATACATATATAAAAGTGTATTCTTGGTAAATTCTGAATTATCAGAACCTAATGAAATATCAAAACCTATTACACTCTCAAGAAATATATATGGAACTGCAACAGCAAGGGTGTAACCTACTTTGGTTATAGTCGTATAGTAGGCAAACATAGCACCAGATTTATTAACATCTGACTCTGCCTGCTCTGCATCTGAAACATCAGCTACCATAGAAATTATTAATGGTGCAGCTCCAGAAAATGATATTCCATACATTGCTAGCACAATAAATAACACTCCTGCTTTTATAGTTTCACTAGCATCAGCTATTAGCAGAACTACAAAAAACTGAAGTAGAAAAAGAACACCCGCATATAAAAGACATAACGATGCTGCAAAATGTTTTGTGAATTTAAGACCAATATGTCTCCATAAAAATATTCCTATAACTGCAAATGTGAAGTTTATAAATATTGCTCTAGATGCATATTGACCAAGTTCAAGAATTGAGTCCATAAAAATTACAAATAAGCCACCAGTTAGGCTTTGAGCAAAAGCAAGAAGAACGCTTGCTAGAACTAGTCTATTTAACGTTGTATTTTTAAAAAATCTCTTAAATGATTTAAGTGGATTATCATAATTTGAGGAAGCCTTCCTGTCTTCTAAAAAAAATAACCCAATGAAAATTGTTAAAGGAATACCAATTAAAGAAAATACTCCAATTGCATTGATCTTTAAAAGAAATGATCCTTCATAGATCTCAATTACGGCAGGTATAGAAATTACAATTAAAGTTGCAATTATCGCAACTATTTCTCTTAATGTTAGTAGTTTCGTTCTTTCATCATATTCTGGAGCGATAAATGACGCCCATGATAGCTGAGCAATATTTGCAAGAGTAAATCCGCTATAAAGAGTAAATAAAGCTATAAATAAATACCAGCCACTTATAAATTCATCTTGAGGGAAAAAGAGAAAATATGCACTAAGACATAAAACAGGCAATGATAAGAAAATCCAATGTTTGTGCTTCCCATATCTTGAGGGATATCTATCCACTAATGCACCCATGATAGGGTCAGTAAATACATCAATAATTCTTCCAGCAAAAAAGATTAACCCTACAAGGGAAAGACCGAGATTATAATTGGAAGCATAAAATGGAAGGATATAGACTAGGATAGGAATTCCAGTTACTGGAAAAGGAAAAACTAATGATGAATATATAATCTTTTTAGTGTTTTCTGAAATAGCCATTTCGATTAGAATACTATATATATAACTTATCTGTTTTACATGACTAAATTAAATAAAAATCTTTTAAATATTTTGGTTTGTCCTGTTTCCAAAGGAAAGCTAGTTTATGATGAAGAAAAAAATGAACTCATCTGTGAAGAATCTAAATTAGCCTATCCAATCATTGATGGAATACCAGCGATGCTTAAAGAAAAAGCTCGCAAGATTTTGTAACATAAAATTTACAATAAGTTTCAAAATTTAAACCTAAAATAAACATAAATTAGTTAATATTTTATAGTCGTTTTAGAAAACTTCCCCTTTTTAAATCTCATCGACAAAATATAAGGAGCTGTAAAGGCTCCTTTGTTTTATAATTCAACTATGCGCCTGTAGCTCAGTTGGATTAGAGTGCTTGGCTACGAACCAAGAGGTCGGAGGTTCGAATCCTTCCAGGCGCGCCACTAATTAGCAGAATTAGCATACTGTTTTAATAGAATACTTTTTACTTCATCCGGTTGGTCTTTTAACCTTTCTAAAAAGTATTCATTATCCGCAAGTTTAAGATCTTCATTCAGTATGGATAAAGCGTCTTTATTTGTAGGGTGATTATGAAATTGATTAGATATTTCATTAGTTATTTGTTCAGCAACTATTTCATAAGAGTCTGAATCGAAGTTCATTACATTTCCTATATTCAATACCACTGATCCTTTAAATCCTGATATTCCTCTAGATATACTTTCGAAGTCCTCATTAACCTTTTTTTTATAAAATCCGTTTGCCTCAGTCTCGTGAATCTCTTTTGCTTTATTTAAATCATTTGGATCAAACTCATATGAAATAGATACAGGGACAACCCTCATCTTGTTAAAAAAATTTGAGATTTGTAAGTCTTTTCTTTTAGTGAGATGTATCATTTTTAAAATTGCTGGATCAGTAATATCCTTTCCATCCTTTGCCCTTCCCTCGCGTTGAGCAATCCAAATAGATTCATTATCAACGTGTACTTTATTAAATATAAATTCTGAAACAAGATTCAGTGATTGATAGATTTCTCTTTTTGAAGATCCAGATCTGGGTATTATAAAACTCTTATTAAGACGCATAAGATCTGCAGCCCACTTTTGATCCATAAGGTTACTTCCAACAGCAATGTTAACAGTTGAAAAATTATTTTTGTGAAGAGCAAGGTTTAAAAATGCAGGATCTAAGGTTATGTCTCTATGATTTGAAATAAATAGATAAGAAGTATTCTCTTGAAGTTGTTCCAGTCCATTACAAATAAAACCACTTGAAGTATCAGCTATGATCTTTTCCATAATCTTTTCATACATATCTTGGTATTGCTGAATGGATTTAATTTTTTTGAATCGTCTGTTGAGATAAAAAGATAAAAATAATCCTAAAAAGGAATTTAAAAAAGGATTGTGATAGCCCTTAGAATGTAGAAAGGCATTTATTACATTCTTATTAGATGCAAGTTCACGAAGTTTAGATTCAACTTCATGATCGTAATAAGGTCTTATTTCTTCAAATTTATCCAAGCTGTATAATGATTTTTTAAGTGTATTTTACAAAATATATGGAAGATTACCTAAATTATGATGGTTTAGCTGTAATGGCTCACAGAGGAGGCTCTCTTGAAGCTCCTGAAAATACTATTGAATCATTTAAGTACTCTTTGGAAATTGGCTCAGATATCATTGAAACTGATATTCAGCTAAGCTCTGATGGGATACCCTACATCTTTCATGACGACGACTTAAAGAGGATTCTTGGGATTGAAAAGAATTTTAATGAGCTTTTATCCTCAGAAATAAATGAATTAAATATTTTCGGTAATTATAAGATTCCATCGCTTGAGGAGACGTTAAAACAATTTCCTAACACTAAATTCCAAATTGATTTTAAAACAGACGAAGTGGTTGACCCTGCAATAACAATAATTAATAAATTTCCATATATTAAAAAGAATTTATGTGTTGCTAGTTTTTCAAGTAAAAGACTACAAAAAATTAAATCAAAACTAAAAGGCGTTACATATTCAATGGGTCCACATGAAGTGCTAAAACTTCTTCTAAAAAGTTTTGGTCTGTATAGGGGTAAGATTAGTGGTGATTGTCTTCAGATACCAATATATAGATATGGAATCAAGATTGTTACAAAGAGATTCGTGGATTTTTGTAAACGTGAGAATTTAAAGATTTCTGTTTGGACCATTAACAGTCTAGAAGAAATGGATTATCTAATTGGTTTGAAAGTAGATGGAATAATAACAGATAAACCAAAAGCTTTAATTGATCTACTTACTTCAATAAATACTTAACAAGAGCCTTTCTTGCTAAATAATACATTGGAAGAATAATAATTGAACAGATTATTATTTCTATTGCAATACTATAATCAATAAGCGATCTTATAAATCTTGCTACAAATAGACTAACAAGGCCCATTAACGAATAAAAGATTATTGAATTTTTACTAAATAATTTCATTTGGATATTTCACATATCTTAATACAAAACCGCCAGCAATGAATAAAATAATAATTGGTACTAGTGCTATTTGAAAATTATTAAATATTCCAATAAATATTCCAACTAAGGCTGGTCCCATTACTGATCCAGCTCTACCAAAAGTATTATAAAACCCAAAAAATTCACCAGATTTATCTGTAGGAATTATTTTTGAAAAAAAGCTTCTAGAAGCTGCCTGAATGCCTCCCTGAACTGATCCTATCAATGCAGCCATAATATAAAACTCTGTAGCGTTAGAAAGTGCTGTTGAGTAGATAACAACACATATATAGATAAAGATAGTTGAATAAAGAACAGTCTTATCATTAAACTTATTGCCTATATAAGACCAAAAAAGAGTTGACGGAAAGGCCACAAATTGGACTAAAATTAATGCAAGAATAATTGCTGACTGATCAATGCCTATATTTTCAGCAAAAATTGCTGCAAGCGACATTATCGTATGAACCCCATCAATGTATAAAAAGAAAGCAAATAAAAACAATAAAACATTTTTATTCTTTTGAATGTCTTTAAAAGTACTAATAAACCCACTAAAAACTTCTTTAAAATTCCCAGTTTTTTCAACTTCGCGTTCTTTATAATTGATTACTAAAGGAAGCAGAAAAATAAACCACCAAACTGATACAGTTATAAATGACCATCTGACTGCCTCAGCCTCATTACTTAAACCAAATATTTCAGGTTGAAGAACCATGAAGGCGTTCAAAGCGAATAACAATCCTCCACCCAGATAACCAAGAGAGTAACCATAACTTGATACTTTTGTGAGCTGATCTTCTGAAGCAATATAGACTAGCATTTTGTCGTAAAGCACAATCGCCGAAGCAAAGCAGAAAAATGAAATACCATAAAGAATCAGTGCTATTAACCATTTACCCATTGGTATAAAGAAAAATGAGGTAACTGATAAGATTGAAAGCAAAGTAAAAACTATAAATAAAATTTTTGTTAGTCGTTTATAGTCGGTTATTGCGCCAATAATGGGAGCCGAAATAAGAATAACCAAATTTATTATTGTTAACGCAAATGCTAGGTATTGAGTTGCTTGAAGTGACTCAAGACCATCAGACCAATAACTAGCATAAAATAATGGAAAAAACGCAGCGATAACTGTTGTTGCATAGGCAGAGTTACCAAAGTCATATAATATCCAAGACTTAATTTCTTTGCTAAAATTATTCATATTCTTTTAATTAAACATGAATGATAACGAAACAACAAAGTTCGCAGTAGTCTTTTTAGTGGGGATAGCTCTATTAGTAGTACTTCTGGGTGTTGGCTCATATTTCTATAGTATTTATATGTGATTATCCTGGCGGCCACGAGAGTGATCTTCCAGCCAACAGATGTAAGTGAAGATGAAAGACTGACTGTCCTGCTTTCGCTCCATTATTGATAACAACCCTAAAAGCATCTTTTGTATCATGATCTTCCGCTATTTTATTTGCTGCTATCAGCAGTTTTCCTAATAGTTCGCTATCACTTTCATCTGATAAAGACAGCTGGGGAATTTCTTTTTTTGGAATTATTAAAATATGAATGGGAGCTTGAGGATTAATATCATTAAAAGCTATGCAAAAATCATCCTCATATAAAATATCTGTCGGTATTTCTTTATCGATAATTTTTTTAAAGATGGTCATGCTTACATGAAGACTCTTGGCAGAACCCTAATAGCAATATAAAAAATTCCTGCGGTCATAACGAGACCAAGAAAGATTACTAAAAGATCTCTTAAGAATGCCGTTAGCCTTCCATTTCTTTTAGCTTTTACTAAATTTATTATAAAAAA
>TARA_B100001057_G_scaffold427069_1_pt1 | contig 13049 bp, 11 predicted proteins | sample TARA_B100001057 | Tara Oceans TARA_B100001057 (sample SAMEA2621839) | marine metagenome | biome: marine biome (ENVO:00000447); feature: surface water layer (ENVO:00002042); material: "saline water (ENVO:00002010), including plankton (ENVO:xxxxxxxx)" | depth 5 m
TCAGTTTTTGAAGAAGATAAAAATGAAATAGAAGATTTTGAATTCAATCAGGATTTTGAAACTGACAAAGAGTCGAGAAGTCCTGGATGGATAAGATATCAAAAAAGAATTAAATAAAGTGAGTAAAAAAATAAGATTATTAAGAAGTAAATTCAAAAAATATGATATTGAAGGATATATTGTTCCTAAAAATGATGATTTTTTTACCGAATATTCAAAGATCAATAGATTAAAAGTTATATCAAATTTTAGTGGTTCAGCAGGTCTTGCGGTTATTTTAAAAAAAAAAAATTATTTGTTTACAGATGGTAGATACACAATTCAAAGTCAGATTGAGTCTGGAAAAAATTTTAAAATTAAAGATATTGAGAAATTAATAAATTGTAATTTATTTAAAAATCTTAAATTAGGTATTGATCCCAAGCTTTTTACATATCAACAAATCAAAAGATATTTCTTAAAATACAACAAAATCAGATTTATCAAAGAAAATTTAATAGATCAAATTCAAACAAAAAAAACAAATTATTCTTCACATTTTTTTTCGCTGAATAAAAATATTGTTGGAGAGACATCAAGTTCTAAATTAAATAAAATTACTAATTATTTAAAAAAAAATAAATCAGATTTCATTTTTATAACTGCCCCTGAAAACGTAGCGTGGATTTTAAATATAAGAGGGTTTGATGGGCCTAATAGTCCCATACCAAATTGCAGACTAATAATAAGTAAAACAAAAAAAATAATTTTAATAAGTAAAATTAAAAGGTGTAAAAAACTATTTAAAGATAAGGTTTTAAGATTAAATCAATTTATTGATACAAACAATTTACCAAAAAAAATTTTAGAATTAAAAGGTAAAAATTTTATTATTGATGAAAAATCCTGCTCTATTTATTATGAAGATATCATTAAATCTAAATTTAAAATTTTGAAAAAGGGAGATCCAACCTATTTTTTAAAATCAATTAAAAATAAAACTGAGATCAATAATATGAAAAAAGCTCATATTTTAGACGGAATCGCTTTAACAAAATTCTTATATTGGATTAAGATTATTAATAAAAAGAAAATTTCGGAGTTTGATGCGCAAAATAAGCTAGAAAAATTTAGAAGAATGAATGCTAATTATCTCTATCCTAGCTTTGATACTATTGCAGGATCAGGAGGAAACGGAGCAATAATTCATTATCGAGCCAGCAAAAAAAATTGTAAAATTATCAGAAACAAAGATATTTTTTTATGTGACTCTGGTGGTCAATATAAACATGGCACAACAGATGTAACTAGAACTATTTGTTTTTCGAAACCGAGTTTAAATATCAAAAATATATTTACATATGTTTTAAAGGGCCATATTGCAGTAGCGACTACAAATCTAAACAAAGATAACATTGGTAAAAAGATAGACCTAAGAGCCAGAAAATATCTTAAACAAAATAATTTAGATTACTCTCATGGAACTGGTCATGGGGTTGGTTTTTTTCTCAATGTTCATGAAGGACCACAATCCATATCAAAAATTAATAAAGTCAAAATAAAAGAAGGTATGATTTTAAGTAATGAGCCTGGATATTATAAAAAAGATAAATTTGGAATTCGAATTGAAAATTTAGTTTATGTAAAAAAGATAAAAAACAAAACTTTTTTTGAAAATTTAACATTAGCACCTATTGAAAAAGACTTAATTAATTTTAATCTTTTAAACTCTTCTGAGAAAAACTACTTATTTAAATATCATCTAGATGTGTATTCAAATATTTCAAGATATTTAAATGCAGATGAAAAAAAGTGGTTAGCTAGTTTTATTTAACATCTTTAAAAATTGAATTTGATCTATTATCTTAATTTTAAGTTCTTTTGCATTTAAAACTTTTCTAGGGGTTGGTTTGTCACCAATAATCAAATAATTCAATTTTTTTGAAATACTGCTAACTGTCATCCCTGAATTTTGTTCAATTAAAGATTTAATTTCTGCTCTACTAATTCCATCAAGTTTTCCTGTGACTAGAAAAGTTTTATTATTAAGTAAACCATCTTTTTTATTAAGTTTTGCATTATTAATAGATAAAATTTTTCCTAATCTTTTTAAAATTGTTAAATTCATTTTATTAGAAAAAAAGATTTTTATTGAATTAACTTGTGTTTCACCAATGCCGTCAATATTTAACAATTCATTAAATTGATAATTATGTGATAAATCTTTAAATTTTGTAAATGTTCCAAAATATTTAGATAATAATTTTGCATTCTCTAATCCTATATGCCTAATACCTAAAGCATAGATGAATCTCTCGAATGAAATATTTTTTTTTTCGCTTATAGAATATCTTAAATTTTCTACAGATAATTTACCCCAACCATCGAGTTTTTCAATCTTTTTATAATCTAATTGAAATATATCTGGAGGAAATTTTATTAAATTTAATTTCCAAAAATTTTCTATAATTTTTTTTCCAAAACCATCTATATTGAAAGCCTCTTTAGATACAAAATGTTTTAATTTTTCTATAGCAATTTTATCACAATCATATCCCTCACTTGAACACCTTCTAACTGCATCATTTTTTTTTGTAATTGAATTAAATTCTTTAATTGTTTTTGATCCACAAGATGGACAATTTTGAGGAAAAACAAATTTCTTAGAATTTTGGGACCTTTTTTTAAAATCTACAGATAGAACATGTGGTATAACATCTCCTGCTCTTTCAACAGTTACAATATCTCCTACTCTTATATCTTTTCTGATAATTTCATCTTCATTGTGCAACGTTGCATTTGAGACTAACACTCCTCCAATATTAATAGGCTTGATTTTAGCAACTGGTGTTAAGGCTCCTGTTCTTCCTATCTGAATATCAATATTTGTAATTTCTGAAATTGCTTTATTTGAAGAAAACTTATGTGCAATAGCCCATCTAGGAGCGTTTGCAACAAAACCCAATCTTTTTTGCAAAGTAAAATCATTTATTTTGTATACGATTCCGTCTATATCAAAATCTAAGACTGATCTTTTTTTTTCGACTTCATCATAATTTTTTAATAATCTATCAATTCCAGTAATTAATTTATTCAATGGATTAGTTTTGAACCCCCATTCACTTAACTTTTGCAGATATTCATATTGATTATTAACTTTCAGTCCCTTTTGAAATCCATAAGTATATGCAATAAATTTAAGTGGTATTTTTTTAGTATCCTCAGGATTTTTTTGTCTTAATGAACCTGAGGCTGCATTTCTTGGGTTTGCAAATTTTCCTTTTAAACTATCAAAATCACTATTTTGGATAAAAACCTCTCCTCTAATATCAATTTCCTCTGGAAAATCTTTTGAAAAAATAATTTTAGGGATATCATCTATTGTTGCAAGATTTGAAGTAATATCTTCTCCCTCTTTACCATCTCCTCTAGACAATCCACGTAATAATTTTCCCTTTAAGTATGTTAAAGAGGCTGAAATACCATCTATTTTAGGCTCCGCTGTATACGAAATACTTGAATTATTATTTTGTGACAAGTAGTTTAGTATTTTTTTTTCAAAATTAACGAGATCTTCCTTACTAAAAGCATTTGAGAGTGAAAGCATAGGGACTTTATGGAAAATTTTTTTAAAGTTTTTAGAGGGTTTGTAACCAATTATTTTTGCTGGTGAGTCTTTTGATTTTAAAAATTTATTTTTTTTTTCTAAATCAATTATTTCTTTTTTTAACTCATCATATTCAAAGTCTGAAACAATAGATAAATTTTCATCAAAATATTTACGATTATACTTTTTAAGTAATCTAATTTTTTTTTTATAATCTTTTTGAATTAATTCATTGCTCATCTCATTCAAAAAAGTTTTTTAAATTTGTTTATTACACCTTTTTTATCTTTTTTAATATTTTTGATAATTTCACCTGAGTAATTCTTATTTAAAACTTTGTATGACTTTTTATACCAATTACTAGATTGATAGTTATAGCCCAAAATACTGGCATATTTTTGTGTTTCTTCGTCAATACCAAGTTTATAATTTATTTCTACTAATCTGTGTAATGCCTCTTCTACAAAAATTGTTTCGTCATATTTTTCTAGAACATTTTTAAATCTATTAATTGATGCAATCCACTTTCCTTTTTTTTGATAATGTCTACCTAGATACATTTCTTTAGCAGCTAAAATATCTTGAATTAGATCAAGTTTAAATTTTGAATCTAATGCAAAATCTGAATTAGGATAATTTTTTACTACAAAAGTAAATTTTTCTCTAGCCTTTAAAATCGGTTCTGAGTCCCTTTTTTCATTTTCAATGGTTTCATAATAACACATAGCAATCAAATAATGTGCATAAACTAAATTGTCTGAATTAGGATATGTTATTAAAAATCTTTCTAATGTTGATAAGGCTTTAACATAATAATTTTGAAGATAATAAGAATAAGAAGCCATTAATGCTGATCTTGGTGCCCACTCTGATTGTGGGAATAAAAGTTCAGCTTCTAAAAATTTTTGTGCAGCATAATAAGGATCTCCTTTGTTTAAAAACTCATAACCTTCCTTATATGCTGAAATCATTTCCAAATCCTGACTATTTTCTTTAATCACTGCAATTTCATCTTTATTTTTTGAACATGCAGTAAACAGCAACAAAAAAGAAAATATTAATAAACTAAATCTATTCATAACTCTAATAAGAACTAATTATAAAGATAAATAATTATTATGCTATAGATCTTAGCAAACTTCTATTAATTAATGTATGTGGTAGATTTTTCTCTTGAATTTCAATTATTGAAAAATTTGAATTATCACTAAAAACTTTTCTAAGTAGTTGGTTGGTCAAATAATGTCCGCCCTGTGAGCATTTTACGCTTCCAATAATTCTATAACCACTTGTAAATAAATCTCCTATACAATCTAGAATTTTATGATTCACAAATTCTTTGGAATTTCTCAAGCCATCTTCATTCAATATATCTCTTCCTTTAACAACAATTGCATTGTCTAAACTTCCTCCTTTTGCAAGACCATTTTTTTTAATAGCTTCTATGTCTTCATATAAACAAAAGGTTCTTGAGTTAAGTACATCTTTTAATTCATCGTTGTAAACGTTAATCTTATTTTTTTGATTACCAATAACTTCATTTTTATATTTTAATTCAAATTCAATATCTAAACTTAGTTTTGATGGTGCCATTGAAGCATATCTCCCACCATCATCAAATTTTATATCTTTATTTATCTTTATAATTTTAATTGGCTTGTTACTTACTACAAAATCAGTTAATAAAATTTTTTCAACAAATTCTTTGGCTGATCCATCTAAAATAGGTACTTCTTCATTGTCAATTTCAATTAGTGCATTATCAATACCTATGCTAAATAAAGCTCCCATCAAATGTTCAATCGTCGAAACTTTTACACCAAAATCGTTTGAAATTGTTGTATTGAGAGAAGTATTACTTACATTCAAAAAGCTTGGGTAAACTAAATTATCTTTTTTTAGGTCAATTCTTTTAAAGACTATACCAGTATCTGGTTCTGAAGGGTTAATAGAAAGATTTACATTTTTACCACTGTGTAAACCTATGCCTGTAAACTTAACTGAATTCTTTAGTGTTTTTTGATTTAATAAATTCACATCCAATGTTTACAACCAGTCATAAGTTATAAAAAAACAACAAATGTTACTAGAAAATACAAATTAACGAAAAAAATTGAAGAATCTCTCGAAAAAACCAGGATTTTTTAACAACTTATTATTTATATGAACCTCATTTTCTTGAATTTCATCAATACTGTAATTTGCTACCTTAAAAATACTATCGTCATCTTGATTGTGAAATCTTTTTAAATACTCATTGCTAAATATTTTAGTCACTGAAATTTGATATTTAGAAAAAATTTTCTTAAGATCTAGAATAATCTTATTTTGTAAAAACATAAACCTAATCTCTAAGAAAACTTTTTTACCAACTACATCTTGCGGAACTATCGTATATTTATTTCCTTCAACGATATATTTGTTTATGAGCATATGCACTAAATCATAATCTTCCATATGTTTTACTACGTTATTTTTAATATTGACTAGATAGCTAGAGTTATCAAATATCGAAATTTTATTATTATTAATATTATTTATTGTCGATAAATCTAAAGTTATAAAATTATCATAATCAATAATTAAATAAATATCTTTTACATAAGATCGCATTTCTTTTTCAAATGAAATTATATTAGTATTCAAAAACTTATTTAATAAATCTAAATTTTCATCAAAAGTCTCACTTTTAACAAATGACTCTTTTGTAAAAAAAGTTTTATTATCATTATCTAAAACAGAAAATATAAATTTTTTGAATCCTATAAATATAAAAAATTTATATTTTAAATCACCCATCGAAAATTACCTGATTTGTTTGCCTTAAATCAATTTTTTTTATATCTTCAAATTCTTTATTTTGTAGAATATTTAATAATGTCTTAATAGAAATTTCAAGATTTTGAGAGGGAAGTTTAATCATTAAACCATTTTTTGTTTCAACATCCCATCTTTTATTTTTAAAATAGTAAAAATTTTTAATATCATTATAATCAAAATCAGAGTGGTCAATTATAGTTTTCAATTTAATAAAATCTGAAATTTTAAAATTACCAAATATAAAAGGTAATTGTTTAATACTTTCTTCAACTCTTACTAAATTTCCGTTCGAACCTAAATAAAAATCTGTTCCATTTTTTTTTGTAATAGCCAAAAAATTTGTTCGCTTTATATTAACGTATATATTTGAGGGATAATTTTTAAAAATAAAAGAATTTTCAACTGATGGATTAGAATTTATTATATCCAAAAATTTTTTTTTTTTCAGAAAAAATAAATTTTCATTTTTAAGGTCTGATAAATCTTGAATAATCATATTTTCATCAAATTCGCTTTTATCAATTATATTAAAATTTTTTTTACTAAAAAAATTTAATTGAGAAATATTTTTATTATTAAATGTACCTAACGTAAGGAAAATTATGAAAAAAATATAAATTTTTCTATTTATTTTTTGAGGCATCTTCTAAAATCAATTCAATTAATTTAATAAACTTAATACCTTTATAATTTGATATTTCTGGAACTAACGAAAGTTTAGTCATACCTGGTTGTGTATTAATTTCTAAAAGGTAAAATTTGTTTTTATAAAATTTAAAATCAGATCTAGTCACACCTCTACACCCAAGTAAATTATGTGCTTTTAAAGAGATGTTCATAATCTTATCAAAATTTTTTTTTGTTAAATCAACTGGAATAACATGTTTGGTTTTTGCTTTTAAGTCATATTTTGCTTTATAGTCGTAAAACATTCTTTTAGGTTTAAGTTCTATTGCACCTAATTTTTTATTTCCTAAAATAGCTGCTTGAATTTCACGACCAGGAATAAACTGCTCAATTAAAATCTCTTTATAATCTCTAAGTTTTTTTAAATAAATTTTTAAATTTGACTCCTTGCTAATATAAACGTTTACACTTGATCCTTCATTAATTGGTTTTACAACAGCTGGAAAACCAATATTTTTTTTTATTTTTTTTTTAATTTTAGATAATGGTTCATCATAAGAATATTTAATAAATTTAGGCGTTAGTATATTGTGCTTAATAAATATCTTTTTAGAAATCTCTTTATCCATGGCTTTCGAAGAAGCTATGACACCAGAATGAGTGTAGGGAATCCCTATGTATTCTAAAACCGATTGAATATATCCATCTTCACCATATTGGCCATGTAGTGCATTAAAAATTATTTTTGGTTTATATTTTGTAATTATACTTTCTAATTTATGATCTGGTTCACAAATCTTTATTTTGTAACCATTTTTTTTTAATTCTTTAGCTACTTGTTCTCCAGTTTGTAGACTTATTTCACGCTCTTTTGAAAAACCACCGGAAATTATTAGAATTTTTTTTTTCAATTTTCTAAAATCTTTATTTCTTTTTCTATTTTAATGCCAGTTTTAGTAAATACACTTTTTTCAACAAAATTAATTAATTTTTTCATATCATCAAATGATGCATTGCCTTTATTTACAAAAAAATTTGAGTGTTTATCTGAAATACAGGCATCCCCAAATTTTGTATTTTCTGGAACAGACTCTTTAATCAGCTCCCAAACTTTTTTTGTAGTTTTGTTAATTGGATTTTTAAATGTACTGCCGCTAGTTTTAATTTTAGAGGGCTGATTATTATCTTTTTTATTTTTCAATTCTGACATTTTTTCTATTATCTTAGTTGAGTCTTTTTTTTCACCCTTAAATGATGCACTTAAAAAAATTAAATCATCGGGCAAATCATTTTTTCTATAATCAAAATTAATTGAACTTGCTGGGATAGTTAATACATTTCCTGATTGATCAATTGCTTGAACTGAGACTAAAATATCTTTTATTTCACGTCCAAAACAACCTGCATTCATTTTAAGTCCTCCACCAATAGTTCCAGGTATACAGGCTAAAAATTCAAATCCACTTAAATTATTTTCCGCTGCAAACTCTGCTAATTTTTTATCTAAAACTGCAGCCCCGGATATAATTATGTTAGAATTTAATACAGATAATCGATTAAAATTTTTTCCAAGCTTGATCACCACGCCGTCAAATAGCTCGTCAGTAATAAGTAAATTTGAACCAGCGCCAATTATATGAATTTTTTCTTTTTTATTTAAAATTTTTAAAAATTGTATTAGATCCTTAAGTTCTCTTGGTTTAAAAAAAATTTTTACCTTTCCTCCAATATTGAACCAATTTTTTCTTTTTAAATCTTCGAGAAAAACGACATCTCTATCAAACTTTTTTAATAAATCTTTTAATGCATCTATTTTCATGATATTAAAACTGGTAGCTCTTTAATCCAATTAGAAATCGAACCAGCGCCCATTCCTACAACTATTTTTTTACCATACATATTTTGTTTCAAATATTTTGCTAATTGTTTTTTATCCTCAACCATAAACAAATCTACATTAGAATTTTTAATAATTGCTTTAGCAAAATCTATATATCTAAATCCCAATTCTATTTTTTCACCAGCAGAATAAATTGGACATAATATTACTGTATCAGCATCTTTAAATGCATAAGTGAATTCTTTTTTTAAGTCTTTTAATCTCGAAATTCTATGTGGTTGAAATATACATATTTTTTCAAATTTATTAAAAACTTTCTTAACTCCTTGTAATACAACTTTTATTTCTGTTGGATGATGAGCGTAATCATCATAAAACTCAATATTATTATATGTAAAAATTTTATTAAATCTTCTTTGAACGCCTTTAAAATTTGCTAAACCTTTTTTTATCTTTTGAATTGGAATTCCGATGGTAAAAGCTACACCGATTGCTCCAACTGCATTCCTTATATTATGAATTCCTATCAAAGGTATTTTAAAATTTTTAATCTCTAAATAATTCTTGTTCGGTAATTTAACATCAAGATCAAATTTTGAAAAAAACTTATTTTGTTTAACATTTTTTATTCTAAAATTTGAATCATTTTTTTCACCATAAGTATAAAAATTTTTATTTTTAATTTGTCTAATTAATTTTCTGCTAATTCTATCATCATTACAAATAAATGACTTTCCGAACGATGGGACTTTATTTGTAAACTTTATAAAATGGTTTTTTAAATCATTCATGGATTTATAATAATCCATGTGTTCACGATCAATATTAGTTATAATTGAATATGTGGGAGAGATATGTATAAAACTCCCATCAGACTCGTCTGCCTCTAAAATAGACCAATCACTTTTTCCTAATCTAGCATTATTTTTTATTGAATTTATTATTCCACCATTGATAATAGTTGGGTCAATTTTAGTTTCTTGAAAAATTGATGTAATTAATGAAGTTGTAGTGGTTTTACCATGAGATCCAACAACGACAATATTTTTCATCAAGGACACAATACTTGCCAACATTTCGCCTCTTGTAATTATTGGAATTTTTCTTCTTTTTGCTTCTATTAATTCAGGATTAGTTTTTTTAATAGCAGAAGACACAACTACTATAGTTGCACTTGTAATATTTTTTTTTGAGTGATTCAAAAAAATTTTTATTTTTTCTTTTTTTAGTCTATCTACATTTTTGTTATCATTGATATCACTTCCCTGAACCTTAAACCCTTGACCTTTCATTATCAAAGATAAACCACTCATTCCTATTCCACCAATTCCAATAAAATGGATTATTTCCTTTTTTGCTAGTTTAATATTCATTAATTATTTTTTTTATTTTTTGATTTAAAGAATTCCATGAATTTTCATAATTTAATTTTTGTAAATTTTTTTTTTTTTCAATCAAATCAGATTTATCCTTAAGTAAATTCGTAATAAAATTTTTAAGCTTTTCCTTATCTAATGTTTTTTGATCTAAAATCCAACAACATCCTTTTTTTTCATAATATTCTGCATTTTTCATTTGGTGATTATCTTTAGAAGTTGGCAAAGGTATGGCTATAAAAGGTTTGTTTAAAAATGAAATTTCTGCCATTGAAGTCGCCCCTGCTCTTGTAATACAAAGATCAGAAGTATTAATTAAATTAATAAAATTTTTATCAAAATCAAAAATTACATTTTCAATATTATTAGTATCGTAAAAATTTTTCAAATTACCTATATTTTGGTGACCAGTTTGTTGAATTATTTTTATTGAGAAATTTTGAGAGATTTCAACTAATGCTTCTTTGATTAAATCGTCAAATATTTTAGCTCCTTGACTTCCACCAGATATTAAAAAACAAAATTTTTTATTTACGTTCTGATTTTTTTTTAATTCATAAAACGCATTAAAAACTAATGGTTTTATTAATTCAATCTTATGGAGATATTTTTTTGGAAAATTAGACAATTCATCTGAATAGCAAAATATTTTGTTTGCAAAATTTAAAAAAAATCTATTCCCCCTTCCCAAAACTAAATTGGGTTCTATTAAAAAAATTGATAATCCTAAAATTTTCGCTGAAATTATTATAGGTAAAGACATATATCCACCAATCGAAATAACTTTTTCAATGTTTTTATTTCTAAGATAAAGTGTTGCTTTGAATATTAAATAAATTAATTTAATTAATCTAAATGGTAGATAAAAACTTAGATGAAATTTTGGTGTATTTATTATTATTTTTTTTTCATTATCTGATAATAAATATTTTAATCCTCTCAAGTCAGTTGAATAGTAAATTTCATTTTCATCATTTAAATGTTCTTTAACTACTTCTGCCGGAATTACATGTCCTCCTGTACCACCTGTAGAAATTAATATTTTTCGCACTATAGAATTTGAATTTTTCTTTTTGTCAAATTTAAGATTATACCAGATAATATTGAGACACTAATGATTGATGATCCTCCGTAACTTAAAAATGGCAAAGTCATCCCAGTAGTTGGAAACAGCCTAATATTCACCCCAATATGAATCATCACTTGTAATAATATCAAACTACCTGAACCAATTAAAATTAATCTGATAGTATTATCAGTCTCACTTTCAACTTTTTTGAATATTGAATAAATAAACACTAAAAATAGAATTAATATTAGTATTATCATAATCACCCCAAATTCCTCTGAAATAACTGAAATAATGTAGTCGGTATGTGCTTCAGGCACTCTATTTTTCAAAGTTCCTTCTCCAATTCCTTTTCCAAAATATCCTCCGCTAGTAATAGAGTCTATTGCCTTTTCTGATTGAGCATTGTGAGTCCCTGTTTCAGTATTAAAAAAAGATAGCAATCTATTTTTAACATATTCAAATTTTGGAACATAAAAAGCTACGTATAGTAAAGAAACTAAACCAAAAATAAAAATTGATGACAAGAAAATTAAATTAATACCTGAGACAAAAATTAATGTTATCCAACTAAAGCCTATTAATAATGTCTGACCTAAATCGGGTTGTATAATTAATAAAGAAATAATCAGAGATGTTAATACAAAGGATAAAATAACTTTTATTGTGAAACTAGATATTTTTTTATTAGAAATGATTAAAGCAATCATTATAATGAAAAAAGGCTTTACAAATTCAATAGGTTGAATCCTTGGTAAAAATATTAGATCTAACCATCTTTTTGACCCTTTTACCTCGACACCAATAATAGGTACTAAAAGTAGTGTTATAAATGATAAAAAAAAGATATAGATTGAAATTATATATAAAGTTTTCATTTCTATATAAGAAAATATAAAAATTATAAATAATCCAATAATTACAAATGTTAGATGCTTAAAAAAGAAAAAATAGCTATTTGTATCAAGTTTGTCTGATGCAATTAATGAGGTTGATACAAGAGAAAAGAATAAACCAATTAAAAAAAAAATAATTATAAGACTTAAAATAAACTTATCTAAATTTTTCCACCATTTATAATAGGATAAATAATTAAAAATTTTATCTAACACTTTTATATCTTTTTATTAGCTTATTAAAATATTCACCCCTGTGTTCAAAATTTTTAAAATTATCAAAGGAAGCTGCTGCTGGACTGAATAAAATTGTCTTTTTTTTTGAATTATCTTTAATAACATCCTGAGATACTGTGATCCAAGCCTTAGTTAAGTTTGAAAATTTTTTAAATTTTATCTTGTTTTTAAAATCTAATAAAAATTTTTTATGGTTTCTTCCAAAGATATAACCTTTTATATTTTTGCAGTTACTTTTAGATAAATTGAATTTATCACCTTTCTTAGGTATTCCTCCAACTAACCAATAAATATTACCATTATTTTTTAGCATTTCAATTGAAGATGAATAACTAGTAGATTTGGAATCATTAATAATTAAACAATCGTTACTCCTAAAAACAATTTGTTGCCTATATTTTAGCCCTCTAAAATTTTTAACTGCTTCAATCAAATTAATTTTTTTAATTTTTAAAATTTTACTTAATCTGATAACAAATGATAAATTTTCAATATTAGAAGCTGATAAAAAATTTTTATTTTTAAATTTTTTGATGAAATTGCTTTTCAATTTTGTATTAACTTTGATAATTTTACTTTTATAATTTATTTTTTTGAT
>TARA_B100001057_G_scaffold104285_1_pt1 | contig 13038 bp, 10 predicted proteins | sample TARA_B100001057 | Tara Oceans TARA_B100001057 (sample SAMEA2621839) | marine metagenome | biome: marine biome (ENVO:00000447); feature: surface water layer (ENVO:00002042); material: "saline water (ENVO:00002010), including plankton (ENVO:xxxxxxxx)" | depth 5 m
AGCTACTACAAAGAAGCGGCCCGCCGCAAGGGGGCTACTGGTGAGAATCTACTTCAATTACTTGAGTGCCGTTTGGACAACGTTGTCTACCGCATGGGGTTTGGCTCGACTCGTGCCGAAGCAAGACAGTTGGTGTCACACAAGTCTATCCAAGTGAATGGTACAGTAGTCAACGTGCCTTCCTATCAAATAAGCGAAGGCGATGTCGTTTCAATTCGCGAGAAAGCGAAACAACAATTACGAATCAAGTCTGCATTGGAGCTCGCAGCACAGCGAGGTGACATTGAATGGATATCTGTCGACATGTCCAAGCTCGAAGGGCAATTCACGCGCAAGCCTGACCGAGCCGATCTGCCTTCAGAGATCAATGAAAATCTGATCGTCGAGCTTTATTCCAAGTAGTGTCCAAACACATAAAGGGTGGATTACATGCAAATTTCTTTATCTGATTTCCTAACACCACAAGTGATACAGGTTGATGAGTTCGACAAGTGTCACTCCAAGGTGGTCCTGGAGCCACTTGAGCGTGGCTTTGGCCATACGCTGGGGAACGCACTTCGTCGGATTCTGCTGTCGTCAATGCCCGGTTGTGCGGTCGAGGAGGTTGAGATTGATGGCGTTGTTCACGAGTACAGCACCATTGAAGGTGTCCGTGAGGACGTCATTGAAATACTTTTGAACTTGAAGGGATTGGCGGTTGTACTGAATAACCGAGACGAGGCTATTCTGAATCTCAACAAAAAAGGCGCCGGAGCCGTGACAGCCGGCGAAATTGAACTAGACCATGATGTTGAGATCATCAATCCCGATCACGTTATTGCAAACCTCAACAGTAATGGTGAGCTGAACATGCGCATTTTTGTGCGTAAAGGCAGGGGCTATTCGCCTGCTGATAGTCGAGCCAGCGACGAAGAAGAAACTCGTGCAGTCGGCAAACTGCTACTCGATGCGTCATATAGTCCCGTGATTCGTATTTCTTATTCAGTTGAAAATGCTCGGGTGGAACAGCGAACGGATCTTGACAAGTTGATTATTAATCTTGAAACCAACGGCACGATAGAGCCTGAAGAAGCTATTCGTCGTGCGGCCACAATTCTCCAGCATCAGTTAAGTGTGTTTGTCGATCTGCAAAGCGAAATAATCGCGGAGCCTGAAGAGCGAGAAGATGAAATTGATCCTATACTACTCCGGCCAGTTGATGACCTTGAATTGACGGTTCGATCCGCGAACTGTCTTAAGGCGGAAGACATTTATTACATAGGCGACTTGATTCAACGCACTGAGGTCGAGTTGTTGAAGACACCTAATCTTGGTAAAAAATCACTTACTGAGATAAAAGATGTCCTGGCTACTCGCGGTTTGTCACTCGGGTTGCGTTTAGACAATTGGCCGCCATCCAGTCTCAAGACAGACGATCGCGCTGCCTGAGACAAGCGGAAAAAAGAAAAAGGGATAGAGTTATGCGACATCGACACAGCGGTCGCCAGCTGAACCGCAATAGTCCACATCGAACTGCCATGTTCAGAAACATGACAGCATCCCTTGTGGAGCACGAATTCATCAGAACGACCTTGGTGAAGGCGAAAGAATTGCGTTCCGTGGCTGAGCCATTAATTACTTTAGCCAAGAACGATAGCGTCGCAAACAGGCGTTTGGCATTCAGCAGGACCCGTAACAAGGCGACAGTGGGTAAATTGTTCGATGAGCTCGGCCCTCGCTATGCCAATCGGCCGGGTGGATATATACGGATCCTTAAGTGCGGAGAGCGGCCAGGCGATAATGCACCGATGGCCTATATCGAACTGGTGGACAGGCCTCTAATCGAAGCTGTTGATGCAGAGGATGAAGAAGCGGTTTCTGAAGAGGATTAGACCGCAAAACCCACAGCGTCGAACAGCGAAAAACCCGATCTCCCTTGCGGTGCCATGGTGACCGAGAGCTGATCGGGTTTTTTATTGAACAGGATTAAGCATGACAACTTCGTTTCATCCGCCTTCGAGAACTCTCATGGGGCCAGGCCCGTCCGACGTATATCCGAGAATCCTCGAGGCACTCTCGCGGCCGACCGTTGGGCATTTGGACCCCGCGTTCATCAGAATGATGGATGAGCTTAAAAGCCTTCTGCAATTCGCTTTTCGTACGACTAACCAGTTAACGATACCGATTTCCGCGCCGGGTTCTGCTGGGATGGAATGCGTAATTGCTAATCTTGTTGAGCCAGGTGAAAAGGTCATTGTTTGCCAGAACGGTGTATTTGGCGGTCGTATAAAAGAGAACGTAGAGCGCTGCGGCGGTGTTGCGATCATGGTCATGGATGATTTTGGCAAGCCCATCGATCTTGAAAAGGTCGAAGACGCTTTCAAGAAGCATTCTGATGCGGTGGCGATCGCGTTTGTTCACAGTGAAACCTCCACCGGTGTTCGAAGTGACGCAGAGACTCTTTGCGCGCTGGCTCGAGCTTATGGGTGTCTTACAATTGTTGATGCCGTGACTACGCTGGCAGGTATACCACTCGAAGTCGATGCTTGGGGAATAGATGCAATTTACTCGGGCACGCAAAAATGTCTGTCTTGCGTTCCTGGGCTGTCTCCGGTCAGTTTTTCGCCACGAGCCGCTGAAAAGATCACAAAGCGTAGTAGCAGAGTTCAGAGCTGGTTTCTAGATACTAATCTGGTTATGGGCTACTGGGGGACGGATGCGAAACGCTCTTATCATCATACTGCTCCAGTTAATTCACTTTATGCTCTGCATGAATCCCTCGTTATTCTCGAGGAAGAAGGATTGGAAAAATCTTGGCAACGCCACCGGTTAAATCATCTTGCACTAGTGGCGGGGCTTGAAAGTCTGGGTTTAGAGTTTGTAGTCGAAGAAAATAGTCGCCTACCGCAATTAAACGCAGTCTCATTTCCAAAAAGTGTTGATGAGGCTGCAGTGCGTAGCACCCTGCTTTCTGAATACAGGTTGGAAATAGGAGCGGGTCTTGGCGCGCTGGCCGGAAAAGTCTGGAGAATCGGACTCATGGGTTATGCGAGTAACCCTAAAAACGTCAATCTCTGCGTTTCAGCCCTGGGAAAAGCCTTGAATGCACAGGGGCACCGTTGTGATGTCAGTCGGGCTGTGGACAAAATCGGACAAGTTTACTCGTGAGGAACCACTCAGCAGCTTTGTCCGCCGCAGCTGCCCTAAAAAGTAATGGTGACCTGTTCGCTCCCTCCTTATGTTGTTCCTGAATTTGTTGTGATTCTATGGTAAATGCCAGTACTCGATACTATGTCGAGCTCGTTATTATGTCTGCGATCTGGGGCTCGTCTTTTCTATTTCTGCGAATAGCGGCGCCTGAATTCGGTCCGTTCTTGCTTATACAGATGCGCGTGCTCACTGCGGTCATCGTCATGCTGCCTATTTGCGTGGCATTTGGAAAGTGGGGCGAATTAGTCGCTAACTGGCGCGTGATATTTATGGTCAGCCTCACGAATATGGCGGTACCGTTTTGCTTGTTTGCATTTGCCGCTCTTTCTATGGGGTCTGGTCTGCTTTCGATCATGAATGCGACTGTGCCGTTTTTTACTGCTCTGATAGGTTTTGCGGTGTTTGGACAGCGGCTCTCTTTGCTGTCCCTGCTTGGCATGGCAGTCGGTTTCACCGGAGTAATTGTCTTGGTTTTCGATCCGGACGCGATTGATATTGCGGAGGGCGGACTGCTTGCAGTTTGTGCTGCTTTGTGCGCTTGCTTTCTTTATGGGATGGCTATCAACCTCGTTTCAAGAAAGCTGATAGCGGTGTCCGGATTGGCAATCACTTCGGGTAGCTTGCTGTTTTCCTCTGTGTTGTTGGTGCCATTTTCAATACATTCGCTGCCGGATACCATGCCTTCCGCGTCTGTCTGGGCAGCGGTAACGGCGCTGGGTATTGGGTGTACGGGACTGGCCTATCTCATGTTCTACAGATTGATTGCGAAGATTGGTTCTGAGCAGACGATAATGACCGCCTACCTTATTCCGCTTTTCAGCCTGATGTGGGGTTATTTGTTCCTATCAGAAAGTATCACTTCATTCACTGTGCTGGGTTGCCTTTTGGTTTTGCTGGGTGTGGGGATGACGACTGGCAAGCTCTCCGGGCTGTTAAAACTCGCAACATCTTTGCGACGGGCTTCGGAAGCTTAATTCCTGCCCCCCCCCGAACGCATTTTCAGATGGAATCTGGCGCGACATTGGGTTTCTCAATGCAGAGCGATCTTTATTAAGCGCTTGCCTATGCCCGGTTTTCGCCCTTATCAAAAGTTAGCCAAAAAAAATCCGACCACTCCGTGGGTGGTCGGATTTTTGACTTTCATGTGGCTAGTTAGTGACTACTATTGCCGGGAGCTGCAGCGGGCAGCGCCATAGCGGTCAACTTCGAACCTGTTTGAAGCATGACGTATTGGTGACCGTCGTGCGTCCACGTGCTCATACCGTAACGGCTCCTGCCGGGCACTTCAACAGCAGCTTCTGTTTCTCCGGTCGCTTTGTTGACAGCGTATAGCATAGGAGTCCCATCAGTTTCTGTGTCAGAGTAAATCAGCATAGTAGGTGTGACAGTCATGGGCACCAGTGCTCCGGTGCCCGTGTTGCCGACATCGAGATTGTTCTCGTCGATTACCCGCTGAACCCGGGCCGGTGTGTTGCCGGTTGGTACCATCCACTCATGCTCACCCGTGTTCATATTGATGGCCGTTATGCGGCTGTAGGGTGGCTTAAAGTATGGAATCTGTGCCGGATGCCTTGGCGAACCCGCGCCGGGACCATTGGCAAACTGCGCAAACGTAGTGCCAGTGGGCAGTTCATACTGCAGATCAGCCTCTTCACCCGGAACCAGCTGTACTGGGCTACACGCTGATCGCGATGAGACATACAGCATGCCGGTTGTCGGATCTGCTACGGCTGGTGCCGTAATATTCGCGCCGCCACCGCCCCCAGGACAGAACATGGCAGCCCTCTTACCGGACTCATGACCGCGCTGAATGGGAGGCAGGAAAAGCGGTCCCATCATATAGTCAGACATCGCGGAGATGGCTTGTTGACGGAGTTCGGGCGTCCAATCAACCAGGTCGCCAATCGAAATGCCTTGAATGTCAAATGGCGCCGGTTTTGTGGGAAATGGCTGCGTTGGCGAAAGCTTTTCGCCAGGCACAGTAGATTGTGGGACGGGTCTCTCTTCAATCGGCCATAGCGGCTCGCCTGTTAGTCTGTTGAACGCATAGACAAAGCTTTGCTTCGTTACCTGCATAACAGCTGGAATGTCTCTGCCATCGACGTTGACATCCATCAGAATCGGTGACATGGGATTGTCATAGTTCCAGATGTCGTGGTGAACCATCTGGAAATGCCAGGCTCTTTCACCGGTAGATGCATTAAGCGCTATCAAGCTGGTACCAAATAAATTGTCACCAGGGCGGAAGCCGCCGTAGTAATCAATAGTCGCCCCGTTGGTGGGGATGAAAACTAGGTTGTTTTCAACGTCAGCGGTGATCGGTGCCCAAGAAGACACATCTCCAGTCCATTCCCAAGCGTCGTTTTCCCAGCTTTCATGACCGTATTCGCCCGGACGAGGGATTACGTTGAATTTCCACTTGAATTCGCCACTGTTCTTGTCGTACGCAAGGATATCGCCGGGGATATTCTCAATACGTGACTGATGGTAGCCCTGTTCAGCAGAATTACCGACGATTATCGTGTCATTCACTATGACAGGTGGCGAAGATGCGGTGATATACCCGGTTTCCAGGGGCACACCGTCATAAGGATCAAAGGGGTGGCCAAGGTCCGCTAGTAGGTCAACTACACCGGTTTCTGGGAAACCCTCAATCGGAACAGGCTGTCCGAATCCTTCGAGTGGTGTGCCGGTTACAGCGTCCAGAGCAACCAGAAAGAACCCGGGAGTGATGATGTAGATGATCCCGCGGCCATTCACTTCATCATATCCGATGCCTTTTCCATAGTCGGCGCGCATTGAATATTCCCATCGCGCTGTATTCGGGAGTCTGTAGCTCCAAACGGTTTCTCCAGTCTTGGGATCGATAGCTACTACGTGACGGCGCGGGCCTGCCACGGTGTAGAGCATTCCATTGATGTAGCTTGGCGTTGCACGGCCGCTGCTTGCGCCCATGCTGGCTCCGTCCCACTCCCATACCACTTCAAGATCGTCGAAATTGTCGACGGTAATCTCGTCAGCCGGGGAGAATCGGGTGTGGCCGAAGTCATTACCGAGCGTAAACCACTCAACTGAATCCTGAGCCATCACGCTTGCGGAACAGGTCAGAATTAGGGCTGCCGTGGCGATCGGTTTAAAGCTTTGCAGGATAGTTCGTTTTGTTGTCATTGTAAGCCTCACTGAGATATAAAAAAATCCAGTTTTTAACTGCGTCGGGCTCACCGTTGCTTTTTCAAAACATTAGTAAAAACAACTGGTTGAGGCGCTTCGATCCGATCTTGAGGCGACGCGCCACCCATAGTCAAGTTACCGGAAGGGTTCGGCTTTGTCTATGGACAAATAAGGATCAATCTTTACATTAAGAGTGAAGGCAAACTGCCTACAGATCAGGCATTTGGAGATTCGCTGCAAGCACTTCGCAGGCTCAGTTTCCGTCTGTGTACTGGCTCGAGGCGGTCTTGTTAAGCACAAAACTGATTATCAGCAAGGGCCAGATACCAATGTGGATCATGACGTCGGCAGTGTTAAATACATAATTCCATAATGGGATTTGCTGAATATCTATAAAATCAATCACACTGCCGTAGATCAGTCGATCGGCAATATTGCTGGCTCCGCCTCCGACTACGAATCCAAAGCAGACGTACTCGTGGCGTTCCAATATTGGATTTATGATGAGGTAGGCTGTGACACATAACAGCAGGCCAATGCTGATCAGGCCAAAAAGCCATCCGGAACCTTGAGCTAGCCCAAAAACGCCCCCGAAGTTTCTCAGATGCGTAAAGTGGACAAACCGACTTAGCTCCAGCGTCGTGTTTTGAGGAATTGTATTATTAACCCAGAGACCGATCGCCTGACACAGCAGCAAGACGGATATGCTGATCACTAGGAAGATCAAGATATTGTGATAGCGTCGTTCCAAGGTCGGTACTCCCTTACTCCTGAGGGTAAAGCTAGAGCATATCATATGTTGCTTGCGCCAATCGGCGGAGCAGAACCGGCGATTTTCCGCATCTTACGTTTGGAGGTACAAATGCGCCCAAGCATGCATAAGGACTTTTGAGGCGATTTCTTTACTCAGCATAAGGCTGATCGGCGTACTGCAGGATTCGGTAATCACCCTCGGTATCAGCGCAGACGATGCTGTGCGCACAATTGTGCATCTGGGGTGGAGTCCAGAGTTGAGCCATGTGCCGCCCTTCGATGTGTGCGAGCACCGTTTTAATTAAGGCACCATGGCTTACTACTGCGACGAGTTGACCCGCATGATGAGAATATATGTCTTTGATAACCTCTAAGGCGCGTCTTTGTAGTTGAAAGAAAGTTTCGGCGTTGGGTACATCGAATTTATGGGGCTCGTGCCAAAAGTGCTGAAAGGATTGCGGCGATTCTGACTTCAGCTCGGCATACAACCTGCCTTCCCAATCACCCATCTTAATCTCCCGCAGGGAATCAAGATAAGTCACAGGCTTTTCCCAGTCAGGAAAGGCATGGGCCAAAGTTTGTCGAGTTCGCACACTGCTGCTGCAGTAAAGTGCGTCGAACGGCACTGCGCTTATGCGGGTGCCGAGCGCTTTGGCCTGCTCCACACCAAGATCGGTCAGCACGGAATCGCTTTGTCCCTGCGCTCTCCGTTCTTCGTTCCAATTAGTTTGCCCATGTCTGATCAGATGCAATTCCATGACGATCAGCGCTGGCTGCGGATGCGTGCGACAGCGTCTTGCCAACCTGTATATTGACGGATTCGCCAGCTTTCATTACTTTGCGGGGCGAAAGCACGTTCAAGCTGCCATCTTGCTGCGATTGTGTCCAGTGACTCGAATACGCCCTGGTGAAGCCCAGCCATATAAGCTGCTCCAAGTGCCGTGGTTTCAGTGATAGCAGGACGATGTACTTCTGTATCGAGCACATCTGCCAATTTCTGCAGCATATAATTATTTCTCACCATACCGCCGTCCACGCGTAAGGTTGAGAGCTCGGCGCCATCCGCTGCTATCGCTTCAACCAGATCTTTCGTCTGGTAGCAAACAGACATCAACCCCGCGGTTACGACTTCTTTGGGGCCCGTATCGCGCGTCATTCCCAATAGCGCTCCTCGGGCATCAGGATCCCAGTAGGGGGCGCCGAGACCTGTAAAGGCCGGTACTAGGTAGACTGAAAGATCGTCCCGACTCCGTTCGGCTAACGCCTCTGATTCACCGGCGTCGCCAATCAGTTTCAGACCATCCCGAATCCACTGCATTGTAGCTCCCGCCATGAATATACTTCCCTCGATGGCGTAGGCGGGCTCACCATTGAGGCGATAGGCAACGGTGCTGAGCAGCTGGTTGTTGGAGGTGAGTACCTCTGTGCCGGTATTCAGCAAAAGGAAGCAGCCAGTGCCGTAGGTGCTTTTCGCCATGCCCTTCTGGAAACAGCCCTGTCCAAATGCTGCGCTTTGTTGATCGCCGATCATGCCAGTGATTGGAATCGAAGTGCCGAAGATAGATGCTTCGGTAGCCCCGAATTCCGCGGCACAATCCTTGACTTGAGGCAGCACCGAGGCAGGCACTTCGAACAGAGCAAGTAGGTCCTCATCCCAGCACTGAGATTTGATATTAAACATCATGGTCCGAGAGGCGTTGGTGGCGTCGGTGAAGTGGCTTTTGCCATTTGTTAGCTTCCATAGTAACCAGCTGTCGATGGTGCCAAAAGCGAGCTCGCCACGGTTGGCACGCTTTCTAGCATCAGGCACGTTATCAAGAATCCAACGTATCTTAGTTGCCGAAAAATAGGGGTCCAGCAGCAGTCCGGTTTTTTCCTGAATAGAGGAAACTATGTCTGGCTGTTGCTTGAGTTCGGCGCAGTAGTCGCTGGTGCGTCGATCTTGCCAGACGATGGCTTTATGGATAGGTTCGCCTGTTGATCTGTCCCAGACGACGGTAGTTTCTCTCTGGTTGGTGATGCCGATACACAGGATCTCTTTAGCTTTTATATCTGCAGAGTTTATCGCGGCCAGGCAACTCGCTAGCGTGGTAGACCAGATTTCGTCTGCATCGTGCTCGACCCAGCCGTTATCCGGGAAATGCTGTGCGAATTCCTGTTGTCCAAGGCCCAATTGGTTGCCGCTAGTATCAAAGACAAGAGCGCGACTGCTGGTTGTGCCCTGATCTATCGCGAGAATTGCGTTGCGCATACTGTTCGTCCTTTTAATTCACTGGATTATTGTGTATCAATGCTGGAGGCGAAGCCTTGAGCAACCCCTCTGACTGTCTCGTGCCGTAAAGCTACCGCTATATATTTGTCATTGAGAAAAACCGCTCGAGTGTCATGTTACACTATCCCAGCGGTTGTTTTGTGACAGGCATGGGGTCTTCCAGCATCTCGCGGTTTGGCTGGTTTCAAGTTTCCAGAGTGACTAAGTCTCAATCAGAGTTTGACCTGCTGGTAATTGGTGGCGGCATTAATGGTGCTGGAATAGCCGCAGATGCCGCTGGGCGCGGTTTGTCCGTCGCGCTATTGGAGAAAGGCGATCTTGCCAGTGCGACTTCTTCTTGGAGTTCAAAGCTGATCCATGGCGGGCTGCGCTATCTCGAAAATTATCACTTTGGATTGGTCAGGAAATCGCTAAAAGAACGCGAAGTGCTGATAAAAGCCGCCCCGCATCTGGTAGCGCCGCTCGCATTTCAGATTCCCATACTGCCAAACTCTCGAAGCGCAGTATTGCTTCGCTGTGGTTTGTTTCTCTATGACCGTCTTGCCATGAGTAAGCACTTTGGTGCTTCCCGAACTGTAGGGTATTCTGCTGATGGTCCTCTAGAGGCCTCGATAAGGAAAGGGTTTGAGTATTGGGACGCTCAGGTGGATGATTCGCGCCTCGTGGTGGCCAACGCCCTGCAGGCGAAGCAGCGCGGAGCAGTCATCCTGACTCGCCATGAGGTGACGGATGCTAAAGCCAACTCGGGAAAATGGTCTGTAGAGACAAAGGATCACCTTTCTTGCGTCCAGAAAACATTGACTTGTAAAGTGCTCGTGAATGCAACCGGTCCCTGGGTGAGTCAGCTCCATTGCGAAATCGCCGGCCAAAAAAAGGCTCATAGGTTGAGATTAGTTAAAGGCAGCCACCTCGTTCTGCCAAAGCTTTGTGAAGAAAACAGGGCGTTCCTTCTGCAGCATAAAGATGGACGGGTTGTATTTGTGATTCCTTATTTGAACGATTTTTCCCTTGTGGGAACTACAGAAGAGGAATATTCAGGTGATCTAGATGCTCCTCGCATTTCAAGGGCAGAGGTTGATTACCTGTTGAAGATCGTGAACAGATATTTCAAAGCTGCTGTTTGTGAAAAAGACGTTGTGGGGGTTTTCTCAGGAATTCGCCCGCTGATTGAGAACGAAGGCGAAAAAGCTAGCCGAGTATCGAGGGACTATCGGCTGCAGTTGGACAGGGCCACTGCGCCGCTGCTTTCAGTTTATGGCGGTAAGGTCACCACTTACCGCCTGCTGGCTGAACAGGTGCTAGATCAATTGCGCGAGTTTTTCCCGACTATGTCCGGAAGCTGGACAGAGTGCGCTGTCCTGCCGGGTGGTGATTTCGAAGCGGCAGAAAAATTGCAACAGCAGCTGGTCGGACAATACCCCTGGCTAACACAGAGCCTCGTTAGACGCTGGTTACGCAGCTACGGAACCTGTGCACCAGAAATTGTTGGAGAAGCGCGCAGCATGAGAGATCTGGGATTTTGTTTCGGTGCCAATCTATTCCAACTTGAAGTTGACTATCTTTGTTCCCGGGAGTGGGCGATGACAGCTGAGGATATCCTCTGGCGCCGCACCAAGCTCGGGTATCTATTTTCCGCGGAAGAGGTCAGGTCCTTGTCAAATTACCTTGAACAGCGCAAGCAGAGTCAGCCCTGAATTCGGGTGTTGGGCGAGTCAGCAAACTGCCCCGTTTGGTTTCATCTTGGAAATGAGCTCATTGGAAATCTTGAGTTAGCCAGCTATGCCTCTCGCTCGGTTGACATGCTTCAGATGTCAGACGATGGCTTGCCCGTGAGACATTCGGACTGTGTATTGGGCTAATCTTGGTCGGTCACTGCAGCACTGGCGCCGGCCATCAGGCCGAGGCCAGTGCTCGCCATGGTCACCGCAACAACAGCATTTAAATAATTAAAGAACGCGTATGGCGCATACTCAAGAGCGCTGATTCCCAGGGTAGCGCTGTAAAAAGCGCCTGCTGTTGTCCATGGGATTAATCCGGTGGTCAGGGTGGAGCCTTCCTCGACGGTGCGCGACAAGACTGCTGGATCAAGACCTTGCTCTCGATACTTAAGCTGAAATAACTGACAGTTGAGGATAATTGAAATATAGGCCTCTCCCATGGTCATATTTCCAATCAGACCTGAAATAATGGTTGTAGCAACGAGTGAGCCCACCCGCTGAACGCTTGCAATGATGCCGCTGAGCAGCACGCGAAGGAAGCCAGCGCCGTGCATTAGACCACCCAGTGCCAGAGCCATAATCGCGAGTATCAGAGTCCAGGCCATGCTAGAGATGCCACCGCGGCCTAACAGGTTATCCAAATTCTGAATGCCGGTATTGCTGGGGATATTGATCCACAACGCATTCAATACCTGCGATGTCTCACTCTGCTGATAGGTTACGGCTATGAAAACGGCCAGCACAATGCTGGCAGACATGGCGACTTCGGCAGCCACGCGTCGGATGCTCAAGGTGGCAAGTAGCACAATTGGTAAAAGGGTGATGAGCGGCGACAGACGATATTTGTCACTTAGTGCTTCTCGAATGGTTTCGATCTGCGACCCTACAATTTCGATGCCGCCATATTGCGTACCGATCAGAGTAAAAAGTACCAGTGCAATTGCAAATGAGGGTACTGTAGTAAATAGCATACCGTGAATGTGTCGGTACAGGCTGGTTTCTGCGCTCATTGCAGCTAGGTTGGTCGTGTCTGAGATGGGAGACATCTTGTCTCCGAAGGTTGCGCCCGAAACCACCATGCCGACGACTACAGGAAGAGGGATACCTAGAGTGCCGCCAATGCCTACAAACACGACACCCAAAGTTCCCACCGTTCCCCAAGATGTGCCGGTTGCGACCGACATGAGCGCGCAGAGTATCATCCCTACTGGCAAAAAGAGTCCCGGTGTCAGCCAGGTTAAGCCATAGTGCATTAAAGTGGCAATAGTTCCACTGTGCATGAAGCTTGAAATAACCATACCTATCAATATGAAAATGTAGATCGCCGGTAAGGCGCGATGGATGGCTTGTCCCATCAAGGTACGGATTTCGATATAGGGCAGCCCTAGGAATCGAATATTCGCGCCTACCCAGATCAGACAGACAAACATGAGCACATGCAGGTCTATGTTCATCGTGAATAACCCGATAGCTATGACGGTAACCACTGTGCTAAAGCAGAGGAGTGATTGAGCAAAAGAGGGAACAGGTGTAGATTGAGAGTCTGTCATAGAAGCAGCATATGTTATGCCAGAGGGAAAAGCCATGTGCTGCCAGCCCCTTGGTAAATGGTCGTGACGACAGATCATCTCCATATGGAAACTCGTAAATGAAAATCTTTCGATTGTTACCACTCATTCTTTCAGTTCTTTTCCTCGAGCAGGGTTTTACGGCAGTGCCACCGATTGTTATTGAAGGGCCAATAATGGCGGAAGACCCTCCGTCCCGTAACGCGATTTATAGTGCCTCGGCACTGAATCTGGTGGCACACGGTTACACTGAAGAGGAGTTCTTTATATCGGGCACGGGCAATGTCTATTCTCAGCCTTACTTGGCTACGGGACTGGTCGAATCAAGTGGACACCCCTTCAAGACGCGTCTTGTAGTGAGGCGGCC
>TARA_B100001057_G_scaffold102253_3_pt1 | contig 13034 bp, 5 predicted proteins | sample TARA_B100001057 | Tara Oceans TARA_B100001057 (sample SAMEA2621839) | marine metagenome | biome: marine biome (ENVO:00000447); feature: surface water layer (ENVO:00002042); material: "saline water (ENVO:00002010), including plankton (ENVO:xxxxxxxx)" | depth 5 m
TGGTGTAATACCCGGTTCTAACGAATCTTCTATAGATTCTCCGGTTACAGAGGGTCGTGGAAGAACTTCGTTTATATCCAAACTTTGTACAGCTTCTACAAACTTTTCGAACTTTGTCTCTGGTACATATGTTGGACGTGTCTGCTGAGGGTAAGTCACTACACCCTGAGAATCTGCGTTCACTACATCTATCACTCTCTGATGACCTGCTTTCAGCCTCTCCATGAACTCCGTAGCAAACGCATCTTGAGTCCCGCGCCCAGCGCGATATGCTCTTGCTGCATTACTATCATCCCCGTTCTCAGCAAAGTCATCATATATCTCTCTTATTCTTTCTTTAGATATTGCACCATCTACTGAAGCATGCATATGGTCTATTATATTACCGTATAGAGGGTGGTCAATTACCGGCTGCGAGTCTGTAAATAATCTTGACAATACACCCCCAACCAACGTTTCGTAATTTGTCACCCTTAGACCTGAAGAATAAGCAATCTCTTGCTCTTCACTAAGATTTAGTTCATCGCTTTGTACAAACTGCTGCCACTCATTGTTACGTTCCCAATCTCTTGGATCTATAATCTCAGGTGATATATTTTCTGTTTGGTTCCCTCTTCTAGCCTCTTCTCTGGCAACCTCAAACAAGTTGTTTCTAGCCTCATTAATTGAATTAAAGTGCTCTCTAGTTTGTTTTGCCTGTGCAAATTGTTGGAAAGCGGCATCAATAGATACATTAGAACCGTCTGCATTTACAAGCTGCCCGGCAGCAGAAGCTTTCTCCAACATGGTTCTTATCTCTGGCAAGGACATAGTATCAAGCTGGGTGTTTAAGAAATCTAAGTTATCTCCAATTGATGCCATGCCTGGCTGTGTAGCGAAGTTTTCGAATACCGATGGGTATTCTGTTATCAATCTCGCTGTTTCAGAGTCTGACGCTTCTTGTGCTGCAGTAACTGCCTCCGTTGCTGATTCTACAGTAACATTACCATCATCTCCTGCTAGAGAACTAGTTGTTTCTTCAGTCGTACCTGGCACAGATGGTGGTCTGTCTATTACTCCACCTGTACGTCCAGCATCTGGATTAGCTATCTCCCTTACAAATCTTACTTCGCTTCCGCCACCTATCACATTGTTTATAGCTTTAGCATCTATTGCCATCTGAGTGATGCCCTCTACTCTTCCCACTCTAGATGTAGATCTAGCTATCTGTCTTTTCTGACCTACAGTCCCGGAAGTCATGGCATTCTCCAATGACCTTTTCTCTGCTCTAAGTGTTTCTGCGTCCGCACTTGACAATCTCCCACTAGCAAGTCTAGCGTTTATAGTTGATATACGTGAAGTAATTCTTGCATCAAGCTCGTCTTCTCTGAGCTCCATAGTATCGAAGTCAGCTTCTTGATCTAGGTAAGATCTCACATCATCTCTACTCAACACCTCATTTGTTACAGCCCTTACGTCTGCTTCAGATATCTTTTCGTATTGACCTGTTGTAGTTCTGATAGCATATTGCTCCTTAACACCGTCACCGTCAATGTCCATAAGCTGAGGCAGTTCCTCAACAACTCCCCCACCCCTATCTGCTTCTATGGACTGTAGAGCATTTAACACTTCTTTATCTACGTTTACGTTTAGTGCTACAGCTTTAGGCTGGTATACAGTAGATGCATCTGGAGTACCATCTGCATTTACTGTCACCCCTGTATACGACTCGTAGTCTCCGTCTTCATTTGTGTTCAACAAAGATCTGCGTTCCCAAGAATCATATTGCTGTTGAGATATGAGACCTCTTGTAACCATCTCACGCTTTTCCTCTTTGTCCTTTTCTCTAGCGTCGTAGTTTTGTTTTAGAGGTGTATAGGCTTTACTAAAGTCTCTCACATCCATATTGATAGCCATACCTAGGTTCTCAAAATCACCACGATCTGTACGACCCTTTGCTTTTTCTGCAAGTCTGGCTTTCAGTTCATTAGCTTTCTCTATATCACCTGCAAACTCTGCTGCTACAAGCATCTCGTTAAGAGATTTGTCCAACATGCTGTCAGTTGCAAAGTTTGATATGTATCTATCACGCAAAACCTCAGACACTGCTACGCTCTGAGGATCACGGTATACACTTCTGTAAGGTTTAAACTCGTATGCCATTATCTTCTTCTAATTTTTCTACGGCTCTTAATATAGCCACCGCGTCGTGCTTCTTGAACAACTTCTTCACCTCTTCTTGCAGCTCTTATACTTTTTCTACCCGCTTTTCTAGCTTCTCTTGCAGCATTAACTTTCTTCTCTTTTTTCTTTTTTTCTTTAGGAGCAGCCTCTTGTGTTTGACCTGCACTCATACGTGCTGCCATAGCCGCAATCTCTGCATTGCTCAAATCAGGGTATTGACGGGAAAGTTCTTCTCTTAGAAGAGCACCTGTTTCTCCTGAGGTAGCTTCTGCAAGTCTTTGTTGACCTTTGTAATCTAATACATCACCCGTAATACCAGCAATACGATCAGCTGCGGCATCAAGTGAACCAAGCACTTCTTCACGTCTGTCTTTTATCTGCTCACGTGCAAGCTGCCTGTTAAACTGTTGAGCTGTTGCGTCTTGTCCAATGTTGAACTGAGATGTCTGAGCTCCAAGCTTAGATTCTTCTGCTGACAACATCTTGTTAGCTTGTGATTCTGCTTGTGCAATCTTAAGATCACCCTGTCGCTTCTTACCCATTGCAGCAATCATATTTACCATACCTGCTGGGCCTGCTGCATTGTTCTCTATACTAGCCATGGTAGCTCGCATGTCGGATGCATTACTAGCTCTCTCAGCATTGTAGTTTACACGAGGAAGCTGTGGCTTAGCATATGCTTGCGGGGCATAACCAGGAACATTGGCAGGCTTAGTCAGAAGTGCATAAGCTGGTGGTATGAGTTGAGATGCCCCAGCAAGTACAGCACCTACGGGTACATCCCTTTGCTTCCTACCTCCCTCAGGCACCTTTATATCTATCTCTGGTATCTGAACCTCTATCTCTTTAAACTGAATGGGTTCTGGATTTGGGGGTCTTTCTAACAGCCTTCTGCTGTTCCACTGCTGACCGAATACCAAGTCTCCCGCATCATTGTCACTTGCAAGTTTACCGCTTACTAAGTCATCTGGTAGACTGTTATACCAGGAGCGGAAAGCATCTTTGTCCTCTTTAGTATTAAACTTGCTAGGATCAAATGCACCCTCTTCATTCTTATACTTACTAAAGTCAAACGTCTGCAACTCTGGGGGCAGCTTACCCATATCAGTTTCCATCATTTGTAGCCAGCTGCCTATGTTGGCTTCTTCATTACCTCCATATATTCTTTGCCCTGTCTCTTCGTCTTTCTCCTGTACTGAGCCTCTTCCTGCCCTCTCTTGCTGTTTCGCTTCATTCTCTGCTCTTATTCTCTCGCTCTCTGCGTTTGCAGCATCTACATCTGCTTGAGTTCTACCCGCGTTGACTTCGTCTCGTAGTCTATCTGCTTCTTCTTGACTAGTAGCAATGAGCGTCCCTTCTTCAGTAGTGGGTCGTCCTTGGTCATCATGATACTCACCCCCGTGTTCCATAACCTTAGGTGTACGGTTGGCTTTTTTCTCCTGCAGTTTAGCTAGTTGTTGTATCTCTTTTTGGCTACCCCCTCTCTTAACTAAGTCTTTATGCCTCTTAGCGAAGGTTGTTCCCCCAAGCTTCAAGTGATCAGAGAATATATAGTCTTTCATAGTACCACCTTCTTTTTTCATTTTGACTTTGTCCATAGTTTCACCTCCTTCTACTTCAGTTCTTTCATCTAGCATGATACCACCTTGATTGTGCTTCTTACCTACAAATTCTACGGCTCCTCCGGGAAGTGGTAACATCTGTCCACCAGGTAGTTTAGTACCTCCCTTACCATACTTTCTAACACCACCCATCATGGCTCTACTAGCTTGGTCGTATGCTTTGGTAGAAGATGTAGCTGTATTAAAACCTGCTCCAGCTTTAGCTGAAAACGGATCAGGCTGTCCCGCAGTAGCTCGCATCTGGGCATTTTGCCTCTCTCTTAGTCCTCTTACGGCAGACTTCCTCTCATCTTCCATAGCTTTCTTGCCCTTGAAGAGGCCCCCAATAGCACCAACACCTGCACCAATAGCTCCCCCTAACCCAGGTATGATTTTGTTACCTATGTCAAAGCCTTTACCTGCACCTTTGATAGCTCCTCCTACAGCTGCACCTGTTCGCTGACTTGCATCTGTACGGAATGCATCGTTTGCTGTAGCAGATCCTTTGCTTATAAGACCCTCTGCACCTCTGGCAAGTAAGTCTGTAGCAGCACCAACACCAACCTTACCAGATTTAAGTCCACCAAGAAGATCCTGTCCTTTACCCAACAATTGCATACTGGCATCTTCAAGCATGGCTCTACCACCTCCACCAGTTAAACCTGCTGCTATATTAGCACCTGGCCCAGTTAAAAGTTGGCCTCCAGCTTGATACCTTCTTCTGTATCCGCCCTTTCTTTTTTTACCTCTATTGTTTTTTATTATGGTTTTTACATACATTATCTAAAGGATTGTCGGGATTTGGTGCCTATAGCATACAAATATAGCAAATTACCACTAGAGTTATCGTTACTAAGACGCACTCCTATGTAGTTGTCAACGAACCTCTTTTGCATATGCCAGTCTTTGGTAGAGTCTATGTAGTTAGGGTTAACTACTCCCTCTGAAGTAAACATACTTTCTGAAGAAATAGGTGCATTTACTGTAGTTGTAAATCCATCTACTACGTTAACCTGACCAGAGTTTATGTACTCACTTGTCTGCTCAGTATTCTTAGATAAATCCCTAAATGAATTAATGTACCAGAAGCTATCTACCTTTCTTACATTACCTAAGTAGTTTAAGTTAGTAGACAGTGCCGATATCTGCGTTGTGTTGTACACATAGAATGAGGTAAATCCTGGGTTTGTCTTGTTCTCAAACTCTGTGTAGTTCTCACCATCTTTCTTTTTTACATCTGCCCAGTAAGACACTGATGAGAATGTCTTTGTTGATCCTGGGTTAGTGTTGTCTATGTAGTCTATCTCAAATGGGTAGGTTACTCCATAGAATTTACCAGGCTCTTCTATGTTATCATGTGCCCACATCTGATTGTCTCTGTAGCTGAATATGCCTTCTGCTGTACTTACGTAGAGTTTAGGCAGGTAGCTGTGTCTGCTGCCCCATACTTTTAGTTCTGGGTAGTAGGACAAGGTCCAACCAGTTTGTTTGAAATAGGTTTGATTAGCCAGTCCTATGGGCCCACAGTAAATAGTATTACTTGTATTGTATATGGAAGTTTCATCTCTAAGGAGATGTCTTCTAGAAGCCTCAAAATCAGTTGGCTCTTCATATTCTGTACAATCATTTACAATTACAAAAGAGTTGTTTCTTACTTCTATCTTACCCTGGTTAAACAGTTTTGTAAACTGTTCTGTTGGGATGGGCTCCCTCTTGGTAAAGATGACTCTCTTGTATTTTGGATCGTAGGTTACTATGAAGCCCATTGGTGCTGGAGCAACAGTAGAGTCAGCGTTATATGGAAAGTCTTCAGCATCTATATCTACACCAAAGTCTTCTATACGGAAAGGCATGTTGTCTCTAAACCAGCTCTCCATACCACTTACAACTTCTGATATTCCCTCAGCAACACTATATATCCTTCTGTCTCTTCTAGATGCCCAGAACCTACCGAAGGGGGTAGTTACACCACCATAGATAGATGTAGTTCCACCGTAACCGTTCTTAGAATCGCTCAGTTCTAGAGGGTCTTGACTGAAGATATCTCCTGTTCCTATGAAAGCGGTTACATCTCCTATAGCCAGATTCTCCTTACCCTGTGTGCGGAACAGAGATCTCTCGGTATGTATATACAGCATACCGCTTATAGAAAAAAGAGTCCATATACTACCCCTGTTCTTAGGCAGGTCCTTAAAATCGTTTGCCAGAAACTGTCTGTACTTATCTCCTATGATACCCCCAGCAGCGTTTGATCTTATAACTCTAGTTTCAAACTTAGTTAAGTCCTCGTTAGCAGGCTTTCTCTTTGGGAAAGGTACAGTTACTCTGATATCTTGTAAGGCAGAGTAGTGATCTTCGTATAGTAAGTTGTCTTGTTTTGTAAGATCATTTGTTGGGGGATAGAACAGAACATCTGCAGCTACATCAGCATCAAAGAATCTGGTGCTTATGCCTTTGTCTACATCTTCTTTGTGCCTCAGTCCTAGATTGTCGTCTGACTCTACCATAAATGAGAACAGAGTTGCTACAGGGTCTACATCACCCTTTTGCCAGTTACTTGTTGAGTTTATAAGCTTAGCTCCTAAGTCAATTTTTTCTGTTGTTTCATCTATTGTGGTGCCCTCCCCATCAGGAGTAGCGTCCCATATTTCCATATTACCGACTCTACCCCAGGTTGATGTATCAAACGGATCTATGTAATCAGGTAGATCAGCTTGAAATCTGTCCTTGTTACCGTTAGCAACATGGAATCCGTCACTATCAGAACCTGTGTCAGGGCCAGTATTTGTGGCTGCTCTGAAGAAACAATGTCCGTAGCTATGTGATGTAGTTCTGAAAGAGTACCTGCTTAGATAAGTGTCTCCCCCAAATATTACACCAGAACTAGCACCAGTGTAATAATTAGAGTCTGTGCCATAGTCATTTGAACACTCCCCAGTCTCAAAACCAATAACTTCGGTCTCGCCATTTGTTTCTATTTTTCTAGGGATAATAGCCCTGTAGTATCCAGTCCATACAAGTTCTTGTTTGTCGAATGGTTGATACACATCTGTCTTTGCGCTCTCAACATTAACAAGCCAAGCCATAGGGTATCCTTGTAGAAAAGCATTCAGACCTGTAAGACCATACCTAAGACCCCTGAATCTAAATCTGGCTTCATCTGTAGTGGTATTGTCATTATCTATGTGGTCAGGTATCTTCTCATTGTAGCAAGCATCTGGGTACAAGTATTGGTCGTGGTCACCCCACTTTACCAAGTCAAAGGCTGTTCCCCCACCAGGTCCAGCGAACCATCCAAAGTTGTCAGAGCTCCCGTTGTATTTCTTAAATCCTTTTAAGTGGGGTAGTCCGCTATCAAGTCCTAGTACGATGCTACTTTCCCCACCTCTGTTGAACAGTACACTTGCTCCTTTAAAAGAGGTAGACTCTGGTATCTCTATGTTAGCCTGTCCTCTAGCATATATCTTACTTTTAGGATCAACTCGCAGCACCAAGGATTTATTTGATACATTGGCTCCTGACCAGTGTTTATTGTGATTATCTACACCAGCTCGGTTGCTACCCCCTTTTACTACTTCTAAGTGTGGGAATACTTCTTTTACCTCTAGATATTTAGCGGCTATGTATACAGAAGTTCTCCACTTCTTTATCATTAACTCCTTTGACTGGAGATGTTTGGTATCCTCTAGCTGCTTACCTCTCTTTCTCTTGGCGCCGTCTCCCGTGGGAGCGTTACCACCATAACCATAAGGGTTTTCTACATCCTCTCCTAAGTCAATGAAGTTATCAGTGATATCAAATACCTGACCGTCTTTATCAAAGTCTGTAGTATTACCTAAGTCTGGGTGTATCCACCCAAGTGACGGGAATCTAGTTACTTTAGTTGCGCCCCCAGGCCCTAATTGACCATCGCCACTACCATCAAACAAATCGCTTATTCCCGCAGGTTTTCTAAAGACATTAGGACCACCCTGCCAAGACCTGAATATCATTGCATTTTGACAGCTTATATGCGTTACTCCCTCTAGCGTTGGTCGCTTACGGAGCATGTTGAAGTCGTGGAATGTGAAGACTGGATGCCCTATGAACTTATCAGTACTATGCATTCTACCTTTCCACTCAGCGCTGATCTCCATCGCATTTGCATCTGTGTGCTCCAGTCCCCCAAACAGATAGAAAGCGTTCTTAAATGGCCCTAATCTAGCCAACAGTTTATTTTGTTTTGGTGCGGATGCATATCTAGGGTGAGCCGGTACAGCTACACTTTGTCCTAGTACTGTCTTATCCTCGTCTTTTCTCTTTGCATAGTATATCTTATACCCCTGTACTTTCTTGAGTATGTGTCTAGGTATCTTAATATTCTCAAGCTGTACACCCAGTATTCTTACTTTGTCTCTGGAGAGAGCTTTCTTATTACCCTGTTTGTACTCTTGGTTAAACCCAGTTAAACTGTCATTAAGTACATCTGTGTTGTTAAGAGTATCTGTAAGTATAGGCATGTCACTGTTGTTGTAACTGTTGCCTGTGCTTAGTTGTACGTATGAAAAGTCTTTGTTGTGATTAGAAGGCATCTTGTGGTGCCTAACAGTTGCTGATCTTAGATCTAGACTTGGGTCTATTGTAGCATTTCCATTTGGTTGCACAGTGCCCCCTACGAAGTCTCTAGTAGAAGGGTAAGTCTCATTCCTATTACTCCAGTACCCCATATTGCAGGTGCTACCATTTGAGAAGTTAACGTCACTAGTGTCTATGTATTGATATATAGAAGCAGTAGGATCGTTAGAAGCTATCTCTCCAGGGTAGAATCCAAATACCGTAAAGACATCACCCCATGTGTTTGAGCTTTGACCAAAGTTTTGATCTTCAGAAAAGCTTATAGGCTGCTCATCTCTCCCTGCTGCTTCTATTGTTAGTGCATGTCTACCAGGTATATGGTATGCAAAGCTCTCTGTCCCATCATTAAGTATGAAAGAAATATATAGAGCGTATACTTCGTTTCTTCTAAATCCTTTGTGTTTAAATGAGAACCTAAAGTCTTTGTATCCTTTAGCTACTTTGTTTGTTAAGATGTAACCAGCTTGATTGCCTCCCTCATTTGTTCCAAGCGGATCTCCATCCTGGTAGTTTAAAAGCTGTTGTATTGTTTCAAAATAAGTTCTACGAACCTGATTCTGTATAGGGTTTCCGCCATCAGTGTATGCTCTTTGAAAGGTTTGACCTATACCAAACTTAGCTCCCTGAAAACTTTCTTTGTTATGATAGGGCAATGCCATCATTGCATAACCTCTATTCAAACTTAGTATATCAAAAACTCTTACATCAAACTTATTTACATTCTTTGTTGTAGCCTTTACCTTGATGTTGTTTGCATACTTCTGAAATCCAATGTCTTTTCTAGACTGTAGGTTTGCTAGATACAGCCTGTCATCTAACTGCGTTATTGCTTTTGCTGTTAAATATCCTACATTGTCTATGATAATATCTTCCACAGATGTAGATGAAGAGTCTTCATTACCTGTAAAGTTGATGCTTATCTGCTCACTGTCTAGATCATTGTCTAGCTCTATTCTCTCTAGCTTAAATGCAAATTCTGCATTACCAACACGTTGGATAACTGCAGGCTGTAGGAACTTATAGTTGTTATTCTTAAATACTCTTACCTTGAAGCTTATAGCTTTATTGGTCTGTGAGCCTGCTTGGCATCCTGTTATTACATCTACTGGGTATTGCTGCTCTTTACTCTGAAAGATGTACACAGGATTAGATACTACGAAGTAATCTGTCTCAAGAAAGTTTTCATCAGAGTAACATAGTGCTAGGTGGTATGCGCCTGATACTAGTACACCTCCTTCGTAGATATTTACTTTTTCTATTATGGAGTGTTTACCTACTCTTGCAAACAAGTCTAGCTTCGCTACATCAAACTCTTCTTGGTCATCGTACAGAGTTAGGTGAGGCTGAGATGCTTGGCTGGTCTTTAGATGATCGAGCTGTCTAGTTACATTAAATGCTCTAGGTGGGTTGTGCTCTCTTATCTGATCAAAACCTCCTACCAAACCGTCATTTACATTCTCATCTAGATGGTAGTTGTCTGTGAAGTATATTATAGTTTCATTCTTAGCATCTACCCTAAACTCGCCTACAATTGGGAAGTCCTTTTGGAAGTTAAGTCCGGCGTTCTTGTAAAGTATTCTTGTAGACTTTGACTTTGTATCATGAAGCAGTATAGCAGATTGTTCAGAACCAAACGAAGGCGTAGGTGCTCCTGAGTCATCTACCAGTGCAAAAGATATTACTTGGTTGTTGAGCAGCGGAATAGTGCCAATAATCTGCATAGGCATAGTCCCCATAGTAGATGTACCCTCTTCATTGACTATAGCCCCCTTTGAATAGTACAGGTTTGCATTTAGAGCATCTCTATACGTATTCTCTGGCTGATCGACTCTCTCGGAGTCTTTGTGCATACCTTTTACTAGCTTCTTCATTTAGCGCTGTAGTTACCTCTGTCTAGATGTTCTCTAGTTCCTAAGTTTTCAAATGCATCATCATGTCTGTTGATGCTTGGTATTAGTCTAACCCACTGATTCATAAACGATTCATAACGATCGATGTCTGGGTAGTTTGCTGCGTTACGAGCTTGCGTACAGTAGTACTTCCACTTGCTATCAGCAAAGTCATATTGTATTCCGTTGGTGCTCTGCATACCCCCAAGAAGCATCTTCTTATAAATGTACCAGAACATAGCTTCTTTATAACTGATATCGTCTGGTACAAGAGGAAAGCAATCTGCATCTGTAGGAAAAGCTTTATACGATAAACAAATCTTTCCTTGCTCAAACGACGTCTTGATAAACCCATCTTCTACGTAGTAGCACTCTTTACACTTCGCGTGTTTGTTGACACACCCGTCACAGTGCATAGCCTCTGGGAAGTTTGTAGTACAGTATGCAAGCATAGTATTTGCATCATTCATGTAAGAGCTCTCTAAAACCTGCAGCCGTGCATTTATCTCGTTAAGTGTTTGATCACTTGCTTTCTGAAAATTAGATGCATTCTTAAGATCAAGGGCGCTCAAATTACTTGATGTTGTACCATCAACTAAGTCTAGTATGCTGCCAGCTATTGTATTCTTGTTTGATACAACTGTAGCTACTGTCTCTGCTAACAACGTTTTGAGTGTATCTATTTGATCTGTTACCTTGATGCCTCCTACAGTTTGATTGATAGAAACCTGATTGATGTAGTAAAGGTCTGCAGGCATAACAGTCTTGAAGTCTTTTACATCTAATATGCATACTTCTGTCGTTAGCTGAGTACTGGCACCTATATGTTCAAGAGCTTCACCAATCCACTCTATGCCGTCATCAATCCAGTTAGCGTCCTCTGGGTTGAGATCACGCATAACCTTTCTCAGTATTACTTGTGAGGATGTTGTTTTATATATTGCCATATTTCTTAAATCTTAAATAAGCTAACTCGTCCTGTTTAAGCAGTTTTGTTAGCTTTTCCTTGTTACCCTTTACACCCCTAGTAGGTGTGAACCTGTAAGCAGACTTATTAGATACTTTACATCTAGACTTCTGCCAATGGTATTTACAGTACCAAGGATCGGTATAGTAGATAAACCACTTCTCACCTTTCCCTGACTCTGCGTCATAGAGCTGCTTACCAACTGCAAGCAGTTCTTGCTTATACTTATTGCTCTCCCACCAGTCTATTGTAGGCTTACTGGGATTACGTTCTATACGTCGGACAGAGAGTGTAGACAGGTTATTACCCATACTAAACTCTTTTCCCTCAAGGACTAGATTAATTACCTGCATGTTGAATTCCTCACATAACTGTTTGAACAAACGAGTTTCTATGGGGTCTTCAACATGCTTTAGGTAATCTTTATGTATATCCTTGATAGTGTGCATTAACAGCCGTACTTACACTTCTTTACTCCTCCTCGCTTCTTAATCACCCCTCTGCCCTTGAGTATGTCTGCTCTGGTTACTTTACCGTCGCCGGTCAAGTCAGGAAATCCTCCTTTCTTTTTGTAACCCATTTTGTTTCGCACTGCTGTAGGAAGCTTTCTAAGACCTTTCTGATCTGGGCGAGTGTCTTTCAATCCGCCCATCTGCTTCTTGCTCTTGCCGTAGTTAGATGCACCAACTTTACGACACTGCACAAGTCTACCAGAAGCGTAAGCTGAAGGCCATACTTTAGAAGACGCTTTTATCTTATGGTAGCAAGCATCTTTTTTAGCACCTCCCTTTTTGTAATCTAACTTAGGATATTTCATCTCTTTCCTCCTCTTTTAGACTTCTTACGACGGTCCTTCATACCTCCATACATCATCTTCTTTCCGCCCTTCTTCATCTTTCTCTTACCTCCGTACATCATCTGTTGTTCTTCTTGAGCCATAGGGTTAGAGTTTCCAAATGCACCACCAGCAGCTCCTTGCATAGCACCTTTGAGACCACCGCCTCCCATAGCACCTTTAACAGCACCGATGCCTCTACCAAGCAATCCACCACCAAGTGCTCCTTTGGCAGCTCCCATAAGCTTCTTACCAAATCCACCTTCAGCATCTTTAGCTCCACCGATGGCTCCTGCCAACATTCCCCCCATTTGCTTTCCTTTAGCAGCTTTGATATTCTCTTTCATCTGAGCTCTAGCACCTTTAACTGCTGCTCTTTTAGATTTACGAGGTTCTTTTCTAGCCATTCTCTTTTCCTCTCTAGTAGCTTTAGCTGAAGCCCTGCTTTGGATTCTACCAACTTTACTTGCGCCTCGCTTTTCCATTCTAGAGACTTTGGCTGCTCCAGACTTACGATCTGCCTTACGTGTTGCACGTGCTTCTTGACGACCAGCTTTTCTCACAGCTCTCTTCTTAGTGCCTTCTTTTGCAGAAGCTTCAACTTTGGTAGCGCCAGAAGTATCACCCTTAGCAATCTTATCCATAGCAGTTCCTTTTGAAGTATCAGCTGCTTTTGGTGTGCCTTTGTTAGTAGCCTTATTAGTCTCTTGCTTATCGTCAGCTCGGTTTGTGGTATATGACTTACCTCTCCACATAAATGTTTTACCCTTACCTAGTTTTGCACGGGCCTTTCCAAATGCGGAGTTAAATGACATTGAGTCATATTCACCACCACCTTGCATTTTCTTTTTACCGCCCATCATTTTTTTGGTTGGGCCACCAAACTTGACTTCTTTGTTGGGGGACATATAGTCTCCGCCCATACCCATAGAGCGTTTTTGCATACGCTTTGTTCTAGCTACGGC
>TARA_B100001057_G_scaffold390738_1_pt1 | contig 13031 bp, 7 predicted proteins | sample TARA_B100001057 | Tara Oceans TARA_B100001057 (sample SAMEA2621839) | marine metagenome | biome: marine biome (ENVO:00000447); feature: surface water layer (ENVO:00002042); material: "saline water (ENVO:00002010), including plankton (ENVO:xxxxxxxx)" | depth 5 m
CCCCGCCGGTCGTTGTCCTTGAAGACCGTGCCCGCCCGGTGAAACCCAAAAAACTGTTCAAAGAAACGCCTGATCCGCGGCAGGTCCTTGCGGTCCCAGTGCCCCGTCAAGAGTTGCTCATCGAGCAATTGGCGGACGAGACGGGTCACGTCCTCCTTGGTTTTCAGCTTTCCCTTTTGCAGGGTCTCTCGAATGAGAGGATGATTGTCCGGTCTATGATCCGTCAAGGCATAGGCGATTGCATGGGCCAGCTCGTCCGGTGACAAATGCCGGCGTCCGTGTTCGTCGACCTCACCCAGGCCGAATTCCATCCGGTAGATCGATTCCGGACTTAGGAACATCGCCTTGATCGTGGTTTTGAATCCGTCCAGCTTGCCGCCCGTCTTGATACTCTGTTTGAGAAAAGAAAGGTATTTCTCCTGCTCTTCCTTGCTCGGGTAGCGCCCGATCACTCTGCTATGCTCGCGTCGGATCATCTCGACGAGCGCGGGCTCCTCAGGCATTGGCTTGTTCTGTGCAAACTCCTTGAAATCGCCGCGCCTTTCACGGTCCGTCAGAAACGAATCAGCTACGATCATGGTCATTTGAACCGTGCTCTGGTCCGCTATCGAAAGAGCCGCGTAATCGCGGATCCCGCGTTCCGAGGTCACATAGCTGAAGGGGCTCTTCGACTTGCCAAATCCCTTGTGAGCAAAAATCTCCGTATTGAAACGCCAGAGCCGGGAGGGGGAAAAAGGAGGAGTTTTGATTTCCCCCGAAAAGAGCTTTTCGTGGTTTACCCAGTTGCCATATTCGGGTGCGAGCAGCTTTTTGCGGTAAGTCTCTCCTGAGCCCGCGGTCAGCAACTGCCGGTCGATCCATTCGATCACCGTATTGCGTTGCGAATCAGCCGGCTGTGTTTCCTCGTCAGGCGGAGGCATGTCGCGGGCCGTCAGTTGGGCAAGGATTTCAAGCCACAAGTCCGAAGTCTCGTCCTTTGCGAAATCGACCGATACCTCGTGCAGAGCCAGCTTGCCCTTTTGCTTTTTTTCACCGTGACAACGAATGCAGTTCTCCTTCAGGAAAGGTTTGATCTTTTGTTCGAAGCCAGAAGGAGCGGCAGCCTTTGCCGCCATGCCTGACACAAGGAGCAAAGCAACGGAAAGAATCCTGAAGATGCTGATTCGGATCTTGCTCATGCGGTTTATTTAAAGAGGTCTTCGCCCAAGGATCAATCTTTCTTGATGTTGTTATTGGCCGCTCCGTAGGCGTTGTGACCAGTCGAACCACCCGGCAGGATGGGATGTTCTTTCTTGGGCAAGTGGGCTGCGTGTTCCTCGATGATCGATTTGTTTTTCGGGTTGCCCGCCAAGTTTTTCCATTCGTGCGGATCCTTGCTCAGATCATAGAGTTCCCTCGATCCGTTGAAGTACTGGATAAAGCGGTAGCGGGTGCTGCGTACCGAGTAGTTGCCGAGCCCGAAACTGGTGATGGCGGGATAATTCCATTCCTTTTTGGGGTTCTTCATGAGGGGGACTAGACTCTGTCCTTCCTGAGTGGAGTCTGCTGGCAGGCCAGCCAATTCGAGCAGGGTTGGAAACACATCCAACAGCTCCGCAGGTCGATTGGTCGTCTGGCCGGCTTTATGACCGGGCGCCGAGACGATGATGGGGACCCGGGTCCCGTCTTCCCAAAGGGAGCGCTTGGCCCACCGTTCTTTCTCCCCGAGGTGGAACCCATGGTCGGAAAAGAGGGCGATGACCGTATTGCCAGCATAGTCACTTGACTCCAGTGCATCGAGCACAAGACCCAGGCAATGATCAGCAAAGGTGACCGATGCGAGGTAGGACTGCACGGCATGTTCCCACTGTCCAGCTTCGCTGACCCATTTGTGGGTGGGGGAAACATGCTTCAAATTCGTCAGGTCGATCGCGTATTGGCTCAAGTCGTCGCGGTCATTCTTCCGAACCAACGGGAGCTTGATTTTTTCTCTTGGGTGCATGTCGAACCATTTCTTGGTGGCATACATCGGAACGTGAGGACGGTAAAACCCGACCCCCATGAAGAAGGGTTTGTCGTGTTTCTTCTTCAACTGCTCGACCGCCCACTTGGCGCATTTCATGTCGGGCATCAGGTTGTCGTCATCCGGAAAGACTCCCCAGTCCCACAAGGGATGTCCGTGTGGTTGGGAAATCTTTTTCTTGGGGCGAGGCCCGAACCCGCCTGTCCGCAGGTATTCCTGAAAAAAGCGCTTATCTCCTCCATGAAAGATCTTTCCTGCCGCCATCGTTTGGTATCCATGGTCGGCGAAAACTTCGGGCAAAGTCTTCAAATTTTCAAGGACCGGCGCCTTCCTTAAATCCGGGCTGAGAAAATACACTCCACTTGTATGGGGGTAGCGCCCTGTCATCATACTGGCACGGGAAGGGTTGCAAACCGGAGACTGGCAATGTGCGTTGGCGAAGAGGGTGCCCATCTCGGCCAAGCGGTCGATGTTGGGGGTTTTCGCTTGGGGGTGTCCGCCGAGGCAACCGACCCAATCATTCAAATCGTCGATCGAAATGAGCAAGACGTTTGGTTTTTCCTTGGCCCCGAAGGCAAGGCATGGGATTACGAGGAGGACTGAAAGCAGAAGAGAGGGTGGTTTCATGGATTGGAATTAAATCAGGTTTACTTGGATTGCTTGAGGATGGTTTCGAGGTTTTGTTGGATGTGCTTGGTGTTCTCGGCCGCGATCTTGTTTGCTTCCGCCAAGGGCTTGCCTTTACCCATCGGTCGCTTGTGCCCGATCTTGGTCAACCAGCCGTCGCGTTGCAACCGCATGCGCTCGCGCAAGAACATCATCATGCGTCCGTAGGCATTCGGTTGCGGATCCTTGAGGGGTGGCTTGACGGCGAAGAAGTCTATGATCTGCCGAGCCATCAATTCATGGCCCTCCGCTCCCGGGTGGACACCGTCGCGGGAGTACTTGAACTTCGGATCCTTCACCCGTTTCTCGGCGAGGGATTCCTTCATCACAGTGTGCAGGTCGATCACCAGCCATCCGTCCTTGCGTTTCGAGACCAGCCACTTGGCGTAGGCCGCCATGACGTCGTCGTAATCGAACTTGGGGTTGGGTTTGTCGTAGACCGGCGGGGTCATGAAGATGATCTTCCCTCCCTGTGCTTCGACCTTGTTTTTCAGGCGTTGCAGACCCTCCTTGTACTTGGCGAAGCGTTCCTTATCGAGGGGCATGTAGATTCCACAGTTGATTCCGTAGCAGGCGATGATCAGGTCGGGTTCCAAGGCTTTGAGGGCGCGGTCCAGTCGCTCGTGCAGGTCGGGCCGGGGAAATCCGTGTCGCAAGTGACCCGGTTCGGAAAGTCCGGACACCGTTTCGCTCGGAATGCCCTGGTTCAGCACCTCGGGGCTGAGCTCCGGATGGTTAACGGTGAGCCACCTCTCGAAAAAAATAACGTACTCACCCCCGTATGTGATGCTGTCCCCGAAGAAGACAATCTTCTTGGCGTTCTTGAGGATATCGAAGTTGTCGTTGGCCTGGCCAACGGATGGCAAGAAGGCGAGGAGGGCCAGGACAAGGAATCGCAGCATGAGAAGTTCTGTAATTTATATATGGAAAGGAAGGTTTAGTTCCTAACCTCAAGGCCACTTGGTGGTCAATCGCCTTGCGATGCGTCGGGAGAATTCGTATTTCGACTTCTGGGCCGTGGCAATCGCTTCGCGGTGGACTTTGCCCGCGTCGCCGAGTTCCTCGATGGCCCGCAGGGCGAACATCCCGACCAGCAAGTTTGGATCCTTGATATGCTCGACCAATCGCTTCAAGTAGTCCATATCGCCTAACTTGCACAAGGTCTGAGCCGCCGCGACGCGAACGGCGGCCACGGGATCAGTGGTCAGTTTCAAAAGGGTGGCTTTGCTGGTAGCCGTTTTGTTGACCCCCAACCAGACGGCCGCCCAGTAACGGGTCGATGGATCCGAAGATTTGGCAAAGTGCAATAGCTTGTCGCTCTTGTTTGCTTCGCCGGCGGTGATCACCTCGATCAATCGCCGAGTTTGTTTGCCACGGTCGGTTTCGAGAAAAGCGAGGTATTTGTTTCCCGCCTCACGCCCGACGTCCTCCAGAATCGGCTCGGGTATCAGGCCCATGTCACGCGTCTCCGTCATGCGTTGGTGGAGAACCTTGCGCATGTTGGCCAAGCGATCTCGGTGCGTGGGATCCGTGACCAAGTTCAACAGTTCATGCGGGTCGCTTTGTAGGTCGTAGAATTCTTCCGGCGGCCGCCGAGAAGCGAAGGGGCGGGACTGTACCTCGCTCAACTTGCCTTCCCTGTGCAACCCGCGTATAACCTGAATGATTTTTTTGCCGTCCTTGTACTGGCAGGGTTGGGCGTGGGGAACATGCGACATGAAGTTCCGGACGTACTTGTAGCGGGAATCACGAACGCATCGGAGGATATCGACCGTTTCGTCACAACGGTCACGGGCCGCAAAAACAAAATTTCGGGGCTTGTAGTCAGCAGCTAGAAAATCGCGTCCCTGAACATAGTTGGGTATCCTGACACCGGCCAACTGCAGGGAACAAGCGGCGACGTCGATGTGCTCGATTAGATCGTCCCGCTCCGTACCGGCACGGTGCTTTTTCGGCAACCGTATGATCATGGGAACTCGAATGCCTTCTTCGTAGAGGAACTGCTTACCCCGCATGTGGCTTACACCATGGTCGGTCCAAAGGAAGACCGCGGTCGAATCCAATCGTCCCGCTTTCTCGAGATCGGCGAGAATCCGTCCGACCTCTTCATCGGTTTTGACCCAGGAGTCCAAATACTTCCCCCAGTCCTGGCGAAGGACGGGGTGATCCGGGTAGTAAGGTGGCAGAACCACCTTGTCTGGATCGGCCTGGCTTTTCGCTTTGCGGTTCTTTCCTCCACTGAGTTGGAATTGGGCGAAGATGGGTTGGTCGACAGGCGCCTTTTTCCAGTCGCTTCCGTGATAGAGCTTGCTCGTCGGAATGAAATTGTAATCCGTCTTGCTCTTGTTGGTAACATAGTAGCCGGCATCACGGAGGAGCTCGGGGATCAGCTTAACCGATTTGGGGACCTTGTAGCTGTCGTAGTAGGGCGCGTTGCCCCCGCCTTTCCCGGACGAGGTCTGGCTACGGTGGTTGTGTACGCCGAGAGTGGTCTGGTACATACCACTGACCATCGCCGAGCGACTGGACGAACATACCGGGGAGGTAACGAAAGCGTTTTTGCAACGAATGCCTTCCCGTGCCATGCGGTCGATATGCGGTGTCTCGATGAGGGTTTCGCCATAGCATCCGACATGCGGGGATGCATCCTCGATTACGATCCACACAATGTTCGGAGGGGACGAAGCCTTGCCGAAAAGGGTAGTGAAAAAGAGAATTAAAACTAAAAAAAATTTCATGGTTTACCAAACATATCGTCATAAACCTTGGCATATCGCTTGCCCATGAGCAAACTCGACTTGCGGTCAAAATGCACCTTCGCCCGGGCAGCCGAACTGCAACCGGTGGATTCGACGAATCCGGTATGCGGCACCTTTTTGGGCAAGCGGCGGAGGATCTCCTTGATTTTGGTAATGCGGGCCACTCGGTCCGGCGCCTTGTGATCTTTCCCGGTGCCGTAGAACTCAGCCAAGTTTCCCACGATGAAGGGCAATTGCGGATTCCCCAAGTCCTTGCGGACGTCTTCGATCAGGCGATGCAGTCTGTTCTCGTAGGCATCGGTCCTCGTCTGCTCAACGGTGTCCGATTCCCCTTGATGCCATAGCACCCCCTTGAGAGTCCCCACTTGCATGGCCGCCTTCATATGACGGATGGCATCGCAGTAAATCTCCGAGCCTTTGCTTAGTTGTGCAATGCTTCGGCCTCCCCAGGCCATCGGAATCAAACCGACCGTCACACCGGGCTTGTTAGCCAGGTAAGCCTCTGCGAAGGACAGACCGGGCCCGAACCGCGCCTTCTTGTTGGGCCGTCTGGGGTGAAGCGGATGGGCCCCGGGTGCCCACTTGCTCACCTCCCCTTCTTTGACCCAACGCATTTTCAGCACCTGTGGAACCGGCTTGGTATCGCCGGCTGCCAACCCCACTCCTCCGGACATGTTTGACTGGCCCATCAGGAGGAACAGATGAAAATCCTTCTTCGAAGAAGGAACCTTCACGGGTTCTTTGGCCTGAAGCCCTCCCGTTATCAGGATGGACGCAAGAAAAAGGATTGCCTTGGTCTTCACTTCTTCTTTCCGCTGAACCGCTTGGCAGAGTAACCTGCCTCCTTTCGCTTGGACTCCAGTTGCGCCTTCAGTTTTTTGAGCGGCTTCTTATACTTGGGGTCGTTGGCGAGGTTGGTGAATTCGCCGGGATCCTTCCTTAGGTCATACAGTTCCATGCCCCCGGAGCCAAAGCCCCAATGCGTAAAACGCCAGTTATGGGTGCGGATCGATTCTCCACCATTCCGGCTTATGGTAAAGGCGAGATCTTTTGTCCAGGCATCGGTAGAAGGATTTTTAAGGAGCGGCACCAAACTCGAGCCATGCAGGTTCTTCGGTGACTTCAATCCGCTCAGGTCGGCAAGGGTTGGATAGAGGTCCAGGAGTTCGGTAATATGCTTGGTCGCCTTGCCGTTTTGCTTGTTCATCCATGGCACACTGACGATGAAGGGGACGCGGGTGGATTCCTCGAACAAGTGCTGTTTTTGGAACTTGTGATGCTCCCCCAGCAGGTAGCCATGATCGCTCGTGAACACGACGATGGTGTTCTCCGCAAGTCCCAACTCCTCGAGGACATCCAGGATTCGGCCGACTTGCGCATCCATGTAGGAAATGCTTGCGTAGTAGGCTTCGAGCAATCCCTTGTGCAGTTCGGGCGTGATTCCGTAGGAGGTGCTGTTGCGCTTGTAGTTGCGAATGATCTCCGGCACGTCTTCCAAGTCGCCCTCCGGCACTGCGGGGGCGATCATCGCGTCGCGTTCATAGCGGTCAAAATATTTTGCCGGGGCAACCAAAGGTACGTGAGGTCGTACAAAGCCGCAGGCGAGAAAAAAGGGCTTGTCCTTGTGGCGCTTGAGGAAGTCGATGGCGTGGCTTGCCGCCATCCCGTCGGCGTGGGCCAAATCATCGCCTTCGGCCACTACGCCCGTAAAGGATTGCGAGCTCTTGTTTTTGGGTGACCAGTTCGTCTTTTCACCAGGGGCATTTTGTTCGGGCGCCTTGATGTTGACCACCTCATCCCATGAATGCGGATCGTCGCGGGTTGCGGTTCCCGCTAAGATTTCCGGAGGGATGCCCATGTGATAGATCTTGCTCACACGCCCGACACGGTAGCCGTTTTTTCTAAACAACTGAGACATCGTCACGACGTCCGGCATGTTGCCACGCAGAGTGCCGGCGTTGCCCAGCGTCCCATTGGTGTAGGGATAGAGCCCGGACATCAGCGAGGCCCGAGACGAGCCACAAACTGGATACTGGCAATGCATGTTCTCGAAGCGCATGCCCCGCTCGGCCAGTTTGTCCAATTCAGGGGTTTTGCATTGCGGATGCCCAAATCCACTCAATGCCGTATTGAGATCGTCGGACATCAGAAACAAAACGTTGGGCTTCTTTGCCGAAAGGATGGATGTGGCAAGTGAAAGGATTCCAATTAGCAGGCAGGCATATTTTTTTTTCATGTTATTTTTGTGAATGAAAAGAGCGACCGGCATTGCCCTCTTTGGTGGCCCCGTCCGCAAAAGTCTTATTGATTAGAATGTTTTCCATCTAGGCTTCCTCTCGATCCGTGGTGAAGAAACTGCAAAGCTTATTACTTAAACAAGAGGGATCCACTTGCAAGGCTTACAAGCACTACCTAGGCTTGTTTGTCTCAATAAAGAAGCCGGTTGCGGATTCGAATTTTTGGAGGACTTTTTGCTTTATTATGGTGACCTTGCCGATCGAGGTGAACCCCCGTTTTTTGCGTTCCGTGGTGATGGTGATGGTGTCCCATGGCCCCTTGCTCTTGTCCTTTTGCCAGAGGCGTCCTTTGCCGTTGATCAGGTCGATCTCCTTGAGGTTGAGCTCGAGCTTGTCCTTATGCACGGTCACAAGCAGGTAGTTGGGCTTGGTGGTCCGGCCGATCAGGCCCCCGTGGGCGATTTGCTGGATACCGTCGCGTTGGGTGCAAGTCACGGCATGCGCTTCACCGCAAAGGTAAAGGTCGACTCCATGCTTCGCCATGGCCTTCCAGAAGTCAGAGTCGCGTCCCTTGACGGTCAACATGCCTGACGAACTATAAGTCCGGACGGGACGAAGAACGGGCGTGTGCCCCATAACCACGATATGGTCCACCATGGGCCCGTGCTTGCTAAGTACCTGTTCGAACCAATCGAGTTGCTTGCCGGTCACCCCGGCTGCAATCTCGCCTTGGTTGCTCTTGCCTTTCTCGAAAACATCTACCGACACGAAAAGGGCATTTTTGTGGACCCAATAAAAAGCGGTCCCTTTCATGTGGTCCGGGCCGTTGAGGGGCATCTTGAGGTGTCGACGAAAAGCATCCTTGTAAAAGGGAACCGCATTCGCGGCGTCTCCCCGCCATGGGTTATCCCGGATCTCGTGGTCACCGAGGGCGGCGTAGACCTTGAGGTTGTGATCCTTGAAGCGCTGAACCCAACCGGGATAATACTTGTCTGCCCACTTGTTGATTTCCTCCCTCTTCGTTCCCCAGTGCCCCATCACCAAATCGCCCGCGACCATTGCGAAGGCCGGGCCTTCCCTTTTCATGGAACCGACGATGAACCCTAGGGAGTCCTCCCACCCTTTCTGGGGGTACTCGATGTCGAAGTTTAGAAAGTCGGGAATACTGACGAAGGTCCAAGATTTTGTTTCCTTGGCAAATGAATTTGATCCAATAAAAATCCCTAAGGAAACAATTACCAATCCAAGCTTCATTTGTTAAACTACTGGAGATGCCAATCCGTTCCGTCCGCCATTACACTTTGATTAATTTCTAATAACTTAGCTTTCAACTTTTTCAGTAATTCAGGATATTCGGAGGCAATGTTTTGTGTCTGACCCGGATCTTTTGCCAGATCAAATAGTTGAAAATCCTTGTACCCTCCATTCTTTACCCTTGGTATCCAGCGTTCCTGAAACATATTTGAGGTTGGTATTTCATAGTCCGGGTTGGCCACCAATGAGAAATCTCCGTCTCTCATCGCCACAATTGGACGGGACTTTTGCAGATGCCAGAACATTGGTTGATGACGCTTGAATTTGTCAGGTGCACCTCTTAGCAAGGGGGATAAATCGGATCCGTCAATGACTCTGTCTCGGGGCACTTCCAAATTAAGCAATCCACACAAGGTGGGTAAAACATCAACCAGCCCTGCTGGATTTTTAACTGCGCTATTTTTTCTTATAACTCCGGGCCAGGAAAAGATACCCGGTACCCGAATTCCTCCATTCCAATTTGATCCCTTCTTTCCCCTTAAATTTCCGACACGATCGTCCCGGTAGCTGCCATTATCCGATGCATAAATAATAAGGGTATCTTCTCTAACTCCCATTTGATTTAATTTTTCGACTACCCGACTGATCGCCCGATCGGTATTGTCAATCGTACCGGAGTAAATAGCTGCCCTGTCTTTTAATTCCCCATAAGTGGAAACAATCTGATCTGGTGCGGCAATCGGCGCATGCGGTTCATGGAACCAAAGATTCAAAAAGAAAGGAGCCTTGGGATGTCGGTGATTATCCAACCAATCAATAGCTTCAGCCGCCACCAACTGACAGGAGTAACCCTCCAAAGGTCCGACCGCCTGTCCGTTTCGAATAAAATTATTCGGATTCTTATGACTGGGAGATGCATTATTCCAGGTGGTAAACCAGTAATCAAATCCATGGTGACTGGGGGTAGGCTTGGGCCGGTTCTTTGTCGGTAATCCCAAATGCCATTTTCCAATGTGGGCAGTGGAATACCCTCGATCCTTTAAAATTTCCGCAATCGTTCGCTCCCGAAGAAGCAAGTGAGAGTTTTGACCTTCGTCATGAATCCAACTGTACACACCCGTTCTTATATGATGCCTTCCTGTCAAAAGGGTCGCTCTCGAAGGAGAACAGACGGCGCAACCCGAATAAAAATCAGTAAATCGAACGCCGTCCTTAGCCAACTGATCAATCGCCGGAGTTTTAACGGGACCACCGTAACAGCCCACATCCACGTACCCTAAATCATCAGCCAGCAATAGGACCACATTGGGTTGGCTTGCAGCCATGGAATGAACTCCCATTTGAAAGAAAATCCCAGCTGCAACTAAAACAAAATATCGGCACATAAATAAAGATGGTTCCTGTTTTTTTCGGACTGGGAAAAATCTTCTGCGAGCTTAACGCTTTGTGCGATCTTATCTTTGTAACCGGGTGGTCATAAACCAGGAATCTCGGCCCGGTCCTTCTTAGCTAATTCGGTAATGACAAAACGGGTGCTGGCATCGCCCGTCTTGGCAGCCTTCTCAAGGGCTTGTTTTATGGCATCAGTTTTTTCCCATGGAGTCGGATAGTAATAAGGGCCACGAGTATCCGGACGGGTGCTCCACCAGGTATCCCCTTTGTAGGGTTTCTCCTTGTTGACCAGCCTCACGAGGCTTCGTGCGATGCGCTGCTTGGTTTCGGATTCAAGGGTGTCCTCGAATCGCTTGATGAGTGCATCCACGGCTTCCGGTTTGTGCATGTAGCGCAGGGCCATGAGAGCACCACTCTGGTTGGGGGTGCCGATTGCATCCACACAGGCAGAACCGGCCTCAAGAGCAACCAGAGCTTGACGAGCAATGTGAGGAAGAATGGAAGCGGAGTTCGGAGTGGCGTGAGGGCCTTCTGCGATTTGAGTCTTTCCTCCGCCGGCAAATTTTTTGACTGGCTTATCGCTCACGTAAAAGCGTACTTTCCCGCCGTGGTCCGTGCTGGCAAGCCCTGCTGTGCACTTGAAGCGAATGATATCTCGCGGGAGCTTCTTGTAGTTTATGAAACCAATCGAGTGCGTACCGATACCGGCATGCATGAGCTTGCCATCCTTGCGGGCAAGCTTGGCCCCGGTTGCACTGAATCCGATTCGAGTCTTACCCCAACCCTGTGTGGCCTTGGACCACTTGAGATCGGTCAGTTTAATGGTCGATCCGTCTTTCTTGATCAGGATCGGATCAAACCAAGCTCCATGATCGCTCCCCGTTCCATTTCCCCCGTCTCCGAGGGTCAGGTAAAGTTCCTTCCATCCCGATATGTCGATGTCAAATTCGTGAACGGAAGCTTTTTCGATGACCGGGCTTTGCTGAGAGGAGCTACCCGAAGTCTTTTCTTGGGGAGTGGGTTGGAAACCAGGCAAAGGGTCGGTCATGGGGGGGTTGGAAACGCCAAGCAATGCCTTTGCTGCGGACTTGTCTCCAAGCCGCCCGAGTGCAACTGCAGCGGCCACTTGAATCCGCGGATGTTTATTTTGGAGAGCCTGAGCAAAGGGGGCTTGCGGAAGGCCTGCCAGTTGCGTCTTGCGATCGGCCAGAGCCCGCAGTGCATGCTCGGCTACAGCGGGGTCGTCGATCAGTTTCAAGAGATCCTTGTGAGATTTTGTTCCGAGTAATTGTTTCAAAGTGAAGATGGCGGCCACTCGGGATCTGGGGGTTTGTCTTTTGTCGACGGCCACTGCCAAAACCTCCTTGCCCGTCCCACCGCGACGCAGGATTTCCTGTTGGGCATGTAACCTGGTCTTGGCGCTTGGGGTGGTAAGCAGGTTGGCCAAGTCGACTGCATTACGCTTTTGCAAATCGGGAAAAGCTTTGTACTTCCAACCTTTGGGAACGATCCGGGCTACATATCCCCCCGTTCCTCCCTTGAAGCCTGAATTGCTCCAGCTTCCAATGAAAAGCCGCCCTGAACCATCACAATCAACGTCCGTGATCCTTCCGCACTTAATAAAGTTCTCCTGCTCCTGTGTGAAACTTGCACCGTCTGGTGTAATCCGGTGGATGAACAATTGACCCCGCCCCCAATCACACATCATCGGAACGTCGTTGTACTTTGCCGGCCATCCCGGTTCCTCAAAGAACATGGCCCCAGTCCCCGATCCACCTCCAACGTCCACGAGGGCGGGAATAATTTCGCTGGTGTAGCGCTTGAAAAGCTTTGGGTAACCGTATTCACCGGTTTGGATTTCGTGGATGAAGCGCATGTTCCATCCCCCCCCGTCGTTTGTGTTTCCACGGGTAAATACGTTCATGAAGGGATCGATCGCGACGTCGTAGATATTACGCAAGCCATTGGCATAGGTTTCCAACTCCGTTCCGTCGGGTCTCACCCGTATGATTCCTCCTCCGAACATGGTTAGTTTTCTTCCGTCCGTCCCTGTTGCATCGACAAAACCAAAGTCCCCAATTGCGATGTAAATCCAACCGTCGATCCCCATGCGTATTCCATTGGTCGTATGATCGACTCCACGTGCCTGATTAAACTTGCGGGTGCTGATCTCCTTAATCAGATGCTTAGGGGGTCCGTCTGCTAACCCATCTCTATTCTTATCTTCAAGCACCGATAGAAACATCCCCTCGAATTTGGTTCCTTCTCCCCATTTGGTGTGAAGGACATAGAGTTTGTCTCCAACCGGAATAAGGCCACGAGGGTTATCAATAAGTGCATACTCGGTACGAATATCGGAAATCCCGTCGTGATCCTCATCAACCAAACGGATAATTCTGCCCTTCCCTCCTCCCTTGCCAAGCGAACCGATTTGATCAATCCCCGCAAAAACCTCCCCTGTGGGGGCCACACCAATACAAGCCACGCAAGGGGTCACGGTGTTGGGGGAGAACAGCGTTGACTGGAGATCTTCGGGAACACTCACTGGGGAGCCCTGTTTCTTTATGGGAGCGGCGGTTAATTCCTTCGGTTCGGTTTTAGCAACGAAGAGGGTACCGTGCATCAGAAATCCATGACCGGGAAAGGTGCATACATACGGGTATTTTCCTTCCTTCAGCGGCGCTTTGATGCGGACGGTAGCTTTCTTTTTTGGCATGACCA
>TARA_B100001057_G_scaffold500373_1_pt1 | contig 13028 bp, 28 predicted proteins | sample TARA_B100001057 | Tara Oceans TARA_B100001057 (sample SAMEA2621839) | marine metagenome | biome: marine biome (ENVO:00000447); feature: surface water layer (ENVO:00002042); material: "saline water (ENVO:00002010), including plankton (ENVO:xxxxxxxx)" | depth 5 m
GGACAACGTGGCGGTAATCAAGGTGGAATGGGTATGCCAAGAGGATTAAATGGCGGTTCAGAGCCAAATAAAATGTCTATGCAAACAAAATTATTTATCGGTGCGGGGGTACTTGCATTGGTTGGCGTTGTTGTCTTTGTAGTTAGACGTAAGAAAAAGTAATGGCATCTAAGCAAGACTTAATTGATATAGGTGCGGGTTCTTATGGGGAGACTCTAAAGAATCGTGAACAAAAGAAAATGAAAGGGGCTATTGCGGGTGCAATAGTAGGCGTAGCATTAGCGGTGGTGTCAAGAAAAAACTTGTTAGTCTTTGGGTTGGCGGGTTTAGTAGCGGGGAGATTGTTAATGGATTAAAAATAAGCAATGATAAAATCTGCAAACCAAAGATATAAAGAGAGCAAATCTCAATTACCATTTAAGGAGTGGTTGAGCATTGAACAAGATAAAGGAAATTTAGAAAAACACGACAAAATGCTTAGTGCAAGTGGAGATACTGAATTAAGTGAAAATAATCAAAGCAAAGGAAAAGGATTGAATACGGCTAATATGGTTGGTTTGGTGTCTGCGGGATTGTTAGCCTATGGCATATATCGACATAGTAGGAAATAGAATATCTATTGATGATTAAAAAGATACGAACAAATGGAAATCCAACTACACTTGAAATAACAATTGAGAGTAGGCAAGAAATTGAAATTGGATTGGTTGTATCAAATGCCAATCAAAAAAATACTCTTTACACCAAGAGGACGGGTGTAGTAAATGGAGTAACATCGTTCTTTGTAAGGATGCCACAAAGTCCTAATGTGGCAAAAGTTGTCGTTTTCAACAAGGCAAGAGGATTGGTAAAACGAGATAATACTTTTCGAGTGCTTAGTATTAAACAAGTACCACTAAAGACATCTAATTTACCTATAAGTAAGCAAACAAATGCTTTTGTCAAGTTTGCTCAAGAATTTTCTGAGGAGGCGGGTGTTTTAAGTGCATCTAAAACGGGTGAGCGATATAAGTCTAACAACGGGAAGTTTATTATAGACTATTATGACGTTATCCGAAGTAAATCAGATGGCACTCCAATGAGTACTCCCGCAAGAATAAGCCAAGTAAACGGCAGAATTGAAGTTGGTAAAAGCAAGTTTGAGAAATATACCATACCAATGCGTATGGCTATTCTTATGCACGAATATTCCCATTTTTATCTGAATCGAAATCCAAGTGATGAAAGCGAAGCAGATATTAATGGACTAAGGGTGTACTTATCATTGGGCTATCCAAGAATTGATGCCTATAATGTGTTTATCAAAGTATTCAGCAAAGCACCAACCTCTCAAAACAAAAACAGATATGAAAAATTAGATTCCTTTATCAAGGATTTTAATAGAAAAAACGAGAAATCGAACTATGAGCAGTAAAGGTTCATCAAATAGTGGAAAAGTTCCACAACAAAATACGCAGACGGCACAATATCGCCCCTCTGTGGCGGGAGGCATACCAATAAAGGTGTGGCTTTATGTAATTGGTGTGCCAATGCTTATTGGTGGTGGGTATTTCCTCGTTTACAAACCATTAAGGAAATTTATTACGGGTAGAAGTGGAGCAGAGGACTCGGCTTATGATAAAGTAAATGATATATCTACAAGGCAATCTTGGTGGGGGAGAAGTTATTACTTGGGTGTAAATAATGGTATTAAACCACTTACAGAATCAAGAGCTAAATTTTATGCAGATGAATTGCACGATGCTATGCACGGAGGCGTAGATTGGTGGGATTTGGGGCTTGGTAGTGACGAACCGCAAATATATGGTACAATCAGACAAATTGGAAGTAAGGCGGGTATTAGTCAAGTAGCAGAGAAGTATTACAATACTTGGCATAAAGACTTATTGGAAGATATGCGTAGCGAACTTCAAGAGGATGAATTGTACAGAGTTAATCAAATAATATCAACATTTAATTAGTATGACACCACAACAAATACCTAGTCGAGTTAATTATGGCAAACTTTTTTTTGGTCTTGCAGTCTTTACGGGGGCAGTAATAGGATTTGGTTTCTTAATAAAACAAATTAAGATAAAGAAGGCACTCCGTGATATGCCCGATTTACGCAATCTTAGCGATGATAGCCGAGGAAACCAACAAGGATTGAACCCCGCAACGGAAGGAGACTATTCTCAAGAGGCTAGTGAAATGTATGAATTATTAGATGGTATAGATTGGTTTATTCAAGATAAAGAAGATGACGTATTAGAGAAATTGGCTCGTATGGATTGTGCTACAAGGCAAGGAATGGCAAGGGAATTTGAAATGCGATATGGAAACGGAGATAGTTTTGATAAGTGGTTGGCAGATGACCTTGGTGATAACAATTTGGAAACCGCAAGAATTTTAATGAGGTGCAGTTCTAATTTTGCGGGTGAACTAGATGAAGATGGCTTTGAAATAGGAGCAGAGACATCTCAACCAATTATAGTTAGTGCCACTAATACGGGTACATCTCCTATGCCTATAACTATTGGATAAAATATATGGAACATACATTAACACAACAAGCGAAATACCGAAAGGTTAGGCAAATAATGAAGAAAGCGATGTTAAATAAAAAGGATGCTTTGCTATTTATGCACCTGATGAGTACAAACGAGAACTTTCGTGGTTTCAAGGGAAAGAAAAGAGCATTTTTACTTGCTAAAAAACAAGGTATTTCTATTGGCGATGCTATGAATGCAATTGCCAAGAGAAGGGCTGAAAGAAAAGCCAACAATGCACTTGACAATCTAACGGGAGCATCTCAAACGATTGGAGAATTGGAAACACAAGAATTAGAAGAGCAATTTAGTGATTTTGATGGAGGGGAATTTATTAAGAAAAATGGTAAGATATTAATTGTAGTCGGGTTAACTGCCTTTTTGCTATTTACTAAAATGGGCAAAAAAATAGTAAAAGATATGATAGGATGAGTACGCAACCAAATTATGGTGGAGGGATGTCTCCACGAACAAAAACGGCATTATTCGTAGGGGTGGGTGTTCTTGTAGTGGGAATATTTGCATTTATTCTTTTGAGGAAAAAAGACCCAAAAAATGAAGATTTCAATTTTCCATCAGGAGGCGGGGGTACACCACCACCCGCAACAAATTCACCCGCAACAAATCCACCCGCAACAAATACACCACCACCTGCGGAGACTGCTCCTAATGTCATACCACCCTATGACCCCAAGGCAGATATTCGTCAATTAAAAGATGCTATGGATGGTGTTGGCACTAATGAGAATAAAATGCAACAAGTTATAGATAGAACTACTAGAGAGCAAAGACAAATTATTCAGAGAACTTGGGACTCTCAACTTGGTTCACACGGGGGTGAGACTTTGATGGAATGGATAGACGGGGAATTTTTCCCCGATTGGTTGGGGACTAAACAACAAGATGCGTTCATTAATGCGTTTTATTAATAGATATATTATAATCAAAACAAGCAGTAAAAAAAAATTATGAATAAAAATGCAAAAATAGCCTTAATAGCGGGGGGCGTTGTTGTGCTTGGCGTAGGGGGATTCTTCCTTGTAAGGGCAATTAGAAATAAAAAGACAAGAGTTATGGGTGGTACATTTACACCTACAAACACCTCAAGTGGTGGAGGCTCTTCGTCAAGTAGTAGTTCAAGCAGTAGTTCAAGCAATTCTGCAAATGTAGAATTAGCCAAAGCCTATCGATTATGGGCTAATAGCACAGATGCTTTAAGAAAGAAATATGGAAAGGATAGTCAATACGACCTAGATGCTACCACTAGCAATCCATACAATTCTTATTTCAAGAGGTCTTACGAAGCGGGTAAGGCAGACTATGAAGCATCTTTAGGCGGTTCTAGCAGTCCTAGCCCATCGCCTTCGAGTGGTGGTTCATATTCAGACCAAATAAAGAAACTCGAAAAAGCAATGTTGGGTTGGGGCTATACAGATGAAGATGCCGTAGATGCCGTAATTAATAGTCTTAACGAATCTCAAAGAGTTGCATTGGCAAAAGAATGGGATAGCAATATAACCGCTCATAGCAATCAAACCCTATCTAAGTGGTTAGTTGGAGATTATAGTGGTAATAAGCTAGAAGAAGTTCATAAAGCATTTTATCCAAATAAGTCCGTACCAAGCGGTCTTTCCCTAAGTGCTATTTTGTTCTAAAAAGAATGCAGTAATATAAAGTAATATGAAAAACAAAAATCTTATCATAGGAGCAATAGCCATTGGTGCTATATATCTTCTTACAAGAAACAAAAAGACGAAATCCACAAAGCCAAGCAAAGCCACAAGAGTTGGTGGTGGCGGTGGAGTTGGTGGTGGCGGTGGAGTGTCAACGGGCGAAGGTATGGTCGTTGGTGGTTCAACACCCACTATGAAGCAATGTATTGCAAACCCCGACTTAGTTGGTTGTGAAAAGGTATTACCCGAATTACGAAATGAGTTAAGAAGAGACTCGGCAATAAGAGATGTATATGGCGATGCCATCTTAGATATTTTTGTTACTGACCCACAAGGTGTTACAAGAGATTCTACGGGTCAAGAAGTTGTGGCGGGAGGAGGTGAAGGAAGTTCAAGTGAAAGCGAACCAATTTCATCTCCACTCCCTACTTTACCAACACCTAGTGTTCCCATAGTAACACCTAGTCTTCCCGTGTTATCACCTAGTCTTCCCGTGGTATCACCTAGTCTTCCCGCGGTATCACCTAGTCTTCCTACGGGAAGAGTACCTATTGGGGGATTGACTCCCGTTTCGCCATCACCTATTGGCAATATAGGGAGTGTTATTGGCAATATAGGAAGAGGGGAGAATGTTATTGGGAATATAGGGAGTGGGGAGAATGTTATTGGGAATATAGGGAGTGGGGAGAATGTCGCTCAGTCCGCACAAGCAATATCATCTCCGAGTGCCGTAGCATCTCCGATTGGTTCTATACGAGCAGAAAGTAATTTTGTAGGAATGAGAATGGATGTACCAAAACCATCAGAAATATCTAGTAATAGAAGAAAAGGTGCTTACGATAGCTTTGACTTTGATGGAGAATATGGAACTTTTATAAATGATGGATTTTAAAAAAAAAAAATGAAAAGAGACGGAGTAAATAATTTTCCAAATTTAACTGATGCACAAACCGCAAGGCTTGGTGCAACTATGTTTTTTAATTTTCAGGAAGATTCAGAGATTGATGGTGTTATGATGGATGCCGACAACTTTATTGACGATGATTACGATGATGCAGATGGTAGTTATCGTGATTCGGTAAATGGGGATTTCGAACGTAGAGAAGTTTTTGGAGCAGATGAGGACAAGGAGTTTGATTACTTTTTGACCAAGAAGATGAACAAACGTAGGAAGCGTAAAAAACAACTACGCAAGGACGAAGATATATCTCGTAAAGAGGCTCGTAAAAAAGCACTAGAAGAAATTCCAAGAGAAAAGTTAGGGGCAGTCCTCAAAAAAGGATTTAAGGCAATAGGTAGGGGAGTTGTTGTTGCGACATTGGCTATACCAAGGGGTGCTTTTTTAACTTGTATGGCAATTAACCTACGGGGTATGGCATCAAAGATGCACCGAGTATTTACAGAATCACAATATAAGTCTAAAAGAGACAAAATTAAAGAGAAGTGGTTCAAGTTGGGTGGTAAATTTGATAGGCTTAAAGGAGCAGTAGCCAAGGGTAAAGACAAAAAGCCTTTTTTGTGTGGCAAGAAATGTAAATCCAAGTTAGCAGATAAACTTACTTCTAATTTTACGGGTGCAGATGGTCGTCAAACAATGAAGTTCAATAAAGGTGCGTGGGCGAAGGAGGTGATGAAAATGTATCGAGAAAGTATTGATAATGCAAACTTCTATAATGTTGAACCCGTTACAACGTCTGTCGCAGTAGGGACTGCGGGTGCAATCATAGGTGCTATGACCCCACTTTTAAAAGGAGTTGCAGAAACGGCAGTAGAAGCAAAGGCAAACAAACAAGCACAAGCAGAAGTCGAAAGGTCTAATAAGGAGTTCGAGAAACAAGCCTCAGAAGCACAAAAGGCTCAACTTGCCCTTGCCGAAGAACAAATCAAACTAAATTCAGACCCAAGAAATCTAATCCTTGCTAACGATGCTCTTAGTAACGAAGAGAAATCAGAGGCGTTAGCGGTATTAGATGAAACATTGGGTACGGAAGAAGGGGGGAAAATGAAAAAATATCTTTTGTACGGGGCTTTAGGGCTTGTAGGACTGATAGCAATAGCATTTATAGCAAAGAAAAAATAATTAATAACCAATAAAAATAATATTATGGGATGTGGATGTACAAGTAGTATGGATGGAATGAGCGAAGCGGGATATATGGATTCCTTTCAAGGGGAAACTCCCCCTTTTAAGCCCGAACTAAATTTTTCCGACATTGAAGACCTTGAAGACAAAAGTGAATTTGTTAACAACGATGAGGGTGAATTTGATAATTTCTTAACCAAGAGAGCAAGGAAAAGACGGCAGTTAAGAAAGAATTTAGTAAAAGAAGGAGGTCTGTCAAGAGAAGAAGCCAAAGCAAAAGCATTAGAACAAGTACCCAAAACTAAGTTAGGTGCATTGGTGTCAAATACCCTAAAAGGAACGACTGATGTTGTTACGGATGAAATAGTTCAAGCATCACAAGAAGGGATGCAAATGGAAAATGTACCGCCCGTTGGTGCTGATGTGCCTACGGGAAGTGGAGGAAAAGGTAGTTCCGATGACGTTGAAAAGCCTAATTATCTAAAACCTTTAGTTATAGTAGGTGGTGTTGCGGTATTGTTAGTAGGTGGCTACTTTGCATTTGGCAAACAATTAGGCATTAGAAAATAATTAGATATGCGTAAGTGGATATTTTTAGGAGGGTTGGCACTAACGGGAGTTGGTGCTTATGCTTATTATAAGAAGCAGATAGGCATATTAAAAGATATGACTACCAAACTTTCAAGCATCAAGATTCTTGATAAAAGTAGTACACTTTGGAGGGCAGAGGTCGTAATGACTATTACCAATGGTAGTGAGATACCTTTTACCATTACGGGGTGGAATATAGATGTATCAATGAACAATCAACACATTGCAAAAATTGTCAACAACACAGAAACATTTAAGATTTCTGAAAATGGGGGCAAATCTCCCGTTAGGTTTATTGTATCATTTAATCCTCAAACTTTAGGATTGTTGGATATAGTAGCATCTATTCTTCGCAAGGATAGTACAAGAATTTCTTTTAACGGAAATATTAAGGCTAAATCGGGGATTTTCCGAATCAAATTGCCTATTGAACAATCATATAAATTAGGAGATTTTATTTGATGAGTAAATTTTAGTATTTTGTAGTTAAGTACAAATACGATAAAATGAGTATAGCAAAACAAACCAAAAAAATAATGCAAAAGGCTATTGTGAATTTTGCAGAAAAAAATGGGGTGGAGAATAAGGATTCTCAAGTGTTGATATATCCAAGTAATTCGGGCTTAGAACCAAAGTATAAAGTCTGTAAGAATTGGAAACCAACAAATGAGGTATCCTTTAACGAATTGTTGAATGTGAAGGTAGATTTTTTAGGTAGGGAGTTCATAGCGGGTAACTTCATAAAAAACACTTTCAGTAGGATAATAAGAGAAGAAAAAAGTAAGGATTATAAAGACGTTCACGTAATTGTATTTACTTCTTCTAACGATGTAAAAGAAACAGACATCAAACTTCACTTATTCCTAAATATGAAGCCCATAAGGGAAATCACATTTGACTACTTGTTTGGGGATATGAATGATTAGTATGGGTAGTAAAGAATATACAGAATTGAAGAAGGACATTGCTAAAATAGAGAAGGATATATCCTCTTTACAAGAATGTACCACCAATATGGCAGATAAATTGGATAAAATTCATATTGCATTAGTGGGAGACACAGAATTTGGTCAAGATGGTCTTGTAAGAATGGTTAAGAGGCACGAGAGGTGGATGGAAAAGCAAAAGTATATGTACGCTAAAATATATGGCGGTATGGTGGTTGTATCGACTTTGAGTGGTCTTATTGTTAAATTTTGGGATAAAATATTTTAGTATGTGGGTAATTATAGCATTACTAATTGTTTTGTTTTGGATTTATTGGGTTCAATGTCATAATAACACAAAATCATCAAAAGACGACAACTTATGCCCTAAGTATAATAAAAATGTCCGTAGGGGTAAAGATGGCAGATATAAAAGCATAAAGAAATAACTATGAAAATGAATAATAAAACATTGACGTATTTAGGATTAGGAGGTTTAGCGGTGTACTTCTTATTTGTCCGTAAAAACGAAAAACCCGCTACCGAAGAAGAAATGGCAAACTTTCTTTCTAACAAAAGACGTACAAAAGTAAAAGCCAAACTAAATAATGCTAAAGCCAAATTGAAAAAGCATATTGAAGAAGGTGGAGTAGACGGGGCTACGCATCGCAGATTAAAAGGCAGAATAAACAGACTTGAGAAAGTTGTTAAAGGCGGTAGAATGGGTGCAAGGAGAAGACGAGCAATGGTACGAGCCAAAGCGGGAGGATTTTTTGGAGGAAATAACGATTAAAATGAATAAATTAATAAAACCAATAGCGATAGGGGTAGGAATTAACTTGATTTTACCTATGGTGGTCAAGCCATTTGCAACTGCCGAAGAAATAAAGCCCCCTACGGGGAATGCAAAAGATTTGAGTTTCAAATCACAATTAGTTCACATGATGGTACATCACGCACAAGTTCCCTTTAGCAGTAGCATAATTGTAGGAACAATAGTAGGCTTGAGTGTCTATTTATCAGAAAAAATATAATATGAAAAGTTATACAAACATTTTTAAGAAGAAAGAATATTGGATAGGTGTGGCAGTAGGGATAATAAGCACATTGGCATACCAAAAATACGTGAAATAATGACCTCAACACCGACAACAAACAATTTCATTAAAAGCCGTGGAAGACAGATAGGTGGCTCAATAGGGTTCGCCCTTGGAATTGCCTATGCTTTTAAAACCAAAAGTGGATTTTGGAAAGGATGGGGATATGCTATCATAGGCGGTATTGCTCTTGGTGGTATTGGCTATGCCTTAGACTCTAAAAAATAATAACAATGGCAGAAAACGAAAAGCAAAATAGTTATGGCTAAAAAGATGAATGAATATATGACTAAGGTCAATAAGGCACGAAAGAGTGGTGCAAAGTCTTTTGTTTACAAAGGTGCTACTTACAAAGCCAAGAAGACCAAAACGGGAATGATTGTCTACAAAAAATCTTAGAATGAAATTTAACCACCCCACAGATACAAAAAGTATTATACTCGGAATTGCCTCAAGTTTACTTGCGGTAGCAGTATGGGATGTGATAAAGTATCGGTATAAGATTATGAATTACAAATACTTAAAACAAACCAAAGATGAAGATTAATGAATTATTGAAGAATCCATTCGTTGTTGCGGGTGGTGTTGGACTTTTAGTTTTTCTTTATATGAAAAGAGAAGAACAAAAAAGGTTGAAACCTAAAAATTGTGGTTGTGGTAAAGACCCTTGTGAAACCTATGGGAAAAAAACCGAAACTGAAGAGGTAAGCACGGACAAAGAAGAAGAAAAAGACGCAGACTTTGAGGCGTTACCGCAAGACTTTTTAGAGGATGTGGCTAAGATGGATAAAGAAGAACTAAAAACCACAATAAAACTTAATCAAGACTTGGCAAAAAGAAAGAAACTAAGCAGAGACGAAAGAGAAAGCATCAAATTGATGATGGAATATTTGAAACAAGAATATGCTAACCGATAGAATGATAGTCAACCAAGTACACAATCTTTTTGAGGAAAAGGGCTATGCCTTTTTTTTCAAGGGAGACTATAATCTAAACATTATTGGCGTTAGGGGTGAAAATAGAGAGGCTAATAAATTTGATGATAGTTTATTGTGTATCTACAAGATAAACGGGGAGTGGGTTGTTGATGATTATACGATTACAACGGATGCGGGAACGCATTGGCTAGAAAACCCTATCAACAAAAAGGGTTGTGCAATTCTTAAATCTAATCAGTACAGAGGTTGTTATAAATTAGGTCTTCATAGAGGAGAATATATGGCTCTTGTTCAAAAAGGTAAGGTAGAGGTTTATAGAGATGATAATAAAGATAATTTCTTAGACCTAGACGAAAGCACTTTGGATGAGGGCTATTTTGGTATTAATATACACAGAAGTAATCCAAGAACAGAAAGCAAATTAGTAGATAAGTGGAGTGCGGGATGTCAAGTATTTCAAAAGAAAAGTAGTTACGACAAATTTATTGGAACTTGCTTAAAGGCAAGTGATTTATGGGGTGATAAATTCACCTATACATTAATAAACGAAAAAGAACTTATATGATTGATATGAGAGAAATTATGATTGCGATTCTTGGTGGAGTTGTGGGTTTTTATTTAGCCTCTGAAAAAATGGCTGAAACAACACAAGCACTTACAACTGCAAGAAAAGAATTAAGCAAACTTAGGGACGAATTAGTTGATTTATCAGATACAAAATAATGATAACGATGTCTCGTGAAAAGAAATGGAATGAAAAGACAACTAAAGAAAAGTTGGATTTGGTATTTGTGAGTGTTGCGATAGTCACATTCTCATTAAGTGCATATATGCACATAAGAACTTTAAGAAAAGGAAAATAATGCAAAAATTAGATTTTGATATGGATTACTTTGTCGGGGGAATAGCACCGATAAAAGGTACAACTAGAAAAAAATTGGGGGAACAAGAAGACCTTGTAGATTTGCCTTCAACAGAAGTTACCGCTAAAAATGGTAAAATCACAACGATAACTCCAATCTTGCCATCTCCTAAAATGGAAATTGCACCCGCCAAGATAGATGCACCAAGTATTACAGATGTTCTCAATACTTCATCTTCCAACAAAGATACCAAGAGAAAAAAAACAATGTTGTATGTGGGTATCGGTTTAGGAATACTTGCGTTAGGTACGATAGCGATAATTTTAATAAAAAGAAAGAAAAAATGAGACCATTAGATTTTGATTTAGATAGCAATTATAGTCATCTAAGACCCGCAAAGCCTATAAGTTCTGCGGAGATAGAAGAAGCACAACAAGAATTAGAGGGTTCATTATCAAGTGATTCGCCTATAATTCAAAAAATGGTTGAATGCGTAGCAGAAGCAAAAGCAAAATATGGACAATTTGATGTCAACAATCCAAGTGCAGAGATAAAAGCATTTTTAGTCCAATGTAATGCAAGTAAAAGTAGCACAACACCAACAGAACAAAGGTCAGAAGAACTTAAACTAAAAAGTGAAGCACAAAACAAAATGGCTTTACTTGGGATATTGGCATTCGTAGGTATCTTCTACGTGGTATCAAAAAAATAACTTTTATATGCAAGAACCATACAAATTAAAGGAAGAACAAGGTAGGATATTAGACTTAGATATGGATGGTGAGTACACCGACCACGTTTACAAGCAAAATGATTTGATTAACAAAGAAGTTGCACAAAACCTTGCGGACTTAGAAGAGGCTATGCGTGAGGCAGAAATACAAGGTAATGACGAAATGGTCATTAAGATGTATGAAGAAATAGAACGACTAAAGCTAGAAGGTTCGGATATGTTTGTTGTGCAAAAAAACCCAAACGTAAAAAATTGTGTAGACAAGTTACAAGAAATGCAACTTACACAAGAGGGAATGGAAATGTTTATCAAAAAATGCGAAGAAAACGGAGATTTTTCTGCAAGTGAGGTCAAGAAGCAAGAAGAGGTTGCAGAGGCATTAATAAAAAATGAGATTGTTAAATCGGAAATTGCTTTACAACGTATAGAAGATGAAGTAAAGTCAACCAAAGAACAACTATCACAAAAAGCATCACCCAAAAAAAACCTCAAAAAGTTACTACCTATATTTGCAATAGGTGGTATTATTTATTTAATCATAAAAAGAGATTCGATATGACAAAATTATTCGATTTAGTAGGTGGCAGAAAAATGTTCTTTGCCTTATTGCTTTTAGCAATAGCAACGATATTCATATTTAGTACAAAAGAAGGCTTTGATACTTGGAGTACATTTGTAATATGGATATTCGGTACTTATTGCATTGGCAATGGAATGGAGCATTTATCGGAGTTAAAAAAGAAAGGTAAGTAGAGTTTAACAAATAAAATTTATAACAATGTTTAATATTAAAAATCAAGATACATTCCTTGGAGGACAAAACGTACACAACCTAATTATCATAGGTATGTTAGGTTTCCTAGTGTTCAAGTCGGTTAAGAAGTAAGGATGGGATGAATATAGTTTCGTTTTTGCGAAAGAACACAATTCTTGTGGTAGTTTTGCTTTTGTTATTGGTATGCTTATTGGTTTGTGGATACCTAACGACAATAGCAGAACTATCACGTTATAAGAACCAAATAAATAAATTAGAGTTCTCACAACAAGGTTATGAGGAAACTATTGCGGAAAATGGTTCACGAATTGTAGAGCAAGAACAACTCATTTTATCACAAAAAGATGCTATTGCACTAAAGGTTTTAGAGATTGACGACCTAAAGAAGATTAAATCTCAAGTGGTGGTCAATACTATTACTAAAGTAGATAGTGTATTTGTTCCGTTTACCGAAACCGATACGATTGTTGTATCAATTACAGATACGATAAACAACGTTGATACCATAGGCACTTATTTGAGAGTGCCTACTTCGTTTTCAGTAGATACACAATGGTATGGTTTAAATGGAACGATAACTACAAAGGGTATAAACCTAGATTCTTTGTATTTTATGAATAAACAAAAGGTAACTATTGGCTCAAGGTCGCAAGGTATTTTTAAGAAACCTAAACCTATCGTGCTAATAGAAAATGAAAATCCTTTTGTAGAAACAACGGGTATGCAAAACATCGTAATAGAAAACGAACTGAAATGGTATGAAAAGAAAGGCCTATGGTTCGGTGTAGGTGTCGGTGTAGGTGTTTTAGTTCCCGTCTTAA
>TARA_B100001057_G_scaffold58277_1_pt1 | contig 13027 bp, 11 predicted proteins | sample TARA_B100001057 | Tara Oceans TARA_B100001057 (sample SAMEA2621839) | marine metagenome | biome: marine biome (ENVO:00000447); feature: surface water layer (ENVO:00002042); material: "saline water (ENVO:00002010), including plankton (ENVO:xxxxxxxx)" | depth 5 m
AGTAGGGATGCAAATTTAAAATTTTATTTTTATTAAGCAAGAAAATAAAATTATGAATTATTTGCTTTTCTTTTCAAATCATTTAATACGACTAAAGCCTCAATTGGAGTTAACTTATCCAAATCTATTTTCATTAATTCTAATTTTATTTCTTGAGAAATGGGATCCTGAATGGTAAAAAAATCTAATTGATTGTTTTCACTTGTTTTATTACTTATTTTATCCTGTCCTCTGTCTTTTTCTAGATTTAATAATATTTTATTAGCATTCTTGATAACACTTTTTGGTATACCTGCCATCTTAGCAACATGAATTCCAAAACTATGTTCACTACTGCCCGGAATTAATTTTCTAAGAAATAATATTTGATTATTTTCTTCTTTAATCGATATATTAAAATTTTTAATTCGTTCAAATAAGCCCTCCATTTGATTTAACTCATGATAATGGGTTGCAAATAATGTTTTAGGTTTGGCGCTATGATTATGTAGGTACTCAGTTATTGCCCATGCAATTGAAATTCCGTCATAAGTACTTGTTCCTCTGCCAATTTCATCTAATAAAATAAGACTCCTTGGAGATATGTTATTTAAAATTAAAGCTGTTTCGTTCATTTCAACCATAAAAGTTGATTCGCCTACACTAATATTGTCGGATGCCCCAACTCTAGTAAAAATCTTATCAACTATACCCATTCTTAATTTTTTTGCAGGCACAAAACTTCCTATTTGGGCCATGAGACTTATTATTGCTGTTTGTCGCAATATTGCTGATTTTCCAGACATATTAGGACCTGTAATCATTATGATTTGCTGATTCTTTGGTGTGATCAAAACATTATTTGGAATAAAAGGTTTTTCAGTTGATAATTGAGATTCAATTACTGGATGTCTTCCCCCTGAAATTTCTATGTCATAGGAATCATCAAAAATAGGTCGACAATATTTTTTTGAAATAGCAAGATTAGAAAATGACAGCAAACAGTCTAATTTAGAAATAACAAAAGAGTTTTTTTGTATTTTTTTTATGAAGGATTGACTCCAGTTCAAGAGTTCATCATAAATTTTTAGTTCTAGATTAAGTATTTTCTCTTCAGCACCTAAAATTTGTGACTCATATTCTTTTAATTCTTCAGTTACATATCGTTCCGCATTTACTAATGTCTGTTTCCTAATCCATTCTGATGGCACTTTTTCTTTATGTGTATTTCTAACCTCAATATAATATCCAAATACATTATTAGAGGAAATCTTTAGTGAGGGAATATTAGTTTCTTTTGACAAATCCTCTAGCATTTTTTCCAAAAATTCTTTAGTGTTTTTGGAAATTTCTCTAAGTTCTGAAAGCTGAGCAGAAACCTCTGAAGAAATAGTATTTCCTTTGCCAATACTTACAGGCGGATCTGAATTTAAAGTACTACTAATTTTTGAAATAAATTCTGTACAATTTTCAATTGAATGAATAAGATGATTTAATTCCATGCATTGAGTCTTGGATATATCACTTTTTAAGTTTTCAATTAACTCAACAGAATACTTTAAACTAAAAATTTCCCTTGGATTAATTTTCTTGGTTGCTAACTTTGAGGTTAATCTTTCAATATCACTAAGTTTAGAAATGGCATTATGAATTAATTCATTCATTTTTTCATCACTTATCAAAAATTCAACGATATTATGTCTTGAAATAATTACCTCTTTTTCACATGATGGTAATGCAACCCATCTTTTAAGAAGTCTTCCACCCATAGGTGATAATGTTTGGTCAATTACATCAATCAAGCATTTGCCCTCAACAGAATTTGGTCTAAATAACTCTAAATTTCGTATAGTAAATCTATCAAGCCAAACATTCCCTTCTTTTGGAATTCTCTTTATAGAAGTAATATGGTTTAATCTCTCATGCTGCGTTTCATTTAAATAATGCATAATTGCTGAAGAGGAGATAATACCATTATTCAAATCATCAATTCCAAAACCTTTAAGAGATGAAGTTTCAAACTGTTTTTTTAATAAATCGTTAGCATAATCTAAATTAAAAATCCACTCATCTAAAAAAAATAAGTTGAATGAATCACCATATGAATTAACGAAATGCTTCTTGTTTTCTTTAGTTATCAAAACTTCATTTGGAGAAAAATTATCCAACAACTTAGCAGTATACTCAATATCTCCTTCAGCTATTAAAAATTCTCCAGTTGAAATATCAAGCAAGGATAAACCGACTGTTCCTCCAAAATGTAAGGATGCAAGAAAGTTATTTGATTTAGGATTTACAACTCCATCAACGGTAGCAAGACCAGGCGTTATAATTTCAGTTACACCTCTTTTTACAATTTTTTTTGTTTTTTTTGGATCTTCTAATTGATCACAAACTGCAACACGCAATCCTGCTTTGACAAGTTTTGGCAAATATAAGTTCAAGGAATGAAATGGAAATCCTGCAAGCTCCGTTTCGCTTTGACTTCCGGCACCCCTTTTTGTTAAAACTATATCTAAAATTTTAGAAGCGTTAATTGCATCATTACCAAACGTTTCATAAAAATCTCCCACTCGGAATAAAAGTAATGCATCCGGATATTTGGCCTTGATAGAATTATATTGCTTCATCAAAGGAGTTGTTTTTTTTGCTTCTTTTTCCAAATGCTTAAGTTTAATAGTATTTTTATGACTTAGTTTTACGAAAATAATGAATATAAAACATAAATAAATCTAGTGAAAAAATTAAAAAATATTGAGCTTGATAGGATTTCAATTGAAGAATTTAAAAAGTCAAAAAAAATTCCAATTACAATACTTCTAGAAAACATTAGAAGTGCTCATAATATTGGTAGTGTTTTTAGGACAGCTGACTCATTTTTAATAAATGAGATAATATTATGTGGTATTTCTGCTCAACCTCCAAATAAAGATATTAGAAAAACTGCATTAGGAAGTAGTGAATCTGTTGAATGGAGATATGAAAAAAATATTGATAAAGCTATCAAAAAGTTGAAAGATGAAGGAAATAAAATAATATCCATTGAACAAACAACCAATTCTATTTCTCTTGAAAATTTCAAGCCTTCAAATAAAAGTAAGTATGCCATTATTTTTGGGAATGAGGTAAATGGAATTGATCAAAGAACTATTGATTTAAGTGACATGACTATTGAAATTCCGCAATATGGAACCAAGCATTCTTTAAATATTTCAGTTGCAGCAGGAATTATTATCTGGGATATATTTTCAAAAATTAATCTTTAACAATCTCCGTTAAGATTGATATATAATCTAATCTATTTTCAACAAAATCAATTTCAGAGACATCAATATATTTAACTTTTATATCTGGTCTTGATTTAAAAAAATCAGAATAACCAGAATTGATATTAATTAAATAATCATCAGTAATATTTGACTCATAACTTCTTCCTCTTTTTTTTATATTTTTTTTCAAGTTTTCAACTGAATTTTTAAGAAAAATTATCAAATCAGGTTTGACAATACTTTTGTGTAAAGAGTAAAATAATTTTCTATACAATTTAAATTCGTCAATATTTAAATTAATTTTTGAAAAAATTAAGGATTTGTGAATATCATAATCACTTATTGTCATGCTGTTGAAAAAATTTAATTGGGTTAAATCATCAACAGTTTGTTGAAATCTATCAGCTAAAAAAGACATTTCTAATTTAAATGCATATTGTTTCTTGTCTTCATAAAATTTTTCTAAGAAAGGATTGTCAATAAATCTTTCTAGAATTAATTTCGAATCAAAATCATTTGCGATTTGTTTTGAAAGTGAGGTTTTTCCTGATCCAATATTTCCCTCAATTGCTATGTAATTATACTTATTTGAGAATTCATTATTTCTTGGATTATTTAATAAAAGATTTGTTTTTTTTACATCATCATTCTTTGCAATATTATTTAATATTTCTCGACACGAGATATTTAGAATTGGGTGTAATAAATTTGGTTCAATTTCAACTAGTGGTTGCATTACAAAGAGTCTATCTGCCATTCTTGGGTGTGGTAACATTAAAGATTGCTTTTCAATAACAAGATCACCAGCGATTAGTATATCAATGTCTATAATCCTTGATTCATAGGTTTCATTATTTTTCCTGATTCTGCCCATAGAAATTTCAACTTGTAATAATTCATCCATTAAAATTTCAGGTTCAATATTTGAATTAAAAGAAGCACATATATTAAAAAAATTATCTCCTGTAAAACCAAGTGCTTTAGTTTCATAAACAGACGAAATGGACACAAAAGAGGCAATTTTTGTATGGATTATATCCAATGCAGTTTGGATATTTTTAAACTTATCACCCAAGTTTGATCCAATAGAAACATAATATTTTCGAAATGTATTCATAAAAGGATAGACAAATTAAAGAAAAGAAATGATTTATTATATTTGATTAAAGACAATTTAGTGAATCCAGAAAAAAAAATACTTGCCAGGAAAATTTATCTTCTATTAGCTTCACTATTCGTCACGTCCTTAGTTGTTTCTAATCTAATTTTTCAAAAATTCTTTTATTGGTATCCATTTAATATTGAAATTTTTGGTGAGAAATTATTTCAGCTTTCAGTAGGAATATTACCCTACCCTATAACATTTTTAATTACTGATTTGATCAGTGAAATTTACGGTAAGAAAAAAGCAAATCAAGTAGTTACAGTAGGTATTTTTGCAGCAGTATTTTCAATTCTAATAGTTTATATTGCTGATTTAATGCCAGCAATACCAAATTCTCCTGTAAATAATGAAATTTTTAATAAGGTTTTTGGGAGTACATTTATAGCCGTCTTAGCTAGTATGTTGAGCTATTTATTTGCTCAATATATTGACATTCATATATATCATTTTTGGAAGAAACTCACAAAAGGAAAAATGCTATGGCTTAGGAATAATTTTTCAACTTTCTTCTCCCAATTTATAGATACCTTTACAATAATCTTTCTTTTATGTGTTACAAATGTGTTACAATGGGATCAATTCCTAGGACTACTTCTTTCTGGGTTTTTATTTAAGATTTTAGTTGCGCTGATCGACACGCCTTTCTTATATATTGGAGTTTATGCCTTCAGAAAAAAATTTAATTTAAAAGTCAATGAAGAGATAAATATAGATTAGTACTCTATTTCAATTTTAAAAATATGACCTTCGTGTGCTCTATAATTAAGAACTTGATTTTTTTCAAAAATTAAATATTGACCCTTAACCCCCATTAAAGTGCTAGAAAAAACTGAATCTTTATTTAGTTTAATTGATTTTGGATTTTCTGGATACTCTACAACTGGATAATCAATACTCACAACATTAGAAGCATCAATAAAATAATGCAATAAGTTGCTCGGAATAAAGTTTTTAGCTTGATCTTTTGAACTTTTTAAATTACTAGAATCTCTTTCATTTTTTAGCATAGACCTCCAATTAGTTTTATCGCTCATATATTTTTTTAAGGCTACCTCAGCCTCCCCTGCAAGAAAGCGATTTGGTGTTTGTAAAAGTTCTACAGCCTCATGTGCACCCTGATCGATCCACCTGTAGGGAATTTGTAATTTTCTAGTTACACCAACTTTAATCCTACCGGTATTTGATAGATAAACTATATGAGGTTGCAGTTGAATTTTCTTTTCATAATCAAGGTCTCTGTCACCAATATTTAAATGGGCTTTACTTAGCTCTGGCCTTATGATCCAATCACCTGCTAAAGGACTTTCAAAAAAACATGATTTACAAAAACCTTGTCTATAAATATCCAAGCTTTCAGAGCATGATAAGCAGGAATAACCAATACACTCAAATCTAAATGGCTTATTGATAAATTGATTTAGATGAATAAAATTATTCTCAAATTCAATAAAGTAATTTACAGGCGTTGCTAATTCTGTAACCATTTTTTTTACCAGCCCTTGAAATTGCATAAAAATTTATTATTTTAAAGAAATTAAATTACGAAAAAAACATGCCAATTCCATTAGTTAATTCAATTGCTTCGTGGTTCCTTAAAAAAAGGATGCATCAAATTGAATTATTCATAAAATATCCTAATGAAGTTCAAAATGATGTTTTGTCAAAACTAATTGGAATTGCAAAGAATACAGTAATTGGAGAAAAATATGATTTTACAAGCATAAAAAATTACAAAGAGTTCTCTAAAAGAGTTCCTGTGTTTAGCTATGAACAATTTTCTGATAAAATTGAATTAGCTAGACAAGGACAAAATAATATTTTCTGGCCATCAAAAATCAAATGGTTTGCTAAATCCAGTGGAACTACTAATTCTAGAAGTAAATATATTCCAGTGAGTGATGAATCCTTAGAAGATTGCCACTATGCTGCAGGAAAAGATCTTTTGTGTATGTATTTTAATAATAACCCCAACTCTCAGCTTTTTACAGGAAAAAGTTTAAGGTTAGGTGGAAGTAAAACCCCATATGAGAAAAATGGGACCTTTTATGGGGATCTATCAGCAATATTAATTGATAATATGCCATTTTGGGCAGAATTCAGTAGTACTCCTAGTAATAAAACTTCATTAATGGAAGATTGGAATTATAAAATTAATGCAATAATTAATGAAACTAAAAATGAAAATGTGACTAGCCTTGCGGGAGTTCCATCATGGATGTTGGTGTTATTGAATAGAGTTTTGAAAGAAACAAACACAAATCAAATATTTGAAGTGTGGCCAAATATTGAAGTTTATTTTCATGGCGGCGTCAGCTTTAAACCTTATTTGAACCAATACAAAAAATTGATCGGAAAGGATAAGATGAAATATTATGAAATTTATAATGCTTCTGAGGGATTTTTTGCAATACAATACGAAAATAATTCTGATGAATTATTGTTAATGTTAGATTATGGGATATTTTACGAATTTATAGAAATGGATAAATACGGAACTAAAGATGAGAAGGTTATTTCTCTAGCTGATGTAAAATTAAATAAAAATTATGCCATACTTATTACAACCAATGCTGGATTATGGAGATATAAAATCGGAGATACCGTAAAATTTACCTCTTTGTGTCCATTCAAAATTATTGTTTCTGGGAGAACAAAGCATTATATCAATGTTTTTGGTGAAGAAGTAATTATTGAAAATACTGATAATGTAATTAATAGGTTATCTTCAAAATATAATTTAGAACTTGTTGATTACACAGTTGCACCGGTATTTATGAAAAATAAAAAAAAGGGTGCTCATGAGTGGTTTATTGAATTCAAAACCAAACCATCAGACACTCTAAATTTATCTACAATTATTGATAATGAGCTGAGAAATGAAAATTCGGATTATGATGCTAAAAGATATAATAATTTTACTTTGAATAAACCAAAAATTACTATTGGGAAACCAGGTGTTTTTATAAAATGGCTTAAAAAAAACAACAAAATGGGAGGGCAAAACAAAATTCCTAGATTATCAAATGAGAGAAAGTTTATAGATAGTATTAAAAAATTAAATAATTAAGATGCAGCTTTTAACTTTTCTAAATTAATTCTAGCAATTTGCTCGGTAGCATATTTTTTTGTTACTACTAATTTTTTTGTTTCACTTCCTGGCAAGTTAAACATTGCATCATTTAATATTTCTTCACACATTGATCTCAGACCCCTTGCGCCTAAGCTGTAGTCAACTGCTTTATCTACGATAAACTCAAGAGCACTATTATTAAATTCTAATTTAATATCGTCTAATTCAAATAATTTAACGTACTGCTTAATTAAAGCATTTTTAGGTTTTGTAAGAATATTCAATAATGCATTTTTATCTAGTGGTTCCATATAAGTAACTACTGGTAAACGACCAATAATTTCGGGAATTAACCCATATTCTTTAAGATCTTTTGGATTAATATACTTTAGTATATTTTTAGAAGCAATTGGATTATTTTCAGCACTTTTATAACCAATAACATTTAAATTTAATCTCCTTGAAATATGCCTTTCAATTCCGTCAAATGCACCGCCAGCAATGAATAATATATTTTCAGTGTTGATTTCAATAAATTTTTGATCTGGGTGTTTTCTTCCTCCTTTTGGAGGGACATTTACGGTTGTTCCTTCAAGAAGTTTAAGTAATGCCTGTTGAACCCCTTCGCCAGAGACATCTCTGGTAATTGATGGGTTATCACTTTTTCTTGCGATTTTATCAATTTCGTCAATAAAAACAATTCCTTTTTCAGCCTTTTCAACATTGTAATTAGCTGATTGAAGTAGTTTTGTCAAAATACCTTCAACATCCTCACCTACATAACCAGCTTCAGTTAATACAGTGGCATCAACAATTGCTAAGGGAACATCGAGCATTTTAGCAATTGTTTTAGCAATTAATGTTTTTCCAGTACCCGTTTGACCAACCATGATTACATTACTCTTTTCAATTTCAATTTCATTTTCAACTTGTTGTGAAATTCTCTTATAATGATTATAAACTGAAACTGCGATTATTTTTTTTGTGTAATCTTGCCCAATGACATAGTCATCTAAAAAAAGTTTAATTTGTTGAGGTTTTATGAGATTATGATCTGATCCCTGATTAATTTGAGATTCATCAGAGTTGTTTTCCTGAATAATAATCCCATTTGCCTGCTCAATACATACCTCGCAGATATGGGCATCAATTCCAGCTATCAGAAGTTTTGTTTGGTCTTTTTTCTTACCACAAAATGAGCATTGTAAATCTGACTTAGACATCAAATTTAATTTTTAGTAAGTATTTCGTCAATCATACCATATTCTAATGCTTTTTTAGCTTTCATCCAATAATCCCTATCACTATCGGCGTATACTTTCTCATAATCCTGACCAGTATGTTTACTGATTATTTTATATAGCTCTTCTTTTAGCGAAAGAATTTCTCTTGTGGTAATTTCAATATCACTTGCTTGACCTTGAGCACCACCTAATGGTTGATGAATCATCACTCTGGAATGAGTCAACCCGCTTCTTTTACCTTTTTGACCGGCACACAATAACACAGCACCCATTGAAGCGGCCATACCTGTGCAAATAGTTGCAACATCAGGTTTAATTAACTGCATTGTATCATAAATTCCTAAACCAGCATAAACACTACCTCCAGGTGAATTAATATAAATTTGAATATCTTTTGAAGAATCAGTACTTTCTAGAAATAATAGTTGTGCTTGAATTATATTAGCAACCTGATCATTAATGGCAGTACCTAAAAATATAATTCTATCCATCATGAGCCTAGAGAAGACATCAAATATGGCAATGTTCATTTGTCTTTCTTCAATAATATTTGGAGTCAAACCAGAAGGGAACATACTGCTGATGATATCATTGTAATACATGCTACTTATACCCTTTTCTTTTGTAGCAAATTTTTTAAATTCTTTTCCTAAATCCATTTCTAATAATTCTAATTATAAATATAACAAATAATTAAACTTGATAAGCCTCTTTAATAAACTGATCATAAGTTAATTTTTTTGATTTATATGATATGTTTTCTTTGAAGAAATTAAGTATTCTTTCTCCGCTAAGTTGTTCTGTAAGTCTCTTAACTTCATCTTTATTGCTCATAACTCTAGCAACTGTTTGCTCTATATTTTTTTCATCAATAACAGATTGGCCATACTGTTGCATTTGTGTTTTTATCAAATCAGAGGTGTATTTTTTTAAGTCATCAATATTAACTTGCAGATTATTTTCAATAATTATTTTACTTTCAATTAGCTGATATTTCATACCCTTCGCAGATTTCTCATACTCTAGTTTTGCTTCATCTAAAGTAATTTTCTTATCACTGTTTAATTGAATCCACTTAGTTAAAAAGTCTTTAGGTAAATCTATTTTAGTAGAACTAATAAGAAATTCAATTATATCATTCATTAACTTTTGGTTTGTCTGTGTTTGAAATTGTTTTATGAAATCTTCAGAAAGTTTATTTTTCATTTGGGAAATATTTTTAACTAAACCTTTTCCAAAAATTTTGTCAAATAAATCTTTATTTAACTCTGCAGGCTCTCTCTCATTTATCTCGTTAATTCTTACTTTAATAACTTTATTGAGCTGCTCTTTTTCTGTTGATTCAATTTTTAATTTTAATGAAATATCCTTGGAATCCTTGAAAATTTTTGAGACTTGCTCCTCAATCTCTTTTCCAATTGTGAGGCCTAAAACTTTTTTTCTCAAAGATGGTTTTAGAATATCAGTTGTAAAAACTATAGACTCATTAATCTTGTTATCATCCGAAAAAAATGAACCGGTAATTTCATATTTTTCTTTGATTTTAGGCTTTGATATTAATTTTCCATATGTAGCCTGAATGTTTTTAATCTGATCATCAATATTATTTTTATCAGGGATAATCTCGTACTGAATAATCGGTTTTTTGGGTTTAAAATTTAATTTAAAATCAGGTGAGTACCCAATCTCAAAATCAAAGCTAATCTTCTCAGAAGTCCAATCTAAATCATTATTTTCACTTGGAATGGGTCCGCCAAGTAAATCCAATTTTTCATCGTTGATATATTTCTTTAGGTTTGAGTCAATCAGCTTATTGATTTCATCAACTTTTACTGCGCTTCCATATTGTTTTTTTATGAGCGATAAAGGTACAAACCCTTTTCTAAAACCAGGAATGCTTGCAGTCTTTGAATATTTCTTCAAAACACTGGCAACTTTTTGTTCATAATCATCCTTTTCTATGACTATAGTTATTATTCCATAAAGTTTATTTTTTTTTGTTGTGGATATTTTCATTCTGAGTGAATTGGTGTGCGAAATTAATCTTTTTTTAGATGTATCAAAAACAATGATGTTAATACTTATATGTTTGCGTGTAAATGTCTCAACACATCAAACATATTGTCTCTGTGAAGCCAATGACCCGCATTTTTAATTTCTATAACCTCTGCATTTGGAAATAAAGTATATATTAATCTATGGTCAGATAAATTTATATAGCTAGATTTTTCACCTTTGAAAAAAAAGACTCTTTTAAGAAATTTGTTAGATGATGAAATCTCTTTTCCGACAATTTCTACATTTTCAGAAAGCGCTTGTAAATTGAACCGAATCCCAAACTTATTATTAGATTTTCTAAAAATACTTTTCATTATAAATCCTCTTATCTCTGGCATAGTTATAGAAATGGAAAGCACCTTCTCAACTTCTTTTCTTTGATTAAATTTCTCTAAATCTATTTTTTTTAAGGCATCAATAATGTGCTGATTGTGATTTGGATAGTATTTGGGGGCTATATCCATTATGAAAACCTTTGAGATTAGTTCAGGGTATTTTAAACAAAATAGCATGGCAGTCTTACCACCCATGGAATGACCTAAAAGAACAGCTTTAGTAATTTTATAATGTTTGATGTAGTAAAGTAAATCATTACACATATCATCATAGTTAAACGATTCTGTATGAAAACTTCTGCCATGATTTCTTTGATCAATTAAATGAACTTTAATATTTTTTTTACATAATTCCCTAGCAATTGAAAGCCAATTATCACCAGATCCCAAAAATCCGTGAAGAATCAAAACTTCTGTAGAGGACTCACCTAAAATTTTTGAGTGCAGTAGCATAATTAAGATAAAAAGTGCAAATATTTCTTGATTGTTTTTTCTAAACCGTAATACAAACTCTCAGTTATGAGTGCATGACCAATAGATGCCTCTAATAAATTTCCTATGTTATTAGCAAAATACTTTATGTTTTTTAATGAAAGATCATGGCCTGCATTAACTCCAATACCCTCTTTCGATATTTTATCTGCACAAACCTGATATTTTTCAATTATTGAAAAATTACCAATTAAAAATTCTTTTGCAAATTCTTCTGTATATAATTCCACCCTATCAGGGTTAATTTCCAATAGTGAATCAATATATTTAGTTTCAGGATCTAAAAAAATTGAAGTCCTAATATCATAAGACTTTAACTCATTAATTATATCCTTTAACATGTTTTTATATTTAATAGTATTCCATCCAGAATTTGAGGTAATAGCATCTACTTTATCAGGAACCAGAGTTACTTGAGTAGGTTGTATATCAATTACCAATTTCATAAACTTATCAATCGGATTTCCCTCGATATTAAATTCAGTATAAACCTCATTTTTTAAGGCATATACATCATCATATTTTATATGTCTTTCATCCGGTCTTGGATGTACAGTTATTCCATCAGCTCCAAAACTTTGAATATCTATTGCAAAGTCAACGACATTTGGTTCACTTCCACCTCTTGAATTCCTTAAGGTTGCTATTTTGTTTATGTTAACACTTAGCTTAGTCAATGATAATATTTTAAGTAGATTTATTTAGGCAAAACTAATTTATTTTTACTTAATTTTGAAACTAATAATTTCATTTATTTCCTAGATTATTTTGAAAATCGCCCTTTATACAAAATCTAATTCTACAGAAAATTTTCAGCATATTTTTTATCTGGTAAAAGTTCTTGAGAAGAATAAAATAATTTGTGAAATTGACCAAAATTTATTTGAATTTATTTCTAAAAATAAAGGTCATAAAATTGATTTCTTACAAGTAAGAAAATTTATTCAATTGGATAAAAGTTTCGACTATGTAATTGCAATCGGAGGTGATGGCACATTTCTGAGAGCTGCAAAAGAAATTGCTGATTTAAATATTCCAATCATTGGAATTAATAAAGGAAGACTTGGATTCTTGGCCAGCTCAAATATTGAAAATATTGATCAAATAGTAAAAAAACTTGTAAATAAAGATTATAAAATTTCTGAGAGGACAATAATTGAAGTAGAGATTGATGGCAGTAAAAAATATGCTCTAAATGAAATTGCCATCAGTAGAAAAAATACTACTTCGCTAATTTCGATAAAAACAATGATTGATAATCAATACTTGAATACATACTGGGCAGATGGATTGATAATTTCAACTCCTACTGGCTCTACTGGATATTCACTTAGTTGTGGAGGCCCAATTATTTTACCAAACGCGGAAAGTTTAGTTTTTACTCCAATTGCTCCACATAATTTAAATGCTAGACC
>TARA_B100001057_G_scaffold500517_1_pt1 | contig 13026 bp, 17 predicted proteins | sample TARA_B100001057 | Tara Oceans TARA_B100001057 (sample SAMEA2621839) | marine metagenome | biome: marine biome (ENVO:00000447); feature: surface water layer (ENVO:00002042); material: "saline water (ENVO:00002010), including plankton (ENVO:xxxxxxxx)" | depth 5 m
TTGACACCTTCTGTAACAAGAACTTTTGCAGTAGACTTTGACGCAATCAACACACAGATCACCGTGGCGGCAAGAACAGCGGCATTCTTTATCAATCATGACTTGACGATGTCAATGACAACCGTCAACAGCAGACAGAGAAACACTGCCGCAACCTTAGACAGTGCGGCAAGTATCAGCACAACCATATTAAACATAAAACCATTAAGTGCTAACATTACTGGCACAGTGGCATTGACGGCGAATGGTGTCACACAGGCAGAATCAGAAAGTGCAATGGCATCCACATTCAGTCAGAGCACCACAGCAATCAAGACTGTATCTGCACAGGCAAATTTACAATCAGACAAAACTTTTGCCCTTACGGCGCTGGTAGCAAGGGGTGGAGACATAGACTTGATAAGTACAACATCTGTCCAAGCATCAGCAGACAGAAGAAGAAACACATCAGCAACCAAAACGGTTGCGGTTGCTATTTCTGTTAATGCTGGTAAGAAGGTAGATGGTGCGGCAAGTTTCACCACAACTGTGACAATGTCAACAGGCATCACAGTGATACACACCACAGACACGGTGTATGTGATACCTGCAGAAACAAGAGAATTCAGCATCAAAACTGAAACACGCGACATCACCATAGATGCAGAAGATAGAGAACACAAGGTGTTGCGATTAATTTAAGGAGAAAACAATGACAATAAATAGAGACGGTTTCACACAGACAGGACTTGGTCTAGAGATAGACAAGGATGTTGAAGCGAAATTGACCTACACTTTTGATTGGTCCTCGTGGTTGTCAACAGGAGATTCACTTGCTTCAGCAGTGTATTCTGTGGCGGCAAGACGGAACGATCCAACACCCATTGTTATAGAAACATCTGGCACACAGGGCAACAAATCCTTCGTGCAGATCAGTGCGGGACAGATTGACAAGACCTACATGGTCACTTGCAAGGTCACAACCACAGATGGTGCTATAGACAGAAGAAATTTTAGACTGAATGTCAAAACAAGAAGTGCATAATGAACGACAAGGAATTACAAGAAAAATATCTTGAAGTGTTGAGAGACTACTCCAACATTGACAAGAGAATGGCCCTGATGGAACAGAACCTTCTCATCATGAAAGACAATCATCTCAAGCATCTGGAGGAAGATGTTAGAAACATCAACAAGAAGTTCAATTGGGCAGTCAGCATTGTGTTCGCACAACTCATAGGGATCATTTCATTTCTCATCATCAAAATGTAATACCAATTTAAATATTGGCATGAACAGTCTAAGGAAGCGTCTGGAACAACTCATCACCATTGAGAGATCAGTGGAGAATGATGATGTCATACTGAGACAGACACTCAAATACACACCAAAAAAATGTGAGGATTGCAAGAACATCTGTAGATTCAGACGCAAGATTGCCATAATGAAAAGAATGCCAAACTGTAATTGGAGTGGTGTTGATGTCACATTCTACAGCAAGATGTGTAATGTGTGTAAATTGTATGAAAATCCAAAAAACGGCAAGTACAATCTTTCCTATATGAAACTATTGGCCCATTATCGCAACGAGAAGAAAGATAAACAATAAATACAGTAGCATTAGATGTTAGAAGATTGTAGGACTGTCAAATCATACCATCTCCTTTATACTTCGTTATAACACTGACATCTCATTGCTCATATAGGGGGTCTACCTTTCAAAAACCTAATGCCATTGTGTTCCAAAAAGTATTAGACCCCCAATTCAATCTTACACACCTTTTTCAGTCTGAGACTATATACACATATAGGCATTAGGCAATTATCCAAGGCAACATAGCAACATCAAAAATTTTGAAGAGTTGATCGCACCCTCCAATTGCGTAGGTCAGTTGCGACTGAGACTGTTAGGCGAGGACAGTATAAAACAATGAGCAGTTATGCTGACACATTTTGGAAACTTTTGTGTGTCAGGCATCACAGACTATGTCTTAAGTCAGGCCACAATCAGGGCCTGTTTGTGATGACGGAAGTAGTCCGCCTTTTTAAGGTGGGTAAGATATGTGAACCCTTTACCCACAATGGATGCTGTTGATTGTTCTCAAAAGAGACTTTAGTATTTTTTTTATATTTTTACTAAAAGTTCTCTTACCTCTTAAGGAATTAATTGGAATATAAAAAACAGATGTCATTGAAAATGACATCTTTTATATTACAAGATGAACGACAGTTCATCTCATAAAACACCACTTGACAACCACTGAGAGTTCAGTGTATAATTGTACAATGATAAACCACAAAGATAAACGATTAATCAACAAGTGTGCTCAACTGTTGATGTATAATTTGGGATCACTTGAAGAGGTGTCCAAATGTCGTGGTGTATTGGGCAACATAGATTGGTATGGCGCTGTCACCACAGAACAAAGATATTTTCTCACTGAATGGTATGAAAGAAATCAGGATCGCTTGGATTGGTTAAGATTCTAAATCTAAGGTAATCATTCAACAACAACTAAATACATGAAACAAAGGAGCCGCAATGAGCAGTCAATTCACAGCAGTAAGAAAACACAACATACCACTATGGCGTAGATGGTATTCAATGACACAGAGAGTGGAACAGAGACACAAAAACTATACTCATGTCACCATAGAAGATTCCTGGAACAGAGATGTGGTAGGACCAGAAGATGCTTTCCTAAATTTTTGGGAGGACATGGGAGATGACTTTGAGGAACATCTAGAACTGGACAGGATCAATCCACATGGAGAATACTCAGCCCACAACTGTAGATGGGTAACCAGAACACAGCAGGCCAACAATCACAGATACCACATGACGGAGAGGGGTCGTTGGTTGACATATGCAAGGAATCATTGGGGAGATACCAAAAAGACCAAACAGAGATTTCATTCAAGATGCGCCAGAGGATGGACACCTGAGGAAGCGGCAACCATTGATCCCGCATATCAGAATGACATCAGAACCATAAGAAGTCAAACCAAAACCACAAAAAAACTGGGCATTTGGGACAAGTTGAGAAGCATCATATAAATATCTGACAACAACTCCAAGGGAGGTGAGGGGCACATAACCCCGTACAGCAATTATGGCACAAAAAACAGGACCCAAACCAAAACAATTGGAACCATACGAACGCATGGGCATACCAGTTGGCAGAGACAAAACACACATAGACCCAGAAGAAATAGAGAAACTGAGTGCTCTTGGTGTGACCACTGTGGAGATGGCAGACTTCTTTGGTGTGAAAGAACAGACCCTGAGATACAATTTCAGCGATAATATACAAAAAGGCAGAGCAAATCTGAAGATTACACTGAGACGCTCCATGCTACAGAATGCACACAACATGAATGCCTCTGTGCAGATATTCCTTGCCAAAAACCTATTGGGCATGGCGGATCAACCAATCAACACAGAATCAAACCAAATACTGCCGTGGAATGAGTCACACCAACAGGACCAAACACACCAAAGCGAGGCACATATTGGTAAGACTGCCACTTTACAAGTGAGGGTGGATTAGTGTATAATATAGATATGTGTACGCAAACAATGATATCAAAAACTATAGACTTCTGGCAAGAGTTGGCAGAAGTGGTCAATCAAAAAGCAAGTGCGAACAATGGGTCAGTGCCACACAACGATAAAGATGTGTTTGAGAAGTGTATGCACAGTCGTTCAAGAGAAGACTGGAGCAATCTTGTGGCACTGGCAAACAAATTAAAACATGACAATCCAGAAATGCTCAACAAGGGCCATGGGGAGGTGTTGATTGAATTGCAAACCATATTGTTGACGACATATCCAGACCTATTGGACGATCAGAATCCATTGGATTTCTTCCATCGCAACAGAGTGCCAGAACATAAAGGCAAGAAGATGAGTCATTGGGGTTTCAGAGGCATTGTCACAATGAGAGAGATCTGGAACAACTGTCACCATGAACAGGAGAAGCAACAGATCAAATTGTACATGAGACAGCAACAGGATGCCACATTGAAAAGAATATTTGAAGCGAAACACTCTCCAAAATATATAATCTCCTGCAAACCTGATTAAAGATTGACATTGTTCCTCAATGATGTTATTATGAATATAACACAACGGAACCTTTAACAACAATCAATTATTATCGTTTTAACATTCAAAGGTTCCTGTGCGACTTAAATAGAGTGGGGAGTGTTTTTCTGCGTCAAGACACACCGTCTTCCCAACGCATATCCTCTTCACTCCCCACACTTATGACTGGATTCTTTTTTTACTGCCTTTTTATCATTTTGTTAGCATATGCGTCATATCTCAAGAACAAATTGAAATAGTCAATAAATAATTCAAAAGGAGAAGTCATGCTAGATCCAATGTTTGATCCATTTGATCAACTGAATAAATGCCAGACAGAATTGTTGAGACAGGGTAGATTGTTGAACAATCTTGTGAAACAACAGGAGAGCATCGCAGATTTACAGATACAAACCAATCAAGCATTTGTTGAAGTGCAGAAAAAATTCAATCAAGTCATAAGAGAGTTGAACGATTTGAAAATCAAGATAGCATTAAGAGACGACTAATGCAATTATCCAAAGTACAGTCAGAAATTGTTACCAAAAAAAAACGGTTCACCGTAATTAGTGCAGGCAGGAGGGGTGGTAAAACCACTCTCGCGATAAGAGAAATGTGTTATCAAGCAAGACTGCCCAAACAGAATATTTGGTATGTGACTTCCTCATACAGAGCGGCAAAGATGATAGCATTCAAACAATTGAAAGAAACACTGCTGGATTTGAATTGGGTTGACAAAATTAATGAAGCAGAACTGATGGTCACATTGAAAAATGGATCACAGATTAGTCTTAAAGGTTCTGAAACTTTTAATAATTTGCGTGGAGTAAAATTAACCTATTGTGTTATAGACGAAGCCGCTTATGTGAATGCAGATGCCTTTTACACAATTATTCGTCCTGCATTGGCAGATTCACAAGGCGGTTGTATGATCATATCAACACCAGCAGGCAAATCAAATTGGTTCTTTGATGTGTTCCAGAAAGAAAAAGAGGATCCTGTAAATTGGAAATCATTTCAGTTTACCACACAGCAAGGTGGATTTGTTACCACGGAAGAAATTGAACAAGCCAAGACAGAACTGTCAGAAAGCCAGTTCAATCAAGAGTTCAATGCAACATTTGAAAATTTAGGATCACAGATTGCATATGCTTGGGACAGAGACACACACATACGAGAAAAAGACAGTCTGAACACAAGAGAATTACACATAGGTTTAGATTTCAACATTTCACCTTCAACAGCGGCAATCATGGTGAGAGACAAAGATGATTTATATGTGATAGATGAGATTGTGATGTATTCAAGCAACACAAATGAAATGGCAGAGGAAATAAAAAATAGATATCCAAGAAGCAGAATACTTTGTTATCCTGACCCAGCAGGTGCGGCAGGTTCAACCAAGTCAAGAGGTCAGACTGACCATACCATATTGCACAATGCAGGTTTCAAAATATTGGCACCAAGGAAACATGATGCTGTGAGGGACAGAATCAATGCACTCAACGCCAAATTATCATCAGCAGATGGTAGAAATCACCTCTTTGTCAGCAAAAGGTGTAAATACACTATAGAAAGTTTGGAGAAGTATTGTTATAAACCAGGCACACAGGTTCCTGACAAGGACTCTGGTTTTGACCATATTTTTGATGCGTTGAGTTATTGCGTATCATTCCTATTTCCTCTGAAACGCACACAGGTACCTTATGTGCCGCAGAGATGGGGAATAACAACAAAAGAACAAAAACCGTTTTGGAGATAAACACAGATGGACACATCACAACTTATTGAAAATCAAGTCAACGCACTGCTTACTGGCAACGAATTATATTCAACCTACAGAGAGAGATGGAACGAACTTTACCAAGCATACATTGGTGGAGAGGATTACACACTGTCAGGACATTTACAGAAATACCAATTGGAGAATGCAACAGAATATTCAAAAAGATTAAATCACACACCATTGGAGAACCATTGCAGAAGTTGTATCTCTGTGTACAACGGTTTCCTATTCAGATATCCACCATTTAGAGATCTAGGCACAATGAGTGGCAATCCTGTGGTAGAAGAATTTTTACAAGATGCGGACCAAGACGGACAAAGTTTGAACGAGATGATGCGTAATTGCTCAACTTTTAGTTCTGTGTTTGGTGCTGTTTGGTTGATCCTCACAAAACCAAATCTAGGATTACAAACACAGGCAGAAGAATTATCAGCAGGTGTCAGACCTTACCTAAATATGTTGACACCACTTGCAGTGACAGATTGGCAATACACAAGAAACGCAATTGGCAAATACACACTGACATATTTCAAATACATAGAAGATTTCAACGGTGACATACAGGTGATCAAAGAATGGACACCTGACACCATCACAACCAGCACAGTGAATGTGAAGGAAAAAGGTTTGATCAAACGAGAAGAAGAAATAAACCAGTTGGGAGAAATTCCTGCAATCTGTGTGTACAATCAAAAATCAGATGTGAGAGGAATTGGAATTTCTGACATACAGGATATTTCACTTATGCAGAAGCATATCTACAACATGACTTCTGAGGCAGTTGAAGCAATCAAGATGGGCACACACCCTTCCGTGGTTGCCACACAGGACATAGCAGGACTCACAGCAGGTCCAGGATCTGTGATACAGATGCCAGACAATTTAGAACCAGGATTAAAACCTTACGCATTAGAATTTTCAAGTGCGCCAATAGATTCAATATACAAATCAATCACCCATGCCATAGACAGCATTGACAAAATGGCGAACACAGGAGCAGTGAGAGCCACAGAAGCAAAAACCATGAGTGGGGTGGCAATGGAAGTTGAATTTTCATTGTTGAATTCCAGACTGGCACAAAAAGGTCAAGGTTTACAATTGGCAGAAGAACAGATGTGGAAATTGTTTAGCAAATACATAGGCACAGACTACACAGGTTATGTCCAGTATCCAAATTCATTCAACATCAGAGACAAGGACAGAGAGATTGCACAATTGAAGACAGCAAAAGAAACTGCCACTGATGCGAATCTAATAAAAGAGATAGACAAAGCAATATATGAATGGATGGGATATGAAAAAGAAGAAATTGAACAATTGATGTCAAATGCTTTCGTACCACACATCATGAAAAATCCAGACACAGGCGAAGAAGTGGTTGCTAACACAGAACAAGAACACCTTGCATTACAAAGTCAAGGTTACATACATCCATAATGATGTCTAAGAAAGACTTGGAAGAATATCACAACATAGGTAAAACAATGAAAAAGAAAAACAAAAACAAAAAAGGTCGTGGCAAACCAAAACCAAGACCAAGACGCTAATTGGACTGAATACTTTGCCAGCATCGTGTCAGTGTGTCCCTGGAGCAAGGCATATTGGCAGGCACAACGCATAGATGTTGCTGAGTGGCGCGGTGAACACCAGGTCACACCATTGGGGGATAGTGTGGCACGAATGTGGATACACAAACACGCCTCTGCCAAAAGATTAATCAACATTGCCGCAAGACTGAATGAGACACGCACACACGAGGAATGGTTATACAGTCATCCTGTGTATCAACACAATTCAACACCAGTGCCCACACTGATACAACAGGATCTACACACTCTAACACAGGCAAGGGCCAGAAACAAACAAAAAGACCCACATAAGCATTAGTCTTTTCGCACAGTCATAAATACAACAAATTGGTGTCTAAAACACTGATTATAATATTAACTCGTTAAAAGGAGGCGATGTCAACAATGGACAATACAGAAAAAACATTGGCAACAACACAAGAGGCAACTGATGCCCAAGAGTCACAAACTCCAGAAAATCAGGCAAGTGCTGAAAAAACCTATTCACAGAAGGAAGTGGACGATATGATGGCAAGATTGAAAACATCTGTCACTCGTAAAGTGCTCAGACCTTATGAAGAATTGGGTGACCCAACACAATTGAAAAGTTTAGTTGAAGATGCTGAAAAGCGTCAACAAGAACAACAGATCAAGCGTGGAGAGTTTGAAACAACTCTTAGGGAGATGGCACAAAAGAAGGATGCGGAAATCCAGAAGAGGGATTCAGTCATCAAAGAGTACAAGGTGCAAACACCTTTAATTGACGCGGCGGCAAGATATGATTCAGTCAATCCTGCACAGGTTAGACAATTATTGAACAACAAAGTGAGACTGTCACAGTCAGGCGATGAAGTTGAAATAATGGACGACAGCGGCAATGTACGATATGATGACAAAGGCAACCTTTTGTCTGTGGATGAGTTTGTGAAAGAATTCTTAAATTCAAACCCACATTTCAAAAAGGCAGGTGTTTCTACCAGCGGTTCCAAGAGTAACATCAAAGGAACAGGCAAAGCAGAAGCATTTGATATCTCCAAACTGGATATGACGAATCCTAAAGATAGACAAGTCTATGCAGAAGCCAAAATGAAAGGTCTTCTAAATAGGCAAAATTAACAATAAGGAGAAACAATCATGGCATTTAATACAGCCTATGACCTAGAGTCGTTAGTGGTAAACACTAAAGCCGCTACGGTCTACGCCGCTTTTGAAAATTCACTTTTCTTAGGTGGTTCATTGATACCTCAGGTACAAATTCCTGCAGGTTCAACAACCGCACAAATCCCTCTTATGGGTTCTGTGACTGCACAAAAATTAACAAGTGCTGATCCAGACAATCCAGCAGGCGATTTTACGGACTTAACAATAACAGATACGAAAAAAACAGTTGAAGCAGACATCTATGCCGCTCGTCATGTTCTTAGAGACATGGGTGGAATTGATCCACAAGAGACTGGTAGAGTATTAGGACAAGCGATCCAAACAGCATTTGATAAAGATGTGATGGCAGTTCTTGGTTCATTAACAGGACAAGAAATTGCGGGTAGTGCAGGTACTAATGATCTAGATGTTGCTGAAATACAAACTGCTGTTGGTACAATTAGAGGTTCAGGTGAAACTGGTCCTTTAGTAGGTATCGTAGGAGCAGGTGCATATGCGGCGCTAATGGGTAACATTGGTTCAAACGCATTCGCAGGTGGTGAATTCCAAAACTCAGCAATGAGAAACGGATTTTTTGGAAAAATCGCAGGCGTAGATATGTATGTTTCATCTTATCTAGACGCAACAAACACAGGACAAACTAACGCAAAAGCGGCAGTATTTGGCGCAGACGCTATGAGAATTGCTATGTTCAAAAATGTAGACATAGAAATTTCTAGAAGAGCGGCGGCAGTTGGTTTTGATGTGGTTGCATCTTTACACGCAGGCGTTGGTTTAGTAGACGCTGGTCGTGGTGTTATAATCAAAGACGCATCATAATCTAGGAGAGTAATAATGGCCTTTATAACAGAAAGCGGAGTGATAATATCATTTGCTGAATATCAAGATGTTGTTGACAAAGATCAGCGACTTTTTGAATCCAATGAAGGTCTTACAGACTCAACTATTGAAAAATTTCTAATTCGTGCCACAGAGCGAGTCCTTACACAGATTCGCTCCACGGCATGGTGGAGAGATTATTATCTTAGACAGAGCGGTATCTCAATCAACACAGTGGCGGACATCCCCGTGGTTGATCCAAGCAAGATTTTGGGTCGTACGGACGATTTCACTGACCTCTGTGTGTTTCTGGCAATGGGTGAATTTATTTTGCCTTCAATTGCGGATTTTGGCAACGAAGACAATGCTGAAAGACAGAAGATGGGGTATTATGTGAACAAGGCAGAGAAATTATTCTCAGAATTGATCACAGCAGGTGACTGGTATGATTTTGATGGTGACGCAACAGTGGAATCATCAGAAAAAACACCAGGCAAGTACCAACTGAAGAGGATAAGATAGATGAGACAAGAGATACTGGACTACATTGACACATTGAGTTTAGGCACATACAGCAAAGCAACTAATTTGCCCTACACGGCATCAGGAACTCTGTTGTATCTAACCAATGCGAAGAAAATTTATGTGGACCAACCAACCTATGTGGAAGATCCAATCTTACTCACAATGGACGGTGTCAACATAAATGGCAAGGTATCTTCTGTAGATTTATACTTTTCAACAGATGCTAAAAGTCTGCCCAGTAATTTTAACACAGTGATAACATCCTTGAAAAATGCCAAAAACCTCACAACCATCTCCAACATACACAGGAGAGAATGTGATGTGAGTCAAACATATCAAGGAGATCTCATTGTGACACAGATTACAATCAGACTTACAACTATAACATAATAAGGAGAAAAACATGACATACATATATCCAGCACCTGGCGTGACAGGATCAGAGTCAACACTCAAAGTCCATCACACTAGCAGTTCTGCAGATTCTTCAGGTCTACTTGTTCCTGCATTACAGGATGTGACTGTGAACAACGCGAATGATGTTTTTACTTGGCAACAGTTAGATAACGGTTCCAAAAGAAACATAGCGACAACAGCCACAAACTCTATATCAGGCAACATTGTCTTGGATCAGACTTCGTTCTTTGGAGATGGTAACAATTCCGCAACAGCGGCATCACAAGGAATCTTTGGTCTGTCTAAAAACAAAACGAAGGTTGAGTTCAATCTTTATTTTGGTGACACGGACACTGGGACAGCAGGTAAGAGGGTAACAGGCACAGGTTTCATAACTGGACTTGCACCTTCTGTATCAGCAGACGCACCTGTATGGGTCTCACCAATCACTATCACAGTGGATGGCGACTACACAGTAGCGGCAGAATAATAACAAATTGAATCTAGGGGCGTCACAAATGCCCCTAGGTGACAAAACAGATTGATAGATGAACATAATAAACACAAAAAACACAAATCAATTATTGCAATCACTCTTGGCGGAATCTGCGAAGACTATCAACGAGATTAAATGTGCTCGTGCAGATCTAGACAAGGCAACCAGCAGGATGAAATTCTGTTTGATGTTGATCAATGTAATAAGAGATAGACAAGGAGAGACAGATGGATCTAAAGAGTCTAGCAAAGAAACCTAAACTGGTAGAAGTCAGTTTGGAAGACAAAGAAACTGTGGAAGAATTTGGGGAACCAGTAGTATTCTACACATGGGACAGAACACCCATAAATGATTTCATGAAACTGGCATCCATAGACAAGGACAATTACAGTTCTGTGGTTGATGCGATGAGTTCATTGATATTGGACAAGGACGGCAAACCTGTTATGGAACAAGGCGTCAGTCTGCCAAATCATGTGCTGATGAAAAGCATAACCGCGGTGGTGTCAGGTTTGGGGAAGTCACAGAAGTAGATCTCACTCCCAAGAGTGAACATCTACGCATGACATTGCTGTTGGATACGACAGCAAGAAGATACGGTGTGTTGCCTAGCAGATTGCTTAAGGAAGGTGATACATTAGACATACACATCGTGAACACGGCAACTGCTTGGGAACATTACCAATCAGAGTCTGCCTCAGCGAAAGCGTCAGGCAAGACACGACCTGTGCCCAACATACCTTTGGACAAACTGAAGGATATATGGGACAGAACAAAGGAGGGCAACAATGACAGTAAAAAAGGTGCATGATAGGATCACACCCAGCATCAATCGTATCAATTCACGATTGGAGTTGGTGCCAAAAGCGGCATTGGATTTCTTTAAGAAAAAGACGCCAAAAAGAAGCGGAACAGCAAGGCGTAGGACAAAATTAGTAAATAACAAGACAATCAATGCGGATTATCCTTATGCAAAAATATTGGATCAAGGATCATCTAAGAAGGCACCAAGGGGTATGTCAAAACCTACTGGCAAATTCATTGAAGCATTGGTCAAGATTATATTGAAAAGGAAGTAGAGAATGGCAGATTTAAGGTACAGAGTAGATGTTGATACCAAAACAGCACAGAACAATCTAAATTCATTCAAGAACACCATCAGAACAGTGGGTACTGCCATTGCGGCGATTGGGGTTGGTAAACTGGTCAAGAGTTTTGTGGATGTTGGTTCATCAGTTGAGAAACTGGGCCTAAGATTCAAGTTCCTTTTTGGTTCTGCGGAAGAAGGTGCCAAAGCATTTGACATACTATCTAAATTTGCATCCAAAGTACCTTTCTCACTGGCAGAGATAGAACAAGCATCAGGAAATTTGGCGGTTGTGTCAAAAGATGCGGATCACCTAAACAAACTATTAGAAATTACTGGTAATGTTGCGGCGGTTACGGGACTGGACTTCCGTACAACTGGTGAACAGATACAGAGAGCATTTTCTGGTGGTATAGCATCAGCAGATATATTCCGTGAAAAAGGTGTTAGGTCAATGCTTGGTTTTGAAGAGGGTGCCAAGGTATCCATTGAAGAAACTGTCAAGAAATTTGAAGAAGTATTTGGCAGAGGTGGCAGATTTGGTAATGCCACAGATGAATTTGCAAACACATTGGAAGGTACAATTTCAATGTTGGGAGACAAACTATTCAATTTCCAAAAAAAAGTAGCAGAAGAATTTTTTGATGAACTTAAATTACAATTAGGTGATCTAGATCAGTTCTTTGCAGACAATTCAGAAGTGATAGAAGAATTTGCAGAAACAATTGGTGTAGGACTTGCAAACGCAATTCAAGGTGTTGCCGCAGTGGCAATATTCTTGAAAGAGAACATAGATGCAGTCAAGGCGGCATTTGTAGCATTGGCAGTTGGCAAGATAGCGGCATTGTTCCTCACATTGGCGGCAAACATAAGAACAGCATCCGCATCAATGGCGGCATTCAATCTTGTGGTTGGTAAGAATCCTTTCATTAAAATATTATCAGCAGTATTGGCGGCAAGTGCAGGTATTGCCTTTTTCTTTAATAAAACATCAGAAGCATCACAAGAATTAGAAGAATTCAATCGTATCGCAAAAGACACAGCAAAACTTTCAGACGAAATGAGTGAATTGAGCATACCAATTGACACAAAAACAGCAAAGAAAGACATTGAAGAAACTTC
>TARA_B100001057_G_C22870871_1_pt1 | contig 13021 bp, 15 predicted proteins | sample TARA_B100001057 | Tara Oceans TARA_B100001057 (sample SAMEA2621839) | marine metagenome | biome: marine biome (ENVO:00000447); feature: surface water layer (ENVO:00002042); material: "saline water (ENVO:00002010), including plankton (ENVO:xxxxxxxx)" | depth 5 m
TTTTTTAACTGCTCTAGAATAATTCCACCATGCTTTTCCTTCCATTCAAATGCATGGCCAAGAAACTCATCTCTAGATAAATCTGATTTTTTTAGTCCATCTGCCTTGAGCTTCTGAACAACCTTTGCCTCGGTTGCAATGGAAGCATGATCCGTTCCTGGCACCCAACATGCATTTTTACCTTGCATCCTGGCCCTTCTAATTAAAACATCTTGAATCGTATTATTGAGCATATGGCCCATGTGCAGAACACCAGTGACATTGGGTGGTGGAATAACAATAGTAAAAGGCTCTCTGCCGTCAGGAATAGAATTAAAATAACCTTTTTCCACCCAATGCGCATACCATTTTTCTTCTGCGATTTTGGGATCATACGTTTTTGCAATGCTCATGGCGGAATTTTAAATGCAAATGTATAAAAACGTCATGATTTAGCTATGTATCAATTGGATTTACCTTCATAAATTCGATGATCAATTCACGAATAGAAATAAAGGCTTGTTCAAGGTACACATCGATCTCACGAAATGGCACCCATTTACATTCTGAAATCCCCTCCTCAATTTGAGGAGTAAGCTTCTCTCTTGATGGACAACTCATGATGAACCAATCTGTTCGCTTTAATACGCTTTCTGAGTTATACAAGTATGCATGATACGTAGGTCGGAAAAAATCTACAAGTTGAACACTGGTTGATACGCCACACTCTTCTCTCACCTCTCGCAATGCCGCTTCTTCAATTGCTTCATCCATATCGACATGGCCTTTGGGTAAATCCCAAAACCCATTTCTGTGAATCATCAATAGTTCTTGGTTATGAATTAAAAGACCTCCTGCTGCAATTCTGAATTGAAAATGCGCAAATAGTTCGTCAATTTTTTGCTTTGGATTTTCTGCGCTAATATCAATTATAGTATTTCCTGTTAAGGCCGAAAACTGAGCAAAATCAGAAAAAGAAGTTGGCCCTTGTTGGACAATATTATTTTTTCTCGAATCGCAGATTAAAATACCACCTTGTTCAGTAAAAACTTTATACTTTTGCCTCATGATAAACGACAAATATAGGGCCTTAAAGATTGCCGAACTACTCCTTCAAGTTAAAGCTGTGAAATTACAACCTGAGGAACCTTTTACATGGGCATCAGGCTGGAAATCCCCCATTTATTGTGACAATAGAATTACCTTATCTCACCCTGCTGTTCGAACACACATAAGGCAAAGCATCGCCGAACTAATTATCGAGAAATTTGGAAAACCTGAGTTGATTGTGGGCGTTGCCACTGGAGCAATAGCAATAGGAGCATTGGTCGCACAAGAAATGGGTTTACCGTTTGTGTATGTCAGAAGCGCTGCAAAGGGACATGGAAGAAAAAACCTGATTGAAGGGCATTACGAAGAGGGACAAAAAGCTGTTGTTATTGAAGACCTTATTTCGACAGGAGGAAGCAGTCTCAAAGCTGTGGAATCACTCCGAGAATCGGGCATTGAGGTGAAAGGGCTTGCAGCTATATTTACGTATGGATTTACAGAGTCTGAAAAAAGATTCATCGAGGCAGAATGTGCTTATTCAACCCTAACAGATTATACAACGCTATTAGAAAAAGCGCTCGACTCAAAGTACATCAAGAAAGATCATCTCGATTTATTGAGAGAATGGAGGAGAGATCCATCTAAATGGCTAAATTAGAGGCATATGATTTTAACTGGTGATAAAGTGAGCGTTGAGGCCAATCGTTCCAAGATTATAGAATTTCTAACAACACCCTCAAACCTAGAGCATTTGCTACCTATGGACAAGGTGAAAGACTTTGTAAGTGACGAAACGTCCTGTTCCTTTAAGGCTCAGGGAGGATTTATTATTTCTCTTATTCAAGATGGTTTTGAAGAGGATAAAGTTTTTCTCAAGGCAGGAGAAAAATCGCCATTCCCTTTCAAGCTAACGATTCATCTTGTTGCACAAGAGGAGAACAAAACTGAAGGTCATATCGAATTTAACGGTGAAGTCAATGCATTCTTAAAGATGATGGTTGAAAAACCGTTACTGAGTCTTTTCAACTATATGTCAAATAAGCTCGGTAAGCACTTTTCATAAGAATTCAACTTCTTTATTTTTGAAGTAATGTATCTCTTCACCAATTTGCAGCATCAAAAACCCATGCTTATTCACTCCTTTTATAACGCCTTCTACCCTTTTTAAGCCGATCATAAATTGACGTTTTTCGTCAACCCCAAATAAATTATTTTGATACATCCTGTGTAGGTTTTCAGAATGATGCTCAGAGGTGATAAAACCCTCCCACTTCTGAAAATAAGAAATGAGAGAAAGCCAAATGGTTTCCAAATCAAATTCTTTTTTCTTTACTAAAATCATACTTGTAGCGTCTTTAAGTTCTGAAAATTCTGCCTGGTTTACATTCAATCCAAATCCTGCCACAGAGTAATGAAGGATATTTCCTACAAGCTTATTTTCTACGAGAATACCGCATATCTTTTTCGAATCGACTAAAATATCATTGGGCCATTTAATTTGTGCTTCAATATCATGACTGCTGAGAAAGTCTAAAATAGCAATCGAAACAAAAGCGTTGATTCGAAAGAGAAACTGAGGGTCCAGCTCATGAAATTCAAATATAAAAGAGCTGAGAATATTTTTTCCCTTCTCAGACTGCCATTTCAAACTACGCTGACCTCTGCCATTAGTCTGATTTTCTGCCAAAATTACCGAACCATGCTCAGCTAAGCCGTCATTAATGAGTTTGGCAGCAAAATTGTTAGTTGAATCGACGGATGACAATCGAATCTTTTGGATTCCTATTTTAGAATTGCTTTGAGGCATAATAATCACGGCAAAATTAAAATTAATCAATTAGATTTGTGATACTTTAACTATGAGCAAAAAAAAATCAAAATCTCCTTCTGAAATATTGTGCAGTGCGATTGTAGAAGGCATGCTAGAAAACAAAGCCAATGAAATTGTTGTCCTAGATTTGAGAGAATTAGATGGTGCAATTACCGAGTTTTTTGTGATTTGCTCTGGTGATTCAGATACGCATGTCGATGGAATTTCAAATTCCATTGATAGATATGTAAGAAAAAACCTCAAAGAAAAGCCTTGGAATATTGAAGGCAAAACAAATAGTGATTGGGTTTTGTTAGACTATGTTAATGTCGTGGGGCACGTTTTTTACAAAGAAAAACGGCCATTCTACGACATTGAAGAATTGTGGTCTGACGCGACGAGAACAAATATACCCTCTTAAAAAAAAACAAATGGCAAACAAAAAAAATAACTTTTCGATATACTGGATTTATGCAATTTTAGGAGTTGGTCTTATTGCATTTCAGTTATTTATGGGGAAGACGGATCGCTCGAGTGTTAAAATCCAATCCTTACTTGCAATCGCTGATGAGTCGGGAGTTAAGAACGTAGTCATTATCAATGAGAAAAGTGTTGAATTTCAATTAAACTCCAATGGTATTGATTTCGTAAAGAAGTCGGATAACAAAGACCTGAAAGACATAGCAAAATCAATTAAAGGGTCTAAAGAATCAGACAAAACAAACATTGTTTTTGAGATTAAACAGGTCGACCAAACTTATCTTTCGCAAAAATTAGATGATAAAGGTATTACAGTAGAGTATGAGGAAAGAATAGATTACTTCGGAACAATTCTGAGCTATTTACTGCCTTTCGTGATTATCATTGCCATTTGGATCTTTGTAATGCGAAGAATGTCAGGTGGAGGTGCTAGTGGAGGCGGGCAAATCTTCAATATAGGAAAATCAAAAGCCCGGGTATACGAAAATGGCAAAACAACCAATGTTACTTTTTCAGATGTGGCTGGTCTTGAGGGAGCCAAAGAAGAAATTGTTGAAATTGTCGAGTTTCTAAAGAACCCATCTAAATACACTGAATTGGGTGCTAAAATCCCCAAAGGAGCCCTTTTAGTAGGTCCTCCGGGAACCGGAAAAACATTGCTAGCAAAAGCTGTTGCAGGAGAGGCTAAAGTTCCTTTTTTCTCCCTTTCTGGTTCGGATTTTGTAGAAATGTTTGTTGGTGTTGGTGCTTCTCGAGTTAGAGATTTATTTAAACAGGCCAAAGAAAAATCACCAGCTATTATTTTTATTGACGAAATAGATGCCATCGGTAGAGCAAGAGGAAAAAACAACGGTTTCAATTCAAATGATGAACGCGAAAACACGCTGAATCAATTGCTGACAGAGATGGATGGCTTTGGTACCAACTCAGGAGTAATCATCTTAGCTGCAACGAACAGGGCAGATGTTCTAGATGGAGCTCTGATGCGTGCAGGGAGATTTGACCGACAGATTTATGTTGACATGCCCGATCTGAACGAGAGAAAGGAAATATTTGAGGTTCATCTCAAGCCACTGAAACTTGAAAAAGATTTAGACGTTGACTTTTTGTCCAAACAAACACCAGGTTTCTCGGGAGCAGACATTGCGAATTTATGTAATGAGGCAGCGCTTATCGCTGCAAGAAATGACAAAAAGCAAGTAGAAAAACAAGACTTTTTAGATGCTGTCGACCGTATTGTGGGTGGATTGGAGAAAAAAAATAAAATTATTACCCCAAGTGAGAAAAAAGCAATTGCATTCCATGAGGCTGGTCACGCAACTGTCTCGTGGTTATTGGAGCATGCACATCCATTAGTCAAAGTAACAATTGTGCCGCGTGGACAGTCTTTAGGTGCTGCTTGGTATCTTCCAGAGGAAAGAAGTATTACGACGACAGAACAAATCCTAGACGAGATGTGCTCAGCACTTGGTGGAAGAGCCGCAGAAGAACTAATTTTTGGAAAAATTAGTACTGGAGCATTGAGTGATTTAGAAAAAGTTACCAAACAAGCATACGCAATGGTTTCTATATATGGTCTCAATGAGCGAATTGGTAATATCTCTTATTTCGACTCCAGAGGGGCTGATATGTTTACAAAACCATACTCTGATGACCGAGCAAGAGTCATAGATGAAGAGGTTAGCAAAATGATTGAAACACAATACGACCGTGCTTTGAATTTGCTATCCAAAAACAAGGAAAAATTAACCGATTTAGCCAATAAGCTGCTGTCTAATGAGGTGATATTTAAGGAGGACCTTGAAATCGTTTTTGGCAAAAGAGAATGGGAAGTCGAGCAAAAAGAAAGTAAAGAAAAACCAGTTCCAGAAGAAACTGAAAAAGTAAGTCTTGTAGAACCTCTGGAAAGCGTGGATGACCATACTGAATTAAAAATAGAGGAAAAGAAGTCACAAGAAAAAAAGCCTCCTTCTTCAAACACTGAGGAAATTAATGAAGAAGATTTAAATGACTAAAGAAAGGATTATATCAACGACAGACCGAACCTACTTCCAGCTCTGTCAATCTCTCCTGTCAATGAATAAAATTCCATATCAGGTGACGAGCACTGTAGATTCAATGTTCAATGACTTTGGGACATTCGAAATATACGTAGCTGAGGAGGATAAGGAGAAAGCTATTGATTTATTACACAATCATGAGGACGCTGCTGACGCGTAGTATCTCTGGGCTCATTTTTGTAGCTCTGGTCATTTTCAGCTTGACGATGCAGCCACTATTTTTCTTAGGATTCATTTCGATAGTGCTCAGCATAGGCTTATTTGAATTTCATAAACTATTTTCGAATAAAAAACAGCTTACACATGCATGGCCTATCACAGTCATTTTCGGGTATGCGGTCTTTATAGGCCTAGTTACCCCTTATTTTATAACGTACAATCCAGGTTTTAACTTATTTTGGATTGGACCGATTGTAATATGTTTTTATGGATTACTTCAAGCATTCATATTTAAAAATAAAGTAAATAGCTTTTTTCTATTTATAGGTGCAATTCTATACATCGCCTTCCCTTTTTATTTGGCGTTTAAAATACATATACAAGACACTGGTACTGTACCTATTATTTTAGGCGTATTCATACTTGTTTGGACAAATGATACCTTCGCATATCTATCGGGAAACCTATTTGGCAAAAACAAACTTTACGAAAGAATTTCCCCAAATAAAACCTGGGAAGGTTTCATTGGTGGAGTTGCGTTTTCAATACTTGTTGGATTTATTCTCGATCAATATGTATATCTGAATGCCGGTTTTGCACCTTTCTTTTGGGCAAAGTCTGCCATCTTTATAGCTCCTGCAGCAGTGGTTGGAGATCTTTTTCAATCGGCATTGAAAAGAAAAATGAAGGTCAAGGATACCGGAAACATCATGCCTGGTCATGGAGGAGTTTTGGACCGCTTTGATGCCATGCTCTTCGCGCTTCCAGTATTTTACCTTTTATTTTATTTCGAAGCAATATAATTACCTTAGACGATGACTTTACACAGAGAAGGAACAAGCATAATACTTACAAGCATCGCCATTAGTATCGCACTGGGCGCGTTAAATTGGGTCTATATTTTCCCGATTTCTAATACTATTGGCTCATGTATTTTCATACTATTATTGGTAATGCTGGTTTTGGTTATCCAATTTTTTCGAATACCTAAAAGACAAAACACCTACAAACCAAACGAAATAACTTGCCCAGCAGATGGGAAAGTAGTGGTCATAGAGGAAACAACGGAAACCGAATATTTCAATGATAAAAGGATACAAGTATCGATCTTCATGTCGCCATTAAACGTGCATGCCAATTACTATCCAATAAAAGGGTCCTTGCCTTTCGTCAAATACCACCCCGGAAAATTTTTAGTCGCATGGCATCCGAAGAGTAGTACAGAAAATGAGAGAACCACAATTGTTCTTAAAAATGAGGACGGAAAAGAAATTCTTATCCGACAAATAGCAGGTGCGGTTGCAAGACGAATTTGTTACTATGGTCAGGAAAATGACAAGGTAGCACAAGCTGGCGAATTAGGATTTATTAAATTTGGATCACGCGTCGATTTATTCATGCCATTGGGGACCAAAATAGATGTAAAGCTTGGCCAGAACGTTCAGGCGAAACTTACCAGCATTGGGTTTCTTTCATGAATTTTAATATATTCGTACTCCAAACTATTTATCATGAAAAAACTATTTTATATGTTGACGCTGTTGTTGATTGTAGGTACAGTAAGTCATCCAGTATTTGCGTCAAGTGCTTCAACGAAAATTGAGCTCAAAAAAGACGACAAAAAGAAAAAGAAAAAGAAAAAAAGAGGTAAAAAGAAAGCCTCTTGTTCAACAGAGAAGGCAGCATGTGGTTCAAGCGAAATGAAAAAGTCTTGTTGTTCAAAAGGCAAAAATTAAGCACTGTTAAAGCAAAAATAAGAGCGTCCATCGAGGCGCTTTTTTTATGCAATGAAAAAATAACAATAACCCCATAAGGTGAGTACTGCAATTATATTCAGAAAAAATCCAACGGAAGCCATTTGTGCAATGGTGACCTTTCCTGATGAAAATACAATCGCGTTTGGAGGCGTACTAACGGGCATCATAAATGCACAACTCGCAGCCAAGGTCAAGGGAATGGTCAACTGAAAAACAGCGTAGCCCATTTGGATGGCCAAAACTGCAACAAGTGGAACCATTACGGAAACCAATGCCAAATTCGACATGAGCTCAGTAGCAAACAAAGAAACCAGAATAACAATAAGTAAAATATAAACAAAGCTCCATTCGTTTAAAAATAGGCTATTTGCAGCCAAATATTGAAGCACACTACTTTTCTCAAGTGACAAGGCCAAAGCAATTCCACCTCCAAAAAGCACTAAAATACCCCAAGGTACGCGTACCGTATCTTGCCACTTTAGAAGGGGCTCATTTTCTGTTGATGGAATTAAAAACAATAAAAACGCTCCAAGAATAGCAATGGTAGCATCCTTAATTTCTATTTGCAGCCAAGCAACAATATTAGAACGAAAAATCCACATCAAAATAACACAAGCAAATAGAAACAGCACTCTTTTTTGAGGATTGGTCCACTTGGATTGTAGCATTTCATTTTTGACAACAACAGACCGCTCTTTGCCCAAAAGGTATTGAAAAAATAAACTAAAAAAAATAAATAAAATTAAACTAACAGGGCCACCGATGCGCATCCATTCTATAAATGTTATTGGTAAGTCATACGTCGCGGACAAGGTTGCAGCCATCTGCGTATTGGGCGGAGAGCCGACCAAGGTTGCCATTCCTCCTATGCTCGATGCGTAGGCCACTGTGAGCATCAGTAACAAAGGGAATCGGTCCTTGGTGTCTGAATTTTTATCCTCCTGAAGTTGTATAATTGAGAGTGCCATAGGGAGCATCATTAATGTCGTAGCCGTATTCGAGATCCACATGCTCAAGACATATGCACTCAATCCGAAACCTAACAAAACACGTGACTTTGTTGATCCAAATAATGCGATAATTCGAGAGGCAATTTGATGGTGTACTTTCCACTTTTCAAGCGCCAAGGCAAGAATAAAACCACCTAGAAAAAGATAAACGTTATGATTTCCGTATGACTTTGCTAAGTCCGTAGAATCCAAAAGGCCAAGCGGTACTGCCAAAAAAAGAGGAATTAAGGCCGTAGCGTATATTGGCACTACCTCAAAAATCCAAAAAATAACCATTATTACCGCCATGGCTAGGGCATTACACGCCTTGGAGTCCCCACCACCTGTAGAAACAATAAGGGTGAAAATGATTAAAGCCGAAAAAGCAGCTAATGTTTTTTTGTGCTTTAAGAAAAACACATTTATTTGTTCAAGGCATTCAATTGTTCAACGAAGTATTTACCTTTCTCACCAACATAGCTTGTCAATTCTGTAAATTCTTTTTTTGTTTTACTTCTTGATATTTTTCCCAAAACTTCATCTTGAAAGGCGGCCGTCTCATCAATTAAAGCCTCCGTCTTCTTTGTTTTAGAATCATCAACCATTTGTAAATAGAAACACTCCTCTACTATGTCAAAAACCATATCATTCAGGTTTTTCTTAAAAGTTCTTTTATTTGCCATTGTATGAATTTAGAAACAAAAATAAAGAAGAATAATGGAACACAAATGATTTTCAAAATTGAATATTCTGAATAAAGGAATTTTAAAGCCACCAAGATAGAACAGAAGTAAATTGTCTTAATTTTGATTTCGTTATGACACTAGACCACAAATACACGAGTCTTTTGAAGGTCTCAATGCCCTTAATGGTGTCGGGATTTATCCAATCTGTCGTATTGCTCACTGATTCTGCTTTTCTAAGTAGATATTCAACCATAGCCTTTGATGCAGTGGGAAATGCTGGTCTCTTGTTTATTACATGTTTCATGATTTTAGTTGGTTTTGGTGACGGAACTCAAATTATTTTAGCACGAAGAATCGGTGAAAAAAAAACGGAACAACTAGCGCATGTTTTCACCACAGCGCTATTGATTCAATTCATGATTGCGGTAATGCTTTTTTCTATCTTATTTTTTATTGCCCCAAATTGGCTTATCTCCATCTCTGAACAACAAGATATCGCATTTCTCCAAGGAAACTTTTTAAGCATTCGTTCTTTTGCATTTTTTCCAAGTTGTATCTTTCTTATTGTCCAGGCTTATTTTTTGGCTAAGGGAAAAACTTGGCCGGTTCTTTTTTCGGCTATACTCACTGCTCTGTCAAATGTTCTACTTGATTACTCCTTGATTTTTGGGAATTTTGGGCTACCAGAAATGGGGGTCAAAGGGGCTGCACTTGCAAGTACATGCTCCGACCTCATTGGAATGGTCTCTATGGGAATTCTTTTTGTTTTGGATAGAGAATTCAGGCTATTCAAATTAAAGACATTCAGCTTTATATCAGCAAAAAACATCCTCAAAATATCGAGTCCACTAATGCTTCAAGGTAGCATAGCGCTTGGGACTTGGACACTCTTTTTTATGATGCTTGAGCAGCGGGGCGTATTTGAGCTTACCGTATCACAAAATATACGTTCTATTTATTTTTTAGCCTTTGTTCCTGTTTGGGGTTTTGCAGGCACTACCAAAACCTATGTTTCACAATATTTAGGTAGTGGTAAAGCTGAATTAATTCCTCAGCTGCAAAAAAGAATTCAACTATTAACTACACTTTTTCTTATTGTCACCTTCCATGGTGCTGTTTTATACCCAGAGCTTCTGGTTTCTTGGATTAATCCTGAAGAGATCTATATCGAAAAAAGTGCATCAATTTTACGTCTGATTTCTCTTTCGATCATTCTATATGGTCTTATTTCTGTCTACTACCAGACAATTCAAGGAAGTGGAAACACCTTTTACTCTATGTGCATTGAATTATCTACCGTACTTATTTACGTTAGTGCTTGCCATTTATTTATTAACATTTTCTCTCTTGATATTTATTGGATATGGACCGTTGAATACATATATTTCGGGGTAATAGGTATCATGAGTATTCTGTACCTGAGAAATTCAAATTGGAAACTGAAATCGATATAAACCATGAAAAAGGGACTGAAAATTATCTTTATGGGCACACCAGAATTTGCAAAAGGGGTTCTTTCGTGCATTATAAAAAGTGACCATGATGTTCTTGCAGTCGTCACTGCACCTGATCGTCCAGCGGGTAGAGGCCAAAAATTAAAACAGAGTGCAGTGAAAACATATTCAGAATCAGTGGGTATCCCTATACTTCAAGCTGAAAAACTTAGAGACGAATCTTTCATTAAAGCCCTAAAGAAATACAATGCGGATCTCTTCGTTGTTGTTGCTTTTCGAATGCTTCCTGAGATGGTGTGGTCCATACCAAAGAAAGGAACCATAAATCTGCATGCCTCTTTACTTCCAAACTATCGAGGAGCTGCTCCTATAAATTGGGCCATCATGAATGGAGAAAAAACATCTGGTGTGACGACTTTCTTTATCAATGAAAAAATAGATACAGGTGATATCATTAAATACAGAACTGTAGATATTTCAGAAAACATGAATGCTGGGCAGCTACATGATTTGCTTATGGTTGATGGTGCTGAACTTGTCGTAGAAACCCTAAATTATTTGAAAAGCGATGATTTCAAGAGAGAAAAACAAACCGACAAGCAAAATCAGACCCTACAACATGCGCCAAAAATATTTAAAGAGGATTGTAGAATCGAGTGGGACCTTACTGCACAAGTTATTCATAATAAAATCAGAGGTCTCTCACCTTACCCCGGAGCATGGTGCAAATTAAAGTCAAAGGGTGCTACATTACAATTTAAATTATTCTCGTCATTCCTGACGGATATAATTCCGGCCCCAGGTAATACAAATTTAAGAGCAACAGAAAATGGCATACTTTTCCCTTGTAAAGATCTATTTATATTGATAGACGAACTACAAATGGAGGGTAAACGAAGAATGAACTTCAAAGAATTTCTCGCAGGAAACAAAATTGAAGACTTCGCGCTTATTCAGGAATAATAAATTCTATTTCGTGCTCAAAATTGGCCTTTACACTTGTTTTTCTACCATAAGAAAACCGCTTTTCTGGTGGCCGGAAAGAAGTTGGTTCAAAGGGGTCCCATATTTTGTTTTTATTGGCATCTTCTACAATATGAACCGTATAGTTACCCGGTATTAAATCGTCAAAAACAACGCGCTGACGACCGCTCAAGGCATGCCTACGAGAAACTTCCTTTCCATCCTTATGAAGCTCAATAAACCAATACTTCATTACCGTATTGACGTCAATATTGAGTACACCAAGCGCATCAATTTCTTTTCGTTGAATGACTGTTTTAATGGCTGAATTTACAGTTCCATTTACACCCCAAATTGCACCTGAATCAATCTCAAAACGCACATTATTACATTCATACCCTTCCGTATTAAAACGAAATGTATTGTTTGAAATAGAAACCCCTGATTGAACCTGCGTGTAGACACTATCTTGCGGTGAAAATAGACTGAATGAACCTTTTGTCATATCAATGGAATCGAGCGGCATATCAAAGCTCATTTCTAAACAACAATCCTTTGGCGTTAAAGTGAAATTTTTAACCTTGTTGAGTAAGCTCAATTTGGTTAAATCTTCAGAATTACGAACTTTCTTACTCAGGGTGTCCAATGAAACCTGCAAAAAATCATAATAGGACGGTAAATAAAAATGAAGACTGTCCTCGTTTATCTTTTGGGAAGGTATTTGTTCCACGTTCAAGCCTTTTATTTTAAGCCGATCGAGAGTAGACTGGGCTGGTGTCCTAATTGCTAGGATATATGGACTTATAAAAGAGGCATTAAGTGAGTTTTGAGGAATCAGTGGTTGTGAAATAAATAATTTCAAAGTATCCGTGTAATTAGAATCGACTTGAATTGAATACTTTTCTGCAAATTGAAATTCATCCCGGTCTCGAGCCCGATTTTTATTTTCATCGTCAAAAGCAGCATAAAAGTAATTTCCTTCAGCAATAGCCCGAATCCTTGCCATACCTTGAGCATCTGTTTTTGAAAAATATATCGGTTGGAGTTGTTCCAAGGAATCAAATAAACCTACGGTGATTTCAGGTTCGATTTCATTGCTAAAAGCATCCATCACCTGAAAATTAACAACATTCGAATCTAAAAATGGGCCCGTTGAAAATACCAACTGAATTAAGGTATCGTTTCCCTCGGTAAGATCCTTTATTGCCTCGTTCAAATAAAGTGAGTAGGTTGTATTTGGAGAAAGCTTTTCTTGTAAATCAAGCGTTAGCTTCTTATTGACAAGTTTTGTCTCATAGGAGACATCAGATGGTAATAAAATTAGGTTTTCTTTTGGCTTTTGTAAAACAACAAATTCATCAAACTCAATTTGAATTTGATCTGTGTCAACATTTACCTCACCATCGACAGGGGCACTTTTCTCAATACGAGGAGGCGAAATATCCTTAGCTCCACCATTAATTGTTCCAATTTGAGCACAGGAAAATAAGACAAGAAAACTGACTAATACAACTCCGAAACGAACCATTTAATAATTTTTTCTAACCAAACTTGATCAGTACCGTCAAAATAATTTAAATCAATGCTATCTATATCTAGTACTCCTAAAACTTCACCTTCATTAGTTAAAAGCG
>TARA_B100001057_G_scaffold501257_3_pt1 | contig 13016 bp, 11 predicted proteins | sample TARA_B100001057 | Tara Oceans TARA_B100001057 (sample SAMEA2621839) | marine metagenome | biome: marine biome (ENVO:00000447); feature: surface water layer (ENVO:00002042); material: "saline water (ENVO:00002010), including plankton (ENVO:xxxxxxxx)" | depth 5 m
TTGTCTTATAGATTCGATATCCACCTTGATAAAACTTTATTTAATCGTCAATTTTTATTAATTTCGATTACTAAATATAAATCATTTTTTGAAAAAAAAAAACGTTGAAAATATAACTTTTAAACAATTTAAGACTTCAATTATTGATGACTATAAAATTGCTATTAAAAGTAGACAAGCTAGTTTAATAGGTAGAAAAGAAGTCCTAACCGGAAAAGCAAAATTTGGAATTTTTGGTGATGGTAAAGAATTGGCTCAATTAGCCATGGCTAGAGTTTTTAGAAAAGGAGATTATAGATCTGGCTATTACCGTGACCAGACTTTTATGATGGCAAAAAAATTATTAACAACCGAATCGTTTTTTGCTCAATTATATTCCAATACTAATTTAGATGATGAACCATCCTCAGCTGGAAGGCAAATGAATAGTCATTTTTCAACTAGAATGCTTGACTCAAATGGGAACTGGAAAAATGTTTCTAAAGAATATAACTCTTCAGCAGATTTATCTCCAACTGCTTCCCAAATGCCAAGACTACTAGGTTTAGCACAAGCATCAAAAATTTATAAAAACTATAAAATAAATTCATCAAACTTTAGTAATGAAGGAAACGAAATTGCATTTGGAACAATAGGTAATGCAAGTACATCTGAGGGGCTTTTTTTTGAAACTGTTAATGCTGCAGGTGTTTTACAAGTTCCAATGATTATATCAATTTGGGATGATGCATGGGGTATTTCTGTTTCTAGTAAATACCACACAACCAAAGAAAATATTTATGAAGTTCTAAAAGGTTTTAACTCCGATAAAAAAAACATTGGTATTTCACTATTGAAAGTTAAAGGATGGGATGTAGAAAATATATATTCAACTTATGCAAAAGCAGAAGAAATCGCAAGAAATCAACATAAACCGGTTATTATTCATGTAGAAGAAATGACTCAGCCACAAGGTCATTCAACATCAGGATCTCATGAAAGATATAAATCAAAAAGCAGATTAGAGTGGGAAAAAGAGTTTGACTGCATTCAAAAAATGAAAGATTGGATAATATCAAAAAAATATTGTGAAAAGGCTGAATTAGAAAAAATTGAAGATGAAATTAAACTTGAAGTGATTTCAGCAAAAAATTTAGCATGGAAAAATTATTTAGATCCCATTGAAAATGAAAAAAAATATACATGTGAAATTTTGAAAAAAAATTCTCACAATAAAGTAAATAAAATTTATAATGATTTATTAAATACAAACCCAGTCTCTAGAAGAAATATTATTCAAGCAGCTAGACAAGCAATTTTTTATTATGAGGGAGAAAATAAACAAGAATTATCTAATTGGATAAAAAAGCTATTAAATGAAAATAAGTTCAGATATAATTCTTATCTGTATAGCGAATCAAATCAAAGTTTGAGAAATATCCATCAAACTAAATTAGAATATTCAAATGGAAAAAAAGATGTTGATGCTAGGATAATCTTAAGGGATAATTTTGATAAATTATTATCTAAGTACCCAGAACTTATAATTTTTGGAGAAGATTGTGGTAAAATTGGCGATGTAAATCAAGGCTTAGAAGGTCTTCAAGAAAAACATGGTGAACATAGAGTTTTTGATACTGGTATAAGAGAAGCAACTATTATTGGACAAGGTATTGGCTTAGCTCTTAGGGGACTAAGGCCTATAGCTGAAATTCAATACTTGGATTATTTATTATATGCAATTCAGATTTTAAGTGATGACCTAGCAACACTGCAATATAGAACATTTGGTGGGCAAAAAGCTCCATTAATTATTAGAACTAGAGGACACAGACTTGAAGGAATTTGGCACTCTGGCTCTCCAATGGGAGGTATTATTAACTTATTGAGAGGGATAAATATTTTAGTTCCTAGGAATATGACTAAAGCTGCAGGTTTTTATAATATTTTACTAAAAGGCGATGAACCTGCATTGGTTATCGAATGCCTGAATGGTTACAGACTAAAAGAAGAATTTCCATCGAACTTAGCTGATTTTACAACACCAATTGGAGAAATTGAAGTTATTAAATCTGGATCTGACATTACTATTGTAACCTATGGGTCATGTTGTAGAATTGCATTAAGTGCTGCAAAAAAATTAATGGAATTTAATATTTCTATCGAAATAATAGATATTCAATCATTAATACCCTTTGATATAAATAATGAAATAGTTAATAGCTTAATGAAAACAAATAAGATTATTTTTCTAGATGAAGATGTTTCTGGAGGAGCAACAGCATATATGATGCAAAAGGTATTAGAAGAACAGAATGGTTATAGATATTTAGATAGTAAACCAAGAACTATTTCAAGCAAAAATCACAGACCAGCTTATGGTGATGATGGTGATTATTTTTCTAAATCTAATGTTGATGATGTTATAGAAACTTGTTACACTATAATGAATGAAATTGATGAGAAATTATTCCCCGACTTATTGTAAAAATGAAAATCACTGAAAAAGAAAGTCAATATAATAACTTATCTAAAATGAGTTTCAAACAGATTGCAAGCTCTATAAATAAAGAAGATAAAAAAATAGCTATTGCTTTAGAAAAAGCAACAGAAAATATATCAAAATTATCTTGTCAAGTTCATAAAAAAATAAAAAACGGTGGAAGACTATTTTACATAGGTTCAGGGACAAGTGGAAGACTTGGTATTTTAGATGCTTCAGAATGCCCACCTACATTTGGGATTAAAGAAAATATTGTTATTGGAATAATTGCTGGCGGAGATAAAGCTATTAGAAATGCTGTTGAATCTGCTGAAGATGACATAGATTCCGGATGGAATGATTTAAAAAATTATAATGTAACAAATAAAGATATTGTCATTGGCATTAGTGCATCAGGATCTACACCTTATGTAATTGGCGCATTGAATAGCTGTAAGGAAAGTAAAATAACAACTGGATCTATAACTTGTAACAATGACAATCCAATAGCTAAAATTTCAGACTTTGATATAAAATTAATTATGGGCCCTGAATTTTTAACTGGTAGTACAAGAATGAAAGCAGGTACAGCTCAAAAAATGTGTTTAAATATTATTACAACTAGTGTATTTATAAAACTTGGACATGTCCTAGACAACAAAATGATTGACATGAAAATAAGTAATAAAAAACTAGAAAATAGAGCAATCTCACTTATATTAGAAAAAACAAAATTAAACAAAAATAAAGCGAAAGAAATGCTTAAGAAATTTAAAAGCGCTAGAATAGTTATTGAAAGAGAATTAAATAAATAAAATGAATAAAAAAAAATTACAAACTGGATTAATAATTGTTGCAATAATATTTCCTTTAATCTTTATAGGCCCGTCAATATTTTTAATGGGGAACATGAATGGTGAATCTGAAATTCTTGAGGAAAAAAATTTAAAGTTTTTGATTTCTGGCCTTGTCATTATGTTGTCAGCAATTTGCGGGCTTTTTATTGGTTTAAAAAAGATTTTAAATGCGATATTCGAGAAAGAATCTAACGAGTAAACGTAAGATTTAATTCATCTGATTTCTCGGGACTAAATTTATAACCTAAGCCACTAAATTCTTTTAAATCATCAATTGATTTAATTCTATTCTTAATAATGTATGAAGCCATTGAACCTCTAGCTTTTTTTGCAAAAAAACTAACAACCTTATATATACCTTTTTTCTCATCTAAGAACTTTGGCGTTATTATTTCATATTTGAAATTTTCTTTTTTTACAGAGTCAAAATATTCATTGGATGCTAAATTAACTAAGTATTTGTTTTTTGTTAATTTAAAATCCTGATTTAAACTTTGTGTTATTTTTTTATTCCAAAATTCATATAGATTTTTTCCTTGGCTATTTTCTAATTTAGTTCCCATTTCTAATCTATATGCTTTGATTAAATCTAAAGGTCTTAATATACCATAAAGCCCTGAAAGTATTCTCAAATGATTTTGCGAATATTCTAAGTCATCAATAGAAAATTCATCTACGTTAAGGCCTTTATAAACATCGCCTGTAAAACAAGAAATAGCATGTCTTGAGTTCATTAAATTAAAATCTTCGTTCCAATCTTTGAATCTTTTATAATTAAGTTCGGTTAATTTTTCACTAATTGACATAAGTTTTCCTATTTCTTTCTTACTCATACTTAGTAAACAATCAATTAATTGTTTACTATCACTTGTAAATAATGGTTTTGTAGTAGTTCTACAATCTAATTTTTTTTCAAAGTCTAAAGTTTTAGCAGGAGATAATACAATTAAAAACATATTATAAAAGTTTAAGGTTGGAATTCATTGTTTTGTATAAAATCATTATCAGACAAAGTTAATAAAAAGGCTTTTAAATTATTTTTTTCTTGTTGTGTTAACATTAACCCGGACTGACCATCAATTCCATAAGGATTTGAATTAACATACTTCATTAAAGGATCTATGGTTGCAGAATATATACCACCAGAATTATAATGTTCAATAACTTCATCAATTGTACTTAATCTACCATCGTGCATATACGGTGCACTATATTCTATATTTCTTAATGTTGGAGTTTTGAATAAACCTTTATCACCATCATTTCTCGTTACGTTATATAATCCAAAATCAGTAAAAGTTTCATCTAATCCATTATTGTGAAAAGAATCATCCATAAAGTTTTTACCACTATGACAATGAAAACAATCTCCTCTCTCAGTATTAAAAATATTATAGCCATCTAATTCTTCTTCAGTAAACATTACTTCGCCTCTTAACCATTTATCATATCTAGAGTTTGCAGAAACTAGGGTTCTTTCAAATTGAGCAATCGCTTTAGCAACGTGAACTGAATCAATATAATCAATATTAAAAGCACGCTTAAATAAATCTCTGTACTCACTATTAAAATTTAAATCATATTCGACCTGATCCCAATTATTAGCCATTTCAATTGGGTTTACAACTGGCTCAAAAACTTGTTCTCTTAAATTTTCAGCTGTACCATCCCAATTAAAAGAGCTACTCCAACCTAAATTTACTAGAGATGATGCATTTCTAAACCCTGATTCACCTGTAATTCCAATACTAAACTGACCAGGATCAGAAAAAGAATTATTTTGAATATGACAAGTAGCACAAGAAATACTATTATCACTACTTAAAATTGGATCAAAAAATAATTTTTTTCCTAAAGAAACCCCCTCAATAGTTAGTGGATTGTCATCAGGAATAATCATAAAAGGAAAGCCATAAGGAGACGGGGTTGGATATGGTGTTGTCTCATAAATAATACAATCATCATCTTCACAAGGTGCATACAAAAAGCCATCATCTTGTTTTTCACAAGAAAAAAAAAATATCATTATTACAACAAAAAATATCTTCATATAATATTAATTTGATGTAACAGAAAAAACGTCTCCCAAATTATTCTTTATAGCAGTTTGGGCTTCTGAAGATCCCATAATTCCTTGACCATAATCATTGTGGTCATATACTGGGTTGTTAAAAAATTTATTAATATCCATATCAATATAAAGTTGTGATTGACCTTGAGAGTAATTAATGTTAAAAGAATATGAATAAGAATTATCATTTCCATCCAAAGGCCCTGTGTGAGTATTGTAAAATTTTTCCACTTCATTTATATCAATGAATGTTCCCTCTAGTTTCATATAATGATAACCCCCACCTAAAGCATCAGGCCATAACATTAAATTGTGAAAATTATTGGGATCATTAAGATACATATCTGTTGCATTATTAATTTGAGAAAATCCAAGTGTAAATGAAATAGAAGAACAAGTATCAGGAATAATAATATTATTCAACTTTAAAGAATTTGGATCATCATTTTTTAAAAATAGATAATTAGAAATTATTGAACTTTCTGCATTTACATAATGCAGGGTTAAATCAGAAATAACATAATATAGTTTTTCGATACTATACAAATTCTCTGCAGCATTTGAATAAATTAAGTTATTGTATTGAATATCTTGATTATCAATAAACTGACGAAAATCAATATTAATCCTCAATAAATCATCATCAAATTGACAAGAGCCATCATCAATTTCGGCATCTGAGTCATAATTAATCGCTGTTTCATCCATACAACCTTGAATTGGCTCACTATTGTCTTCCCTTTCGCATGAAAAAGAAATGAATAAACAGAAAAAAACTAATAAGGATTGATTCATAAAAAATTGATTTAAATACATTATCAAAAATAACGTATTTTTAATAATTAAATTATAAGCATGACTTTAAACATAAAACTTATTCTATTTTTTTTAATAACCACATTTTCTTTAGCTCAAAACATAACATTTCAGTTACAAGAAAAAATTTCTCAATCTTCTAATAAAGATTTGATCCCCATTACTGTAGAATTAAAAAAAAAAATTAATTTCGAGGATTTAAAAAAAGAATTTACTACTAATCAAACTCCAATAAAAAAAAGAGCTAGTATTGTTGCGAAAAAATTACAAGAAGATTACAGAGAAGACCAAAAAGAAGTTGTTAAAATTATTGAATCAAACCAAAATGATTTTAAAAAATTACATCAATTTTGGGCAGTAAATATGATATTTTTAGAAGCAACTTCTGATTTAATTAATAAACTGAGTAATAATCAATTAATAAATAAAATAGATCTTGAATTAGGTTACATGAAGCCTTTAATCGCTCAAAGCCAACCGATCGCACAAACATATGGTGGTAATAGTACTGAACCTGGAATTGAAGCTATCAATATTAGACCACTTTGGGAAATGGGCTATTCTGGAAACGGAACATTAGTTTTCAACTATGATACAGGTGTATGGCCAACGCATCCTGCTTTTTCAGAAAGGTTTTTTGGGAATTACTATCCTTTAGAACAATGTTGGGATGGATATTTTAGTGAAACACCAAATGGGTTAAATGATCATGGTACACACACAATGGGAATAATAGGGGGGTTAGTAAGTGAGACGAACGACACAATTGGAAGTGCTTATAATTCTTATTGGATTGCAAATGATTTTGTGACATCAACAGTTGAGGAGCTTCCTCCAGTTGTTGATATGGTAACTTCATTTGAATGGTCGCTAAATCCCGATGGAGATTTAAATACGGATTATGATGTTCCAGATGTTATAAATAATTCTTGGAGATGGTATAACCCTATTGACACAGTTCAATGTGAGGGTTATATCGTGGATTTAATGAATGTTATTGAACTTGCAGGTATTGGAAATATATTTTCAGCGGGTAATGATGGCCCAAATAATGAAGGTGTAAAAGCTCCGCAGAGAATCAACACAAATTTAGTAAATACATTCTGTGTTGGAAGTGTCAATGCTAATACAGAAGATCTAATAATTAGTACTTTTTCAACAAGAGGGCCAACTCAATGCCCAAGCAGTAGTGAATCACTTGAAATATATCCTGAAGTTTCAGCCCCAGGACAGTCTGTTCGATCCGCTTCCGGAGAAAACGGATTTGATGTGAAATCAGGGACATCAATGGCTGCCCCCCACGTTACAGGTTGTTTTTTATTATTGAAGGAGGCTTTTCCATTTTTAAGTGGTGAAGAAATTTTATTAGCCATTTATTACACAGCAAATGATTTAGGTGAGCCAGGTGAAGATAATATTTACGGTATGGGAATGATCAATGGACTTGCTGCTTTTAATTATTTACAAGAAATTTATGAACCCGTGATTCCTAATCAAAATTTTGATGACCTTTCAATAAAAAGCATTACTAACACCCCCCCAAATATTACTTGTGAATCTTCATTTAGTCCTATTTTAACTATTGGTAATAATGGAAATAATACTTTATCTGGTTTTAAAATATCATATTTTAACGAAGGTTTATTGGAAGAAGAATATTTTTTTGAAGATGAAATAATAAACCCAAATCAAGAAGTTGAAATTTATTTACCATCCATTGATGATTATAATATTGGAGACATAGAGTTATCGTTTATTATAGAATCTTTAGAAGATATAAATGAAATTGACTACCATAATAATCGTAGAATGGTCAGATTTAAACACAAGCCTACTTTCAATTTGCCATATAATGAAAATTTTGAAAATGGTATTAATTATACAAATTGGAATATTATAAATTCAGATTTTAGCCGAACATGGGGAAGCATTCAAACATCGGGTATTGAAAATAGTGACACATCTGTTTATGTTAATATTTTTGGTTATAATCCAAGGGATGGACAAAAAGATGAAATAATCAGCCCTTCAATTAATTTAACTGGAGATTCAATTTTATTAAATTTTTTCACATCATATCAAAAATATACAAATTCTATAAAGCAGGACACTCTTCAAATTTTAATATCAAATAATTGTGGAATGTCTTTCGAAGACACTGTCTATAATAAGGGTGGAGAAGAATTAAGTACATTTGACATACAAAGTGAAAACTTTATTCCATTTGAAGCAAATCATTGGAGACAAGAAAGTGTATCCTTAAATCAATACATTGGACAAGAAATATTATTAAAATTTATTACAACAAATTATAGGGGAAATAATATTATTATCGATAATATAAATATTTTAAATGAAAATGATATAAATACTTATTACTTAGAAGATCCAATTGTTCAAATTTTCCCTAATCCAACAAATGGAAAATTAAATATTAAATTAACAAAAAATCATTTAGATCAATTTTTTCTTACAAATTCAATTGGAAAAATTATACAAACAGGAAACATAAATGAGTCTTTTCTTAAAATTAATTTAAGTAATAAACCAAAGGGTACATACACAATAAATTTAATTGGAGAAAAAATGATTATTCAACGAAAAATTATACTAATCTAAAAGCTCTAAATGACCTGAAACCTTTACTTCAATTTTCTCAGAAATATTATCTTTTAAAAGTTTAGGGATCTTTATTTTATAATCATCAGTTTTTACAAAAAACATAGTGTAAAATTTTATTAATTTTTTGTCTAATGAAAGTACAATTTTAATTTTGACATCATTCTCCTCCCCATGAATCATTAATTTACCTTCAACTAATATTCCTTGATCAAATAATTCTGATAATTGTTTTGTAATAATACTTTCTTCTTGATTTAATATCTTGTTTGCTTTGGCCTTATCAATTACTTTTGTAAGTTCTTGTTTTAAATTATAGGATTTCCCTTTAAAAGTTGCAAACGGATAATCATCTGAGTTCAGATATTTATCATTAAAATGTTTTTGCATTAAAGATCTTTTAAATGTAAATGATTTGATAGGCAATCTAAAAAAAAACTCACCATTGTTTATATCGACAATTCCCTCTAAATCATTTGAAATAGCAGTTATATTTTCCAGAGGCGCCCAAGAAAAAAAATCTGTACTAGTTCCTACAACTTTGTACTTTTGACCTAAACAAATAAAAGGGATAAGGAAAATAAAGATTATTTTTTTCATTTTAATGTAAATTCTCTACTAATATTAAATCCAAAATGGATACCTCCATCAAACCAACTCCTATTTGTTTCAGTTAAAAATCCAACCTCATACATCGATAAAGAATTAGTTACATGTAACTGAAAAACATGACCTCCAGCATCTATATCAAGACCAATAGAAAATGAATTATAAAAAGCATCTTGACTTTGATTAGAAAAATCAGCATCTGTTATTCTATAAAAATACTCAAAATTTAATGAAGTACTTCGAAATATATTATATTTAATTGCAGACCCAATTAAAATAATATCATTAAAATAACTTGTAAAATCAACCATATTTTTGTGCACGTATGTAGGCATAATTTGCAGTGAAAAATTCTTGTTAATTTTTGAAGAAATTAATAATTGATTGCAATATGATAGTCGTCCAGAAAAAGGATAGTTTTCTTGTTGTTTTTTAATACTCTGTATAGACAAGCTAGTAAAATACACGATAGAAATAGGGATTTTTTGTTTTTTTCTTTGTTTAATAATCGAGTACTTGATAAAACTGTCATAATTTTTTTTATAACTACTTCGGCCAATTCCAATCATCATATTTTTGGTTAAACCATACTCAAAACCTAATCTAATTGTAGCTTGATCTAATCCAAATAACTCATAAAATCCTGTATTTAATGCTCCAAATCGATGTGAAATTCTCATGTCCATAGCACCTGGGTCATAGAGCTCAACTGAATGTGAGTTTATAATTCTAGTTGAAAAAAAAGTTGCTAAAACAATTTCATCATCATCATTCATAGGGCTTAGTAAACTTTCTAAGCTATTCTGAGAAAATACAAAATTACTTATTAGTAAATAAAAAAAAAAAAATTTAATCCATTCCATTTTCAATCCATGTTAATAATTCTACTTTCTCACAATCAGTTAAGGGGGTGCTACCCGGTGGAGGCATTATATTGTACGAGTAGTTAATAGCATTGCCATTAATAAAGTTTTTTAAAACCTGTCCTCCTTGTTGAGTAAGAACACTATAATTTAAAGGAGCAAGACCTTGTGAAATATGACAATTATTACATTTTTGTTCAATTATTGATTGAATATCTCGTTCATTTTTAGATTGATAGACAAGTAGTTCCGGATAGTTACAACTCCCATCATCTTCAATTGCTAATTCATTAAAATTACAAGCAGAAGGGTCTGTACAACCTTCTGAATAAAGACATGAATTGTCATTTTCAATTGCAGATGAATCAAAATTAAGTGCATTTTCATCAGTACAGCCAAAATAATTTTCTTCATCTTCAATAGTACAAGAAAAAAATAAAATAATCATAATATATAGTGCTCTATTCATTGTTGTCTAATATATATTTAAGCACTTTTTCCATTAAATGAAGTCTATCTTTTCCTCTTACATTATGAGGATGATTTGGGTAAAGAAAATAATCAATTGGTATATTATTTTTTATGCATTCTTCAATAAATTTTAATGAATGTTGTACTACAACTACATCATCAACTAAACCATGAATCATAAGTAAACTAGACTTTAAATTATTTATTTGATTTAATAGGTTAGTAGAAACATATCCATCTTTATTTTTAATTGGAGTTTGCATATATCTTTCAGTATACATTACCTCATATAGAGACCAATCAGTCACTGGTCCTCCAGCTACTCCGCAAGTGAAAAGGTCAGGATAATTTAATAATAAATTTGTAGTCATAAATCCACCATAACTCCAACCATGTAAAGCAATTCTACTAGAGTCAACATAAGGCAAGGATTTTAAGTAATTATATCCTTTCATTTGATCGATCATTTCAATATTTCCTAAGTATTTATAAACGGATTGTTCAAAATCTTTTCCTCTATTTTCAGACCCCCGACCATCAACAGTAAATATTAAATAATCCTGATTAGCCAAATAATACATCCACAAAGGTGTATTTGCTAACCATGAATTAGTTAAAAGTTGAATTTGTGGTCCATTATATACATATATTAATACCGGGTATTTTTTATTAACATCAAAATTATAGGGTTTAATTAATCTAGAATTAAGAAATATGTTATCATCTGATGAAATTTTAAATAAATCTGTTTTTCCAATATTATAATCAGCAAGTGGATTTTTAGCATCTAATAATTTATATATAAATTGTCCTTTTGAGTCAATTATTTGAATAATTCTAGGTAATTTTAAATTTGAAAATTCATCGATAAATAGTTTTCCAGAAGGACTAATTTTCAATTTATGAAAACCTGGAAAGTTTGATGTTAAATTCTTTTGTGCTTTTTTATTTTTCTCCTCTAAACTAAAACTATATAAATGAACATCTAATCCATCATTTGAATAAGCTGAAAAATAAATTGTTTCATTTTTAAATCCTAAAAAATCCTTTACTATTATATCACCTTCAGTAACCTTTCTAAGTAGTTTACCCTTTTGATTATACAAATAAAAATGGTCAAATCCGTTTTTTTCAGATCTCCATAAAAACTTTTCATTATCAAGAAAAATCATAGGATGTAATGGGTGTACGTATTTTTCATCCTTCTCTTCAATTAGTGTTTTCAAATACTTTCCACTACTAGAGTCATATTTTTTTAACATCAAATGATTTTGATCTCTATTTAAGACCGATACATATATATATTTTTCCGAAGGACCCCAGCATATGTTTGTTAAGTAATAATCTTTGATATTATCAATTTGTAAATATTTAACTTTTTCAGTATCAATATCGTATATTCCAACATTAACAATTTCACTTAAATCACCAGACATAGGATATTTAATTTGTTTAATAGTTGAAGTTGTATCTGATGTTATTAATAGAGGATACTCATTAACATTCTTTTCATCATTCTTGTAGAAAGCTAATTTATTTCCATTTGGAGACCAAAATGTTCCTTTAGTTATTCCAAATTCATATCTATGAACAACCTGACCAAAAGTGACATTTTCTTTACTTAAATTTACTTGCTTCACATTTTCATTGTCAGAAACAAATAAATTATTACCTATCGTGTAGGCTATTAAATTTCTTTTAAAATTATAATCTTTATTTTTTGAATTTCCATCGAATTTCAAATATGTAACAGGCTTTCTTCCTCTCTTTGTGTTAAATAAATAAATTTGATTTTTTATTTGATACTTAAAGCTATGATTAGTTACCCATTCAACTTTTGGAAAAGTATTTATATCTTCTTTATCATAAATTTCATTAATACATATTTTATCAATCAAATTGTTATTAGCATTAAAAATAACTAAACAAGAATCCTTTATGTAACTGTAATTATCTTGACTTTTTTGCCATTGTAAATTTGATATGTTTTGAGGGTAAAAATCAGTCATTCTTTTTAAGACTGCATCATATAATGTTATTTCTTTTTGTGCAAAGAGAGAAAACGTAAAAAATAAAAAAAATATTAATTTCAATTTTATATTAAAATTTGACATATTATTTAATTAAATCTTATTATAAACAATTATACAAAAAAAGCGGAACTATTTCTATTAAAAAATTGTTCCGCTTTTGTGGAGAATGTCGGAGTCGAACCGACGACCTCCTGCGTGCAAGGCAGGCGCTCTAGC
>TARA_B100001057_G_scaffold127848_1_pt1 | contig 13004 bp, 10 predicted proteins | sample TARA_B100001057 | Tara Oceans TARA_B100001057 (sample SAMEA2621839) | marine metagenome | biome: marine biome (ENVO:00000447); feature: surface water layer (ENVO:00002042); material: "saline water (ENVO:00002010), including plankton (ENVO:xxxxxxxx)" | depth 5 m
AGTAGCCCGTGCCATTTTTCGGTGAGCTCCTTAAATCGCTCCTGCTCCATTTCCCCATTATCACCCCGATTGTAGATCGAAATGTCAAAGGAATGCAGTTTGTCATCCCGGCTCCGTAGAATCGTTTCGCCGACCGGGAGACTCCAGAGTTTCAGCCCTCGCTGGGTGCTTCGTGCATCGTTGCGCTCCTTTGAGAGCCAGTAAAAGCCAAGGGGCTTACGGTCACGGAGGACCTCGCCGACCGGCTTGTCCCACATTGCAGCATCGAGGAATAAAATCTCAAGATCCGGAACTGGCGCTGAGAGTGTCGAGCCCTGCGCAGAGAGGCAGAAGACGAGGATGAGATAGAGACGGCGCACCTCTTTAAATTAGTTGATCTTGGTCATACTGCAAGGTCAGTGCTGGTGCTTCCCCCTGCAGCCTTCGCATCCTACCCAGTCACTGGATCCATCGGGGTAAAATTCCTTCTTCCAGATAGGAAGACGCCGTTTAACTTCATCGATGACAAAGCGACAGGCATCAAATGTTTCGCTGCGATGTGGAGCAGAAACTACTACCATGACGGCACATTCACCAATCTCGAGAGGGCCGGTGCGGTGTATTGCTCCAGCGTAATCTAGATCGAATTTCTCTATCGCCTCCCGCAGGATGATCCGTCCCTCCTTCTCTGCAACCGGGCCATGAGCTTCGTACTCCAATCGGAGCACTTTCCGGCCCTGGTGATGATTCCGGACCAGGCCTTCGAAGATTGATACCGCGCCGGCATGAGGGTTGTTGGCCGCATCCCGCAGAGTGGTTGGGTCTATCGGTTCTGAGGTAAGGCAGAACATGGATCTAGCCTCCTGCAAAGGGGGGGAAAAGGGTGACTTTGTCCTCCTCAGCAAGAGGCTGATTCCAGGACCTGAATTCATCATTGATAGCGATTTTCACGGAATCGATTTCCAGGGAAAGCCTACGGGACATACGCAGTTCTTCCCACAGACCCGCGGCTGTTACTGAACGGGTCTGGAACTCTTCGGAATTGCAGCCTGCGTCCTCCCTCAGGACTCCACAGTATTCAACCAGAACGTTTTTAAGAGATCGTCCGTGATTAAGGCTTAAGCGTGCTTCTTCAAGATCCTCAGGGCGGTTACAATTGTCTAGAGCGGATAGCTCGGGCAGTTCGATTTCCTTGCGTGTCAGGCTGAATAGGAATCGTCGGGCACACCTGACCCCCTCGGAGAGCATTCTTTCCAGAGAGGAATGAGAGGAGGGCTCGTAAATCGTGCAAAGGGGTTCGGGCTTGCCGTCGAAGCGGCTGGTAAAGCAGGTCGCATCGCTAGTCGGATCCCTCGACTCCACCAGGTGTTTCAGGGTGGGTGAGGTGAGAAAAGGAAGGTCACAGGCAGTGACAAGCCAGCCCGCTTCCGGCGAATGACGGAAAGCGGATTCCAGTCCAGCCATCGGGCCGGCATTCTCTCGCAGGTCCTGAATGGTCGGGTGATGATACTGCCGGTCGTCATCTCCCGCGATGGCCAGAAAGGACTTTGCGGTGACTCCTCCGAGCAGTTTCATTCCTCTGTCGCGCATGGAGAGACCTTCAACAACCATCAGGTCGGCCTTGTCACGGCCCATGCGGGTGCTTTTCCCTCCTGCGAGGAGGAGGCCATGAAGGGGATTTTTCACGAGGCCTGAGTAGGAAAAAAATCGCTCTTGCCGCCTCGCTTTTCCTCAAGGCGAAGAGCGGTGATTTCGATCGCAGGGTTTACCGCCTTGCACATGTCGTAGACGGTGAGCGCGGCGACGGAGGCTCCTGTAAGGGCTTCCATTTCGACACCGGTCCGGCTGCTGGTTGAACATTCACACTCTACCTTGAGCGAATGATCGCTCTCGGGCTCAATCGTCACATTGCACTTGTCGAGGGGCAGAGGGTGACAGAGTGGGATGAGAGAGGAGGTCTGCTTGGCCGCCATGATGCCTGCCAGAATCGCAGTATTGAGAATTGAGCCCTTTTTGTTCTGGAAACCCTTTTCCTTGAGCTGGCACAGCAGCTCTGGGCCGAGAACGATGATGCAGCCGGCTCGGGCATAGCGCTTGGTAACAGCCTTGGGGCCAACATCAACCATCCTGGGGTGGCCTGCCTCATCCAAATGAGAGTGATCGCTCACGGCTGAACGCTAGGACAATGGGGAAAAAAAACGAGAGGATTTACTGTCTGTCAGAGCCACGACCAGTAGGGAGCGAGGGTGCCTTTGGGAAAAGTACCTTTTTCAGCAGGGAGCTCGATAAATCCATCCGACTCAATCGCGGAAGCAAAGTCCCCGGAATTTGCGAGGGGGAGAGGTTCGGCAATTGTGCAGGCTCCTTCCTGACTTGTTTTGACCGGGAGGCTGTAAGCAAAGGCTGGCTCGAAGGAGAAGTTGGAAGAGAGGGACACTATCTGTGATGAGTATCTTTGTCTTTGAGAAGCTTTGAGAAACGGGAGGACGTAGCGATGGAAGGTAATCTGAACCGACATCGGGTTGCCCGGGAGGGCAAAAATGGAGGGAGTTCCGCCCCAAAAGGCCAGAGGCTTGCCGGGGCGCTGGGCAACCCCGTGGAAGGATGGAGGCCCGAAAATTTTCTCCATGACTGGTCGGACGAAGTCGTATTTACCCTTGGAGATCCCACCGCAAAGGATGAGGAGATCACAATTTCTGTGTTTCTCGACCGCAGTGAGGGTAGCCCCGGGATCGTCCGGCAGGTGCTGGTAATGGGCTAACTCGGCACCTGCCGCGGAAAGTGCAGCGTGGAGGGCTGCAGCATTAGATTGACGGATTTCGTGGTCTGCAGGGGTTGACGCGGGGTCGACCACCTCGTCACCTGTGGTGAAAAGAGAGACGCGGGGTCGTTGCAGAACTCGCAGGGTGGTAGCGCCAACCGTGGCAGCGACTGCTGCAACGCGAGAATCAATGATGGTGTTTGGTGGAACCAGAATTTCACCAGTTTCGTAATCGCTGGCTCGACGATGAATGAAGCGTCCCGCTACGGCTGAACCGGTCTCGATGGTGAAGTGATGATCTTGGCGTGAGATCTGTTCGTAGGGTATTACGGTATCACAATCGGGAGGGAGACAGGCTCCCGTCATCACTTCCCAGCAGTGCCCTCGTGGAGTTTCCTGCGGCGTTGGAGCTCCAGCCGGATGGTCGCCCGCGATTGCGAGAGTCGTGTGTTCCTCAAGGTCAGATTTTTTACAACATATGCCATCCATCATTACCCGGTCGTAGGGGGGAAGGGGCCTGTCGGCAACAAGAGGGAGCGCGAGGATTCTCCCCCTAGCCAGCTCAGGAGGGACATCTTCTTCTGCGAGTTCTGGGATGGTAGACAGTGTGATTTCTTCCGCAGCCCGGGGAGTGATGAGAGGATTCATGAGGTGCCGCCAGTTCACAGTGAATGGACGAATACCCAAGTATTTAGTTGCGGGATGGCGTCGCTACGCTTGGCTGGGGGGGATGCCACTGGATCAGTACGATCGACCGCTGCGGGATCTGCGCATCTCCGTCACCGACCGGTGCAATTTTCGTTGCCGTTACTGTATGCCGGCGGAGGTTTTTGGCCCGGGCTACCGCTTTCTTCAGCGGAAAGATCTTCTCACCTATGAGGAGATTGAGCATCTAGCAGCCCTTGTTGCCGGCCTTGGAGTGCGCAAATTTCGTTTGACCGGAGGAGAGCCTCTCCTGCGGCAGGGGCTGGAGGAGTTAGTAAGGATGCTGTCCAACCTCGAAGGCGTGGAGGATCTTGCCATGACCACCAATGGTGTGCTCCTGGAAAGCCACGCGGCGAAATTGCGGCGTGCTGGGTTGCACCGGGTCACAGTAAGTCTGGATGCTCTGGACAAAGAAGTGTTCGGACAGATGAATGGAGTAGGGGCAAAGGTGGAAAGAATTCTGAATGGAATCGAACGAGCACGTTCTGAAGGTTTGGGAGTTAAAATCAACACGGTCGTGCAACGCGGAATCAATGAGAGTGAGATCCTGCCGCTTGTTCGGTGGGGTAGCGAGCGGGATATACCAGTTCGGTTCATTGAATACATGGATGTCGGAGAGACCAACGGGTGGCGGATGGAGCAGGTGGTGCCAAGCGCGGAGGTTTCCGAAATGATTGCGGCAGAGTTCCCCTTGAGAAAATTAGAACCAGCTCACCGAGGAGAGGTCGCGCGTCGTCACCAGATTGGTAAGACGAAGGGAGAGGTTGGATTTATTTCCTCGGTGACTGAACCATTTTGCGGTGATTGCAATCGGCTGCGTTTGTCTGCGGAGGGTAAGCTGTTTACCTGTCTCTTTGCAGAGAGCGGTTTTGATGTCAGAGAGCTGATGAGAGCAGGCAAAGAGAAATCTCTGCTCCTTGCCATCCAGGGGGTTTGGGCTGATCGAAGTGATCGTTATTCAGAGCGCCGAGGGGCAGAAAAAAACCAGAAGGTAGAAATGAGTTACATAGGAGGATAAGAGTTATGGATTGGGAAATTGATATCATCCATTTGTTTGTGTCAGGGGGACACAACTATAAGGGGCGGCATGAAAAAGGCTCCCTCAATTACCAGATAGAGGATCCTGATCTTATCGAATGTGTGGCGGGAAGGGGAATCCGAGGAGACCGGTATTTTGATCACAAGGAGAACTTCAAGGGGCAGATCACGTTTTTTGACTACGGCGTCTACGATGACGTAAAAAAGGTGTTCGGGCTACCAGACCTTCCTGCCTCGGTCTTCCGAAGGAATGTCCTGGTGAGGGGGGTGCCCCTGTCAGAGCTCATTGGAAAGCGTTTCACTATCGGGAGCCTGGAGTTCGAGGGGGCTGAAGAGGCGGCTCCCTGTTACTGGATGAACGAGGCTGCTGCTGACGGAGTGCATGAATTTCTCAAGGGTCAGGGTGGGCTCAGGGCCCGCATCCTGAGGGGAGGATCGCTGAAGAAGGGGACGGATTCGCTCTCTCTTCTTCCCTAGGCCTTGCCCGGTGATTCCGGTGAGATCTGGCGAGCTTCCGAGTTGACGCTCTTACCTGTAGCATAACAGGTAAAAGGGGATGCGATTTCGGTCTCAGTAGCGAGGTAATTGAAGGTTAGCTCCTCTCCTTTTTCGATTTCACGGAGTGCAAAAAACTGGCGACCCTGAAGATAGAGGTTGGGGCTGAAAGAGTGATTGAGGCACACAGCATAGTCATCTACTACATGCTGCTCTGGCGCAATTTCGATGCTCTCCCGGGTTCGCCTTGCGGAGGGTTTTCCCTGGACGACATAGACAAGCTCTCCTTCCGAAAAGGCGAAGCGAGAGTAGATAGCATTCTCTCCGTGCTCGTTTTCACTTTTTCGGAAGCAGTCGCTACGGTCACTCACCCTGCTTAATCTGATACCACGGTGACCCGGTCATGGCGAGGCGAATAGACCTCTTGCGCTGGATGATTTTCAAAGAAGATGAGACCGCAATCTACACAGGCCGTCGTTGGTAGACTGTGATGGGCGGATCAGTTGATCTGGAGAAAACTCTCACTGAGAAGAACTGCGCGGATGAGAGACCTCAGGCGATGGTTCTCGTTAGCTGTGTTTTCCACGATTTCCTCAACGGTGAGAAAGTCAGCCGGATTCAGCTCCCGGGACGTGGCATAGCGCATGAGATGGGCCGTGAAGGCCCGAGCAAACCGACGATCCTCTTTTGCCAGTGATTCCTTGAAGCGAACGGCTCCATCAAAGGGATACTTTTTCATTAAGGTGCCGCTGGCGTCAACGTCTCGACCATTTGGATACTTGTCCCTCCACCTGCCGATGATGTCATAGTTTTCAAGAGCGAAACCGAGGGGATCAAGGCGTGAGTGACAACCAGCGCAGTCAGGATTCTCACGATGCTTGGCAAACTTCTCGCGGATCGTGAGATTCTTGTCGGCAGCATCCTCGTTCAGAGGAGGGACATTATTGGGTGGGGGCGGGGGAGGATCATTGAAAATCACCTCGATGACCCAGGCGCCCCGAGCAATGGGGTGAGTGCGTGTAGGGCCTGAGGTCATGCTCAGCATCGCTGCGTTGGTTATAACCCCTCCGTAACGAGGATCATCAGCCTCCCGGCGGGAGAAGGATCTTGAGCGCAGTTTGCTACGGATATCATCCTCAAATATTTTCCTGGCGTCCTGCCGCGCCCGTCCCGGGTCGGTATTCGGAGGGACATTGTCGAATGAGCTTTGGGCCAGTTTGATTTCCTGAACCAGACTATTGCGCCTGTCTCTCTGGGGGGGAGTGAGGGCCTCCGCCAGTTCCGACTCGGTGACATAAAGTCCACCGGCAGAACCTGCGACCTCCTCAGCGTTGAGAGCGCGGTTGTAGAGTCGCGCTCGTGCCAGACTGACATCAAGGTATCTTCCGCCTCCGGCAGGAAGATGGCGCACTCCGAAAATGATGGAGCTCTTGTCCTTGGGAAAGGTGGCGAGGCTGGTGCGGAAGGGCTTACCGTAGGGCATGCCATTTCGATAGAGAGTCACCGATCCATCGGTTCCATAGACCATAGCGAGGTGAATCTTCTGGTCTGGTTTCATCTCGGGCGTAGATCCGGGGAAGTCCTTTGTGCGGGCGAAGCGGTTGCTGCCTGAGATCCAATGTCGTTTCTTCCGCTCCCCGAGCACGATGGTATCAAAAAAATCGCCAGGGCCCTGGACCCCCATGACCCCCCCTCCGTCCTGATCAATATTGTGCACCATGCCCCAGACCTCGAGGGTCCTCTCTTTCAGGTCAAGTGAGAGGGGAGGGCTCTGCAGGTAGGAGTTTTTCAGGACGACCATGCCTTCGCTGAAGCTGATTTTGCCGTGGCTTTTCAGGTGCAGTGATCCCACTGAATCTCGAAGGTTATTGTTGAACTCCCATGCTGCTATGGGATCAAGGTTGACGGGTTTTCCTCCCTTGCGGCGGGCCTTCAGAAGGCGTGCTTTGACTGGGTCCACTAGGGTCTTGAGTTCCGCTTCCTTCGATTGAATTGTGGTCTTGAAGGCTGCGCGCTTTTCGTCGTTGGATTTGTTGCGAGTTGCAATCGCTTCAGTGTCAAAGCGGGGTGGTTTGAGATCGGAGGTATACCAAGTCTTGAGGAATTCACTCTGATAGGAAAACCGGGGCGCAATGAGCTCAATGACGGGCCGGTCCTCAAGGAACATGGCGTCGAAAAGGAGAAGCGGTTCGAGGATCATCTGAACGCTGGCCGGGCTGGATTTATCGACGTTGAAAAGGCGTGCCAGTTTTGGATCGGGGGTAGCGCCAAGAAGGTTTTCGAGTTGCATCCATTGTGAGGGGAAAGCGTCCAGAAAACGCTCGATCCGGGGATCAGACATCATGCGGTCACAGGCGTTCTTGAACACGTCAAGATTGGCGAGTTCCCCGCTCTCCGCTAATTGAAGAAGCTTGAGATCCGGACCACTGTTCCAGAGAAAGAAGGAAAGGTTGCTCGCGACGACGAAAAGGTCCTTCCCTTCGCTGGTTGATCCATATCGGAGAAGAAATCGGGGAGACGAGAGGACCGCGGAGGCTACTCGTTTCATCGCATCGGTGAAGGGTAGTCCCTGCTCGATCTTTCCGAGGGTGTAGTTGGTGTAGCGATCGAGGGTATCTACTTCGATAGCGCTTCGGAAAGCGAGAAACAGGAAGCCCTTCAACCGTTTTTGGACCTCTTCCCGCATGTCTCCTTCCTTGGGTGCCCGGAAGAAATCGTTCCATATGCCCACTGTTTGCTCATTAAAGTCCGGGCTTTCAATAATTGAGACGCTGAGACGCAGAAAGGAGTCGAGAAGGAGGGGCGACAAGGAGAGCTGATTTGCCTGATTGTCGTATCCATGGGCAGCCCGGAGGTCTTTGGGGAAGGATTTGACCTCGCGCATTCCTGCGGCAGGAGAGAGTGAGTGACAGGCAACTTCGACCTTGTCGGGCATTTTTCTAGTGTCCGGCTTGAGATAGTTGCTGTGCCGGGTCATGAGCTTCTCCGGCAGGGCAAAGAGATCCCGATTGAGCAGGAAGAGATCACGAACAGCGTTATTGTACTGGAATCTGTTGAGTCTCCTGATCTGAACATGCCGGTCTACCGGGTTTTCCGCTGTGGCTTCGCGCAGCATTGCTTTTAAGCTGGCGACAAGTTCCTCGCGTTTGGCCTCTGGAATCTCGGGCTCATCCTCGGGAGGCATGTCGTATGAATCGACAGCCTCGATCAGCTCCTTCAGCAGTTTTGGGTCAGCCCGGAGATGATTGAAGGAGGTGACCTCCTTCAGGTTGACCTTCCCCTTGATCTTTTCGCCTCCGTGGCACTTGACGCAGTGCTCTGCGAAGAGGGGTTTGAGTAGAGAGTCAAACTGAGCCCTGCTGTCTGATTCTGGAGCGGCGGTACTGCTTGCGGGGAATAATAGAAGCGTTGCAGCCAGCAATATCAAAGCAGAAGACCTCACAGGCATAGATGCGCATGGTATGACCATGATGAGGAGTTCTTGTGGTTGCGTCCTTCAGGTCCACAGGTCCGAGACCACCCCGGAGCTGTCCGAAAAGGAATTGATTTCTACTCCCATCAACTGGGCCATGGTCAGCCACATGTTGGAGTTGAGAGTGCCACTCTTGCACTTGAGGAATCTTCCCTGCTTGATCTGTCCCTGCGCACCGCCGGCGAGAATAAAGGGGAGATCATAAAATTGGTGCGTTGCGCCATCGCCTAGAGCGGCCCCGTAGGAGACGAGGGAATTGTCGAGCATGGTGCTTCCGTCCGCCTCGCGGATCTCCTTCATCCGCCTCAACATGTAGGCATATTGCTCAAGGTGAAAGATATCGATCTTTTGAACCTCCTTCCATCCGTCTCCCTTCTGGTTATGGGTCATGTTGTGGTGTTGCACCGGTTTATCAAACACGCCCTCATACATGAGGGTCGCATCCCAGCGCTCTGGCCCGATCATGAAGGTGCTGATATTGGTCATGCCCATCTGGAAGGCGAGGAGCATCAGGTCGGTCTGCAGGCGAATGTATTCGCCGCGGGGCAGGATTTCATCCTTCGGAATCCGGATGTCCGCCTTTGCAATTCGTTCCTTCTGTTTGGCAATGCGGATTTCGACATTGCGGATCATCTCCATGAACTCCCCCAAGGTCTCCCGGTCATCGGTGCCGAGTTTTTTCGAAAGGCTTTTGGCATCGGCAAGTAACAGAGAGGAGACATCACTGAGGTGGGACTGAAAATTATCGGCCTTGAAGAGGCGCTCGTAGAGCTTCTGAGGATCCTTGATGGAGGGAGCGATCTTGTCCGGGCCGTACCATGAGATGTTATCGAAGTAGATGGGTTCCTTGGGTGCTCGAAAGCCATTGCAGCTTATCTCGAGGGTTTTGAACACGGAGGAACCTCCGACATGATCGCCGATGACCTGATCCAGACTGCGACCGTTGGGATAACGCCATCCTTTTTCGGCGGCCTGCTCAGGGGAGACACTGGTGAGATAGCAGGAGGCTCCCTGTGCGTGAACGTCCTGCCCATTCTTGAACGTCCTCTCCATACCGGTGACGAGGGTGATATCGTTCGCGTGCTCACGCAGGGGCTGCATTGAAGAGCTGAACTCCAGGGGGTAGACCCCTGTACTGTTTTCAACGCGCTTTTGTTGCTTGGTCTTATCTGCATTGAAGCCGCCCACGAATCCGGGAAGCTGTGCCTGCTCTTCACCAGGGAAAAAGCCGCGCCGGTTGATCCCGTTGGGGACGTAGAACATGACCATCTTCTTATCCGGCTTTTTCCGCTCCTTTAAGGACTTGGCGGAGGCTAGTGAAGGCATGAAGGGCAAAGTCAGGAGGGCACCCTGAGTTCGTAGAAATTTCCTTCTCGAAAGGTTCATTGAAGATATGATTTCATACCATTCTCGCTCGAAAAGCCTTATTGTCCACGTTTTCGAATGACAAGGGCCTCCGAGCACCTGAAATCCAGCTTCTCTCTCCCCATGAAGGTCGTCATATCTCTTTATGTTGTAGTGCTTTTCGCTATCCCCGTTCTTGAGGGGAAGCCACTGCGGCCCAATATTCTGATTATCTTCACCGACGATCAGGGTTACGCGGACCTAGCTTGTTACGGTAACAAAAAAAATAAAACTCCTCGTCTTGATCAACTAGCGAAGGAGGGAACGCGGTTTACTTCGTTTTACTCTCAAACTGTCTGTGGCCCCTCGCGATCGGCTCTTCTTACTGGACGGCAACCTCTCAGGAGTGGTGGCTGGGGAATGCCTGCGTCAGAGATCACGTGGGCGGAGTTGGCTCGTAAGGCGGGTTACCAGACCGCCTGTATCGGGAAATGGGATGTTTCCAACCGGAAGCCGATCGTAGACCGCATGCCTAACGCCCAAGGGTTTGATTATTACTTTGGTGCTCTCGGAGCGAACGATAATGGATCAGTTCAGTTCCACGAGAACAACAGGGCTGCGGGCAGCAGCCGGGACATGGGAGGGCTGGTGCGCCTCTACACCGAGAAGTCCATCGATTTTATCAAAAACAAGCGAGATTCTGCAAAGCCCTTCATGCTGTATCTTGCCCATACCATGATGCACACAATTATCGATGCGTCCCCTTCTTTCAGAGGGAAGTCAGAGGGGGGCCTTTATGGGGACGTGGTGGAGGAATTTGATCACGAAACAGGAAGGCTACTCGATGTTCTGGATGACCTGAATCTCTCCGAGACTACGCTCGTGATATACACCAGTGATAATGGGCCATGGAATCAGGACAAATATACCAAGCGCAAGAAGGGGCATCCGGAGGGCTCTGTTTTCTGGGGAGAGGCTGGTCCACTTCGGAATGGCAAAGGGTCTCCTTATGAGGCGGGATACCGGCTCCCATGTATTGTGCGCTGGCCTGGGAAGGTGCCGGCTAATCGCACCAGCGACGCCATTTTTGCCAGCATAGATTTTCTTCCCACGTTTGCTGGCCTTTGTGGCTTTGCGACTCCGGATGACCGTCAGATTGATGGTATTGATCAGACTGAGTTGCTTCTTGGGAAGACAGAGAAGGGGCGTGACTACTTTTATTTCAACCGTGCTGGGGTCAGGAAGGGTAAGTGGAAATATCTGCGGCCGAATGCGCATTTTCATGGTTACGCTGTCGAGGATGGACGGAAGAAGCTCGATGAGCTTTATGATCTCGAGGAGGACCTTGGTGAGCGCAACAATCTCGCTGACAAGCACCCGGATCTTGTGTCGGAGCTAAAGGAGCTTACGACTCAGCTGGAATCCAAGAGGGTCACGGTGGATGAGCCGACTCAGTTTCAGATACGTCTCAAAGACAGAGTCCCTCAAAGGAAGAGTGCGAGCATCAAGGTCAATGCTGGGCAGGAGGCGGTGATCTTCGAAGTCAGCGACCCATCAGGCATTGGTAGTGGTTCGATTCATCTTCGCAATGGACAGTGGCCTGAGAAAGTTATCCTACGCGTTCTTCTTTCCGGGTTGGAGGGTTTCGAGATTAAGGTGGGGGGTAAAACGTTTTCGGGTGCCTATCACGGAGAAGGTGCTCCGCGGCGTGACAATTGCCTGCCTGTCAGGATGCTTGATACAGAGGGAAGTCCACTCAGTGGGCGGTATCTGGTCGAGTCAGATGAAGGTGGAGGCACGAACCGCAGAAAAGGTTATTACGAAATAGAGGTTCCTCAAGCGCTCCTGAACCCAGAAGCCAGGGGAATAGAGTTGTCCTGGGTAGATTTTTATCGTCGATAGGAGAATGGCCGGAGTGTGACGTTAGCCAGTCTTTCGGTCGAATATTTCGGCTACAGGGGGATGATGGTATTCGGAAATTGCGGAGTGGGTCCCTGTGTTGGATACTTGCGAACTGGAGTTCTTCAGGTCTGATGCGCTACGCCATCTTTTCAGAGATTTACGGTAATCGTCAGGCATGGAATGCCATTGTAGACGATTTCACCAGCCTTGGGGTGGACATGCCCATCTGTCTCGGTGACGTGTCTGGCCATGGTGCAGGAACAGCGGAAATCCTGGAAGACCTGAGGTCTCGGACTGGGAATATTGTTCTGGGGGACTGCGATGCGGCGCTCGCGGGGTTATTAGGAGAAGCGCACCCGGACGAGGGAACAAACTATTGTATCAGGTGGACCCGTGAGCATCTTCATCAAAGCGCCTTGTCCTACCTGGCGGAGCGCCCACTCGCTCTGGAGACTGGGGGAATTCTTTTCGTCCATGGGGAGTGTGTGCAGCCTGGGCGCTATCGGGGAATTGGCAGTGAGTCAGCGGCGCGTGAAAACTTCGAAGCGACTACGCACCGGGTAACCTTCCTCGGGCATGCACGGGAGCCGGGCATCTACCGGCAGCAGGCGAACGGGGTAATCGACAGCCTTCCCGCAGAAAACCGGGAGCTATCCAGTGACTGTAGATATCTGGTGAATGTAGGGTCGGTGGGAGAACCTGCCACAGTAGAAGATCCCGCGGCTTCCTATGTTATCTATGACAATGAGACACAGGAGCTCACTTTCCGACGCATAGCGTTTGATGTTGCCGCCTACCGGGCGGACATACTCGACGCAGGCCTTTTCCTTCGTCCATGGTGTAGAGAGGGTGAGCAGAGAGATAGTACTGGGATGCCGCTGACCGGGTTCCTAAGCCCCGAGCATCGGGAGGAAGGTGCGGTAGTGGCTTTGGCCTCGGTAGAAACGGTGGTGGAGCCCTTGTTCCAATCTCCGGTAAACTCTCCCGCCCGTCGTAGCCGGGGCGTGCTCGCATGGATGACGTTGGTCTCTGTAGTGGCGTTGGCCGCAGGTGTAGGAGTTTTTACATTCAAGGAAATCAGGAAAAGACAGGAGGCGCAGTTCCCTGAGGGAGGCAGTCAGATTGCATCTGCTGGCAGTGTATTGCCGCAATCGGATCCTGAAGGGAATCTCCAGCCGCTGGTTCTGCCACAATCAGGCATTGAGGTAGCAAAGCAACCAGTTGAACCTGTCGATCTCCCTGAACTCGACTCAGAGCCGGTGAATGGTGGTCCAGATCATTCTCCAGAGGGCATTGCAGAGAATGCCC
>TARA_B100001057_G_scaffold112982_1_pt1 | contig 12998 bp, 9 predicted proteins | sample TARA_B100001057 | Tara Oceans TARA_B100001057 (sample SAMEA2621839) | marine metagenome | biome: marine biome (ENVO:00000447); feature: surface water layer (ENVO:00002042); material: "saline water (ENVO:00002010), including plankton (ENVO:xxxxxxxx)" | depth 5 m
GGCGCGGTTCGGCTTGAACAACAGGATTTACAGGAAATTGCGGGCAACCTGCTGGAAAATGCCATCAACTGGGCGGAGAGTCAGGTAAAGTTTCGGGTAGAAGGCTTGCCGGATGGTCTGGCACTGATGGTGGAGGATGACGGCCCTGGCCTGTCTGACACCGATATCGAGCAGGCTCTGACACGGGGCACCCGGCTGGATGAAACCCGGTCCGGTTCCGGTCTGGGCCTGGCGATCGTCAAAGAGCTGGCTGAACTGTATGGCGGCACGCTGACCCTGGCCCGATCTCCCCTCGGAGGGTTACAGGCCAGCGTGCGCTTTCCATCTCACTCATCGTCCAAGGCCCGCGGCGGGCAGTGATGCTCTTCCACCAGGGTGCCTTCATCCACGCTCTCCAGATGCACATCAAAGCCCCATAGCCGGTGTACGTGCCGCAGCACTTCGTCGGTTTCCTGGCCCAGTGGCACTCGGTCTACCGGGATGTGGCGCAGGGTTAGCGAACGATCACCGCGAATATCCACACTCCATACCTGAATGTTCGGCTCCCGGTAACTGAGGTTGTATTGGCGGGCCAGCTTTTCCCGCAGCGCGCGATAACCGGGCTCATCGTGAATGGCGGTGACGGTGTAGTGGTCTTCCCGATCGTCGCTTTCGATGGCGAACAGCTTCAGGTCACGCATCACCTTCGGTGACAGGAACTGCTGGATAAAGCTCTCGTCCTTGAAGTTGTGCATGGCGAAATGCAGGGTTTCCAGCCAGTCTGTACCGGCGATGTCCGGGAACCATTCCCGGTCCTCATTGGTAGGGTTTTCACAGATGCGTCGAAGATCGGTGAAGATGGAGAAACCCAGGGTGTAGGGGTTCAGGCCGGAATACCATGGGCTGTTGAAGGGTGGCTGGTATACCACGGCGGAGTGGCTTTGCAGAAATTCCAGCATGAAGCCATCGTTCACCAGCCCCTTGTCGTACAACCGGTGCAACAGCGTGTAGTGCCAGAACGTGGCCCAGCCTTCGTTCATTACCTGGGTCTGGCGTTGTGGATAGAAATACTGGGCCAGCTTGCGCACGATGCGCACCAGTTCCCGCTGCCAGGTTTCCAGCAAAGGCGCGTTTTTCTCGATGAAGTACAACAGGTTTTCCTGAGGCTCCTCCGGATATCGGGGCCTGCGGCGAATCGGGTCCCCGTCGTCCTCTGCTTTGGGGATGGTTCGCCACAGATCGTTGATGCGGCGTTGTTCGTATTCTTCCCGCTCCTTCTGCCGGCGGGCCTCCTCGGCGGCTGAAATCGGGGCAGGGCGCTTGTAGCGGTCAACGCCGTAGTTCATCAGTGCGTGGCAGGAGTCGAGAATTTCTTCCACGGCATCCACGCCGTGTCGCTCCTCGCACTCCGACACATAATGCCGGGCAAACACCAGGTAATCGATGATGGCACTGGCGTCTGTCCAGGTGCGGAACAGATAATTGCCCTTGAAGAACGAGTTGTGGCCATAGCTGGCGTGGGCAATCACCAGGGCCTGCATGGGCAGGGTGTTCTCTTCCATCAGGTAGGCGATACAGGGATTGGAATTGATCACAATCTCATAGGCCAGCCCCATCTGGCCCCGCTGATAGCCCTTGGAGGTTTGCAGGAACTGCTTGCCGAAGGACCAGTGATGATAGCCCACTGGCATGCCGACGGAGCTGTAGGCATCCATCATCTGCTCGGCGGTAATCACTTCAATCTGGTTCGGGTAAGTGTCCAGTCCAAACTCGGCGGCGCATTTGGCAATTTCCTCATCGTATTTCTGGATCAGTTCGAAGGTCCATTCCGAACTGGTGGAAATGGGCTTACCTGCCTTGGGTTGTTCGCTCTCCGGTGCGTTCGGGCGATCAATCAGGCTGCTCATGCCGCTTTCCTCTCGAACAACTGTCGGAAGACCGGGTAAATGTCGCCAGGATCGGCAATCTGCTGCATGGCGAAGCTCTGGGGAAACTGCTCCATGATTTTCTCGTATTCGTACCAGAGCATCTGGTGATCCTGGGGCGTGATTTCGATGTAGGAGTAGTACTGCACCAGCGGCAGAATCCGCTCAGACAGCAGCTTGCCGCAGATGGGGGAGTCATCGTTCCAGTTGTCGCCGTCGGACGCCTGGGCGGCATAGATATTCCATTCCGCCGGCGAGTATCGGGCTTCGACAATCCGGTGCATCAGTTTCAGAGCACTGGAGACAATGGTGCCCCCGGTTTCCCGGCTGTAGAAGAACTCTTCTTCGTCCACTTCCTTGGCGCTGGTGTGGTGGCGGATAAACACCACTTCGATTTTCTTGTAGTTCTTCTTCAGGAACAGATACAGCAGGATAAAGAAGCGTTTGGCGATGTCCTTGTGCATCTGGGTCATGGAACCGGATACATCCATCAGGCAGAACATCACCGCACTGGTGGCGGGTTTGGGCTGCTTCAGGTGTTGCCTGTAGCGCAGGTCGATCTCGTCAATGAAAGGAATGCGTTTGACGTTGGCTTTCAGCCGCGCGATTTCCTCTTCCAGCACCTTGATCTGGTCTTCATGGCTGAAGGCCGGATCGAGATCATTCGGTGCGCTTTTCAGCGCCTCGAGCTGTTTTTCCAGGTCCCGGATCTTTTTCTTGCGCGCGCCGCCCAGGCCCAGACGCCGGGCGTGGGCGCCCCGAAGGGAACGCACCACATCCAGCTTGGCGGGCACGCCCTGGGTGGTGAAGCCCGAGCGTACATAACTGAAGGCTTCGGTGTCCTTGAGTTTTTTCCGGGCCAGATTGGGCAGCTCCAGATCGTCGAACAGGAAGTCGAGAAACTCTTCCTGGGTAATCTGGAAGGCGAACTCATCCATGCCTTCTCCGTCCGGGCTGGCCTGGCCTTGCCCCTGGCCCTGGCCACCGCCGCTCTCGGGTTTGGGGATGGTGTCCCCGGCCACCCATTCCTGATTGCCGGGGTGCACCACCTCGCGCCGGCCACCGTGGCCGTGGTGGAATATGGGCTCGTCAATATCCCGGGCGGGGATGCTTACTTTCTCGCCCCGTTCGATATCGGTGATGGAGCGCTTCTGCACGGCATCCGACACCGCCTTCTTGATGTGGTGGCGGTAACGGCGCAGGAACCGTTCCCGGTTCACTGCGCTCTTGTTCTTGCCGTTCAGGCGCCGGTCAACAATGTGGGTCATACCCATGGTACTGCTCCCGCTGGCCGTTAATGGGATTTCCGGACGCGCAGGTACCACTCGGCGAGCAAGCGAACCTGTTTCTCGGTGTACCCACGGTCAACCATGCGTTCCACAAACTGCTTGTGCTTCTTCTGGTCTTCCTGGCTGGCCTTCGGATTGAAGGAAATCACCGGCAACAGGTCTTCGGTGTTCGAGAACATCTTCTTCTCGATCACGCTGCGCAGCTTCTCGTAGCTGAGCCAGGACGGATTCTTGCCGCCGTTGTTGGCCCGGGCCCGCAGCACAAAGTTGACCACTTCGTTGCGGAAGTCCTTCGGGTTGGATATGCCCGCCGGTTTTTCGATTTTCTCCAGCTCATCGTTGATGGAGGAACGGTCCAGAATCTCGCCGGTTTCCGGGTCCCGGAACTCTTGATCCTGAATCCAGAAATCGGCATAGGTGACATAGCGGTCGAACAGGTTCTGGCCGTACTCGCTGTAGCTTTCCAGATAAGCCGTCTGGATTTCCTTGCCAATAAACTGGACGTAGTGGGGCGCCAGGTATTCCTTTATGAAGCGCAGGTATTTTTCCTGCAACTCCGGCTGGAACTGTTCCTGTTCGATCTGCTTTTCCAGCACATAGAGCAGGTGCACAGGGTTGGCGGCAATCTCGGTGGTGTCGAAATTGAATACCTTTGACAGGATCTTGAAGGCAAAGCGGGTAGACAGACCGTCCATGCCTTCCATCACCCCGGCAGCATCCCGGTACTCCTGGATGGACTTGGCCTTGGGGTCGGTGTCCTTGATGCTCTGGCCGTCGTATACCTTCATTTTGGAGAAGATGCTGGAATTTTCCGGCTCCTTGATCCGCGACAGCACCGAGAACTGGGCCAGCATATCAAGAGTGTCGGGTGCGCAGGGCGCTCCGGACAGTGAGCTGTGCTTCAGCAGCTTGCGATAGATTTCAATCTCCTCAGTGACCCGCACACAGTAGGGCACCTTGACGATGTACACCCGGTCCAGGAAGGCTTCGTTGTGCTTGTTGTTGCGGAACGTCTGCCACTCGGATTCATTGGAGTGGGCCAGGATCACGCCGTCGAAGGGCACCGAGCCCATGCCCTCGGTGGTGTTGTAGTTGCCTTCCTGGGTGGCCGTCAGTAGCGGATGCAGCACCTTGATCGGTGCCTTGAACATTTCCACAAACTCCATCAGCCCCTGGTTGGCTTTGCACAGGCCGCCGCTGAAGCTGTAGGCATCCGGATCATCCTGGGAATAGTCTTCCAGCATGCGGATGTTGACCTTGCCCACCAGGGCCGAGATGTCCTGGTTGTTGTCGTCGCCCGGCTCGGTCTTGGATACACCGATCTGGTCCAGCACCGAGGGGTAACGTTTAACCACCCGGAACTGGCTGATGTCGCCGCCAAACTCATGCAGGCGTTTGACTGCCCAGGGTGACATGATGTTTTTCAGGTAGCGGCCGGGAATGCCGTATTCCTCTTCCAGAATCGGGCCATCCTCGGCCGGGTCGAACAGGCCTAGCGGGCTTTCGTTTACCGGAGAGCCTTTGATGGCGTAGAAGGGGACCTTCTGCATCAAGGCCTTGAGTTTCTCGGCCAGGGAAGACTTACCGCCGCCAACGGGGCCGAGCAGGTAGAGAATCTGCTTCTTCTCCTCCAGACCCTGGGCTGCGTGGCGGAAGAACGAAACGATGTTTTCGACGGCATCTTCCATGCCGTAAAACTCGTCAAATTCGGGGTAACGCTTGATGACTTTGTTCGAGAAGATGCGTGACAGGCGGGGGTCACGGGAGGTATCGATCAGTTCTGGTTCGCCGATGGCAATCAACATCCGCTCCGCGGCGGTGGCGTATGCCGTTGGGTCCTTTTTGCAGATCTCCAGGTATTCCTCAAGGGAGTATTCCTCCTCCTGAGTCTGTTCATACCGGTCTTTGAAGTGCTGCAGAATGCTCATAGATGGCCCCTCGCTTACTCTTGCCTGTTATAAATTCACGCAATGTCCCCGTTGCTGTTTCGCCGCCTGTCCCGGCGGTGTGTCTGGTTAAGGAATGAATGGGATGGTGTTAAGCAGGTATACGTTATCCGGAGGTTTCCGGCCTGCTTAATCTGAGCTTAGTTCAGAGTTCGGGGGTTGGACAGTGAGCAGTCAAATTAGGTTCATTAAATTATGTTTCGGGCGGTAAGCCAGACGGGACACCAGGGACTTACCGCCCATGATCTAAGGTTATTTCTTGACGAGGGTAAAAACACTCTCTGTGGCGCCGTTTCTCAGGCCCCGGCGTTTGGCAAACGGGTTGTCACGGGCCATGTCCCGTTTCAGCACCTGATTGATCTCATAATCCTCACCGTAGAGCCTGAACACTTCGTCGTCGGTAACGTTGAACGGAGGGCCCTGCATTTCCGAACTGTCGTAATCCAGCGTGATCAGCAGGATTCTGGTGTCGTCCGGAATAATAGCGGTGAGATGATTGACATAGCTCTTGCGCATTTCCGGGGGCAGGGCGATCAGGGCAGCCCGGTCGTACACCAGGCGAATGTGTTTGAGGTCGTCCGGCACCAGCTGGAAATAATCCCCACACCAGATTTGAAGATCGTCATGGCGGAAGGTGGTAAAGGGTTCGCCCGGGTGAACGCTGGCTTTCTCCTGCGCTTCCTCGAAAAAGTCCTTGCAGGCAACCTCGCTTAACTCCACACCGATAATCGGATGCCCGCGATCGTGCAGCCACCACATGTCATGGGCTTTGCCGCACAGGGGAACGAACACGGCGTCGGTGCCGTTGCCTGCCAGTTCGGGCCAGTGGTCATGCAGGTACTGATTAACCGTGCCTTCGTGGAAGCCGATTTGGTCTTTTGCCCAGCGTTCGTGCCAGAATTCGTGTTCCATGGGTAGCCTCCCGGAGATTGATCGTTTTCCTCAGTCTACCTTAATCTGTGGGGTCGATGAGTCAGGAGAAAAGTATGAAAGCCGTTTTTCTGGATGCCGCAACGCTGGGCGAGGATGTGGATCTGAGCCCCATTGAAAACATGACCGGTGGACTGACCTGCCACCCGCGCACCAACCCCGAGCAGGTGATTCAAAGGATTCAGGGCTTTGATACGGTGCTGGTTAACAAGGTTGTGCTGGGCCGTGAACATTTTGAAGCCTGCCCGGAACTGAAAACCATCGCGGTGGTGGCAACCGGCCTCAATAACATCGATCTGGAAGCCGCCAAGGCCCACGACATCAAGGTAATGAACGTTACCAACTATGGCCGTTCCACCGTTGCCCAGCACACCATGGCACTCATCCTGGCACTGGCCACCCGGCTGCTGGATTACAACCGGGATGCCCGCAACGGCCAGTGGGCCAAAAGCGATATGTTCTGCCTGATGGACTACCCGATTATGGAGCTGGAAGGCAAAACTCTGGGCATTGTCGGCTACGGCGATCTTGGCCAGGGTGTGGCGGAACGGGCAAAGGCGTTTGGCATGAACATCGTCCTCGGCTGCCGGCCCGGCCAAGAGCCTGGCGAGGTGGATGGCTACCCTCGAATTCCGCTGGATGAACTGTTGGTGCAGGCTGACGTGCTATCACTGCACTGCCTGCTGACAGAAGAAACCCGCAACATGATTGGCGCCCGGGAACTGGGTTTAATGAAGTCGTCGGCACTGCTGATCAACACCAGTAGAGGCGGCTTGGTTGATGAATCGGCTTTGGCTGACGCCTTGCGGAATGGCGACATTGCCGGTGCAGGCTTTGATGTGTTGACCGAAGAACCTCCCCGCAATGGTAACCCGCTGCTGGCAGACAATGTTCCCAATCTGATTCTGACCCCACACTCTGCCTGGGCGAGCCAGGAGGCGCGACAGCGAATTGTGGAGATTACGGCGCGCAATCTGGCGTCGGTTACCTGAAGTCGGGTGAAGGAAGCCCGCCGTCAGGAGGATTTGTCCGGGTGTACAACAAATACCCGGTTTCCGGGTTGTTTACTGACAGCTGCCTGATAAGCTTGAAGAAACACTGACAAGCAGGATGTTACGTGGCTTCCACCCAGATGAAAGAGCGGCTGCAGGCTGCTGAAGACTGGATACTGTCCAATTCCAACCCACCGCAGACCTGGCCCTGGACCTGGCTGTATAAATCCGGGCGCTCGGCTTATGCCCTGATCCGCGATGTGATCAGTGGTCAGCTGACACTGCACGCCATGAGCCTGGTTTACACCACGTTGCTCAGCATTGTGCCGTTGCTCGCCCTGAGCTTTTCCGTGCTGAAAGCGCTGGGTGTGCACCAGCGCATGGAGCCATTCCTGTACCAGTTCTTCCAGCCGATGGGCCCACAGGGTGTGGAGGTGGCTGAGCGAATCCTGGGCTTTGTCGATAATATGAAAGTCGGTGTGTTGGGCTCGGTGGGTCTGGCCTTGTTGGTGTACACCGTCATTTCCCTGGTTCAGAAAATCGAGCGCTCGTTCAACATGATCTGGCGGGTGCCGGAAATGCGCTCCATGGCACAGCGTTTCAGTAACTATCTGAGCGTCATCATGGTCGGCCCTTTGTTGATGGTTTCGGCTATCGGGGTAACCGCCACCATATTCTCTTCAGAAATCGCGCAGAATCTTATGGCCATCGAGCCGTTTGGTTCGCTGATTGTCCTTGCCAGTCGATTTACACCGTTTTTCCTGGTGGTGGGCGCGTTCACCTTTGTTTATATCTTTATCCCTAACACCCGGGTGAAGCTGCGCTACGCGTTTATCGCCGGGCTGGTGGCCGGCGTTTCCTGGCAGGCTGGCGGCATGCTGTTTGCCTCGTTCGTGGCCGGCTCGGCCAAGTATGCGGCCATCTACTCCGGTTTTGCGGTCGGTATCATTCTGCTGATCTGGACCTATCTGAACTGGATGATTCTGCTGCTCGGTGCCAGCCTGGCGTTCTATCTGCAGAACCCGGGGGCCGTGGCCAAGCGCCGCAATGTCCAGCTTGCGCCGGAATTGCAGGAGCGGGTAGGGCTTGCCCTGATGTGGATGGTGGCCAAGCCGTTCAGCTGCGGTGAACCGGCGCCTCAGCAGGAGTCTCTGGAGCAGCAGTTGCGGATCCCCGGCGAAGTCACCCGCAAGATCAGCGACAAGCTGATCCGCGCCGGATTGCTGAATCTGGCGGGACGAGATGGCGATCAGCTGGTTCCAGGGCGAACACTGGATCTGATTACGGTCGGCAGCGTGCTGCGGGCCGTGCGCAAGGACGAAGACCGGGTGGTGGATCGCCTGCCTGCCGGGGCCATGCCGAGGGAACTGATCGATCTTGCGCCCACCAGTGACGATGTCAGCTTTGCCAGCCTGCTGAATGCCGCTACACCGCCCGGTGCGGCTATTGTCAAAGCACCGGAGTCAGGTCCGAACCTGTGAACTTTTGCCTTCCTGGAGCATTCTGAGCAATACCGTACGTACCCTGCCCAGTTGCTCCGGGGAAAGGTGCACAATACGAATCAGATTTTCTTCCGACAGGTTCCTCTGGCGGGCATGGCGCAGCACTTCCCGGGTGCCCAGAAGCAGGCCGTCGGTCAGTGCGGAGTGGGCCTGCCGTGGCGCCGGCCGTTCCGCCGATAACAGCCAGGCATGGTATTTGGGGGGCAGATTCCAGACATTGGCCAGTAACTGGCAGGTGGCCCACTGATAGCGGGCCAGGGCCAATCTCAGTAACGCCGGCTCCGGTTCACTGCCAGAGCCCCTGGTGCGGTAGATACGCCCCAGTTCCCTGCGAATGGTGATGTACGCCAATGCAGGCAGCAGGCCAACCATGAAGTGGGCGCTGGTGTCGTCCCGGTGAATCTTGGCAATCATTTCCGCCGCTCGGGCGCAGGTCAGGCCCCAGCGCCAGGATCGTTGGGCGAAGAGTGCCTCGCGGCTGTTTCGGGCCGCCATCATAGGCCGCATAACCGCTGCAGCAATCACGTTCCGGATGCCGTCCACACCCAGCACGAACACCGCCTGGTCAACGGATTCTATGACGTGTTCACTCGGGCGGAAGTAGGGGCTGTTGGCCACCTGGAGCAACTGGTCGGTCAGTGACGGGTCACTCAGAATGATGCGGGTTAGCTCTTTGCGTTCGGTGGCTTCATTGGACAGTGCTCGCATCAACATGGGCAAGCTGCCAGGTTTCCGGGGCAGCTCTTCCATCTCGTTCATTTGCAGGCGCCGTTCCAGTTCGGCCAGGTCCTTTTCACCGCTGTCTGTGCTGGCACGAAGGCGCGCGGGTTCCACATCCAGCAACCAACTAAACAGGTGGTCTTCCAGCTGGCCGACGATGTCGCCTTCATCGTTGCTCTGGCTTGGCTGGCTGGTACTGGAAGGATTAAAGAGGCGGGTTTCGGACGCAGCCTGCGGAACGGGTTGAGTGCTGTTGAACAGGCCTGATATCCAGGAAAAAAAGCCCGGCATCCTTTGCCTCCGGATAGCGTGTATAAAGAATGGACTGGTTATCTGGCCAGTATAGTAGCGTAATGCAACCCTGCACAGCCCTGACAACGATCAGGAAAAGGACTCGCCAAAGACAAAGACCAGTTGGCACACACCGGCCACCAGACCCAGGAAGGCGCCCACCAGGATCAGTTTGATCTCGTCTTCCTGGAAGCACGGGCGCAGCAGATCCTGGAATTCTTCCGAAGACAGGGCATTCATCCGCTCCACCATGATGGACTCCACCGCCCGGGCACGGTCTCGCTCGAACACGGGGTTGTTGAAGGAACTCTGGGATATCGCGATGGCTTTTTCGCCCACCTGGTTTTTCAGGGTGGCAAAGCCGGTGGGGCCGAATGCCATCTGGGTCAGGGCCTTGCCCATGCCTGCGGTTTCATCCACCAGCGGTTTGATGTGTTTTTTTACCATGTTGCGGGCGCGGTCACCTTTGGGCCCTTCGAGGATGGCGTTGATGATGTTGCCCACGGTCAGTATCTCGTGGGTCACGATATGACAGAAGGATTCCGCCACTTCCGGCTGGCGCTTGAGGAACAGGCCCTGGATTCGCAGCGGGCCGACCTTGTGTTCGTGCAGGGGCCGGAAGATCACATTCAGTGCAATCCAGTTGGTGGCCCAGCCCACAAGGAGCCCGAACAGAGGCAACACCCAGATGGCCGGGTACAGGTACCACACGCCCATCTGGATGATGCCGAACAGAAAGCCGAAGTAGAGGCCGGAATTGATGATGAAGCGGAACTCCACGTCGCCACACTCCAGAAATATCCGGTTGAGCAGCTTTTTATCCCGGGCCAGGCGTTCGATGACCATGCCTTTGATGTCGAGCAGGTCTTCAATGTTGTCTGAGATGTCTTCGACCAGGTTGTCGACCAGTTGTGGGGTGGATTTGCGTACCCGGTCGTAGACCATTTTGCGGGCCGAGGCCGGCAGGTTTTCCCAGAAGGTGGGGTATTCCCGCAGCATAAGTTCGTCGACATATTCTTCAATGCGCGGATCGACGGTGTAGATGATGTGGGCGGCCAGGACTTTGGGGTCGATCTGTTCGAAGATTTCCTGAACGGTACCGATTTTGGCGATGGTGGCATCCACGCTTTTGGCGGCCATTTTGCGGGCTTTGGAGGGGATAATGCCCTGCCAGCCCAGAAGCGGCGGCTTGCCGATGAACTCCAGAGGGTAGAAGGTCATTTTGATGGCGAGCCAGTTGGTGCTCCAGCCGATGAGGGCGGCGATCACGGGGATGCTGAGGTATTGCCAAAATTCCGGATTGGTAAGTAGGTTTATCATCCTGGGCTCTTAATTGTTTTCTTGGGTGCAGGCGCCCATCCAAGGTGGCATTCCCGCCCACTTTTTGTCAGACAAGATAATGTTGTTCACTGACAGCTCTGTCAATGACTGGGATGCCAGGACGTGACGCCATGAATAGTCACCCGCCTGTCTCAGGCGCCGATATCCCCCCAGAGCCACTGACACAGGGCGATGGCGGCAACGGGTGCAGTTTCGGTGCGCAGTACCCGGGGGCCCAGGGCAACGGGCAGAAAACCGTTGTCCTCGGCCAGGGCAATTTCTTCAGCGGTCAGGCCGCCTTCGGGGCCGATCATCAGGGCGATGCTGGAGGGCTTTTCGAGGGTGTTCAGGGACCGTTCGGTGCGATGGTGTAGCACCAGGCGCAAGTCACAGGCCCGGGCGTGTTCCAGCCACTGTTGCACGGTCATAACCGGCTGTATGTCTGGAACCCGGGCACGGCCGCACTGTTCGGCGGCGCTGATGGCAACCTGTTGCCAGTGCCGAAGGCGTTTGTCTTCCCGGTCGCCTTTGAGTTTGACGTCGCAGCGTTCGGTGGTCAGCGGCACGATTTCGCTCACGCCCATTTCCACTGCTTTTTGTACGGCGTAGTCCATGCGGTCGCCCTTGGACAGGGTCTGTGCCAGTACTACTCTGAGGGGCGATTCTGTTTCGTTTTCAGCGGCTTCCTGGACTTCCACCTGCACGTGCTTTTTTCCGGCTTCGGTAATGGTGGCGCGGTAGTCCTGGCCGTCACCGTTGAAGAGCTGAAGTGCCTGGCCTGCCTGCATGCGCAGGACCCGGCCCACATGGTTGGCGGCGTTGTCGTCCAGCTGGCACTGGCCGCCGACAGCCAGGGGGCTGTCGGTGAAGATGCGCGGGATTCTCATGGCGGCGGTTCTCAGTCCTTGACCGCGATTTCGATGCCTTCGGTGGCCACCTGAGCCAGATGGCGAATCTGTTCTTCGGTGATCACGTAGGGCGGCATGAAGTACAGCACGTTACCCAGGGGGCGCAGCAAGGCCTGGCGGGTGAGTGAATGCTTATACACTCTGATGCCACGGCGCTCCTGCCAGGGGAACGGGGTTTTGCTGGCTTTGTCTTTAACCATTTCAATGGCCATGGTCATGCCGTGCTGGCGGATGTCGCCCACGTTCGGGTGGTCGGCCAGATGGGCAACGGACTCGGCCATACAGCGGGACAGCTGGCGGTTGTTTTCGATGACGTTCTCATCCCGGAAAATGTCGAGCGTGGCCAGGGCGACGGCGCAGCCGATGGGGTTGCCGGTGTAGCTGTGGCTGTGCAGGAAGGCGCGCATGGTTTCGTAGTCGTCGTAAAAGGCGTTGTAGACGGTGTCGGTGGTGAGCACCACGGACAACGGCAGGTAGCCTGCGGTCAGGCCTTTGGACAGGCACATGAAATCGGGGGTGATACCAGACTGTTCACAGGCGAACAGAGTACCGGTGCGGCCAAAGCCGACGGCAATTTCATCCGCGATCAGGTGCACCCCGTAACGGTCGCAGGCTTCCCGCAGTTTGGTGTGGTAAATCGGGTGGTGCATGCGCATGCCACCGGCGCACTGGATCAACGGCTCCACCACCACAGCGCAGATTTCGTCGTGTTTCTCGGCCAGCAGTTTGTCCATGGCCTCGAACTGGCGCAGGGCGTACTCTTCATCGGTTTCGCCCGGCTCTTTGTTGTAGGCGTCCGGTGAGGGGGCGGTCAGCACTTCCATCAGCAGCGGCTGGTAGGTGTCCTTGTACAGGGCCACGTCGCCCAGGGCCAGCGCGCCCAGGGTTTCGCCATGGTAGCTGTTGCTGAGGTTAACGAAGTTCTTCTTGCCCGGTTTGCCGTGGTTTTTCCAGTAGTGGTAACTCATCTTCAGAGCGGCTTCGATGGCCGAGGAACCATTGTCGGCATAGAAACACTTGTTCAGGCCTTCCGGCGTTACCTCGATCAGCCGCTCCGACAGATTAACCACTGGCTCATGACTGAATCCGGCCAGAATCACATGTTCGAGCTGGCCGATCTGTTCCTGAATGGCAGAGTTGATGCGCGGATTGGCGTGGCCGAACAGGTTAACCCACCAGGAGCTGACGGCGTCGAT
>TARA_B100001057_G_scaffold497146_1_pt1 | contig 12998 bp, 14 predicted proteins | sample TARA_B100001057 | Tara Oceans TARA_B100001057 (sample SAMEA2621839) | marine metagenome | biome: marine biome (ENVO:00000447); feature: surface water layer (ENVO:00002042); material: "saline water (ENVO:00002010), including plankton (ENVO:xxxxxxxx)" | depth 5 m
CTAACTCCTTCTCTAATGACAAACATTCGTACGAATGTGATGGGAACATTGTCTTTTGACCTTAAAGTAAAAGGAATGAGAAAGGCACAAGATTTTGTGGTTTATCCTATTGAAGGCGAAACTAAAAAAATTATAATTCAAAGTGATAAAAAGTTTGGTTACATATTTATACCATCGGGAATAGGCATATTAAGTAAGTCGGGTCAATATAGTTACAACCTACAAGCAGACGCGATGAACCGAAATGTTATCCGTTTTAAGTTGACTAAAGAAGAGTTACAAACATTAATTGAAAAAATAAAGCAAACTTCGGGAAAAAATGTAGGTCGTTCTATTGTTAAATCTGATAATAGTGGGGCAGAATTACTTGAACAAGGTGGAACATTGGATGTAGAAAACCTAAACGATGGAGACTTTATCGAAATGGAAAAAGGCGGTATTGCTAATTTTGGAACAGAAAATGCCATTAGAAATGCCATTAAAAAGAGTGGATATGCTGATGGCAATAAGACTATTCAAGATATGGTGGCTCGTCAAGTGAGTGCATCCTTGGTTAGCAGACAAGGAAAATTTATTGTAGCAAGAATCTACGACATCAAAACCAAATTAGGCAAACGCTTTTCCATAAAACTTACTGCTAAAGTGGATGTTGTTTCAGTCGCTACGGGAAAGAGAGCCACAAAGAAGTTGAATTTTAGTTTCGATGGTAAAAAATACAATGGTAGAATTTACGCCAAAGGTGGTATGACTCAAGGTTACAATGCCCGAATGGATGAATCTTTAGGTATGCGACATAGAGGAAGCAAAATGCAATCTCTGAAAAGCCGTAGAGACGAAGCCAAAGGAATGAACAAGGCGATGGGTAACAGAGCCTATCAATCTGTTGGAACTATGGACAAAATGGCTAAAGGTGGGGAAGTTCAAGATATAGAAAGGTTCAAAAAACAACTTATTACTAAAGCCAAACGAAAAGGACTCTATGAAAATTTCGGTCAAAGGGAAGTTAGAACACTTGAAGACAAATATGGATATACCAATAAAGTAAGGGAGTTTGATAATTGGGCTATGAATTTTGACCTATCAGACTTAGGTAAAATGGCTATGGGTGGCAGTTTAGGGAATATTGGTCAATCATATAATATCCAAGAAGGTCTTATTAGCGTTGGAAACAATGTTAAGATGAAAAAAGGTGGAAGGTTGTACGACAACTTAGACATCAAGAAAGGGACGTTCACTAAAAAGGCTAAGAACCGAGGAATGACAACCAAAGCATTTATGAAAGAGGTTTTGGCTAATCCCGAAAACTATACGATGAAGACAAGGCGACAAGCCCAACTGATGAAAAATATGCAGTAGTATGAATCAAGGAAACAAAAAGAAGATGGAAATGGGTGGCTCTTTTGATGAGATGTTAAGAGCGTATGAACTTAGTCTTTTAGATAAGAGTCGTGTTCCCGATGAAGAAGAAATACCTTCTTTTTCCGAAAGGACAAGTGATGCCTTTCAATTAGGCGAAATCGTATGGGACACCGAAAACGGGGAGTATGGAGTAGTCATTGGTATTTTTAATGAAAACACGGGAGATGAGTATGAAGTGCGATTAGATTCAAGCGGTATGCGACCCGTTGACATTTTAAGAAAAAGAGGTGAATTGGGAGATAGTGGAAACGCTATGGATTTGTTATCTGCGATTGTGAGATATGAGCGTTTGTTGAATACATTTCCCGAAAATACGGACGAATATCCACAGATATTAAATAAGCCCAAAATGGCTAAAGGTGGAGCAATAAAGGGTAGAAACACCAAAACGGGTGAAACTTTTGAAGTAGTTATTGATTCAAAAAAAGAATCCGATGAGGTGCAAAATGGGGTGGATATAAATGTGCAAAGTAGGTATTCAAGTAGAATTTCAGAAAGGAAACTTGTATTTGATTCTAAAGGCAATCTGTATTCTGTCCTTGATTATGGATATACTTTAGATGGCACACTTCCTCCCACAAGTGGTGGAAATGGCAGAACTATCGGTGCATCAAATAAAAAGGAGACCATTAATGAAATGGAAGGTTTGGGTTACAATAAAGGTTTCGCCAATAAAGTAATTAAACTTGTAAAACAAAATGATTTTGCTAAAGGTGGTACGCTTGAGTTAGACCCGAAACAAGCGAAGAAGGCTTTTCACTTGCCTATCGAAATGGCTATTTATGTTCCGTCTACAAGTGATGTGGACAAGGCGATTAGCGATTCAGAAATGAAAAAGCGAGTAACGGAGGTATCAACGTATCTAAGTAATATATTCGGTGGCTATACGTCTCAAGAAACGATAGGAGGATATGTAGATAGCAAAGGAAACCTTGTTAATGAAGATGTAGTACGAGTAGTATCTTTTGGTGCAACGGAAAAGTTTGAGAAAAACAAAGCCAAAATTCTAAATAAAATTGCTGAATGGTGTTCGAAGTGGAGTCAAGAGGCTATTGGTTTTGAAGTAGAGGGAGACTTGTATTATATACCCGAAAACTTTGCCAAAGGAGGCAACGTAAGGAAATATGCCAACGGGGGAAGTACATTCTATATACCCTACACTACCGAAGTTTCCTTCAAGCACAAAGATGATATGGATGGTATTCGGAGAGTATCTACATTCACAAAGCAAATTGATTCAGCAATAACATTTGAAGAAGCAAGAACAATAGCGGAAGAAGCAATAGATGAAAGGTTGGGTTACGAGGGATATGAGAAAGATGATATTTCAGAGATTGAAATAGACGACTTTTATTTAGGGATGCCCGAAGAGGATGACGATAAGAAGTTCCGAGGCGAAGTAGGCATTGAGGAAAACGATGAAATGCTACCCGAAATAGAAAGGTCGGGAAGATGGGGTGATGAATATGCTCTTTTATGCGATGAGTTAGCCAATTATAAAATGGGTGGTCGTATCAAGAATGCTTTGAAAAACAGATTCGGAAAAAGCAAAAAAGGTGATGTAGAGATTATGGGCGTAGAAGAGATTCAAGAGTCTAATAATCCACAAGATATGATGCAGACGTTGAACTATGACCCCCAAATGATTCTCTCTGCATTAAAAGAGGCTAAAGACTTAGCACCCGAAACGGCAAGAAGTTTAGACTTGTATATGGCAAGTCAAATTCGCAACAAACAAAAATTCAGCGATTTTCTAAACACAACACCTAATGAATTATTGGGGAGGCGTTTTGCCGTAGGAGGTGAGGTTGAATATGTTGATGTAAATGAGTTACCAAGTGGTACATTTAAAATATGGGAAAGCCGTAAGTCAAAGAATACGGGTCAATCTGCTATCGGCTCTTTTGCCCATAAGATTAATAAAAAACTTATTGGGGATTACTATTTGTACCTACTTGACGATGATGACGAAGCATACTACTCTCATATTCCATTAAAAACGGGAGAAATATTGGCGAGGGTTGAAACCGATAATATGGTAGGTGGAGAAATGCCCCTTGTTAAGGTAAATATTGATAATGGAAGGGTTTATTTTATGTCTGATGATAACGATAGGTTTAGCGATGAGGACGAAAAGAATCCCAAATTTAACAGAGCAAGTGCAGATGTAACTTATTTATCATTAGACAAACAAATATTGAAATATGTCGGGTCTAAGCAAAAGTTTGCCCTTGGTGGTTATATTAAAAATAAAATTCGTGGTGATGTTTTTTTATTAACAAGTAAGAAATACATAAAGGATGGGGACACCTATGAGACGAGGACATATTATCGAAATGAGACTGAGATTTTATCCAAAAGGTTAGCCAATAGATTGGTACAGATATTAAAAGAAAGGAATATTACTCCAAGTAATATAGTGGATGGGTCGTTTATGCAAGAAATTGAATACAAAATACCTTTGACGGATGGTTCAGATGGTTTTACATTATTAACCCTTGAATCCCATAGCATAAACAAAAGGTTGTCTCAAATTAGTTTGGATTATAGGCTTGAGGATTGGAACGATAAATACGGTTTTCGCAATCTCTTTGCCAAAGGTGGGGATGTTAAAGAGGATGTTTTAGAGGTTTCTAATCAGTTGGCAAATGCAAGTAAGATGCACAAGCAACAAAGCCAAGAATTAAAGAGACTATCTAAAAAAATGGCAAAAGGTGGGGAGGTTGATATGGAAAATTATAAGTTACCCCAATCACTTAAAGAAAGAAAGCGGGATTTTGATATTATAGATAATCGAGGAGAAAAGGAAGGCTTAGAGATATACGAAGATGGGTCGGGCAAATGGTATGTTGAGAACAAAAAAACGGGTTTAATTGCAGATTTTAGAACAAAAGCCGAAGCCCAAGAAGGAATAATAAATCCCGATTGGGATTATGGAGAAGGAGAACCCATAATAGCCGAATAAGTTGGATAGCAAGAATTATTTTTTATATTTACATACAAACAAATTAATATGGAACAAACCAATGTAATACCATTTGCATATCTGCATTTGATGAAGAAAGAGGGTGTGAGTGTATCTGACTTAGATTCAGAAACTCAATCCTATATTAAGGACTTAAAGCAAACAACCCAAGTATTAATCAATCGTGCAAAGGGTGGGGAGATAAAAATATCTGCTCAAACAGAACGAAAGATTAAAAACTACGATAGAGCCATCTGTGAGGGCATATACGACTACTTAGACTCAAAGGGTAGCCAAGAGCCTAAAGAAAGCAAGGAGGATGCTCAATTAAAGGCTATACACGAAAAGCAACAAGCAGAGAAAGGCGGTGAAGTCAAGAAAGAGTCAACGGGTAATTTGCAAGATATTGATTTAACCCCCAACGAGCCTCAAGGTGAAGAACCACAAGAGGAAACAGAAAAAAGCGAAGGATATACCTACAAAGGTTTTTGGGATTGGTCGTAAGTTGTTTTATAAAACAATTTATTCGTATATTAGAGGTGTATTTTTACTACAAGCACAAAGATTTCTATTGTTAGAAAATTTTTTCTCCGAAAGTTAGGTTGAGATAACTCCCTTTCTTTCGGGCTTTTTTTTTATACAAACCAATGAATAATACAGAAACAAACCTACACATACGTATAGCATATTACATCAAGCACAATTATCCCGATGTGATATTCACAAGTGAGAGTAGCGGAATCAAACTAACGATAGGTCAAGCGATAACGCTGAAGAAGATGAGGTCGGGCAGAGCATTACCCGATTTGATGCTATTTGAGGCAAGGAGAGGTTATAGCGGTATGTTCTTAGAAATAAAAAGGGAAGGAACGTCTATATACAAACGAAATGGTGAAATTAAAAGGGATAAGCACCTACAAGAGCAAGAAGAAGTACTTTCGAGACTTACTGATAAGGGTTACTTTGCAAAATTCGTTGTTGGATATGAAAATGCCGTAGCCTTAATAGATTACTATTTGGAAAACAAAAAACAATCTTAGATTTGTGGAAAATATACAACAAGTAAAATCAAACCTTTGTTGTATCATTGTACGATATGAGTAGAGAGAAGCAATCGCAAAAACTAATAAATGAGTTATTGCATACTATTGATAAAATAGGCATCCAAGAAACCATAAGAGCCTTACGCAAGAAGCAAGAGGATATGGCTACTAATACTCCCGAACTACAAATACACATTATTCACACTACTTGCAACGAGTTTGGAATACAAGAAGACATTTTGTTGCACGGAAGGGACAAAAGCGAAGCGAGGTACAATGCCATAGGCGTATGTGCCTTTATGTTGCACCAACATCTTGGTTTCACACAAACAAAAATATCTATGTTGCTTAAAAAGGACATTAGCACAATAAGCAGACATCTTAAAAGACTTCAAAACTTAGACAGAAAGTATAAGAACGAAAGGGAATTGGAAACAACCATTCAAGAATTAGAAAGAAAGATTAAAGAATACAAAAACATATAGTTATGGCACAACGAGGCAGACCAAGGAAGAAAGCAAAAGTGGAAGAGGCAAATGTTGAACAAGTTGAAAGTGTTGTAACGGAGGAAGAGACAACAACTGAACCCGTTGCTGAAGAGCCTTCATCTCAACCCGAACCATTTACAATGGATGGCACTCTTGGCGATTTTAACCCTTTCGCTCAAAATGTAGTTGAAAGAGAATACGCTACACCTAAAGTTGCCCAAGGAATTGTTGAGGATTTAGAAGAACCAACATTTGAACAAAAGAATCCTTTTGATGAAAGAAGGGAGCAAGAAAATCAACCGCCACCACATCCTTTTGAAGAAGGAAATCCCGCTTTACACGATATGGATTTTCAAGATAAGAAAATAGCGTGTGAGTCTTTGGTTGATACTTGCTTAGATACATACGAACAATTACATAGCATTGCTCAAAACTTTGTACAAGTAGATGAGGCAGAGTTGATGCAAAAGCAAATGGATGGGGAGATTGATTTAGCAATGGACATCCCCGTTGATGAGCAAGGCACTACGATGAGTGTAATGGACTTTGTTCAGCAATACAATGAGCAAAGTAAAGAAGCCTTACAATACGACAAAGAGTTTGGATATAAAGTCAGACCCGCTATGTTGCGTGTGTTTATGAAGAAGGGTTGGGGAATGACAGACGAGCAATTCCTTATGTATGCGTTTGGTAAAGACCTTTTAACAAAAACGGCTATCGTTTTCTCTTTGAAAAAGACAATGAACAATACGTTTGATTTACTGAAGAAAAACTTTGAGGGTGGTAATATAGAAAGTGAAACTTCTCAATCTCAAAGTGAAGCAGAAACATACGAGCAAGAAGATGTTTATGAAGAGCCTATCCCCTCCAATGAACCCGAAGTTGAGTTTGTCCAAAAGGTTGAGCCAATAATTGTTCAGAACGATGTTCCCAAGAAAGATGAAGTGGCGTTTAGCCAAAAGATGAATATTAATATGCCTCAAAAACAAAGGGGCGATTTAAGCGAACACCCAAAAGAGGTAAGAGATATTATTCGAGACGGAATTAAAGAAGAGCAAAAGGCAAAGGCAAAGGCAGATGCTAAAAAAGCCAAGAAATCTAAGAAAAACGAAGACAATGACAAAGGAGAAGATACGCCTAAGTAAGAAGTTATTGCCAAGGATATTAATAGGTGTACCAACCTATGATGGCAAGAACTATTGTTTGGATGCTTTTATGGACAATATTTCTAAGTTCACTTATCCCAAATCAAGACTTGGAATATACATAGCCGACAATTCCAAGGACAATAAGAACGCATTAATGATAAACAATAAGTTTGGCGTTAAGTGTTTTTGGAGGGATTATACGGGATATAAGGTACACGAAAAACTTGCCGACTCCCACAATCAGTTACGCAGATATTGTATTGATGAGGGATATGATTATCTATTGCACTTAGAAAGTGATGTATTTCCTCCCCACGATGTCATAGAACAACTCTTATGGGCAAGAAAGCCTATTGTCTGTGCATTATATCAAATCTTTGACGGAGCGTGGAGAACGCCTTGTTTGAAGTTGGTAGATAACAAACACGAACTAAGCAAGGATTTCAGATGGTACTCCGACCTTACAAATTTCCACCATTGGTTTGTGGATGGTACAATAAAAGAGACACACATTGCGGGTATAGGTTGTGCATTGATGAAAAAGAAGGTATGTGAAAATTTTCCGTTTCGGTGGGACGAACACATATATATTCCACCCGATAGTTTCTTTGCGGGAGATTTAGAAAGTGCGGGAGTTCAGAATTGGGTTCATACGGGAGTATTAGCCTTCCATTGGAACAAAGAGGATTGGGGTAGACATAGTGAATTGATTAAATACCACAAAAGCGAATAATGGGTATTATCAAACAAACCTTAATTAAATATAAGGAGACAACAGACAAGCAAGATGACCATACCTATGGTGAGGCTTATGATTTGTTATTTGCCAACCGATTAATGGATAAAAATAACATTTTAGAAATAGGTATTTACAACGGAGGTTCAATACAGACTTGGTTAGATTGTTTTCCCAACTCTCACATATACGGGGTGGATATAACCTTAGAAAATCTAAAACACAATTTTAATGGTTGTGATAGGTGTACAATAATAGAATCAGATATAAAGAAGTTAGATTTAGAAAATGAATTTGATATTATCATTGACGATGGTTCTCACTACCTTGATGACGTATCTAAAACCTTTGACATTTTCTACCCAAAACTTAAAGTGGGAGGTATATATGTTATAGAGGATGTACAAGAACCCGAAACTTGGATGGCAGACATTCAAAATAGAGCAAACAAAGGATGTAATATTTATCCTATGGACTTGAGATATAATCATCAAACTTTTGTTAATGGTGGTCAAGTAAACGAAAGCGGAGACTACAATTTTTACGATAACTATTTAATAATCATTGAAAAACACAAAAATGGCTAAAGAAGTACAAATGCAAACACAAGAAAGCAAGAAACAAAGAAAAATGATGGCGGGTAGGATTCTACCTAAAAGAGACTTTCAAAAGGTATTAGACCACGATAAGATATACGCTAATACTTTATCTCAATGGATAGAGTTTTTGACCATAAAGCAAGACCTATTGGGCAAAAAGTGTGAAAAACACCTTAACCCCAAAACGCAAACTCGTGATGGTATTATAAACAACATTGATACCTTATGTGAATTTGGAAAAACAAGAGTAGAGTGCTTAGACCTTACTGCTAAGTTGAGAATCCAAAACAAACTCATAGAAGATAAGATAAATCACTATGAAAATGTTTTTATGCCTCAATATAAGCGAGAAATAGACGAAATGAAAGAAGGCTTTGATAAGTATATGGACAGAGCAATAGAATTGATTTCCGTAAAAGATGTACCACATCTACATCACGAGATAACACAAAAAACCAAACAAGAAATTGAATGGTGGAATCATTTAGAAGCAAGTCAAAGAAAAGAGGACGAGTACAAGTTGTTAATATTCAAACCACTTAAACGACTTATTAATGCTCTTGATGGTTTAGAAGCAAACAAATAAAATGGAGCGACAGAAACTTGGGATAGCATATAATGTGTTTGATGGGGAAGAATTGTTACCCTATTCTCTTAAAGGAATAAGAGGGTTAGCAGAGTACATAGTGGTTGTTTATCAAACCACTTCTAATTATGGCAACGAGAATAAAAACTTACTGCCTTTTTTAGAAAAACTTGTTGATGCAAAAATGGTAGATGAGTTGGTAGAGTATGAGCCACAACTTAACATAGTAGACGAACTTGGAAATCCATATCTGAAAAAAGGAAGTGTTAATGAGCAGACCAAAAGAAATATTGGTTTGCAAAAATGTTTGGATAACGGGTGTACAATATTTAGTTCTATGGACACCGATGAATTATATCATACCCAAGACTACAAAAACGCATTAGATTCTTTTATAGATGGAGGTTACGATAGTTCTTTCTGCCAAATGCAGACCTATTACAAAACACCAACTATGGTGGTAACACCACCCGAGAGATACTTTGTCCCGTTGTTTTACAAGATTAGCGGTAGGAGAGAAACCTTAAAGTTTGAGTTTATACACGACTATCAAATTAAATGTGATGGTACGAGAATGATAAAAGCGGGATTCCCAAAGATGTACACAAGGGATGAAATACAGATGCACCACTTTAGTTATGTCCGAAATGATATGAAAAGCAAGGTGGATAATTCCTCCGCACAAATGACAGATGGACAAAAGGCTTTAGTTGTTCATCACTATGAAAATTGGACAAAGGGAATGAAAGCATTTTTCCTTGGAAATCAGATTTTTGATTTGGATGAAACGGATAATGAATTTGATATAAGGGTCAACGAAAAAACTCATAAAATAGAATTTCCTAATTTAGTAAACGAAAGCGTGTAGCAAAATGAGAGAGGCATTACTTGGTGTAGCAGTAGGTAAAAAAGGGGTTGGTAAATCCTATACCACACTTCAACTTATTTCTCAATATATCAAAGGAGGGGCAGACATAAAACCAAGGAGGGTTTTGATTATTGATGTAAATGATGAGTATTCCAATGTAAAAGGAATAAGGGTCGAGGATGTAAAACTATTCTCTCATCACCCTAAAATTGAAGCACGAAGAATCAGACCATATAATGCAGATGGTTCTAAGATGACTCTTAACGACATTGCAGATGTTTGCTTTGATGTATTACAAAGTTATCGTGGAGGATTACTTTTGATTGAAGATATTAACCGATACATTGGTGATTACCTTCCTAACGATTTAGTTGGTGCATTGTGTACCAATAGACATAATGATTTAGATATTATTTGCCACTTCCAAAGTATTGGTAGGGTTGGAACAAAGATTTGGCAAAACATTAATTGGTTAAGGTTTCACAAGAACACAGATGGTGTAGATAGGCACAAAAAGAAGTTCGAGGACAAGTACGAGGCTTTCAAAATAATGGAAATCTTAGTTAACAAGCAGTATTTTGCGGGAAATAAGTATATTCACCTAACTTTTGATTGTGATTACGAAAAGATAAGAGGTAATTACTCAAAAAAGATGATAGAAGAGGCAATAGACGAATATATTGCAGAGAACTACAATAAAAAGGTTAAACCACTTCTCAATCAAATCAACAATCAAGGCAAAAAGAAATATACGCCTCAAACTGCTACGGCAGAGGTAAAAGGCATCTTACTAAAGATGTACACTTAATTTTCAATCTATTTTCAAGCCAATGGGTCTTATTTGGCAAAGGATTGTGTTGTATGCAAACACAATTTTGATTTAACATTTGTATTTAATACTAAAACTTCCATCTATATTTGATGCGGATTAAGTTCCCCCAATTTGTATTGGAGAAAAATTTTTTAATAACCGCAAATAACATTTATTATGAAAGGTGGAAATTTACAAGGTGTTTTGTTTACCGCATTAGGAGTTGCAGTAGGTGTAGTTCTTGCAACTATGGTACAGAAGAGACTTATGAAAACAACCTCAACAGAGGCGTAATTCAAATATCGGATTTGTATTCGATAAATGGTAACAAATTCCTTTATGTGTTTTAAGGTAAAAATGCACAAGAGGTAGACAAGAAGTCTACACTTATTATTGTTCACGGGGAAATATTCCCCACATAATCAAGGAAAAAATGGATTTAACGAGATATTTTTCAGATGCCCAAGAAGAAGTAAATGAAAACTTCTTTGCTATGGACGGCTATGATGATGACTTTGATTTTGTAGATGACGATGATTTTGATGGTTTTGATGATGATGATGATGCCTTTGATATGGCAGTTGGACGAGGTGGCGGTGCGCCAACTTCCCAACCATATATCGTGGTAATCAAAAACACATCTGCGTCTGTTTCGCATCCCGCAACTATTTTGGGGGCATACAACACGCTAAGTCAAACCCCACCAAATTGGCAAAATTCTGTGGCTATTTCCATTACGATGGGAATTTCGGGAATCACTTATAGTGAGTTCTTGTATCAGTCAATGAATAAGCCATTTGTTGTAGGTTTAACTTACTATCAATCGGCAACTGCGAATCAAGTTCTTGAGACATTAACACTCATTCAACGTGATGTTAATGGCAATCAAACGAACAAAACGCTCGTTCCTACGATTGACCCTTACCAATTCCAAAGCACGATTATTGCCGTGAAGTTCTCATACAAGATAGATGGGTTCACAGCAGTAGTAATCTCTGCGGTACTTGGTGGAGCAACCGTGAAATTGTACTTCTATCCTGCGGAAAATGTGTCAACGGCACGTTCTCTCACGGGACGTAGAGCAGTACGAGGATATGGTAATCCAAACATCGTTAAGAAAGATAAATTAACTCTTTCTAATCGAAGTTTAAGAGCATTGTCGGGACGTAGACGAAGATAAGGATTCAATCCGCTATCTTTTAGCGTTTTACATAGTTAAGGGGTTTAGTTGTGTAGATAGGGTTATGCCCATCTATTAAGCACAGATTTACGAATCTCTAAATAGCAACCGAAGGGTGTAAAACTTTAGAGGGTAGTTGTATAGTTTATCTGTACTTCTGCCCTCTTTTTTTTAGAAAACGATTATACGAATGAATAGTTATTTAGATATGGACGACAACTTTGATAGTTTTAATAGAGACTTCAATAGAAAAATACGTCCAAGAAGAAAAGCAAGAAGGCGACAAAGAAAGCCTATAAATCGTAGGGAAAGAATTACTATGTATGATTACTTAGCAAGTAATGTTCCCGCAGATGCCTCATTCGTTATAAATCAATATGGAAGGTTTGAGAAGGCAAGAGACGAAAGGGAGTTGGCACAACAACTAAAGAGTTTCGTCAATATGTATGGAGATAAGGCAATCAACGCATTAGCCAAAATTCATCCTGACAGAAAACTTTTAGAAGAGAATTGTGAGAAATGCGAAATGAAAAAGCAAGAACCTATCGTTCCTCAAATGCCTCTTGTACAACCACAACCTCAAGAGTTCCTTAACGCAAGTGGTAGCGGTAATGACGAACAGACCAAGAAAATCACCACAAATATGTTGATTATAGCGGGTTTCACAATTATGGGAATCGCTCTAATAATTAAAACAAAGAAATGATAAAGAAATATTACAACGCCAATGGGCAAGTAAATTCAAATGCCGTTTTAGATGAATTGGGTCAAATTATTGTTCAAGAACCACAAGCCGTAATTGTTGCTATACGTAATGCGGGAATTATACTTCCTATGTCAAGCAATAAAGCATCTATAACCAAAACTATCAAGGCACATACGGGTAACAAAAGATTAATGCAAAATCTTTCAGCAGTAATCATCTTACACGAGGATTATAAGAAATTCTATAATAAAGAGGGCAAAACGGGATTCTTTAAAAGAATAGGTGGTTTATTCAGAAAACCAACAAACGAAGATGGCACGAAAGGACAAAGTAAATTTGGTTCTTGGTTTCAGAGAAACAAATCCGATGTCAACGAAATTAGTGGTGTATTAGCCCGTTCAATAATGCCAAAACAAGTTACCATAGGCGGGGGTACTTTGGTAAGCGGT
>TARA_B100001057_G_scaffold315230_1_pt1 | contig 12993 bp, 13 predicted proteins | sample TARA_B100001057 | Tara Oceans TARA_B100001057 (sample SAMEA2621839) | marine metagenome | biome: marine biome (ENVO:00000447); feature: surface water layer (ENVO:00002042); material: "saline water (ENVO:00002010), including plankton (ENVO:xxxxxxxx)" | depth 5 m
TTTTTGAAACTTTTAAATAAAGTTTTACATTTTCAGTCGTATCTAAAGAATTGATTTTTCTCCAGCCACTATGTTCTGCAATTTTATAAGTTTTATTATTTACAATATAATCTTTATACAGAATGTAACTAACTGAATTTACGATATCATTTCTAGACAATGAGTACGCATAAGGAAGCTCTTCTCTAAATGGATTTTTTTTGTAAATATTTTCAATAAAATTTTCATCAGAACTATATGTTCTATAGGGCCTTATAATGTTCTCGAAAGCCAAAATTTTTGACATTAATGGGTTCTTTACAATTTTAAAATCAGAATTATTTTCTTCGTAAAGTTTAGCTAACTTATAATCCTCTTTAAAAATTAATTGGGTATTATTTAAAGCAAGTAAAATTGATTTTAAAAATTTTATGAAATTATTTGGAATATTAATTCTAAACAAGTGTTGTATTTGATTATTATTATAATGATAAATTACACCTTGTGTACCAACCCATAAAATTTGATCATAACCAGTCTTTTTTGCAGCCTCTGAAATTATTATTCCTAAATGTTGACTATAACCACCAAATGGTACCGCAAATGTGTTAATTTTGGATTCTATCTTTTCTTCAAAAGTATTTTTTGAAACTTCTAACTCATTTGTTATTTCTTTATAATTAAGAAAAAAAAAGTCGTAATGATTATTACCATGACTCGCAACGTTATTTTTTTTGGAAATCTCTTTGATTTCTTCCCAATTTAAATAATTTGATTTTATTAAATATTTAGAAAATTCTCTTTTTAAATCTTTAAAGATATTTTCATCAAATAATTTTTCAAATTTGCGCTGATCTATCAAATAAGATTTATATAGTTTTTTTAAACCTCCTTTTTTCAAAATTAGAAATTGTTTTTCATTAAGAAATTTTTTTAATCGGTTTTCAATTTCTTCTTTATCAATTTTTTGGTAAGAAAATCTAAATCTATCACTAATACTTGAATATTCCTCTATTAATTTTATATTTGGACAAATTACAAATGGTAATTTTTTTTTATTTAACCAATTAAATGCCTGGGTAGAAATCGTTGGTACGTCATCAAAAGAAATAAAAAAATTAATTTTAGATGTAATATTTCCATTTTTAATATCATCTAAACTTACAATCTTAAAAAAAAAATTTAATAAATTGATCTGAAATCTAAATAATTCAAAATTTACAGTATGTAATCCACTAAAAGGATCGTTTGTTTTTTTTATTCCAACTCTATGATAATTTATTCCTATTATTATTTTATGCTTAATAAGAAAGTTTAAAAATTTTTTTATATAATTCACCAATTTTTTGTAATTAAATTATTTTTTTAAATTCTTATTTTCAATCATTTTTATAATACTTTTTAGGTCAACCAATTTTGATATTTCTGAGCTGGAAAATTGAATTTTGAATTCATCTTCTAAAGAGGAGATTATTAGTAATTGAGCAACAGAGTCCCATTGTGGGACCTTGTTCATTTCAATATCTTCGTCATCTTTACCTAGAGAAATTTTTAATATTTCAGATAAAATTGAACAAATTCTTTCCTTAGTTTTTAAGTTCTTTTTCATAATATTTTTTCAACTTTCTGTATAATATTTTTTTTGTTGGACCTTTTGGTATTTCATTCATGTTTTTTAGTTTTGAAATCAAATAAATTTCTTTTGGTAATTTATAGCTTCCCAAATACTTACTAAGTTTTTCGTAATAATTATTTGGCGATTTATTTTTATCATTTGTTTTAATGAATGCACATATGTTTTCTCCAAGATTTTCATCTGGAATTCCTATAACAGCACACTCTTGAACCTCTTTAATCTTGTATAAAGCATTTTCAATTTCTGCTGGATATATATTTTCACCTCCTTTTATTATAAGAGAATCTTTTCGTCCTGAAAAATAAAAATTTCCTTTACTATCCATCTTTCCATAATCACCACTTCTAAACCAACCTTTAAAGAATGATTTTTTATTTTGTTTTTTAAGATTATGATAATATTTTGCAACATTGTGTCCCTTGATGCAAATCTCTCCTTCTTGCCCTATTTTCATTTTTTTAAAATTATTTGGGTTAAAAATAGCCATATCATTAACACCTAATGCCTTGCCAATTGTTCCTTTAACTCTTTTGCTTTGAGGATATCTATTAAGGCATGCATAAGCAGTGGTTTCCGTTAAGCCATATCCCTCAAAAATTGAAACTTTAAATCTTTTTTCAAAATTTAATCTAACTTCATCATTCAAAACTTGGCCACCACAAATAATACCTTTTAGAGAAGAGTTTAATCTTTTTTTTTTCATGCTTAATAAAATTGATAATATTGATGCCATAATACTGGTCCAAGTAATTTTATACTTACTAATGTAGTTCCAAAAATTATATAAATTTGCTTTTCCGGTACTTATTACTGTCGATCCACCATTATAAAGTGGTGCAAAGAATGTAATTATTTGTCCGTTGTTGTGAAACATTGGTAGAATGCATAATGTTCTAGTATTGCTATCAAATTTAAAGTTTTTAGATATTGCAAAAGCATCAGCGATGATATTTTTGTGAGTTAAAACTACACCTTTTGGATTTCCAGTTGTACCTGAAGTATAAATTATTATAGCAGTGTCATTTATCTTAATATTTGAATTAATACTCTTTTTATTTTTTGAGAAATTTGCTCCCCTCTCTTTGAGAAATTTATCATAAAGAACATATTTTTTGTTATTTTTTTTTATTTTAAAGTCAATTTTACTTGAATAAATACATAATTTAGAAGAGCTATTTTTTACAATGTAATTAATCTCATCATAAGAAAGATCTGGATTAATAGGAATAACAATCATCCCAAGACTTAAAGCTGCAAAGTATACCTTTAAAAATGCAGTCTCATTAAAAAATATTATCGATATTTTATCTTTTTTTTTAAATCCTTTTTTAATTAGTAATTTTGAAATTTTCTTATACTCTTGAAAAAACTCATCGTATGTATACTCGATATTTTCCTCAGGGAAAAAAATAAATTTTTTATTTTTTCTAACTTTGTGTTTTGATAAGAAAAGTTCCTCAACAGAATTAAACTTTGTATTAAAAGATTTTGAACAGAGTTGATGAGATAAATTTGAGTCCTTTAAACTAGTTTTTTTCATTAGTTAAATAATATTTATTTTATCCAAATTATGCTTATTTTATTATAATAGATACATTTTTGATGTAAAATATATATATTTAAACCCATAATGTACAAATTTATAAAAATCTCTTTTATCAATCTAATTATCTTAATATTTTTAATTGAATTTTTGTCTTTCATTTTAATTAAAATAAACTTCTTACCAAATGGAATGCCTACTAGTATTATTTTAAATGCTAATGAAAAATTTAGTTATTGGCATCCGAAAAATATAAGTTTGAAAATTGCCACTAAATGTTGGCAGTCAAACGTAAGATTTAACAGTATTGGAATTAAAAGTAATAAGGAATTTGAGTTTACAAAGAAAAAAAAGAGAATAGCAATTTTAGGTGACTCAATGACTGAAAATGCTCAATTAAATAATGAAAAAGATTTTGCTTTCAAGCTACAAAATCTTATGCCGGATTTTGAAATTATAAATTTTTCTGTCTCGTCTACTGGGTTGGCAGATCATATAAATATTTATAATAGATTGATCAAAAAATATAACGTCGATTACATTTTTTATTACGTAACTTTCAATGATTTTTCAGACAATCATTTGTCAAAAATTAGACCAATGAGAATGGCTTATGAAATAAAAAATAATAAAGTATTAGAGGTTAATTCCAACAAAACATTATTTTTTCAAAAATACAACTCACCTTGGAATAAATTTAAAAGGGAAAAATTAATTTATATCAAAAAATCATTAAACTTTTATAAACTTTATTATTACATGAGATGGGAATTTGAAATATTTAGATTTAATAATCAGGAAAAGAAAATTAAAAAAGATAAATACAAAGAGGACATATTATTTAATGAAAGAAAAAAAGTTTACCAATATTTGGTTAGTAAAGCTGATAATGAAATTTTTTCGAATACACCTACACTAATTTTTATGAATTCAGATAACGTAAATTTTATAAGAGAAAGAAAGGAAATCGTTGCTTTAAAAGAAATCTATAAAAATTATAATTTTTTTGATCCTAGGGAGGAATTTATATCATATCTTAAAAATAACAATAATTTAAAGAGTCCATACCTAGGATATAGTTGTGATGCGCACTATTCTGAATTAGGTGCCGAATTATTAGCTAAATTTACGTTAGAAAAATTTTTAACTTTAAATCAGAGTTTAAAATAAAACTTAAGTATTTTGTTAAAACAAGGTATTAAATTAAATTTAATGTAAATAAAACTTAGAACTAATAATGAATAATAATATTAAAGTACCATCAAATAGAAATTTTGGGATAGTTTTTTTTATAGTTTTTTTACTTATTTCTTTATATCCGTTGATAAATAGTGAAAGTGTAAGATTTTGGGCACTAATTATTTCTTTTATATTCTTATGTTTAGGAATTTTGAATTCTCGAATTTTAACTCCGTTAAACAAACTATGGTTTAAATTTGGAATATTCTTAGGAAAAATTATTTCTCCATTTATTATGGGAGTAGTTTTTTTTTTTGTTGTTACACCAACTGGTCTTTTAATGAAATTATTTAGAAAAGATTTATTGAATCTTGGTTTTAATAACAAAAAAACTTATTGGATTGAAAAAAATGAACCAAAAAGTAAAATGAAAAATCAATTTTAATATGAGTTTTATAAAAGAATTTTGGGAATTTTTGAATGTAAGAAAAAAATATTGGCTTTTGCCGATTATCATTGTGCTGGTTTTATTTGGTGGATTAATTGTTTTAACGCAAGGTTCAGCGGTAGCTCCATTTATTTATACAATTTTTTAAAGTGAAATCAATATTAGGTATATCTGCTTTTTATCATGATAGTGCAGCCTGTATAATAAAAGATGGAAAAATTATTGCTGCCGCTCAAGAAGAAAGGTTTTCAAGAAAAAAACATGATCCAAGTTATCCTAAAAATGCAATTAGATTTGTTTTAGATTATTCAAATTTAAAGTTAAGTGAAGTTAATCAGATAGTTTTTTTTGAAAAACCATTTTTAAAATTTGAAAGATTGTTAGAAACGTATGTTGCTTTTGCTCCAAAAGGTTTTATCTCATTTAGTAAAGCAATGCCATTATGGATTAAAGAAAAATTATTTCAAAAAAATCTTTTATTTAATAAGCTCAAGGAGCATGATAACGAATATAAATCTGATAAGAATATTTTCTTTTCAGATCATCATCTTAGTCATGCAGCCAGTGCATTTTTCCCATCACCTTTTGAAGAAGCTGTAATTTTAACTGCAGATGGAGTGGGTGAATGGGCAACAACTACCGTCGCAGTTGGTAAAGCTAATCAATTGGAGATCAAAAAAGAAATTCACTTTCCACATTCTTTAGGACTGCTTTATTCAGCATTTACATATTTTGCAGGTTTTAAAGTAAATAGTGGTGAGTACAAGTTAATGGGTTTAGCACCTTATGGAAATCCTATTTATGAAGACAAGATACAAAAACTGGTAGATATCAAAGAAGATGGAACTTTTAGATTAAATCAAAAATATTTTAATTATGCAACAGGTCTTACAATGACAAATGATTATTTTCATGAATTGTTTGGTCAAAAGCCCAGAAATCCAAAAAATGAAAGACTAACTCAATTTCATATGGATATAGCTTCATCAATCCAAAAAGTTACGGAAGAAATAATGATAAAATTAGCAAAATCAGTTCGTAAGGAGTATGGGATTAAAAATTTGTGCCTTGCAGGAGGTGTTGCATTAAATTGTGTAGCTAATGGTAAAATTCTTAAAGAAAAAATCTTTGATAACATTTGGGTACAACCAGCTGCAGGTGATGCTGGAGGATCGATAGGTGCTGCTTTAGCTTTGTGGCATATTGAACAAAATAACCCTCGGATAATAAATTTAAAAGATAATATGCAAGGCTCGTACTTGGGGCCAGAATACACACAAAAAAATATTGAAAATCAGCTTCTTGAAATAGGGGCTAAATTTGAAACTCTAGATGAAGATGATTTATTAAAAAAAACAGCAGAAGATTTATCTAATGGTGAGGCTATTGGTTGGTTTCAAGGTCGAATGGAATTCGGACCTCGTGCTTTAGGCAACAGATCAATTATAGCTGATCCAAGATCACCAATAATGCAAAAAAAATTAAACTTGAAAGTAAAGTACAGAGAAAGTTTCAGGCCCTTTGCTCCATCAATATTACAAGAAGATTTATCTGAATGGTTTGATATGAATGTAAATAGCCCATATATGTTAATGGTTGCTAATGTAAAAAAAAGCAAAACAATGGCAATGACAACTGAGCAAAAAAAACTTTTTGGAATTGAGAAACTGAATATAAAAAGATCCACAATTCCAGCTGTTACTCATGTGGATTATTCCTCAAGAATTCAAACTGTTAATGAAGAAACAAACGGCAGATACTATAGATTAATCAAAAAATTTAAAGGAATAACCAATTGTCCTGTAGTTATTAATACTTCATTTAATGTAAGGGGCGAACCTATTGTAAATACACCATTTGATGCCTATAACTGTTTTATGGGCACTGAGCTTGATAAGCTGGTAATTGGTAATTGCTACTTACAAAAAAATAAACAAAGTCCTGATCTACAGAGAGATTACACTAAAGAATTTGAATTAGACTAATTACTTTAAAATTTATTTAAATCACAACAAACAATAAATTAATTAAAACTAAATAGGTTTTATAATAATTTTATTTTTAAGATTTTTAATTTGTTTTTCTAAAATTGAGTGTTTTGTTAAAATTATATAAATATCGAAATTTAAAAATTCTTTTTTAGATGTTACCAATCCACTTTTTTTTGCTGAATTAGTTTCAATTAAAGGATCGTATCCTTTTATATTCTTATATTTCAAACTATTAAATATTTTTAGTGATAATGAATTTCTTAAATCTGCTACGTCCTTTTTATAGCTCAAACCACAAATCAAAATTTTTTTATTTCTTTTTGGATCAATGGATTTTAAGTCTGTCTTAATTTTTTGCCGAATAATCTCTTCCATTGAATCATTTATATATCTGCCAGCTAAAGTTATTCTTGTTTTAAATTTATTTTTTTTACTTATAAAAGAAAAATAATATGGGTCTACTGGCAAACAATGACCACCTACTAATCCTGGTTTAAACTTAAGAAAATTCCACTTAGTTGATGCCAGATCAATTACATTATCAAAATTTATATCAAGTTTTTTACAGAATAGATAAATTTCATTAATTAAGCCAATATTTACATCTCTTTGAATGTTTTCAATTAATTTTGCTGTTTCTGCCTCTCTAATACTTTTAGTAAAAATTATTTTTTTTGAAATCAATGAATAGAGACTTAGTAATTCTTTTTTACGATAAAAATGTGGATAAGCTAAAATTTTATCAATTTTCTTTAAACCATGTCTGTTATCTCCAGGATTAACTCTCTCCGGACTATAACCAACAAAAAAGTCCAAACCTTCTTTAAATGTATTATTTTTTTCTAGTAATGGTATGCAATATTCACTTGTTAGGCCTGGATAAACAGTAGACTCAAAAATTATAACATCATTTTGTTTGATTATTTTTGAGAGCTTAGCGCATACATTATGTAGATGGGAAAGATCTGGTTTTTTATTATCATATATAGGAGTTGGGACCGTTACTATAAAAATATTGCATTTTTTAATTTTATTTATATTTGAATGAAATTTTAAACTTTTATTTTTTAGATCATTTTTCTTAATTTCTTTAAAAATATCTATACCTCTATTTAGTTCTAAAATTCTTTTATTGCTTATATCATATCCTATAGATTTAAATTTTTTAGATAGATTCAATAATATTGGTAAACCTACATAACCTAAACCTATTACACATGGTTTAAAAATATAAGAATTATTTTTTAACATTATTTAGTCTTATCGGGCTAGCAAATTTAATATTTTTGGCTGCTTTTTTTCCCAGTAAAAAATTATAATATTTCGGTTCAAGACCAAAACCTGGTCTTACAACTTTAATATTAAGTTTACTAAATTTATCCCCTTTTTTTATATTTTTGCATGCGTATATAGATCTTCTAAACTTCAAATAGCTTTTTTCACTTTTAGTAGCTCCATAATTAACTTTGCCAATTGATTTATAAGTATTAATTAATTGTGTTTTCAACTCTCTCAATTTTGTAACTTCTAAAGAAAATTTGGAGTCTATACCCTTCTCATTTTCTAAACATATATGTTTCTCAACAAAAGATGCTCCATAATGTATAGCGCTATTTGCTGCGGTGAATCCTACTGAATGATCTGAATAACCTACTTCACAATTGAAATTATTTTTCATATCACTTATTGTTTTTAAATTTAAATCATCTAATTTTGCAGGGTAAGAACTTGTACACTTAAGTAACGCATAATTTTTACATTTATTTTTTTTTAAATATTTAACCAAAGATTTAATTTCATTGAATGTGTTAAGACCTGTTGAAATTAATATAGGTTTTTTTGTCTTAATAATTTTTTTAATAAGTGGGTAGTGGTTACTTTCAAATGATGCAATTTTATAAGCTGGTGGATTAAAATTTTCTAAAAAATCTACAGAGGCTTCATCAAAAACTGAGGCGAATAATATAATTTTTTTTTTTTTTGCTATATCAAACATTTTTTTATGCCAACTAAAAGGAGTTTCGCCAATTTTATATAAATCAAACAATTTTTTTTTAAACCATGGGCTCTTGGGATCGTTGATTATGAAATCTTTTTTGTTTGAGTCTAATGTTAAGCACTCAGGTGTATAAGTTTGTATTTTTACAAAGTCTGCCCCATTCTTAGAAGCCTTATCAATTAACTTAATTGCTTTCACTAAATCTTGATTGTGATTTGCTGATATTTCAGCTATGATTTTTGGCGTAGAGTTACGACTAATTATAAGATTGGAAATTTTTAACATAAATTTGTGCTTAGCTTATATAGAATTATGTTATTATTTTGTCGTGAATATAATTTTCTAAATCCTAATCCTTTAATTAATCTATTTGAGGGTAAATTTTCAGCCTTTATTTCAGCCTTAAATACTATCTTTTTATTATTAATTTTCATTTTTTTTATAACTTTATTGAGCATTTTAGATGAAAAATTCTTATTCCTGTATTTTTTATCAATTACGTAACCAAGATAAAATTCATTTTTTTTATTGTCTAACCTAACCATTCCAATTTTTTTTTTTTCATGAATAGCAATAAAAAGTAAATTTTTATTTGACGTAACATATTTATTAAACCAGCTTGAGTGTTCAAATAGTGAAACTTTTGAGTTCCTGTTTATTGAATTTTTAATTACATCTTTATAGTTTGCCCATTCAAATGTCTTTTTTAAATCTATAATTTTTGCCTTTCTTATAGTTAATGACATTGAGTAATTATTTTAATTTAGTAATTAAATTTACTTCTTTAGATATTTTTTTATCAAAGTTATTTATTTTTTTTAGTATTTTTTGTGTTTCTACTGGAGCATGCTTCATTGCCAACCTTAAAATATTCATCCAATTTAAATTATTTTTTTTTCTTAAAAGTTGAATTTTATTAATAGATTTTGAATATTTTTTTTTCATTGAAAATCAACTTTAAATTTTTTTACAAGTTCTCTTAGTTCAGTTATAGACAAAAATTTACTATTAGTATCGCTACTATAAGTAAATCCGTTTTTTACTTTTTTTGCACCATATTTTTTTTTATATTTCATAAAAATTTTGTTATTTAATTTTGGAAGTATTAAATAAAACTTTCTAAGTTCAAGAGTATTTTGACTATCGCTTGTTGAAATCATTTCTTCGTGGATTTTTTCACCTGGCCTTATTCCTATTATTTTAATCTTACAATTAGAATTAATTGCTTTTGCCAAATCCAATATCTTATAACTTGATAATTTTGGAACCAAGAGTTCACCACCTGAAAGGTTTTTTAAACTCCAAATTACAATATCTGTTGCGTATTCCAAAGAAATATTAAACCTTGTCATTTCTTTATCAGTTATTGGAAGAGCAACTGAATTTTTTTTTAAAAATAATGGTACCACTGAACCTCTGCTACCAAAGACATTTCCATACCTTACAACTGAAAACTTAATATTTCTATTGCCTTTTATATTATTTGCTGAAATGAAAAGTTTATCAGAGCAAAGTTTGGTTGCACCGTACAAATTTATTGGAGAACAAGCTTTATCGGTTGATAATGCAACTACATTTTTAACACCATTCTTTAAAGCAGCTTCTATTAAATTATTAGCTCCAATTATATTGGTTTTTATAGCTTCAAATGGGTTATATTCAGTTGTCGGAACTTGTTTTAACGCAGCTGCATGGATTATTGTTTCTATACCCTCTGTTGCAGAAATTACTCTATTGGAATCTCTAACGTCTCCTAAGAAAAATCTGATGAAAGGATATTTTTTTACTGGAAACATTTGTGCCATTTCAAACTGCTTTAGCTCATCTCTGCTAAATATCACTAACCTTGATATTTTTTTACTAGAATTTATTAATTTTTTAACGAAAGCCTTACCAAAGCTACCAGTTCCACCTGTTATTAAATATGAGTTTTTTTTTAACACTATAATTTCTTAATTAACTGTTTACTAATTTATTTTAAAGATAACAATTCATTTATAACTTTAAATACATCATTTTTTCTTAATGTTGGGTATATAGGTAATGATATTTCGTTTTTGTAAAAACTTTCAACATTTTGAAATTGTTTTTTTTTAAAATTAAATTTTTTTTGGTAATACGGTTGTAAATGTAGCGGTATATAATGAACTTGTAAATTAATACCTTTTCTTTTGAATTTACTGAAAAGCTCTTTTTTAGAAATTTTAATTTTTCTAAAATTTATCTGTAAAGGAAATAGGTGGTATGAATGGTAATAATTTTTTTTCTCAGTTGGGACGATAAACCTATCATCATTTTTCAATTCTTTTAAGTATAAAGAAGCAATTTTTCTTCTAGCAATAATAAATTTTTCAAGCTTTTTTAATTGTGAAATACCGAGTGCGCACTGAAAATCTGTTATCCTAAAATTAAATCCTGGCTCGTGGGTCTCATAATACCAAGGACCATCTTTTTTTGAAGGTAACATAGAATTATTACGTATTTGTTCAATCCTTTTTGCAATTCTTCTGTTTTTTGAAATTATCGATCCTCCTTCACCAGTAGTGATTGCCTTCACTGGATGATAACTATGAGTTACAAAATCTGAATAATGAGTTGCATATTTAAGATTATTATCAATCTTAGAACCCATCGAATGACAAGCATCATTTATTAATTTAAATCGATATTTTTTTGAAAGAAAATTTAAAGACTTCCAATCACAAGGATGTCCGGCATAATCTACTGCGATTACTGCTTTATAGAATTTTTTTTTTAACTTGTCTTCAAGTTTCTGAGGGTCAATCGTAAAGGTCTCATTTTCTATATCTGCAAAATCAGGATTAGCATTATTATTTGTAATACAATTTGCGGTTGCTAAAAAAGAAAGTGGAGTTGTAATTATATTATCACCTTTTTTCCAACCGAGAGCTTTGCCAAGAATGTATAAAGCTGCAGATCCATTATTTACAACCGAGCAAAAATTTCCACCAAATTTTTTTATTAATTCTTTTTCAAACTCTTTTACTTTTGGTCCAGATGTTAAAAGTGGTGCCTTCAAAGTTCTTAGCACTATTTTAAAATCGCTAGATTCTAGTGTTTGTTTACCGTAGTTTATCATATTTTTACAAAGGGTATAAAAAAGTTTTTAGTTTATTTTCTATATACTCAATTTCATTGTTATTTAATTCTTTTTTAAATAGATTAATATTACTTTCACATCTACTAAAATTAAAGTCAACTTTATTAAATTCAATTTGCTCAGTCTCTATATGATTGAAAATTTTGTTAATTGTATCTTTTTTTTTAATAACAAAATCTTCAAAATTTAGGAATAAAACTTTTTTGTTTGACCTCTCTTCATTATTAATCTTTTTAGATATATTAATGTACCATTCACAAAAAACTTCCTTGTTATATCCTGGAAACTTATATCCTTTTCTTTTTAGTTCAGTATAAATATCTCTTGGGTCTCGTAACACGCAAAGGCAATATGGATCAGAGAAATATTTTATTGATGTTATTGGATTAAAAATTGTTCCTGCTTGTTCTAAAATTATATCTTTTTTCTCAAAATTATTTTTTTCTAATAGTTCAAAAATTAGTTTTTTTACCTCTTCCTCGAATTTTTCTATGTCACATAGTATAAAAAGTATTTCTTTATTTGATCTTTTCAATCCCATGGTTTTAAATAAATCTCTTAAAATTTTAAATTTTAAAGTTTTATAAAAGTTAGTTTTATAATTTATAAAGGTAGTTTCTCCATGATATTTAAGACTTACAATATTGTTTAAAAAATTTTTGAGCAAATAACTAATATTTTTATTAAATTTTGTAAAATTTTTACCGACTTTAAAACCTTTATTTTCGGTACAATAAAAATTTATTAAGTCATTAAAGTTATTATAAGCTTGTTTAGATTTGTTTATAGTAAATTGACTTCTAATTATATTTTCCAAATCTTGTAGGCCACCTGGGTCATAGGATAAGGAAAACTGTGAATTAGGGAATGGATCATAAAACTTATTGGTTTTTTGTAAAAATTCGTAAATGGCTGAGGCTCCACTGTAACCAGTGCCAACGGTATTTATTGTTTTATATTTCATTAATAATAATGATATTATTTTTTATAAAAAAAAGGTTTATTTAAATAATAAGTCAAATCTTTGGCAAATGGAATTTAAATAATTTATTCAAAACATAATCTTAGTCTTTTTTTTTTATAAAAAAACATTTATC
>TARA_B100001057_G_scaffold74936_1_pt1 | contig 12986 bp, 13 predicted proteins | sample TARA_B100001057 | Tara Oceans TARA_B100001057 (sample SAMEA2621839) | marine metagenome | biome: marine biome (ENVO:00000447); feature: surface water layer (ENVO:00002042); material: "saline water (ENVO:00002010), including plankton (ENVO:xxxxxxxx)" | depth 5 m
TAAAGGAGTAAATTTTCTTATGAAAAAAAATAAAATAAAAGTTTATAGGGGTTTTGGAAAAATTAATATAGATAAAACAATTACTGTAACACATGAAAAAGAATCAATAAATATTTCAGCAGATCACATTATAATAGCTACAGGTGCTCGATCTAGAGATATCAAGTCATTAGAAAAAGATGAAGAAAGAATTATTGGATACAGAAAGGCTATGGTTTTAGAAAAACAACCAAATGAAATGATTATCGTTGGGTCAGGTGCAATTGGTATTGAGTTTGCATATTTTTATAATTCAATGGGCACAAAAGTGACTCTAGTTGAATATGCTAAAAATATTGCTCCAAATGAAGACAAAGATATTTCCAAAGAATTAGAAAAAACATTAAAAAAATCAGGAATCAATATTCATTGTTCAAGCGAAGTGATTGGATCAGAAGTTATCGATGACAGAGTTGATGTTAAAATTAAAAATGAAAAGGAAACAATGACTATTTCCGCTGATATTGTTTTAAGTGCAGTTGGTATAAAATCTAATATTGAAAATATTGGGCTTGAAGATTTAGGTATTGAATTAGAAAATGATAAAATTAAGGTTGATAATTGTTATAAAACAAATATAGAAAACATATATGCAATTGGTGATGTAGTTAAAGGACCAGCTTTAGCTCATGTTGCGTCAGCTGAAGGAATAACTTGTATTGAAAGTATTAAAGGTCTTGCTCCAAATCCTATAGACTACAATAACATTCCAGGTTGTACATATTGCAAACCAGAAATTGCATCTGTAGGGTATACCGAGGAAGAAGCCATAAGTCAAGGGTATGATGTAAAAGTTGGTAAATTTCCTTTCAGTGCATCTGGAAAGGCACAAGCCTCCGGTCATTCTAACGGATTTGTAAAAGTAATTTTTGATTCAAAATATGGTGAATGGCTTGGGTGCCATATGATTGGCTCCAATGTAACAGAAATTATTTCAGAGGCAGTTGTTGGAAGAAAACTGGAAACAACTGGCTATGAAGTTCTTAAAGCAATTCATCCTCACCCCACATTAAGTGAAGCTGTAATGGAAGCTGTTGCAGATGCTTACGATGAAGTTATTCATTTATAATTTTTATTATTAATAAAACTTAAAATAGCTAAATCATAGCTAAACAGTCCAAAACCCTGAATTATACCAATTGAATGGGGGCTAATGAATGATTTTTTTCTAAAGTCTTCTCTTGATTTAGTATTTGTTATGTGAACCTCGATGACATCTGATTTAATGCTTCTTATTGCATCTGCAATTCCAACTGATGTGTGAGTATAAGCTGCTGCATTCAATATAATACCGTCAAAATCAAATCCAATATCATGAATTTTATTAATCAACTCACCCTCAACATTTGATTGATAATAGTACAAATCAATATTTTTATATTTTTTCTTTATTTGAGTAAAATATTCTTCGAAAGAAATTTTACCATATATATCTTTTTCTCTTTTTCCAAGAAGATTTAAATTTGGGCCATTAATTATTTGTATTTTCATATTAAGCTCAAAATTAAAAAAAGTATAATTATTAATGATGAAATGGAAAGTTTGTTTAGAGGAATTTGAAAATTTTTTAAAATTTGAAAGAAATATGTCTGATAATACAGTTTCAAATTATATATATGACTTAAAAAAACTAAATAATTTTATTAAACAAAATAAAATTGCTGTTGAACCATCAAACATTAATGTTGATATTATAAGAGAATTTTTATATCATGAATCCAAAAAAATAAAATCAAGAACTCAAGGAAGACTAATATCTTCTTTAAATACTTTTTTTGGTTTTCTGATAATTGAAAATAAAATAATTAGTAATCCAATTAAAAAAGTTAGTTATCCAAAAAATAAATATATAATTCCTGAAATTTTAAGCTTAGAGGAAATTGATAAAATTATTTTTCAAGCAAGTTTAAACTCATCAAATGGTGAAAGAAATAAAGCAATATTTGAGTTAATGTATAGCTGTGGACTCAGAGTGTCAGAACTAATCAACTTAAAAATTTCAAATTTATTTTTTAAAGAATCTCTAATTAAAGTTTTAGGAAAAGGTAATAAATCTAGGTTTGTACCTGTAAGTAAGATAGCCAGGAAATTAGTTTTATTTTATATTGAAAATATCAGGTGTAATGTAAAAATTAAAAAGGGATACGATGATTCATTGTTTTTAAATAATCGGGGCATGAAATTATCACGGGTTATGGTTTTTCTTATTCTAAAAAAGATTACTAGTGAACTCGGAATTAAAAAAAATATTAGCCCTCACACTTTCAGACATTCATTTGCTACACATATGATACAAAATGGAGCTGATATTATTAGCATACAAAAAATGATGGGACATGAGAACATCACAACGACAGAGAAATATCTAAATGTTGATAAAAAACATTTATTTGAAACACTAACTAAATTTCACCCAAGAAAATAAAATCAAATTGAAAATTTAAAACCTTTACCATGAATATTTTCAATTTTTATTTTTGGATCCTTACTTAAATATTTTCTAATTTTTGTTACATAAACATCCATACTTCTAGAGGTAAAGTAGTTATCATCATTCCAAATTTTAATTAATGCCTCTTCTCTGGTAGTTAAATCATTTATATTATTTAGCATCAAAGACAATAACTTTCCTTCTTTTGGGGATAAAGAAATTGGAGGTTCATTTTTATATTTTAATGTCCTGAACTTTGAGTTATATTTAAAAAGTGAAAAGGTGTAATCTTCTTTTAAATTTTTATTTATATTTTTTTTGGCTTTATTCTTTAAAATCAACTTTATTTTTATCAATAAAATTTCTGAATCAAAAGGTTTTGTTAAATATTCATCTGCACCTATTTTAAAGCCTTTTATTATATCCTCTTTCAAACCTTTAGCTGTTAAAAATATGATTGGAACATTTTCATCTACTAACCTTACTTCAGATGCTAATGTAAAACCATCTTTATATGGCATCATTACATCAAATATGCATAAATCAAAACTATTTTTCTTAAAGCTTTCTAAGGCATCAATTCCATTTTTGGAAAGAGAAACATCAAAATTATGTAATGATAGATAATCTTTTAAAATTATCCCAAAGTTTATATCATCTTCAGCAATTAAAATTTTTTTCATCACTTTAAATTAAAAATTATTTTAAAAACAGTTCCTTTACCGACTTGGCTTTTAACAAAAATTTCTCCTTTATGTAAATCCACAATTCCCTTAACAAATGATAATCCAAGACCATGACCTTTAACGTTGTGTAAATTACCCTCTGATATTCTAAAAAATTTTTCAAATATTTTTGATTTTAATTTATTGGGAATTCCAACACCTTTGTCGGAGATTGAAATTTCAAATTTACTTTTTCTGTTTACAGTGTTTACAGTTATATTTGGTTTACTATTTGAATATTTTATTGAATTTTCAAAAATGTTTACGAATAAATTCGTGAAATTTTCATGTGAAACTATCATTTTTGAGTGATTAGCTGTAAATTTAAATCTAATTTTTCCATCTTTAGTTTGTAAAAGCAGTGAAATTCTTTTTGAAGCTTCCATAATTATATCATGTACATCATAAAGCTTTTTATCTTCGATAATTTGATTTTTATCAAGTTTTGATATCATCAGAATATTCTCAACCTGTGTGTTCATTCTTTTATTTTCCTCATTAATTATATTTAGATATTTTAATTTTAATTTTTCATCGTTTTTAATTTTTTCATTTTTAATTGCATTTAATGCGAGGTCTATTGTAGCTATAGGTGTTTTAAATTCGTGGGACATATTATTAATAAAATCTGATTTCATTTCTGAAATATTTTTTTGTTTTATGGAATTTATAATAGTAAAATAAAAGGATAATATTATAACTAATGTAAAGAGTACTGAAAGAATAATTAAATATGAAATTGAGGATCTAAGATAATTTGTTCTGTTGGGGAATGCTACTACCAAAGAGTATTCACTCACCCCCTCTTCATTTTCAAAAATTGGCATACTGTATTTATCCAATCCTTCTAAATTAGTATACCTGTCTGAGCCTACCTTTGTAGCTAAATCCCCATTAAAAACTCTGTAATGAAAATTCAAATCTAAATCTCTTTCTTTGAATTCATTTTGAAGCAGTAATTCTATTTCAACATTACTGACTCTTTTATGAATAGGTTTTAAAGCAGCTAAATCACTGAAAATTGATGAATATTTTGCTTGATCAATTAATGACATTTTTTCAACCCTTTGCAATCTTTCAATAGAACTCATATTTTGCATTTCCCTATCAAAAGCATCATCAATTATTGTAGTAGTTTTTAATTTAGTATAATCTAGAATGGATAGTGAATCATCACTTATTCGATCAATTAAACTGGATGTAATATTATAATCCTCCTCCAATATACCTTGCGAATAAATATATGTTTTGTTAGTGTTTTGATTACTGTCAACGTATTGAAAGACTGAAGTTAATTGAGATTCTTTTGGAGATCCTATACTGTCAACTAACTTTTGATATACAGCAAGATAATCTCTCATCTCTCTACTTTTTATATCATTAGCAACTGTTTTTAGTGCTTGATTTACATTAATTGAAAATTGCCTCTCCTTAGTATCAATCGTTGTTTTAATCCAAAAACTCTGGACTAATATTATGCCAATCAGAGCAGTTGTCATCAAAAAAATCAATAATGAAAAACTAATTTTTTTCATTTTGTGTAATTATTTTACTAATCAATTGTTTTACCTTTTTATCTGTACCAGCTTTAGAGTTATTCTCAATCACAAAATCAGCAAGGTTACTTTTTTTTTTATCATCCCATTGAGAATTAATTATTTTTAAAATATTGTCTACAGTAGTATTATCGCGAAGAGAAATTCTTTTGATTCGTGTTTTCATAGGTGATGTTACTAAAACATTAATATCGTTTAACTTATGCATTCCCGTTTCAAATAATAAAGCAGACTCAGTGACAATAATTTTGTCTTTAAATCTGGATTTAAATTTTTTATAATATTCAATCACAAACGGATGTACAATACTGTTTAATTTTTTTAGTTTTTTATAATTATTGAAAACTTGTTCAGAAATAAAAGTTGAATTAATTTTTTTATCCAAATAGGCTTTTTCTCCAAATATTGATATTATACTTTTAATGACTAATTTTTCATTATTAATTATTTTTTTTGCATATAAATCAGAATCAAATATTTTAATATTGTTATTATTCCTTTTTATAATTTCTGTAACAAACGTTTTACCAGAACCAATACCCCCTGTTAAACCAATACTTAACATTTACTTTGACAAATTAACTGTTCCTAGAAACAATGTCTATAATTTCCTGACTGACACCAACATTGCTAAAACCGCCGTCATGAAATAAATTTTGAAGAGTTACTTTTCGTGTTAAATCAGAAAATAAGGTTAAAGTATAATCTGCACAATCATCTGCGGAAGCATTACCAAGTGGAGACATTTTTTCTGCATAATTTATAAAACCGTCAAATCCCTTAACACCTTGCCCTGCAGTTGTTGGTGTAGGTGATTGACTGATTGTATTTACTCTTACTTTTTTTTCTTTTCCAAAAAAGTAACCAAAACTTCTCGCAACTGACTCCAAATATGCTTTATTATCAGCCATGTCATTGTAATCAGGAAAAACTCTTTGAGCAGCCATGTAAGAAAGTGCGACAATACTACCCCACTTATTCATTGCATCCTTGTTGTACAAAACTTGTAATAACTTATGAAATGAAACAGCAGAGACATCCCAGCCCTTAGTTAACCAATCATGGTTTAGATTAGTGTATAATTTTCCTTTTCTAACGTTGACTGACATTCCAATTGAGTGCAAAACAAAGTCAATCTTACCATCAAAATGTTGTAGTGTTTTATCTACTAATATTTCTAAATCTTCATTTTTTGTCGCATCAGCTTCTACAAGTAAAGAATTCGTTTCTTTAGCCAATTCACTAATTTTTCCCATTCTAAGTGCTACTGGGGCATTTGTCAAGACAAATTTTCCACCTTGAGAGTGTACTTTTTGAGCAGTTTTCCAGGCAATTGAGTTATCATCAAGAGCTCCGAAAATGATTCCTTTTTTATTTTTTAATAAATTATTACTCATTTTTTTTTAAATATAATATTATTTAAGTAACTCACTAGCCTGTTTAATTGCAGATTGAGTTATGTTATCACCCGATATCATCGATGCAATTTCTTCAACCCTACTAAAATCATCAAGTTTCTTAACGCTGGTGATTATATTTTTTTTATCCTGAGTTTTGAAAACTTTAAAATGATGATTTGCTAATGAAGCTACCTGAGGCAAGTGGGTTATTGCAATAATTTGCATTTTGTCTCCAATATCGATCATCATCTTACCAATAGAATTTGAAATCTCTCCTGATGTTCCCGAATCAATTTCATCGAAAACTAAAGTAGGTAAATGAATTTTTTTAGCTAGAATTGAAATTATAGCAAACATAATTCTTGATTTTTCTCCTCCAGAGGCAATTTTTGATAATTTATTGGATTGAGACTGTTTACTTGGTCTGTAAAGAACCTCTAAATTATTTATACCATTTTTATTAAATTCCTCAGATTCTGTTATGCTGAACTCAATCATAGAGTCTTTGAGAGCTAAATATTTAAAAACTTTTTCCAAATCATACTTGACCTTTGAGGCTGAGATTTTTCTTGCTTTACTTATATTTTTTGAAATTTTTAATATGTCTCTTTTCAGGATTTGTAATTGTTTCTCCAATTGTTTAATCTTTTCATTGTAAAAGTCGGTATTATCTAAAAGCTTCTTTATTTCATTTTTTTTATTAATAAGCTCAGAAATTGATGATACGTTATATTTTTTTTCAAGTTCATTGATTTTAAATAATCTGCTTTGAATATTTTCAAATTTGATATGATCAAAAGATAAATTATTTAAATAATTATTTACTGAAATAAATAAATCATCGATTTCATAATTCAAATTTTCAAACCTTTTGCTTAGTGATTTAAAATCATTAGAATAAGAACTAATTTTTTTTATTGTATTAGAGATTTTAAGCATCCTATCTGGAATATTTTCATCCTCTGTGTTTGATAATATTTTAAATTCATTTAGTAAACCACTTATTTTATCAAAATTTTTCATCTGCTGAAACATAACCTCTAATTCTATCTTCTCATCGTTGTTAACTAAACTCATTTTATCAATTTCATTAAAAAGAAACCTATTGTATTCAAGGTTATTCATGAAAGAATCTCTTTCTTTTGAAACTAAATTAAGTTGCTTATTTAGAATGTTATATTCAATTAATAATTTTTTAAAAGTTTTTATTTTACTGAGCTGGTTAGAGTAAGTATCCAATAAATTATAAAATATATCACTGTCTGAAAGAATTTGAGATTGGTTTTGGGTGTGAACATTAATTAATTTATTGGCGAAGTTTTTTAGAACTTCTAATTTAACGGGGGAGTCATTTATAAATGCCCTAGATTTACCGTTACTCAATATTTCTCTTCTAATAATTGATATTTCATCAAAATCTAAATCATTAGAACGAAAAAAATTAATGTGAGTATTTTTGTCAACTTGAAATTCACCCTCAACAATACATTTTTTAAGGCTAGATCCAACAATCTTATGATCAACTCTTGTGCCTAAAAGTAAATTTAAAGCTGCTAGTAGTACAGATTTTCCAGCGCCGGTTTCGCCTGTTATAACAGAGAAACCTTTATCAAAATTTATTGAAAGAGACTCAATTAAGACGTAATTTTTTATTGAAAGTTTTAATATCAAGATTTTAATTTTAAATTTTCCCACATATCGCTATAAAAAGGTGCAACAGTGTAAAGCAAATCTTTCAGTCTAATGATTTCAGCTTTGTTTTTAAAGTTTGAAAATAAGTTAAAAATTTCATTACTTTTCGATTGAAAAAATATTTGCTGTAGTATGGAGTTTGGTCGAAATCTGTTCATCTTTCTAAAATAGCTTAAACTTTCGATTATATTTTTTTTTGCTTCAATTTTATTATCAATTAATAAATCAAGACCATTTAAATTGTATTCATAAGTAATCTGTTTAAAATCCAAGTAATTTGAGGAAGTCAAATTATCAATTAACCAAAATTTATTGATAACCCCACCATTCGAGGAACTCATCCACATTCTTGAGTTTGAAAAACTTGAGCTAAAATCAAAAATATTTTTTGCGACTAGAAAACTGTTGTACCCTGAATTTAAAGCAAAACTATCCTTATCAAAGCCAATAATTATATAAGAATAAAATGCTAATAAAGAGGCTAAATCAGATTCGAACCTATTTGGTGAAAAAACAATTGTTTGATTTTGCTCGAAACTGAATTGTATCGACTCATCTTTAAATAAAAAATTATTTGTTTTATAATTTGTTTTAAACACAGGTCTGAATGATTTGATCTCGAACTGAGCGGTAAATAAATTATTTGAGTAATTTAAAAGTGTAACTAGAAATGAACAATCAATTTTTGAATAATTAGGTAGTTTATCACTATTCCAATTAGTTTCATTTAAAAATTTTTCAATTTTAGATTCCAAATCTTTAAAAGACAAGTCATTAGTTTGATTTAATAATTTATAATTGATAACAACATCACAATTTAGTTGTTGACTCGAGCATATTTCACTATAAATTAATAAACTAAAGATTATAAATTTCAAATAATATATCCTTTGCAACATTATTTTTTGTTTTTAATTTAAAATGCTTGACATTCTTTGAAGTTATAAAACTTATTTTATTTGTATCAAAGTTAAATCCGGAACCATAGTCATTAAGTGAATTAAGGACTATTGCATCAATATTTTTAGATTTCATTTTTTTTTGGGCATTAATTAATTCATCGTTTGTCTCTAAGGCAAAACCAATTATTTTTTGTTTTATGGTCCTTATAGTTGAAAGATAACTTAAAATATCCTTATTATTAACTAAATCAATTGTATGTACTGTGTTTTTTGATTTTTTAATTTTTCTATCAAGTTTTTTTTGTGGTTTAAAATCTGATACTGCAGCTGTCATGATACAAAAATCAACTTTAGGAAAAATTTCTACGCATCGACTATACATTTCATCAGCTGATATAATTCTTTTAATTTGAATGTTTTCGTCATCAATTGTTTGACTTGATGGACCACTTACCAAAAAGACATTAGCACCTAAATTTGCTGCTTGTTTAGCTAACTCAAAACCCATTTTTCCGCTTGAAAAATTTCCAATAAATCTGACAGGATCAATCATTTCATATGTTGGTCCTGCAGTAATTAAAAATGTTTTGTTATTAAAAATTAATTTTTTTTTAATAAAATTTTCTAAAATCACAACGATTTTCTCAGGCTCTCTAACTCTTCCCTCACCAGACAAGCCACTTGCTAATAATCCACACTCTGGTTCAATTAATATATCACCTTTTTTCTTTAGTGATTCGATATTCTTTTTGGTAGATTCACACTTATACATTTCTAAGTCCATCGCAGGAGCAAATAAAACTTTTGACTTACATGACAAATATGTAGCTAAAAGTAAATTATCAGCATTTCCAGAAACCATTTTAGAGATGGTTGATGAAGTAGCTGGTACAATTAAAAAGTAATCTGACCAATCTGCTAAATCTACATGGTTATTCCATAATTTAGATTTTTTATCCTCCTCAAAAAAATTTGTTAGGACATTTCTTTGCGAAAATGTTGAAAAAGTTAATGTAGTAACAAAGTCGTGAGCAGAGGGAGTAAAAATAACTTGGACATTAGCTCCTTTTTTTTTTAGAATTCTTAGTAAAATAATTGACTTGTACGCAGCAATTCCACCACAAACACCTAAAAGGATATTCTTATCCTTAAGCACTGACATAAAATTAATTATCTAGATCAGGTTTTCTGTGATAGATTTTTTCAGACAGCCAGTTGTCAATTGCGATTGCATGGGCTTTAGGAAGCTTTTCGTAAAACTTTGAAACTTCAATTTGTTCTTTATTTTCAAAAATTTCCTCTAAATTTTCACTTGGCGTAGCGAACTCCTCCAATTTGCTAATTAGTTCTTTTCTTATATCCTCATTAATTTGAACAGTTCTCTTTGATATTATTGAAATAGCCTTATAGATATTATTGGAGTTTGTATCTATTTTTTCTCTGTCGTAAGTTACAGTTGTTGTTGGGGCATTAATTTTTTTAAAATCCATAATAATTGAAAATTTAATTGGTGGCAAATATAGCAATTTCTTTATCTAATAATAAAATCCTTTTTTCTAAGTCAACAATGTACTTTGAATCAGGATAGTCATTAATTAATTCTTCATATATTTTTTTTGATTCTAATAATCTAATATTTTTTTTTGATTCAACGCTATTAATAGCTAGAAGATATGAGGCGTCAAAGAGGAAATATAAAGCATCCTCTCTAAATGTTGTTCCAGGAAAGTCAGATATAAAACTATTTAATACTTTAATTGCTGACTTGTAATCTCTAATGGTGTTATATTGTTTTGCAATTTCAAAAGCTTTCTTCTCTAATTTAATTCTCAATTCCTGAACAAGTTTATTGGCTTCACTCAATCTATCAGAGTATGGATACGAGTTGATGAAACTTTGAAGTTTGTTTACAGCATCTGAGGTAAGGTCTTGGTCTAAACTATAACGTGGTGATTGTTTATATGCACATAGAGCTGATAAGAAAGCTGCCTCTTCAACTTTTTGACTGATGGGATAAGATTTAATAAAATTTTCAAACTGGTATGCTGCAAGAACATAATTTTTAGTTTCTAAAAGGCTGTTAGCATAAAAATAAGTTATTCTTTCACCTTGAGGTTTTCCACGGTAATTAGGTTGAATTTGTTCAAACAAAGCACTGGCTTTTCTCCATTCATTTTTTTTATAAAAGCTTTCAGCCATCTCATATTTCAATTTTACGTCATCATTTCTTAAAACTTTTTGATATTCATTACACGAATTGAAAAATAGGAATAGAAAAAGTATAAATATTTTATTTAAAATTTTATTCATCAAAATTGTACTTATTTATAAAATTTGAGATTCTAAGTTTTAAGTTTTTACTAATACCAGTCAAAGGTAATCTAACTTTATCATTACACAAATTTAAACATTGAAGAGCAAATTTTATTCCAGATGGGTTTCCTTCCTCAAAAATTAAATGAAAAAAATCATTTAATTTAAAATTAGATGAATCAACTATTCCAAGTTTTTTGATATTAGCCAGAGCTTGATTATCATTTTCCCATATAAGAGATAAATATGTATTATGCATTTTGGCAGGGTATACATTGGCTGCTACAGAAATTATTCCATCTGCACCATTTCTAACAGCATCAACCATAGTAAAATCATCACCTGAGATAATTAAGAAATTTCTTTTAATTTTTTTTCTTAATTCTTTTATCCTTGAAATATCACCTGAAGCCTCTTTTATTCCAATTATTTTATCAGAGTAGTTACTCAATCTTATTATAGTTTCATTAGAAATATCACAAGAAGTTCTTCCAGGTACATTATAGAGCAATAAAGGGATTGGTGAAATATCGCATATGCTTTTAAAATGTTGATAGATACCCTCTTGTGAAGGTTTATTGTAGTATGGGCATACAGACATTATTGCTTCAAATCCTGATAAATCAGTTTTGGAAATTTGTTGAACTAAATAGGTTGTATCATTAGAACTTATACCTAAAATTAACGGAACTCTGCCTTTAAAAGCATCAATAAAAATGGAATTAACTTCATTTTTTTCATCATCGGTTAGCACTGATGATTCGCCTGTTGTACCTTGCACAACCACATAAGAGATTCCATTATAAAATAAATGATCACTAATTCTGTAGATAGCCTGCTTATCAATTTTATTATCTTGATTAAATGGAGTAACAACAGCTACACCAATACCAGCAAATGGAGATTTATTTTTTTCAACTATATATGGATTGATTTTATATTCACCTTTCATTACGTAATAACTCATATTATATAGCTTAAATATTTGATTAGTTGCTTTTTAAACTTTACGAAATTATCAAAAATATCAGTAAAAATTATATCATTAATATTTTCATTTGAACAATCAAAACCAACTCTAAATTTTGCATTTGTCTTTGCAGATAATAAAGTAAGAATTTTATTTTCACCAAAGTAATTAACAAGAATATCATAATTAGATGAAATAAATTCTTCCGCATCAGCTGATCTTAAATTACCACAAAAATTTACTGATTTATCTGAAATTCTCATTTTACAGAAAGGATCATTATAAATACTATTTGAATAACTAATTATTTTGATATCCTTTTCTTTTAATCCTATTTCTGTTGCTAAATCCAACAAGTCTGAGTAATCTAAGTCCAAGTTTGTATCGACTATACAACCAATTGAATTGATTGGTTTTTTTGGTGATCTGTTTGATGATCTTAAAATTGAAATAGACTCATCAATTTTGTTATCTAAAAACCTTGATTTAAATTTATTAAATAGTTTTTTAAACATTAAATTTCGATTTTATATTTACTTATAAATTCTTCAAAATCCAAGAGTTTCAAACCTAGTCTATTAGCTTTATTTATCTTTGAAGGTCCTGGGGAAGCACCAGCTATAATTTGAGATTTTGAAGAAATAGCGCTTGCAACTTTTCCTCCGTTATTTATTATTATTTCTTTTAATTTATCTCTACTTATATTTTCAAAAGTGCCTGTAATGACAAAAGTTAAATTCTTAAGTAAAGTGCCTACTTTTTCATTTTCATTTTGACAAAAATTTAGTTTATGATTTTTTAATCTTTCTATTAACCGAATATTTGATGACACATTAAAGTATTCTTTCAAACTTCTGGCAATTTTTTCTCCAATTTCATCAACATTTAAAATCTCATCATAATTAGCATTCATGAGTTCATCAATCGATTTAAAGTGATTTGTTAACTTTTTTGACAC
>TARA_B100001057_G_scaffold228634_1_pt1 | contig 12981 bp, 11 predicted proteins | sample TARA_B100001057 | Tara Oceans TARA_B100001057 (sample SAMEA2621839) | marine metagenome | biome: marine biome (ENVO:00000447); feature: surface water layer (ENVO:00002042); material: "saline water (ENVO:00002010), including plankton (ENVO:xxxxxxxx)" | depth 5 m
GCATGGTGCCACGGCGAGACGAGATATCCGCTCGTCAACGCCTGCATGAAGCAACTGAGGGCAACTGGCTATCTCTCCAATCGAGGCAGACAGATTGCCGCAAGCTGTTTGATCAATGAAATGGATGGAGACTGGCGGTACGGTGCTGCCTGGTTTGAGAGCCAGTTGATTGACTACGATGTGGCTGCAAATTGGGGGAACTGGCAATATCTGGCCGGTGTGGGAGCGGATCCAAAAGGAGGGCGTCACTTTAGTATCACGAAACAGACGGAAATTTACGATGCGGACAGTCGGTTTCGGTCGCGCTGGTTGACTTAAGGGCAGTCGAAAAGGTCATGCGTCATCGGAAACCTTTTTTGCCAGAAAAAATCTGCCCTGTCTGCAAGCGTGCATTCAGCTGGCGTAAAAAATGGAAGCGGGACTGGGCTCAGGTGCTTTACTGCTCAGAGCGCTGTCGGCACAAGCGGAAGTTAGTGCCTGCAGACGAGTGAGCTGACTTGCACCCATCGCGCTCACCAGTCCAACGGGGCTAGCCCTTACGCTTAAATTGCTTGGATAAACTCGTCGGGATCCCTGGATCCGAATCGACAAGCTGGTCCTGTGTTCTGTGCATGAAGTCAGATTTATGATGTCGCTCGTGAAGCTGATTCGCCAGCGGTCCCCAGGTGCGATTCACAATTCTCCCACGCTTAACAGCAGGCCTTTCTGCCAGAGAATTCGCCCACCGTCCTACATGGGTATATGAAGCGGTGTCGAGAAATTCTGCCGCGTCATAGACAGATCCAGTATATACGGCGCCATACCAGGGCCAGATAGCGATATCGGCGATGCTGTATTCGTCGCCGCATAGGTACTGATGCCCGGCCAAATGTTGGTCCAACACATCCAATTGCCGCTTCACTTCCATGCTATAGCGATTAATAGCATATTCAATTTTTTCTGGCGCATACACGAAAAAATGGCCAAAACCGCCCCCAAGGTAGGGCGCGGCGCCCATTTGCCAGAATAACCAGTTCAGGCATTCAGCCCGATTGGGGGGGGCGGCAGGGATCAGCGCACTAAACTTATCGGCCAGATAAAGCATGATTGCGCCTGATTCAAAAACCCGAATCGGATTCTGCCCGCTGCGATCTACCAGAGCCGGAATCTTCGAGTTGGGGTTGATACTTACAAATTGCGAGCCGAATTGATCGCCATCTTGGATATTGATCAGATGGGCATCGTATTCGGCACCTTGATGGCCTAGACCGAGAAGCTCTTCGAGCAGAATGGTCACTTTCTGGCCGTTGGGTGTGCCGAGGGAGTAGAGCTGCAGAGGGTGCTGTCCGAGCGGCAGCTCGCTTTCGTGTGTCGCTCCTGCCACAGGCCGATTGATTTTCGCAAAAGCGCCGCCGGAGTCCTGGTTCCAGACCCATTTTTGCGGAGGGCGATAGTTGCTTTTCTTTGCCATATCAGTCAAGTCGTTTGATGACCGGATCTTCAATAGTCAACTTCACTGGGTTAGCGCAGCGGAGTTTGTAGGCATCGTCGTTGACGTGTTGCTGGTGTGTTTCCAAACAAATTTAAGTCGAGACTTTTGTTGGAAGTCAATATAGCGCCCTGAGGTTCGGCGCTGCAAGTTACTTGTAGGAAGAAGTCATCCTGTTAGAAAAAGGTTCCCTTATAACCGTATTCTCGGGTATGTTTTGACCATGCCTGACAATCTCGAAGAATATCCGGACATTAACACCTCGCAAACGCTCAGCGAAGAGGAGTTGCGTGCGCACTGGATGCCATTCACTGGTAACCGTCAATTCAAGCGTCAGCCTAGACTTTTCAGCAGCGCTGAGGGCGTTTACTACACTACCGTTGACGGTCGGAAAGTATTCGATGGCCTATCGGGCCTTTGGACTTGTGGGTTGGGGCACTGTCGCAATGAAATTTCCGAAGCGGTGAGCAAGCAAGTGGCGACGCTTGATTACTCTCCCGGATTCCAGTACGGCCACCCATTGAGCTTTAAGCTCGCACACAAGGTGGTGGAGCTCACGCCTCACGGTCTTGATCAGGTGTTTTTCACCGACTCTGGATCGGAGACTATAGATACGGCTTTGAAGATGGCGCGTGGCTACTGGCGCAGCAAGGGTCAGCCGGGAAAGACCAAATTCATCGGGCGGATCAAGGGCTATCACGGGGTTAATTACGGGGGCATTGGTGTCGGGGGTATTGGCTTTAACCGCAAGCTTTTCGGCCAGGCAGTTGATGCGGATCACATCCCACATACCGTTCTGCCCGAGAACAATTTCAGCAAAGGGCTGCCTGACTCCGGCGCATATCTGGCAGATGAACTTGAAGAACTGGTCCTGCTGCATGACGCGTCTAATATCGCTGCTGTTGTTGTAGAACCAATGTCGGGTACTGCCGGTGTACTGCCACCACCAAAGGGTTACCTCAAACGACTTCGGGAAGTCTGTGATGCGCACAACCTGCTGCTGATTTTTGATGAGGTGATCACCGGGCTCGGTAGAATGGGCTCCTACACGGGTGCTGAAGAATTCGGCGTTACTCCAGACATATTGACTCTTGCCAAGCAGATCACTAACGGAGCCCAACCTCTGGGTGCGGTGGTGAGTAAGCAGGAGATCTATGACACCTACATGGATCAGGGTGGACCGGATTACATGGTCGAGTTTCCCCACGGCTATACTTATTCTGCACACCCGGTTGCCTGTGCAGCCGGCCTTGCTGCACTTGATGTGCTTGAGCGAGAGCAGCTTCCCCAGCGAGTCAAGGCAATGTCTAGCTACTTTGAGCACGCTGTGCATCAGCTGAAGGGAGCGCCTTACGTTGAAGACATTCGGAACTACGGATTTGCAGCTGGCATCAGTTTACAACACTATCCCGGGGAGCCGTTGCGCCGGCCATTCGAGCTGGGTCTGAAGTGTTTTGATAAAGGATTCTATGTCCGCTGGGGAGGGGATACCGTTCAGATGGCGCCGGCATTTGTCGTGACGGAGGAACAGATCGACAGCCTAGTTAATGCAGTTGGAGAATCGTTGCATGAGCTCCCCTGAAACGTCCGTCGGCACAGTCCCCCTCCATCTGGGACACTTTATTAATGGTGTGGACGTTCCGGACCGGGGCCGAATGCAAGACGTATTTAACCCCGCTTCAGGCGAAGTAAGGCTAAAAGTCGGATTGGCAGCTAGGTCCACCGTGTTGGAAGCTGTCGCCGCTGCGGCTTCAGCCTTTCCAGCTTGGCGGCAGACTCCGCCAAATAAGCGCGCGCAAATTTTGTTTTCTTACAAACAGCTTCTACAGGAGAATTCTGAAATCATTTGCCAGTTGATTACTGCTGAGCATGGCAAGGTGATTGATGATGCCCGTGGTGAGCTGAGTCGCGGCATCGAAGTTGTTGACTATGCCTGCGGTATCAGTCAGCTGCTGAAAGGCGAGTATTCAAAGAATGCTGGCCCCGAGGTTGATAGCTGGTCTGAATTTCAGCCTCTTGGCGTGGTAGCGGGTATAACCCCCTTTAATTTTCCAGCGATGGTTCCCATGTGGATGTTTCCAATGGCCATTGCCTGCGGCAATACGTTTATCCTCAAGCCTTCCGAGCGCGATCCGAGTCCTGCTTTATTGTTGGGGAAGCTGTTGACTGATGCCGGTCTGCCGGACGGCGTTTTCAATGTCATCAATGGTGATAGCGACACGGTTCAACATCTCATAGATGATGAGCGCGTTGAGGCTCTGAGTTTCGTCGGTTCCACGCCAGTGGCAGAAACAATCTTCAAGCGTGGCTCCGCCAAGGGAAAGCGTGTTCAGGCACTTGGAGGGGCTAAGAATCATGCGGTGATTTTGCCGGATGCTGATCTCGAAAACGCTGCGAACGCAATCATGGGGGCCGCATACGGCTCATGCGGAGAGCGCTGCATGGCCATTTCGGTAGTGGTTTGCGTTGGAGAGGGCACTGCTGACAAAACGGTTAAGCTACTGCAGGGAAAAATCGCTGACCTGAAAATCGGGCCAGGCGTGGATGCTGCCAATGACATGGGTCCCTTGATCAGCAAGGATGCGTTACAGCGTGTCACACAATACATTGATCAAGGAATAGCCGAAGGTGCTGACCTACTGGCTGACGGTAGGGGGTTTTCGGTTGTCGGTAATGAGTCTGGTTTTTTCATCGGTGCTACGTTGTTTGATCGAGTTCAGTCAGGCATGTCCATCTATCAAGATGAGATTTTTGGGCCAGTGCTGTGTGTGATGCGTGTGGAATCTCTTGGTGCGGCTATGAAGCTGATAAATGAACATGAATTTGGGAATGGAACTTGTTTGTTTACCCGAGACGGAGAGGCAGCCCGTTATTTTACCGATAACATCCAGGTCGGCATGGTCGGAGTAAATGTTGCTCTGCCTGTGCCCATTTCCAGCCAAAGCTTCGGCGGCTGGAAGAGATCTTTGTTCGGAGATCTGTATGTGTACGGTCCGGATGCCGTTAGATTTTACACCAGACGCAAGACGATGACTCAACGTTGGCCAACTAGCAGCGTAACGGAAGGGGCCCGCTACGCCTTCCCAAGCACCTGATTGTCCGTCGGAGTCTTTTCATAAGCCGGCTTGGCTTCACGCCTGGGTGTCAGCTGTGTCTTGTCCGCGATACGTGCCCGGCTAGTTGAGCATGCGACATCCGGCCAACTTTGCCGCTATCTGACTTTTTGCGTTCACCTTGTCGTGTTATGTTTCTACTCAAGCTAAACGTGTTAAGGCTTATGCCCGCAGCAGTTTTAAATTACTTTACCATGAGCGTTATTAGCAGATTCGGATTCAAACTCGGTCTCTTTGTCTATATTGCTCTGATGACTGCGTGTGGGTCTTTTGTGAACAGCCCGCGGCCGCTCAATGCCGAGTACTGCGACAATTTTTTGATCTACGACATGTGTGCTAGGGACACTAACCACGATGGTGTCGTGGAGGTGGTTTACTTCACCGATACCAAAGAAGTTTTTATGTATCACCCTGAGTCTAAAGGAAACTATCCCAGCGATCTTGGGCTGCATCGATGTGCCACCATGATGGATGAGGAGCTGGTGGCGACTACCAATCGAGTCTTTTACGTCGACGATTCAACGCCTTTTTTGGAAAGACAGGACATCAAAGGCGCAATGATGCTCAAGTATGTTGCCAATATGCCGGAGATAACGGCCTGCAACCTGCGCGCAGAGCAAGAAGAATCCAACAATTAGGCTGACTTATGTTGATGCGCCTCGGGCCTAGATAGGTGAGGTTTCCTCCCGACTCTTGTTGCTGATCCACACCGTTTGGTAGGGACGCAGTTTGAGATACTCTCCGATATCCGGGTAGTATTCTCCGCTTATCAGATCCTGCCACACGTCGATACTGATCAGATTGATATCTGCCAGACAGATTGATTTCTCCTCGTCGGTTACGTTGCTGACACAAAATATACTCTGATCCCGATTGATACTTTGGCGCCAGAACGCGAAAATTTCGTGACCCAGATGCAGGGTGTATTGGGTGGCGTTGGGATGAAAGGCATGCTGCTTCTTGCGGATTGCCAAAAGTCGCGTAACTTCCTGAAAAATACGGGCATGCGGGGACCTCGAGTCCTTCAGTTCGTTTTCGAGATCTTCCTCTTGCCAGATTTGACGATTGATAGATCGGTTGTAGCCCGTACGCTCAACACGGGCCAGGTCGTTTCGCGTACCTAGAAAGCTCTGTATGTAAATTGCCGGGATGCCTTCAAGTGCAAGCATGATTGTGTGAGCACAGATATAGCGCTCGTATCCAAAGTCCTTTCCAGAGCCATCGAACGTGCCTTGCAGCAGGTCGAAGAGCGCAATGTTCAGCTCGTACGGTTTGTCATAGCCTTCTCTGGCGCGGCGGTAAGTGACTTTGCCCCCAGCGGTTTTTGTCCTGCGGACCAGTTTGTCCCGCTCTTCATTGCTGAGTAAACCATCAAGAGGGCGGAGTCCAATACCATCGTGAGACGCAATGAAGTTCAGGTAGGTGGTGCCGAACTGGGCTGGAGGCATGCTCATCATCCACGTCTTTAGGTGACGACAGTCGGCTGCTAGCAGGGTGTAGGCGAGCAAGGGAGGCAAGGAGAAGTTGTAGATGATATGTGCTTCATTGGCATTGCCGAAATAGGTCAAATTTTCCCTGTTGGGCACATTGTTCTCACAAATAATCAGCGCCTCTGAAGAATGATATTCGATCAGTGTCCGAAAAAGCTTGATGATTTCATGGGTTTGCTGGAGATGAATGCAGGATGTGCCCGGCTCTTTCCACAAGAAGGGCACAGCATCCATTCTGAAAATGCTAACCCCATGGTCAAGATAATTCCGGACAATTTGAACAAATTCTTTCAATACTTCTGGGTTTCGGAAATTCAGGTCCATTTGGTCATTGCTGAATGTGCACCAGACGTGGCGTTCTCCATCCACGGTTTCCACAGAAGAAAACAAGGGTGAGTTTCGTGGCCTTACTACTGCGCTGTAGTCTTCTTCTAGGTCTACCTCGAAGAAATAGCCTTTGCCCGGTTCCAACCCGCGTTTAAAGTTCTCGAACCAACGGCTCTGGCGCGAGACATGATTGATAACGAGATCGGACATTAGCTTGAAATCGCTAGCAATGTCCTCAATTTCTGACCATCCTCCGATTGCAGGATTTACCTCTAGATAGTCAATCACAGAAAAGCCGTCATCCGAACTAAAAGGAAAGAACGGAAGAATATGAACCGTTGAGATGCTGTCTTTCAGGTGCGTATTCAGAAAACGCCGCAAGGTAACAAGCGGCAGCTCATTCCGTTTTTTTATGGTATTGCCATAGCTGATGACAACACAGTCACTCTGATCCCAATGGCTTGTGTTCGGTATCGAGCGCTGCACGCAGCGACCCGTGCTCATAGCTGTCACCAGATATTCACTCAAGACATCGAGATCTTCGTCGGGATAAAGGACAGTTAGATGCTCCCTTACCCGCCGCAAAAGATCATGTTCGCTTGCTTGAGTCTGCTCTTGCATGTTGGTCAGGGATCGAATTCCGCATGGTCTTCGTCAACGGCTGTTTTTAGCTGCTCAAGGATATCAGGAATAGCACTTATGACCCTATTCCAGCTTGGGATGAAAGGCGTCTCCATGGGTCGTTCAAGAAATTGCTCGCCCGCTTCCATAATGTTGCCTGCAAACATCTCTATTGAGGCCTCTTCCATGTGGCGATCATAAGTCAGTCCATTCATTTCCGCGTCATGTTGATAAGTATTCACAAAATCTAGCGCCATACGATAGTAAGTCGCTTTGATTGTGCGAAACGTGTTAGGCGTAAAAACTTCTCCGTTGGTTGCTAGTTTGCGAAATAGGGCTTTTGCGATGTCCAAACTCATTCTTGACAGACCTTTTTTTCGATCGCCCGCTGAGAGCTCCTGGTGCTTGTGGTCATAAACATCAGCGATATCTGATTGACATAGCCGATTCGTTGCGTAATTTCGCTTCATCTCCGAAAGCACTCCAATTTCCAGCCCCCAGTCGCTTGGAATGCGCAAGTCACTGATGGCGTAGGCTCGCATACTGAATTCGCCGGAAAGTGGATAGCGGAAGCTGTCCATATAATCCAGAAATTCCGAGCAACCATAAACTTTCTTCAGCGTTCGTATAAGCGGTGTCACGAAGAGGCGTACAACGCGCCCGGAAATTCGGTCACCTGCAACTCGTGAGTAAAAACCCTTATTGAATGCGTAGCTAAAGTTGGGGTTTGCCACTGGATACAGTAAACGTCCAAGCAGGCTGCGGTCATAAGTCAAAATGTCACAGTCATGCAACGCTACCGCATCTGCTTTCCCTGAAGCTAAGACATAACCATAGCAATACCAGACGTTTCTACCTTTTCCTTCGTCCACAGGAGCAAGGCCAAGTCTTTTAAGCTGGGCATCTATAGCACGCAGTCTGGGCCCATCATTCCACAGAATCTTATGGTGCTGAGAAAGCCTGGAAAAGTAGTTTATTGCGAACCGATACTGGTCTTCGCTTGCTCGATCTAGCCCAATTACGATCTCGCTCAGATAGGGAACATCGGCCAATTCTTCCACGATGCTTGATAGCGCTGGTCCTTCGAGCTCAGAGAAAAGCGAAGGAAGTACCAGACCCATGGGTCTGCTTTTTTGAAACCGGGTTAGATCTGCCTCCATTGCCTCTAGTGAACGTTGCCTGAGGTTATGCAGAGTCGTTACGATTCCGTTTTGATGAAAATCACCCATTATTCCTCCATCATGAAATGAGCAGGTGCTGCGAATCGAGTAGGTTTAGAAATTGTTTGATACCTTCATTCCAGCCCGCTGGGCCGGGGATGTTGGTGTGAATTACGGTAGCTGGGCCCAGTGAGTCGAGCTGATCAGATTTATCAGACTTAATGACGACGGCCACGTCAGCGGCATTAAGAAGTGATAAGTCATTCGGACTGTCACCAAGCGCAACCAGGAAAGGGCGGGGCTCGCTGTAGCGTGCTTGCCACCATCTCATACCCTTGCCCTTATCGAACTGACCCTGAATGCTGATGAAACGCCCCCCCTCTTGCGTAATGAGTGACAGTTTCTGTAGTTCTTTTTGAAAGAGCTGGAAGTTCGTTTGCGTATCATGCCACAACATCGGTTCGGTAAATCCGCGGTTCTGTGCCTTTTCGGCGTCTCCCAGAGACAAGCCCGTGAGCTCAGCTATTTTCTCAACAGGCCAGTCTGAGAAACCATTAAACTCTACAGACATTCGCCCTCTGAGGTGATGCACGTTTTTCAGCCAACTTTTACGTGGCAAACCGAAAGCCGTCAGGACGTTGCCTGACGAGTCGTACATAGCTCCGCCGTTTTCGCAGATGAATGGGGCACTGATGCCGTTGGCATGTTGAATAGCCATTATTTCGATTGCTGTTTTGCTTGAGGCAAATATCGGTGTTACGCCCCTCCGTGCTAGTTCCGCCAGGGCTGGCTTTGCCGGTTCCATGGAGTAGGTCTCGTGTTCGATAAGGCTGCCATCGAGGTCGGTAAAGACCAAAAACGGGGCAGTTCTTGCAGCATTATTGTTCATCACCAGAGTTCAACTTCAAGTTTCGCGCCAATGTTGACTTAAACTACCGGTAAAACCGGGCTTACCTCTGAAATTACGGCTAAGATCATGAATCAAAAGGAAAAGTAGAAATAGAATGGCACCGTGCCAAGTTGCACACAGATCAAAGCCGAAGAAAACGGGTAGGTCGAAGCCAAACGTTGCACAATAATAGTGTTAATCGTTCGCCAACTGGGCGGCCTTGCACTGATTTGGGACTTTTTGTTTTTGGCATGTATTCACTCTGAGGCGTTGATATAATTGCATAGTTGTGCAATTATGCATTTATGGATGTCAAACAAACTCAAAAAACAGCAGACTTTCTCAAGGCGCTTGGCGAATTTAATCGTCTCTCGCTCGTATACGAACTATGTCGTTGTGAGTCATCACAGAATGCAATGTGCTTGTGTGATTGTTGCAGTGTCGACTCTTCCGTTGTTTCGAGGCATCTAAAGGTTCTTGCTGAACGCGATATAGTCGCTTTCGACAAAGTAGGCCGCGAGAGGACTTATCGATTGAACCGCAACGAGGTCGCCACTCAGCTGAGGGAGTTGGCCGATGTGATTGAAAATAGCAACTGTAATGGAGGAAATCATGGTGTCTGAAGAATGCACCTGCGATTGCGGCGCAAAAGACTGCTGCGAAAGAAAGGCTTGTGAATGCTGCAAGACTAGCTGCTGCTGCTAGGTATGTAATTTAACCCCCGTCCCAAATTCACGTTACACAGAGATGATAGTGTTAGGCGATAGTCTCTTGCTTTTTGTGACTGTGATTGCCCCTTGCGCTCTGATCACTCAAATTTTTCATTCGGGGCAACTTGATTGCAACCATCTAAGTTGCCTGACCTGTCATGCCAGTTCAGACGACGATTCAGCTGGTTTAATCCTACCCCATCTGCCCCTTTCTTATTTCGATAGGCACCAACACAAACTTGCTTTTAAAAAACCACCTGCGCTGCGTCTTTGTGTCAAAGCGCCGCTGTTGCATGAAAAAGGCGGTTATTGATGAAGGCGTCGAGCAGATATCTCTGTCTACTGATTTTTATGCGGCTAGCAGCAGAAGCCCCACCTCTTAGCGCGACAGCGCAGGATGAAGAGAAGCTCAAAGAGCTTGAAGAAATTATAGTTACCGCGACTCGGAACCGTCGGAGCTTTGCGCAACAACCCACTCGCCTAGAGGTGCTTGGTGGTGACGAAATTAATGAAAAGGCTAATATGAAGCCAGGTGATATACGAATGCTATTAAATGAAACCACGGGCATTCATATTCAGCAGACTTCAGCGACCAGTTTTAATTCAAGTGTTCGAATTCAAGGTCTGAATGGTAAATATACGCAACTTTTGCGCGATGGAATGCCTATGTATGGCGGCCTTTCTTCGGGATTGAGCTTGCTTCAGGTTTCCCCATTAGATTTGCAGCAAGTGGAGGTGATAAAGGGTGCTAATTCAACTTTATATGGAGGTGGCGCGATTGCCGGTTTAGTGAATCTGGTGACAAAAAAACCAGAAGCCAAACCTGAAAAGTCCATGCTCGTCAATCTGACTTCAGCTGGTGGGGCAGATGCAAGCGGTTTTTACTTATCGCGTCTGGGTGATTGGGGAACGAGGGTTTTTGGCTCTTACAATAAGAATTCTGCGTACAATGCCGCTGATAATGGTTTTAGCGCGATTCCAAAGTTTGAACGTTTAAGCTTCAATCCGCATATTTTTTTCGAAAGCTCTAAAAGGGAATTTAGTATCGGAGTTAATGCGGTTAAGGAGGACCGAATTGGCGGTGACATGGATTACATTAGCGGTCAACGACTTCGCCCTGCATATTTTGAGCAAATTGAAACAAACAGGGTGTCGACCCAGATCGAGTATATCTCTAAGTTGGAATCAGGTGATGAGTTTGTTTTCCGAAACAGCTTTAATTCTTACCAGCAAGAAATAAATACGTTGGATCATTTTTTCAGGGGAGAACAGCTTTCAAGTTTTACAGAAGCCCACTTCTTGGGCGCCTCCTCGATGCTGAACTGGGTAGTTGGCATTAATTTATGGACAGACAACTTTGATCAAAAACTAATAGCAGCACCTTCCGCATTAGATTTTGATAAACAAACTGCGGGTGTATTTGCCCAAGGGACATTTCTGTTCAGTGACGTTTGGTCTTTAGAAAGTGGGCTACGTGTCGACTCATCATCAGAGTTTGGGGAGTTTGTCTTGCCGCGTGCTTCGCTATTGTATGCACCAAGTGATAAGACGTCTTTACGAATCGGAGGAGGCCTTGGATATAAGGAGCCGACTCCGTTTGGAGAAGAGGCCGAGTCAGTTCAGTATCGTGGAATAATGCCTTTTGAGACAGGGCAATTAGTTGCGGAGGAGTCCTTAGGATTAAACATAGACCTCAACCACAGTTTCGATTTGGGTAATGACGTATCGCTTAATGTTAACTTTTTACTCTTCTATACTAAAGTGGACAACCCTTTGCGGTTGCTGGAATTGAGTGATTCTCAATTCGTTTACCGACAACCAGATGAGTATCTGGATACTAAAGGTGCCGAGTTGAGTGCTGTTTGGAGATGGAAGGATCTCAAGTATTTTTTTGGCTATACACATGCGGATGTAGAGGAGCATGGTGCAGATGAGAGGAAAATGGCTCCTTTGATGCCAAAAGATCGGGTTAATAATGTCTTTGTCTATGAGCGCGAGGGTGATTTTAGGGTTGGACTTGAGGCATATTACTATGGCCGTCAAAAGCTGACTGATGGCAGCACAGCACGAGATTACTGGATTTTTGGCTTGATGATGGAAAAGGTATTTAGTCCAAGTGTGAGACTGTTCCTGAATTTTGAGAATTTATCAGATACTCGTCAGACACGCTTCGGAACAATTTACACGGGTTCAAAATTAAACCCTGTTTTTTCAGATGTCTTTGCACCGTTGGATGGATTTATTATCAACGGAGGCATCAAAGTTAGGTTTTAACTGTTCCTCGGTCGACACCCACACTATGATACTTGTCGCCAAGCTTATCTAGCTCTAATGTGATTTAGGTAGCGTAACCTGCTGGTAAATGCCAAGTCGCGAAAATTGAACCTTTGGCGTTTCAATTAACATCCAGTTTGTAGAGTATAAATTCAATGCAATCGGTCCAAGTACCCCGAAAAATAAGTTCAATTGTTTGGTTGATCACTATTTCGCTGGTTGGCTTCAGTCCCCTAGTGGGCGCACAGGATCAGCCCACAACTGACGCAGATTCGACCGTGACTTACCCTGCCAGCTTTTTTGCCCAATATCAGCCGTACTCAGTCAATGACATGTTGCTGCGAATTCCTGGCATTAATGTGGCGCTTGGTGGTGGGCCGGACAATTCTGGCCCAAGTCGCCGTGGCCTGGGTGCTGGGGGTGATCAGGTGCTGATTAACGGGCGTCGCATAGCTGGTAAGGGTAATGAGGGGAACCAGCAGCTAACTCGTATTCCCGCTACCGAAGTCGAGTATATTGAAATTATACGCGGCACCTCTGGTGATCTAGATGTGCGTGGGGGCACACAAGTGGTTAACATTGTTCTTAAGGAAGCAGAATCCAGCACGTCCTTCGCTTATGAAATTAACATGGATCACTATCATGATGGCAAGTATCAGCCTGGAGGGAAATTCTCAGCTACAGGTCAGAGTGGGGGGCTTACCTATTTTTTGAGCGCTGAGAGGGAGCCGAGGTGGGAGTTTCGTGACGGCTTTGAAGAAAGCTTCAATCTTGACGGCAGTATGAATGAGACCGTCGATCGGGACTTCGGTGGTGATGCGTGGCCAATAGCGCTTTCTGCAAACTTTGGATATGAGTTTGATGCGCGAAACATTGCCAATTTGAATTTTCAGTATACCGAGAATAATTTTCTCGATTTTGCTGATCGC